>WNFR01006413.1_pt1 | contig 12727 bp, 18 predicted proteins | sample 5400221 | NCBI WGS metagenome assembly WNFR01 (sample SAMN13153357, study PRJNA577476) | soil metagenome | isolation source: 40 cm soil under Madrone tree | place: USA:California | collected 2016-06-14 | reverse complement strand
GGCTACGCGGAGAAGGAAGAACCGCAGCCGCAGGTTGACGTTGCGTTCGGATTCTTGATCACGAATTGCGCGCCCTCGATGCCTTCTTGATAGTCGATCTCTGCGCCTGCCAGGTACTGGAAGCTCATCGCGTCGATCAGGAGCATCACACCGTTCTTTTCCATCGACGTGTCGTCATCATTGACGGCTTCGTCGAAGGTGAATCCATACTGAAAGCCCGAACAGCCGCCGCCGGTTACGAAAACCCGGAGTTTGAGGTCGGGATTGCCTTCCTCGTCGATCAGCTCCTTGACCTTGGTGGCCGCGCTGTCGGTGAAGACCAACGGCGACGGCATCTCTGTCACTGCATTCATTGCGCGCTCCTACTGACGAATTCCACAAAAACCATTATCTGGCTGCGCCACCCCGGGGTCAATCGCCGCTAGACCCCTTCAACGACACGACTTTCTGTGCCTTGTCGTCGTCCTGGTGCACCAACCTGCCCTGCACCACCGCTCCTAGCTGAATTTCCAGTGTCTTGTAGTGCACGTCTCCTGTGACATTCGATTTTGGCTGCAGTTCGACGTATTCGGCGCCATGCACCGGGCCGATGACGGTTCCATTGATCACAGCGTGGGAGACGCGGATCTCCCCCTCAATTTGCGCCTTTTCGCTCAAAACCAAAGTACTGGGCTGATCATCCGTGGCGGCGACGTTGCCGCGCACACGTCCATCCACCCGCAGGCCGCCGGTGAAGGAAATATTGCCCTCGACGACAGTACCGGTGCCGATCAGGCTGTCGATCCGATTCTGCGGTTTGGTGGGTTTCGCTCCGAACATTGATGTACCCCGCTCACGATAAGGCGACGGTCTGCGTGGATACCGGCGTCGGATTGCCGTTCTCCAACACGCGGACTTGCACCTTTTTTACGACAGCGCCGGGTGCAACCACGAACGTCCCCTCGACGCGTTGATAGAACTTGAAGACCAGATTATACGCCTGCGCCGACTCGCCCTCGCGAGGCAGGCTGATCACTTCCGCTTTGCCGCCATCTTCGAGGTCGACGATGAACTGGATATGCCCGCGGAATTCCCGCACCCGCTGTTTCGATTGCACTATCAGCAGCCGATAGCGATACTCACCCGGCAGGGCATCCGGCTGGACGCGAAAGCGGTTGACGCTGACGCCGCCCGGCTCACTTCCGGATGCCATCAGAGTCTGGAAAAACGCCAGGTCTTCCTTCAGCAGCGCATTCTCTTCGGCAAGCGTGTGGATCTGAGCGGACAAGTTGCCATGGGTCGCCAGTTCGATCTGCAACTGCCGTTCTGCCGCCGCGATCTCGCGCCGCAGGGAGGCATTCTCATCCTTCAGGTTCGAATTGAGATCCTCGAGCCGTGCTTTTTCGCGCTGCGCCTCGCCCTGATCGAAGCCCGCATATTGCCGGCCGAAATCGTAGGTCAGCCAGGCAACGCCGAGCGCCAGCCCCGAGACGACGATGATCGATAGCCAGCGCCAATACCATGGGACGTGGGTGTGAATCGCCACCCGGGGCGCGGCAATGCCGAAGCGGCGCTTGATGGTTCGTATCAGCGTCACGGCAGCAAAGCCACGTGTTCGATTCCGGTGGCCTCGGACATACCGAACATCAGGTTCATGTTCTGCACCGCCTGGCCGGCCGCGCCTTTCACCAGATTGTCGATCACCGACAGCACCACGACGGTATTGCCGCCACCAGGCCGATGAACGGCAATACGGCAGACGTTCGCGCCCCTGACTGAACGCGTGTCCGGGTGGCTGCCGGGTGGCAACACATCGACAAACGGCTCAGCTGCGTAGCGCCTTTCGTAAAGCGCCTGGACGTCGACCTCCTTGGTTAAACGTCCGTACAGCGTGGCATGAATTCCACGGATTGCGGGGGTCAGATGCGGTACAAAAGTCAGGCCGACTTTTTTGCCGGCAGCACGGCTGAGGCCTTGCTCGATTTCCGGCAAGTGACGATGCCCGGGTACCCTGTAAGCCTTGAAATTGTCGGATGCTTCGGAGAACAGGATGTGGACCTCCGCTTTCTTGCCCGCGCCGCTGACACCTGATTTTGCATCAGCGATCAAATATTCGATGTCCACCACGCCCGCCTCGACCAGCGGAAGAAAACCAAGCTGAACCGAAGTGGGATAACAGCCCGGATTGGCAACCACGCGTGCCTTTTTGATCAGATCACGGTTCACCTCAGGGAGCCCGTATACTGCTTCGGCCACGACCTCCGGGCAGGCGTGTGTCATGCCGTACCACTTTTGCCATTCGGCGATGTCCTTGATGCGAAAATCCGCGGCGATGTCGATCACGCGTACGCCGGCTTTGAGCAATGCCGGCGCCTGCTCCATCGCTACGCCGTTCGGCGTGGCGAAGAACACGACGTCGCATTTCTCCAGTTGTGCCGTCGCCGGATCCGAGAATTTCAGCGACACCCGCTTCCGCAGGCTCGGAAACAAGTCCGCGACCAGCATGCCCGCTTCTTTCCGCGAGGTAATGGCGGCGAGCTCCACTCCGGGGTGGGTCGCCAGAATCCGCAGCAATTCAACACCGGTATAGCCGGTGCCGCCTACAATGCCTACTTTTATCATTTTCTCCAAGGACTTATATCATGCTTCGATAATATCGCCTTACCCGATGCCGGTGCAAATAAAAAAGCCGCCCTGCGGCGGCTTTTTCAATGATGCCAATGCTCAACGCTTCGAGAACTGCTTGCGGCGGCGCGCCTTGTGCAGGCCCACTTTTTTCCGCTCGACCTCTCGCGCATCCCGGGTGATCAATCCCGCCTTGCTGAGCACCGGCTTGAGCGACGCGTCGTAATCGACCAGCGCTCGGGCGATGCCGTGCCGGACCGCGCCCGCCTGGCCCGATTCGCCGCCGCCGTCCACATTGATGAGGATGTCGAACGTGTTCAGGTGATTGGTCAGCTGCAGCGGCTGGCGCACCACCATGCGGCCGGTTTCACGGGAGAAGAACTCGTCCACCGGCTTGTCATTGACGACGATGCTGCCTTTGCCCGGCTTGATGAATACGCGCGCGACCGCACTCTTGCGGCGGCCGGTGCCATAGTTGTATGGGGTCGTTGCCATGGATCGTCCTAGAAATTCAGCGCTTGCGGCTGTTGCGCGGCGTGCGGGTGCTCGCCATCGGGATAGACCTTCAGTTTTTTCAGCATCGCATAGCCAAGCGGGCCTTTGGGCAGCATGCCTTTTACCGCCTTTTCCAGCACGCGGCCGGGGAATCTGCTATGCAGTTTGGCGAAGCTGGTGCTGTAAATACCGCCCGGGTAAGTCGAGTGGCGATAGTAAATTTTCTGTTCGGCCTTGTTGCCGGTCACGCGCAGTTTCTTGGCGTTGACGACAACAATGTAATCACCGGTGTCCACATGCGGAGTGAATGTAACTTTGTGCTTGCCGCGCAGGCGTTTCGCGACCTCGGCGGCCAGTCGCCCCAGCACTTTGTCGGTGGCGTCGATCACGAACCAATCGCGCCTCACCTCGTGCGTCTTGGCTGAAAATGTTTTCATGGTGGTCATCCTGCGGGGCGTCACTTAGCGAAAGCCGCGTAGTGTAGTGGAACGGCGCGCCCCTTGTCAAACCGGACTCTTTGGCCCAAGCTGCGGATTTGTAAGCCTTAATTGGCCAATCTCGCGAAGCATTCAGGTTTTGCGTGGGACTAATTCCAGCAACTCTTGGAGCGGGATGCGGCACAGCCGGGGACGCTTCTACGGCAAGACCATTTGGTGAATAATGCGTGGACGCCCGCGCCCGCCGTTACGTTCCTTCACGCCCCAGGTTTGCTTTCATGCGCAAGTTTTGGCTCATATTCTCCCAGGCAGTGACGATCAGCCTGGCGGCATTGTTCGTCGTCGTCACCCTGCGGCCCGATCTGGTCTCGTGGAGCGCCCGCGGCGGTGGCATCGTCACCGTCCGCGAGGCGGCAGACGGATCGGGAAATCGTGCCAACATGACTTCGCTCAGTCCGGCCGCGAAGAAGGCCATGCCTTCGGTGGTGAACATCTTCACCAGCAAGGAAGTGAAGGTTCCGCGGCATCCGTTCATGGACGATCCTTTATTCCGGCGCTTCTTCGGTGATCAGCTGGACGGCGACACCCAGCACAGCTCCAGTCTTGGTTCCGGCGTGATCGTCGGCCCCGAAGGCTATATTCTCACCAACCATCACGTGATCGAGGCGGCAGACGAGATCGAGTTGGCGCTGGCCGATGGCCGCAAGGCGCCTGCCCGAATCGTCGGCACCGATCCTGAAACCGACCTTGCGGTGCTCAAAGTCGACATCACCGACCTTCCAGCCGTCACATTCGGGAATCCTCAAACGCTTTCGGTCGGCGACATGGTGCTCGCAATCGGCAACCCCTTCGGGGTGGGCCAGACGGTGACCATGGGTATTGTCAGCGCGCTCGGCCGCAGCCACCTGGGCATCAGCACCTTCGAGAATTTCATTCAAACCGATGCTGCCATCAATCCTGGCAATTCAGGTGGCGCGCTGGTCGATTCGGCGGGTAATCTGATCGGTATCAACAGCGCGATCTATTCGCGCAGCGGCGGTTCGCTCGGGATCGGCTTCGCCATTCCGGCGGATCTCGCCAAACAGGTCATGCAGCAGATCGTCGGAACCGGATCGGTGACGCGCGGCTGGATCGGCGTGGAGGTTCAGGATATTTCAGCGGAGCTCGCCGAGTCGTTCCGGCTTTCCGGCACCAAGGGCACGCTCATCGCCGGCGTGCTGCGCGGCGGGCCCGCTGATCGTGCCGGCGTCAAGCCCGGAGACGTTCTGGTCGCGGTGGAATCTAACCCGGTTGTCGACTCGACCAACATGCTCAATCTTATCGCCGCCCTGGAACCGGGAAAACAGGCGACGCTGAAAGTCCTGCGCAACCGCGCCGAGATGCTGATTGAGGTGAATGTCGGCAAGCGGCCGAAGCCCAGCCGCCGTCACGGATCCGAATAATAGCCCCGGTATCTCCGCGACCGGTCAGGCTGCGGGATCGGATCTGGTTTCCGCGGCAGCGGATTTCCCAACCCACTGCGCCACGAAAATCCCGAGTTCGTACAGCACCCACAAAGGCACGGCAAGCATGACCTGCGACACCATGTCGGGCGGCGTGAAAATGGCACCGATGACGAATGCACCGACGATGACGTAGGGACGGATATCGCGCAGTTTTGCAACGCTTACCATCCCCATCCGTACCAGGATCACCACCGCCACCGGAACTTCGAAGGTCACACCGAAGGCCACAAACAGGGTGAGAACGAAGTCCAGGTACTTGCCGATGTCGGTCATTACCGCCACACCTTCCGGCGCGACCGAGATGATGAAGTGAAATACGATCGGAAACACCAGAAAATACGCAAACGCCATCCCGCACAGAAACAGCACCGTGCTGGTAATAATCAAGGGCATCACCAGTTTCTTTTCATGGGCGTAAAGCCCGGGCGCCACGAAAGCCCAGATCTGATAGAGCAGGTAGGGCAGCGCGATCACCAGCGCCGCCATCATCGTCACCTTGATCGGCACAAAAAAAGGCGCCGTAACTTCAGTCGCGATCAGTTGTCCGCCCGCGGGCAAAGACGCAAGCAAGGGTTTTGCAAGCATGGAGTAGATATTGCGCGCCCACGGAAACAGGCAAATGAACACCAGCACAAGCGCGATCACGCACCGTAACAGCCGGTCCCTGAGTTCGACCAGGTGCGACATGAAGGAATCGGGCTCGATCATTATGGACCGCTGGTTTGTGTTACTGAAGCGAGGTTCGACGCGCTCCTCGGAATCAGGCGCGCTTGTCGTCCGGGGCCGGCTTGTCCAATCCCAGTTCGAGCTGCGGCTCCGGCTCTTCGGGCACAGGTGCGTTCTGCGCCGGTTCTTCGGCAGGAGGTTCGCTCCCGCTCGCCGGCGTGGTGGTCGGCATTAACTGTATTCCGGAAACCGGGGCCACGGCGGATTCCACCTGCTTCTGGACTTCGGTCCCGGCCTGCTTGACTTCGGATTCGATGAAGCTGACCTGCGAGGTGACCGACTGTTCGATGGAGCGCGCCGCATCCTGCATCGTGGACTGCAGCTTGCGCAGCTCATCGAGTTCGATTTCACGGTTGATGTCCGCCTTGACCTCGGAAACGTAGCGTTGCATGCGGCCAAACAGATGGCCGACGGTTTTCGCTACACGCGGCAGACGCTCGGGGCCGATTACGATCAGCGCAACAACCCCGATGACGAAGATCTCGGCAAAACCGATATCGAACATGACGCTCGCCAAAAAGCGGCCGTATCCCGCTAGCTCTTGGTCTTGTCTTTGACTTCGCCTTCGATAGTCTGACCGGCGCCGCTACTGTCGATCCTGGCCGTCGTTTTCTCGTCGTCCGCGCTCTTCATCCCTTCCTTGAAGCCGCGCACTGCACCGCCAAGGTCGGAACCCATGTTGCGAAGCTTCTTGGTGCCGAAAATCAGCAGCACCACCAGAAGAACGATTAGCCAATGCCAAATGCTGAAGGAACCCATCTTTTCACTCCCGATACGAAATGTTTACTTTGACCGCTGAATCATTCCAGGCAGCGGATCCCTGCCGCCGAGCACATGCATGTGTACATGAAACACGTCCTGCCGTCCCACCCGCCCGGTATTGACGATGGCGCGGAACCCGTCCGGCGATCCCTGCTCGCTTGCCAGCCGGTGTGCAAGCAGCAGCATCTTCCCCAGCACCTGCTGGTGCCGATCCTCGACGTGTGCGAGCGATGCCACGTGCTCCTTGGGGATCAGCATGAAGTGCACCGGCGCCACCGGGTTGATGTCGTGAAAGCCCAGTATCTCGTCGTCCTCGTACACTTTGCGGCTGGGGATCTCGCCCCTGACGATCTTGCAGAAAACGCAATTCTCGGCGGCCATTTTTCTGGTTGATTGCCCCGCAGGTTCTTCGATAACGATCCAGCCCGCTGGCCGGATTACTTCGGTCGGGATGACTTCTCGTCTATCCCGGAAATGCCCTCGCGGCGTCTCAGTTCGGCAAGCACGTCGTCGGGCCCGAGACCGTGCCATGCAAGCATGACCAGGCAGTGAAACCACAGGTCCGCGGTTTCTCGAACGATATGGAGTTTATCACCGTCCTTCGCGGCGAGCAGCGTCTCGGCCGCCTCCTCGCCGACCTTCTTGAGCACGGCATCGTGGCCTTTTGCAAACAGGCTCGCGATGTAGGAGTTGCCCGGATCGCCGTGCTTGCGGCTGTCGATGACCTCCGCAAGCCGGCGCAGGATGTTGGCGTCTATCATGGCTTCGACTCGCAGATTTCCGGCGGACTCTTGACCACCGGTTCGGTGATGACCCATGCGCCATTGTCGAGCCTGCGAAAGAAACAGCGACTGCGGCCGGTGTGGCAGGCAATTCCGCCAACCTGTTGCACCTCGAGCACCACGACATCGCCATCGCAGTCGAGCCTGACTTCCCCGACATACTGGACGTGGCCGGAATCCTCGCCCTTGCGCCAGAGTTTGCCTCGCGAGCGCGACCAGTATACCGCCCGCCCCGAACGCACGGTCTCGGCGAGCGCTTCCCGGTTCATCCACGCGAGCATCAACACCTTCCCGGTGCCCGCCTCCTGCGCAATCGCTGGAACCAGGCCATGCTCGTCCCAGGCCACCTCGTCGAGCCAGGCGTCGCTCACAGCCGTACCTCGATGTCGTGTCGCGCCATGTACTGCTTGGCTTGCTGCACCGTCAACTCACCGTAATGGAACACGCTGGCGGCGAGCACGGCATCGGCCTTACCAAGAACGATTCCATCCACCAGGTGCTGCAGGCCGCCAACGCCCCCGCTCGCGATCACGGGAATATCGAGGGCTTCGGAAAATGCGCAAGTAAGCTCGATATCGAACCCCGCTTTGGTGCCGTCCCGGTCCATGCTGGTAAGCAGAACCTCGCCTGCGCCTGCGGCCTGCATTTTTTTCCCCCACTCGACTGCGTCCAACCCTGTGGAGCGCCGTCCGCCGTGCGTAAACACTTCCCAGCGCAAGCTACCAGAGCCCGGAACACGCTTGGCGTCCACCGCGACCACGATGCATTGTGAACCAAAGCGTCCCGCTGCATCTTCCACCAGTCGCGGATTCTGCACTGCAGCGGTATTGATACTGACCTTGTCGGCGCCGGCGTTGAGCAGCCGGCGCACATCATTGACCTCGCGCACGCCGCCGCCGACCGTGAGCGGGATGAACACCTGCGACGCAACCTGCTCGACGATGCCGAGAATGAGCCCGCGATTGTCCGAGCTCGCGGTGATATCCAGGAAAGTCAATTCATCGGCACCCTGCTCGTCGTACCTGCGGGCAATCTCCACCGGGTCGCCGGCATCACGCAGCTTTACAAAATTGACACCCTTTACCACGCGCCCATCGGTGACATCGAGGCAGGGGATGATGCGTTTGGCAAGGCCCATATGCGTCGTACGTGATATCTCAGGCAAGAGGAAAAGGGTCGACGAAGCACACCGCAAAAGCGACCGGGTCGCGGCGGGTCGCAGTGAATCGAATCAAGGAAGATCGCGTGGACCGAGCCCGCGGCCGGACCGGGCGCCGCGTATCCGCAACTCGGGCCTCACCACTTACACCTCATGCCTCGCCCTCCTTCGCCTTGGCCGTCTTCTCCGCCATCCTGTCAGCGACTTTCTGTGCCTCGGTAAAATCCAGCGTACCCTCGTAAATTGCACGGCCGGTAATCGCGCCCATAATCCCTTCCGATTCGACTTCGCACAGCGCCTTAACGTCCTTGATGTTGGTGATCCCGCCGCTGGCGATCACCGGAACCGACAATTCGCGCGCGAGCTGGACCGTCGCCTTGATGTTGACCCCGCTCATCATGCCATCGCGGCCGATATCGGTATGGATGACCGCCTCAACGCCATAATCCTGGAATTTCTTGGCCAGGTCGATCACGTCGTGGCCGGTCACCTTCGACCAGCCGTCCACCGCAACTTTGCCGTCTCTGGCATCGAGCCCGACCATGATGTGCCCGGGAAAGGCGTAACAGGCATCGTGCAGAAATCCCGGGGTCTTCACCGCGGCCGTGCCGATGATGATGTAAGCAATGCCGTCGTCAAGGTAGCGCTCGATGGTATCGAGGTCGCGGATGCCGCCGCCCAGTTGCACGGGAATATCCTCACCAACGGCTTTAACGACGGCCTTCACGGCCTCTTCGTTCCTGGGCTTGCCGGCAAAGGCGCCGTTCAGGTCCACGAGGTGCAGGCGCCGGGCCCCCAGTTTCAGCCAATGGCGCGCCATGGCACCGGGATCTTCGGAAAAGACCGTGGCGTCAGCCATCGAGCCTTGCTTCAGACGGACACAGTGTCCGTCCTTGAGGTCAATCGCCGGAATGATCAGCATGGGTTGGATATCGCTCGCTGCAGGCGTCGCAAGTGGCGCGCGCCAGTTGAGGCCGTTGCGACAGGCAAGGGGATCCTTACGGGTTACAAGGGGTTAGGCGCTCGCGGTGGGAATCGCCCGTTTTTGGCCGGACGCGCGGCTGGTTCCGTCCCAGGAGACGAAATTCGACAACAGGCGCAGGCCGGCAGACTGGCTTTTTTCAGGGTGGAACTGCACGGCGAAAATGTTATTCCTCGCAACGGCGCAGGTAAAGCTGAAAGGATAACGGGCGGTACCCGCCACCAAAGACTGTTCCCGCTCATTCACGTAGTAGCTGTGCACAAAATAGAAGCGGCTGCCATCAGGAATACCCGTCCACATCGGGTGGGACATGGTCTGATACACCTGGTTCCAGCCCATGTGCGGCACCTTGAGCTTCTCGCCGCGCTCGCCTACCATGCGTTCGGCGGGGAAGCGACCGACTTTCCCAGGCAGTATGCCCAAACCCTCGACGCCACCCTCTTCGCTCGACTCAAACAACATCTGCAAGCCGATGCACAGACCCAGAAACGGCTTGCTACTCGCCGCCTCCAGTAACGGCGCGCGCAATCCGCGCGCGTCCATCTCACGCATGCAGTCCGGCATGGCGCCCTGTCCCGGAAACACCACCCTGGATGCTGAGCGCAGCACTACCGGATCACTGGTCACGCTAACAACCTTGCGGGGGGCGACATGCTCCAAGGCCTTCGCCACCGAACGCAGGTTGCCCATTCCGTAATCAACGACAGCAATATCGGTCATACACGCGCGGTTCGTGACTCTTGGGTCGTCTTCAACATTACTTGCCGACGCATATGCGGCCGGAAACCCGATCCGCGAAAACGCTCAGAGGCTCCCCTTGGTCGAAGGCAACGCGCCGGCCGCCCGCGGATCCATCTCGGAAGCCATGCGCAACGCGCGCCCGAAGGCCTTGAAGATAGTCTCCGCCTGGTGGTGCGCGTTCCTGCCTTTAAAGTTGTCGATGTGCAAAGTCACCAGCGCGTGGTTAGCGAAGCCCTGGAAGAATTCATGGACCAGGTCGATGTCGAATTCGCCGACCAGCCCGCGCGCGTAATCGACCGCATACTCAAGCCCGGGGCGGCCCGACAGATCCACCACCACCCGCGACAGCGCTTCGTCGAGAGGGACGTAGGCATGGCCATAGCGGCGTACACCTTTCTTGTCGCCGATCGCCTTGGCGAAGGCCTGCCCGAGCGTGATGCCCACATCCTCGACGGTGTGGTGGGCGTCGATATGCAGATCGCCCTTGGCTTCGATTTCCAGGTCGATCATGCCGTGGCGCGCCACCTGATCGAGCATGTGATCGAAGAATCCGATGCCGGTGGCAAGCTTGGACTTGCCGCTGCCATCGAGATTAAGCTTGACGCTGATCTGGGTTTCCAGGGTATTGCGGGTGACTTGGGCTTGGCGCATACGATAGGCGTCAAAAATTGCTTCATCCTAACTCAATTAGGGCGTGGCCGACGAGGCGATACCCGCGTCGAGAAAAATCGCGCGCAAGGCATCGAGCAGCGTATCGCAGTGCTCATCCGTTCCCACCGTAATGCGTATGAACGTGGCTATGCGGGCCGGAACGCGGAAATGCCGCACGACAATGCCTTGCTCGCGTAGCCTGGCCGTCAGCGCCGCGCCTTCCCAGCGCGGATGGCGGGCGAAGACGAAGTTTGCCGCGGAGGGCAGGACCTCGAAGCCCAGCGACTGAAGCCCGGCAACCAGCCGCTCGCGGCTACGGATCACCTTGCGACGGGCCGCTTCGAAATAATTCTGGTCCTCCAGCGCCGCTATGGCTCCGGCCTGGGCGAAGCGGTCCATCGGATAAGAGTTGAAACTGTCCTTGACCCGGATCAGCGCCTCGATCAATTCCGGATGCCCGATCGCATAGCCCACGCGCAGCCCCGCCAGCGAGCGGGATTTGGACAGGGTGTGCGTCACCAGCAACTGGGGGTAGCGGTGCACCAGCGACACGGCGGATGTCCCGCCGAAATCCACGTAAGCCTCGTCGATGACGACTACGGATGCCGTGTTGCCCTGCAGGAGCCGCTCGATATCGGATAAGCCCAGCAGGCGCCCGGTCGGTGCATTTGGATTGGGAAACACTATCCCGCCATTGCTCGTCTGCAAATAGTCATCGACGTCGATCTCGAGCGAATCCGTCAGCGGAATCTCGCGATAAGCGATGCCGTACAAACGGCAGTACACCGGGTAGAAGCTGTAAGTGACATCCGGAAACAACACCGGCTGGTCGTGGTGGAGCAGTTGAGCTTCACCAGGTTGGGCAGCCTGGGTTGCTCTCCCGGCACGTAAGGCGTCAGGCCGTGGACCACGGCGCTCCAGTAACGGCTCATCTGCGCAATCGCAACTGGGCGGCACGCGCATGTGCCGGCAGGCCCTCGCCGGTCGCGAGCTCGGCGGCAATCGCGCCGAGCTTGCGTGCGCCGTCCGCGGAAACCTGGATCAGGCTGGTGCGTTTCTGAAAGTCGTATACCCCGAGCGGGGAGGAGAATCGCGCGCTGCGCGCGGTCGGCAGCACGTGATTTGGTCCCGCGCAGTAGTCTCCCAGCGCCTCGGAGGTGTAACGGCCCATGAACACGGCACCAGCATGCCTGATTTTCTCGACCCAGCGCTGCGGCTCGTCCACCGACAATTCCAGGTGCTCGGGGGCGATCCGATTGGCGATCTCGCAGGCCTCGTTGAGATCGCGGGTTTCGATCAGCGCACCGCGTCCCTCGAGCGCAGCGGTGATCACGCCTGCACGCGGCATATCCTTGATCTGCCGCTCGATGCTCGCCGCTACCTTGTCGATGTATGCGCGCTCCGGGCAGAGCAGGATCGCCTGCGCCATCTCGTCGTGCTCGGCCTGCGAGAACAGGTCCATCGCCACCCAGTCCGGATCGGTGCCGCCGTCGCAAATCACCAGAATCTCGGATGGGCCCGCCACCATATCGATTCCAACGACGCCGAAGACGCGCCGTTTCGCGGCTGCGACGTAGGCGTTGCCCGGGCCGACGATCTTGTCCACCTGGGGAACGGTCCGTGTGCCGTAGGCCAGCGCCGCCACGGCTTGGGCGCCGCCGATGGTAAACACGCGATCCACTCCGGCGATGCACGCGGCGGCGAGCACGAGATCGTTGCGTTCACCGCGCGGCGTGGGCACCACCATGATGATTTCCTTCACGCCCGCCACCTTGGCCGGCAGCGTGTTCATCAGCACGGTGGACGGGTAAACAGCCTTGCCGCCCGGTACATATACCCCGACGCGATCGAGCGGCGTGATCTTTTGACCGAGCGTCGTACCG
>WNFR01005724.1_pt1 | contig 12727 bp, 11 predicted proteins | sample 5400221 | NCBI WGS metagenome assembly WNFR01 (sample SAMN13153357, study PRJNA577476) | soil metagenome | isolation source: 40 cm soil under Madrone tree | place: USA:California | collected 2016-06-14 | reverse complement strand
TGACAGCAGCGGTGACGGTGGTGGTGGTGGAAACTTTTTCACGAAGCTGCTGGGTAACCTCTTCGGCGGTGGTAGGGCTGGTGGCGGTGACGTGCAACCGGGCAAGGCTTACATGGTTGGCGAGAAGCGGCCAGAGTTGTTCCTGCCCCGAAGTGCAGGAACCATCGTTCCAAGCTTCACGGGCGGTGACAGCAAGACTATCGCCGTGACGCAGCACTTTCACATCAGCACACCTGACGCGGACAGCTTCAAAAAGTCTCAGGGACAAATCAGTTCTGCAATGGGCCAAGCTGCGCAGCGTGGCTTTGCTCGCAACGGACGCTAAACAAAGAATCGGCCCGGCTGCTCTTCGGAGTGGCCGGGCCATTTTTTTTTTGATTCAAACAACCACAGGCGGCATGAACGAATCTAGGTTCACCGGTTCAAAGTCTGGGTCAGGTTTCAACAATTCTATTGCCGATTCAAATTCAGGCCGGTGATTCTTAAACCGTCCAAACAGTGCCAACGTTTCATCCTTCAGAACATACGGAGTCGAAGTATCCAATCCCTGAATGAAGTGCACGTCTGCAAGCTCAATCGGGTCAGCGGCAGTTAAAGCCCTCTGCACCAGAAACTGTTTGACAGCTTCATCACCGTGCAGTGCGACTGCAATTCTCTTTGCGACGGCCCTTGCTTCCCGTTCGGTTGGAATGTCTGACCACTGAAGCCCTACGCTCTGTAGCACCGTCTTGGGCAGGTGCCGAAAAAGGCCGTTTGCGTTCAGAAGCTCTGGCACTTGGATTCGCTGAATGACGTGCTGCAACTCATGAGCGAAGGTCATGGTCATGCCAACGCGGTCAGCACACGTACTCCCATGCAGGTAAATCACGTGATCAAACACGCGCTTGTACAAAAATGAAGGTGGGTCATCAACAAAAATCGAACCCGTGATGTATTCAGGCCAGCCCGGAAAAGCAGAACTGTCGCTGATTGATCTGTGAAAGCCACGGTTGCTCTCACCCATGTCCTGCTTAAATGTCTGGCAATCCACGTCATCAAAAAAACAGAGTAATCGGCAATCAGATAACGAATCCCCAAACAGGCCTAAGACACGCTGGGCTATTTCTTCTCTTTGCTTCTTAACCAGTGAATCAGGCGCTTTGACTTTCAGTGTTGGCATGTGAAATTTTTGCAGTGCAAGGGGCAATTTCAGGGGTTCATTTAAGAAATTCAAAAATAATAGAAGCGGTGCCGAATCAGCGGGTTAGGTGTGTTCAACTCATAAGCCACAGACCGACGCTCTACCAGCTGAGCTACTCCCACCACTGGGTGTAGTTTAACATGCAATTTCGGTGGGGGAAAAGTGGGCGGTGTGGTGGAGGGCTGAGTGATGGATCGGGGATAACAGCGAACAGATAGCAGATAGCGGGAGACGCGGAGGAGCCAGGTTGTCTCATCGAGTTGCGGCAGGGAACAGTTGTTGCCACGGTCCCTCCGCTCCGAGCCAGCAAAAAGCGCTGGCTCTCCGGTCGGGATGACACATAGAAAATGCCAAGACAGGAACGGACCGTCGCGGACGGCGGTCCTTACTAAAGACGGGAGCACGGCAAGGGAACGGCAATAGTTGGCCACTTGAAAGTGGCCGCTACGGGTTTGCTTGATTGGGTCTTAGCTAGGTGGAAACTGCGGGATACGAGGCGGGTTGGCGGATTGCCGCTGGTTGTTAGACTGGGGTGAAGGGCCGGTCTAAAGACTGGCCAATACTTGGGGAAGGGTGGCCGAGCTAAAGCCCGGCGCCTACAGTGGTGTGCTCCCGCAGATGAATCCGCAGCCGGCAGATCGGTTACATTTTGACTTGCAGCTTGCCTACGCGCGGCCGGTGATCGCGACGCTGGCGATATTGGGCTTGCTGGAGTTGCGTCCGGCGCGAGAAGTGGAGCGGCCGCTGGCGTTTCTGATCGCTTATGTGCTGGCGGCGATCCTGATCCTAGTGCTGGAGCGGGCGCTGCGGCGGTATCACTGGCGGCTGCCTCTGGCCTGCGACATTTTGGCGGCAGGGATTTTTCTTTATCTTTCGCCGGAGCAAATCCCGACGTGGTTCCTGATGTTTTTTGTGGCGTTCGCGGCGGGCTATCGGTGGAACCTGCAATATTCGGTTTCGTTGTGTTTTGGATTGCTGCTGCTGGGGTTTGCTCTGCAGATGCATTGGAGGCTGCCCGCGCCGGGCTCGCGGGATTTGGCATTTTCGGTTTCGCTGTTTACGGCGGCGTTTCTGGGTACGCTGGGCTTGGCGTTTCTGGGGGATCGCAACCGGCAATTTGCCGCGCAGCAGGATTTCTTGTCGCGCATTTCGAACACGATGCACGTGGACCTGGGGCTTGCGGAATCGTTGCGGCTGCTGCTGGAGGAACTTTGCGCGGAGTTTCAGACCGAGGGAGCGCTGCTGGCGTATCGCGACGCGGACCTGGAGCGCATATTTGTGTGGCGGATGCGGTCGGGGGACGGCGAGCGGCTGGTGCCGGAAAATCTGCCCTTGACGCGCGCGGATGGATTTCTGGTGGACGACATGGAAGCGTCGCTGTGCTGGAATTCGCTGGAAGGACGCGGCGATGGATTTGGATGGGACCGGCGTAACAAGCAGGTGCTGAAAATTCTGCCACGGATTCCGGGGCCGACGCAGCAGGAGTTTGGCATCAAGAATTTCATTTCGGTAGCGTTCGATCAGGAAGGTCATGCCGCGGGACGCATATTTCTGACGAACCGGCGGCCGGGGCAGGAGCCGTTCACAGCGGAGCACCTGGAGTGGTTTGAACGGATTGCGGCGCATGTCAGCGCGGCGCTGGAAAATGTGTTCATGCTGCGGCACCTGCGGGCGAGGGCGATTGAGGCGGAGCGATCGCGGATTTCGCGGGATTTGCACGACGGGATATTGCAGACGCTGCTGAGCATCGAAATTCAGATTGACGTGCTACGGCGGAAGGTTTCGACGCACGTGGAGCAGGTGGAACCCGGGCTGGCGTCGCTGCAACAGACGGTGCGGAACGAGAGCGCGGAGCTGCGGCACCTGGTGACGGACCTGCGGCCGCTGCGCGTGCAGTCCGCGGACATGGTGGATCTGATGCGCGGATTCGCGGAGCGCTTCCGGAACGAATCCACGCTGGCGCTGGATTTGCTGGTGGATTCGGCGGAATTGCACGCTCCGGACCGGGTTTGCCGGGAGATTTTCCAGATTTACCGTGAAGCACTTAACAACATAAAAAAGCATGCGAAGGCTTCCCATGTCGTGGTAAAACTGTCGCAGGATGACAGCCGACTCACCCTGGTGGTGGACGATAACGGCGAGGGCTTCAGCTTCGCCGGGCGCTTCACAGGGGATGAGCTTGACCGCCTGCGGCTGGGTCCGATTTCCATCAAGGAAAGAACGCGCACGGTCGGGGGAGTGCTGACCGTAGAATCAAACCCTGGGCATGGTGCGCGCTTAACGATCGAGGTACCGCTCGGCTGATATGGCTAAGACCAAACAGCAAATTCGGATACTAATGGCGGATGACCACGCGATCTTTCGCGATGGGCTCCGCAAATTGATTGACGGTGATGAAGATATCACCATCGTGGGCGAAGCCCAGAACGGCGCGGAATGCATCAAGCTGCTGGCGAAACTGAAGCCGGACATTTTGCTGCTGGATTTGCGCATGCCGGACAAAGATGGGCTGGCGGTGCTGGAAGAGGTGAATTTCGACCAGACGCCGACGCGGGTGATCGTGCTGACGGCGGCGGAAGATGACCGCGACGTGGTGCGGGCGATGCGGCTGGGCGCGCGGGGCGTGGTGCTGAAGCAGTCCGCGACGGATTTGCTGGTGAAGAGCATTCATCGCGTGCACGCCGGCGAGATCTGGCTGGATAACCGGATGACCGCCGAAGTGATGAAGGCGTTTTCGAAGTCTTCGGATTCGGGGCCGCGGCGAGAGAAGCCGCTGCTTTCGGACCGCGAAAAAGAGATCGTGCAACTGGTGGCGCAGGGGTTCCGGAACAAGGAGATTGGCGAAAAGCTGTTCATCTCCGAGCAGACGGTGAAGAACCACCTGCACAATATATTTGACAAGTTGGGCGTGTCGGACCGGCTGGAGCTGGCGCTGTATGCGATTCACCACCGGTTGATTGATCAGACCTAGGAAGAAGTTCAGAAGTTCAAGAGTTCAGAAAGCGCCGCCCGATGTGCGGCGCTTTTTTGCGTGGTTGGAAGAGATACCATATTCAATCACGGTATCAAGGATGGTTTATTGGCTGCCATGACGAACTCGCACAAAATCACGGTTGAGGTGTCTGCCGACCTGCTACAGAAGGCTCTGGAGGCGAGTGGTGCTGGCATCGCGCAAACAGTACGCACCGGCCTGGAACTGGTTGCGGCTTCCGGAGTGTATAGAAGGTTGCGTCAATTGAGGGGGAAGGCGCGGTTTTCGAGGAGCTTCGTCGAGCTGAAGTTCGACCGATGGGACTAGTCGCTCCAAGGACGCACCAGAAGAGCAATAAGCCAAAAGATGCACCAAACGCTCAGCCCACAAATTGCAATGCGCTTATGTCGACTCCAACCCCGTGTAACTGGTGAAGCAACGCGCGGCGTCCGCAAAAAAACAGCCACAAATGCGATGATGGCAGAGACGGTACCAGCCAACATTTCCAACCACTCGACAATCGTAAATGCCATGCGGCCGTCGGGCGGAAGAACGTACACTGCGGGCATTGTCGCAAGTAGAGCAACAAAAAAGGCAAGTAGAAGATAGGGCAAAAAACGCGACGATATTCTACCGTCAGGTGTGGCCATCACTGAGGCCCTCCCAATGCAATTTGTTAAAACGTAGGACTCAGCAAATTCCACGTTCGAACTCAGAGGTCGATAGAGCATACCTTAATCGGAGACTGACGCTATCAGGAATGACCTGGTTTGGCGTTTTGTCATAAGTTGCCGGGCGCTGCCCCGAAGAGGAACATGCGTTTCGCAGACCCTGATAGGGCCAACCGGCCCAACGCTTTACCAAAGCCAATGTGGCACACCTGGGACAGGTCCTAGTACATTCGTACTTTTAAAGGACGGTTTTAATTTGAGCCTTGAGTCCTATTGTTCCCTAGGCATAGGCCGGATAGACTCTGTCCTTCGATGAGGGAGGCTCGCCTTGACAGGCTCTGAACGCCGCACAACTCAACGTTTTACCATGCGACTGCCGCTTACCGTGAGATGGACCACGGGCGCAGCCGTTGGTGAAACTAATACGGAATCCCGCGATGTAAGCTCCCGCGGAGTCTATTTCTTCCTGGCGAAGGACGTCAAAGAAGGGTCTCCGGTGGAGATCCTGCTGACGCTGCCAAACGAGATCACCCTGGCCGGGCCGGTACGCGTGCGCTGTTTGGGCCGCGTGCAGAGGACCGAGCCGCGCGATGAAGGAAGCGTCGGAGTGGTGGCAGCGATCGAACGCTACGAATTCCTTCGTGGCCCCGAAGACAACTAAAAGGCTCGCGCCGACAATTTGAGATTCTGTACAAGTTCCTAGCTCGCTCACTGCGGAGGCGGGCGGGAATAGCCGGGGTGCCTCGGCCCCTCAGCGGAGCCCCCGGCTGAAATCTTTGGTGGTGGTTGATTGGGAGCTGGGGTTGGGCCTGAGCGGCGATTGGTGTTTGGTGGCAGGGATGCGGTAATCAGTAATCAGCGATCAGTAATCAGGAAGCAAAGAGAAGCTGGCAAGAGTTGTGGTTCCCGCCTGCGGTATTTTCTGAACAAGAAGATTGAGTGAAAAGGGGAATTGGCGTTGTTGCTCGATTACTTCGCCGAGCGACGCAGCGGCAATGGTGTGCAACGGAAGCTTCTTTGCGACCAATGTCTACGACGGGGTTGTATTTTGCTGCACAAAGAGAGAGGTTGGGGAAATTGCTATTGGGGAACGCCTGTCCTTTCGGGCAGGGGATATCCACAGGGGGCGTGGGGGATGATGGGGTGTAACCGCCCAAGAGTGGAGCTCGTTCGTCACTGAGAGTGGAGACGAGGCGAGAAGAAAGAAAGCGTATGAAGGAACGATTGGCGAAGCTTAATATGAGTTTACCCGAAGCCCACGTACCGTCAGGAACGGAACGGCTGGCGACAGCCGAGGAGCTTGCCGAGATCGGCGGAACTCCGTCGGACCCCCTGACGGAAACGCAGATTCTTGCGTTGCTGGAAATCCAGATGAAAGACGATTTGCAGAAGGCGGCGGAGGAGAGCGCAGCGCAGGCCAAAGCAGCGGCGTTGCATGAGTTGGAGGCTGCGCTGAACCCAAAACCCGCTGATGGAGCGGAGAAATCTTTCCACGTGGAAACAGTGAAGGCGGCGGCGCAGCCGGCTCCTGCTGGAAAGTTGCCGCCAAATGCGGCGGGGATTTTGAGCGAGCCGGAACGCGTGGCAGCGGCGTTCTTTGGCGCGGAAGAAGAAATAGCGGTGCAAGCACCGATAGAAGCGCAGGCGCTGGTGGATGTACAAGCGAAAGTGGAAACGCAAACGCAGGCACCGACACCGGCACCGGTGCAAGCGCCAGTGCTGACTGAAAAGTTGTCTGATCTTCCAGTCAAGAGCCAGGCCGAAATCGTCGCGCTCCCGCGGGAAGAAGCGCGCGATCTGAAAACGGGATTGCTGGAAGTGGCCGAAGTGCTGGACCAGCACCGGCTTTGGGTGGAATCGAACGGCAAGGAAGGGATTCGCGGAGATTTTGCGGGGGCGAATCTTTCCGACGCGGATTTGACGGCGGTGAATCTGCAAGGCGCGGACCTGACGAAGGTGAACCTGCGCGGCGCCGATTTATCCATGGCAAACCTGCGCGGGGCGAACCTGGTGGAAGCGGACCTGCGCGAAACGAACCTGCTGGGCGCGGAATTTTCGGGCGCCAACATGATGGGCGCGAATTTGTACGGCGCGCAGGGATTGTGGGCGGGCAGGCTTGGCGGAACGAATTTGTTTGACGCGACTTTGCCGGAAGCGGTGGGTGCGTATGACGGCGGCAAGACGATTGGGCAGTTCACGCAGGCGGCGCGGCGATTTTACCTTTTGCTGATTACGATTTGCGCGGCAGCGTGCGCGATGGTGGCGCTGACGAAGGATGTGCGGTTGCTGTTGGATGAATCGGCGACGGTGTCGGCGCGCATTCCAAACCTTTTGCCACTGCAGGGATTCTATATGGGCGGTCCGCTGCTGTTGACGGTGTTGTACCTGCGGCTGCAGTTTTTGCTGCTGCGATTGTGGGGCAGCATGGGCGCGCTGCCGGCGGTTTTTCCCGACGGGCAAACGCCAGAGAAAGACGGTTCGTGGTATTTGATGGGACCGATCCGGCAGCATCTGCGCTGGGCGCGGGATCCGCGTTCACCGCTGGCGATGGTGGAGTGCAGGCTGGCGAAACTGCTGGCGTATTGGGCGGTGCCGGCGACAGTGTTTCTGTTCTGGCTGCGGTACCTGGTGATGCAGGATTACCGGGGAACCTTGCTGCAGGTGTTTCTGCTGACGTTGGTGGCAGCGGCGGGTTTTGCAATGCCGCGGCTTGTGGCGCGTGTGTTGCGTCCGGGAGATTGGACGGATGAAAGCACACCGCAATTTTTGCGAGATCTGGGTGGGGCGTTTCGAGTTCCTGTGGCGGTTGGGCTGGTGGTGTTCCTGATGTCGCTTGGGGTGATTCGCGGGTTGCCCGCGGATGCAAACGCGCGGCCCGAAATCGGGCGCGGCGACCCGCGGCGTTGGGCGGCGACGGCGTTTCAGGCGCTGGGCTACCGGCCGTATGCGGATGTGACGGAAGAGAGCATTTCGACGGGCGCGGTGAAACCGGTGACCGACGGCGAGACCGGGACCGGAAGCGGCCCACGGCTGAACGAAATTAATTTGCGCTATTCGCGCGGATACCGCTCGCAGTTTGCGGGGGCGCGGATGTGGCGCGCGAATCTGGAGGGATCGAGCTTGTCGGAAGCAGATTTCCGCGCGGCGAATTTGCGAGAAGCGGTGTTGCGCGGGGCGAATCTGGACCGGTTGCAAGCGGCGAAAGCGAACCTGGTGTCGGCGGACGCGGAGAGAGCGCAACTGGCTGGAGCGGATTTCCGGAATGCGGATTTGTCGTACGCCAACCTGGACGGCGCGAAGCTGACGACGGCGAATTTCGGGCGTGCGACGCTGTACGCCGTGAAATTGCGGCACGCCGATTTGCTGCGAGCAGAGTTGTCGCACGCCGATTTGAGGGACGTAAGACTCGACGAAGCCGTACTTTCGATGGCTTCGATGGAGCAGACGGATTTTTCATCGGCGAAAATGATGGGAGTGAATCTGACCGGGGCGCAGGCGAAGGGAACAATTTTCCTGGAAGCCGACATGAGCCGCGCGGATTTGCGCGGAGCGACGTTCCCCGGCGCGATCTTGCGGGAAGCGAAGCTTGACGGAGCGCGAGTGGAGGGCGCGGATTTCCGCGGCGCGCTTGGACTGGAAGCGTGGCAGGTCTGCTCAACGACGGGATGGCAGGGAGCCCAGTTTGACGCGGACGTGAAAGCGGCGGTGCTGCAGAGCTGCGGCGCATCGCAAAACCGAACGCAACAGTAAGGCCGGGGACGCCCTCGCCTTGTTGGTCGGATGATCGGTAAATGACCAACTACCGAAATTCGAAGAGGATTGACATAGTTTGGGATAGCACGTAAACTCGTGCTGCACGTGTTTACGTGCAATTCATTATGGATAAAAAGACCAACATCACCCTAAAGCTAGACACTCGACTGATCCGATCCGTGAAGATTGAAGCCGCGAAACGAGGCTCCTCAGTGAGTGCCCTGCTGGCTGAAAAGCTGGAACAGATCGCGAACGAAGGGGACGAGTACGAGAAGGCGAAGAAGCGTGCCGTCGCACGACTAAAGACCGGCTGGGCCCTTGGCTGGCAAAAGCCCAAGTCCAGGGACGAACTGCATGAAAGGTAAGGCCTTCGTAGACACCAACGTGCTGGTGTACGCTCACGACCGGTTGGGGGGCGATAAGTTCAACCGAGCGCGGGAACTGCTGGCAACTCTGTGGGATGAGAAGCGTGGAGTGTTGAGCACGCAAGTTCTCCAGGAATTCTGCGTAAATGCACGTCGAAAAGCGAAACATCCTATCGGGTGGGATGAGGTGCGGGAAGCGATTCGCGATTATAAGAATTGGGAGACTGTAGTGAACTCCGCGGATGCAGTTTTGCGTGCCATGGAGGTAGAACAGAGGTATCAGATTTCCTTCTGGGACGCGATGATTGTGCAGGCGGCGGAGAGTGCGGGGTGTGAAGTACTGTATTCAGAAGATTTGTCCCATGGGCAGGAGTACGGTGGGGTGCCGGTGGTTAATCCATTCCTGGGGTAAGTTCCGAAAAAAATTCAGGTCAGGATGCGGGGCAATTCCTCGAGGTCAGCGAACACCGCCGACGGCGTGACGCCTAGTTCATCGGCGGGGACGGTGGCTCGATTGAGCCAGAAGGTTCGGAAGCCGAAGTTGGTGGCGCCAGCTATGTCCCAATAGTTGGATGAGACGAAGCCGATGGCTTCCTTTGGAATTTTCAGGCTTGCCGCTGCGTGTTGGTAGACTTGCGGCCGAGGCTTATACATCCGCAGGGAATCCACACTGAAAATATGCTCGAAGAAGTGAGCCATGTTGTTGGCGGCGGCGAGTGGCACGAGCATTTCAGGAGTGCCGTTGGACAAAATGGAAAGAGGCAAGCTTGAGAGTTTTTCGAGAGCGGGCTTTACTTCGGGGAACGCGGGCAGCGTGAGATAGACCTGCATGAGTTGCTTTCGCTGGTGTTCTGCGCAGGAGAGTTTCAATGTCCGGCAACTGAAGATCAGTGCGTCCTCGGTGATTTTCCAGAAATTTTCGTAGCGCCCCATCAGGGTGCGTAGCCAGGTGTATTCGAGTTGCTTGGAGCGCCAGAGTTGGCTGAGGGCGGCGCCGTTCCCGGGGAATAATTCTTCCGCACGGATTTTGACGGCGGACGGGTCGAAGAGCGTTCCGTAGGCGTCGAAAACCAGCGCGCGAACCTGCGAAGCCATGGCCGAGTTGCGTTAGCGCTCTTCGCCGAAGAGTTTGATGTCTTCGGGGCCTTCGGCAATGGGACCACGCTCGCGGCCCTGGACGAGTTCGCGGATTTGCTCGACGATGTCAGGGTTGGCCAGCGTTGTGATGTCGCCGGTGTCCATGTGATTGGAGATGGCGGCGAGAACGCGGCGCATGATTTTGCCAGAGCGGGTCTTGGGCATGTCCGGGACGATGTGGATGGTCTTGGGGCGAGCGATTTTGCCGATCATGGTTTCGATGGTGGATTTGACTTTGTCCTCAATCGCCTTGGTGGTCGGAACGCCGGGTTTCAGCGAGATATAGACGACGGGCACACGGCCTTTGACTTCGTCCACCACGGGAACGACGGCGGCTTCGGAAACTTCACCGATTGTAAGGCAGGCGGATTCGACTTCTTTGGTGCCCAGGCGGTGGCCGGCAACGTTTATGACGTCATCCACCCGGCCGAGGATGCGGTAGTAACCGTCGGCAGGGAGCACGGCTCCGTCCGCGGCGTAGTAGGGCCAGTCGCGCCAGTCTTTGCTCTTGGGATTCTTGTTGTACTTTTTGTAGTACTGGTTGACGAAACGCTGGGGATCACCCCAGATGGTCTGCATGATGCCGGGCCAGGGATTGCGAATGCAGATGTTGCCGGCGTTTCCCGAGCCGGCTTTCAGTTCATTACCATTTTCGTCCCAAATGACCGGATAAATTCCGAGCACGCCGGGGCCAGCGCTGCCTGGCTTCATCGGATCGAGAGCAGGCTTGGTGCTGCAGAGGAAACCGCCGGTTTCGGTTTGCCACCAGGTGTCCACGATGACGGCTTCGCCTTTGCCAACGCTGTTGTAATACCACTTCCAGACTTCCGGTTCGATGGGTTCACCGACCGTGGTCATATGCTTGAACTTGTAGTTGTAGATTTTCGGCTCGTGGAAGCCCGCTTTGCGGAGCATGCGGATGGCGGTGGGGGAAGTGTGGAAAATATTGACGTCCAGGCGTTCGGCGATGCGCCACGGGCGGCCGGCGTCGGGGAATTGCGGTACGCCTTCGTAGAGGACGCTGGTTGCGGCGAGCGCCAGAGGGCCGTAAACAATGTAGGAGTGCCCGGTGATCCAGCCGATGTCGGCCATGCACCAATAGACGTCTTCGGGATGAATGTCCTGATAATACTTGGCGGTGCCGGTGACGTAAGCGAGATACCCGCCGGTGCGGTGCTGGCAGCCCTTGGGTTTTCCAGTCGTGCCGCTGGTATACATGAGAAAGAGCGGGGCCTCGGAGTCCAGCGAGACGGGCTCAACGGTATGGTTGCGATATTCTTTCAGGACCTCGTCGACGAAGAAGTCGCGGCCCATGATCATTGGCGTGTCGGAAGAATATTTGCCGGGATAGCGTCTCCACACCAGGACCTTGTCGATTCCCTGGCCGTCTTTGGTTGCCGTTTCCACGGCGATATCGGCGCTAGCCTTGTGGTCCACCCACTTGCCGTTACGGTGGTAGCCGTCGGCGTAAATCAGGACGCGACTGCCGGAATCGGCGGCGCGGAGGCCGCAGGCCTCGCCGGAGAAACCGCCGAAGACGACGGAGTGGATTACGCCGAGGCGGGCACAGGCCAGCATGGTAATGGGGAGCTCCGGAATCATGGGCATGTGGATTGTGACGCGATCGCCGCTTTTCAATTTGGCGAAATCGCGCAACATCGCAGCAACTTCATTCACGCGCTTGTAGAGTTCCTGGTAGGTAATAACGACGGGAGATTCCGTCTCCGGTTCCGGAACGAAAATGAGGGCGGCTTTATTTTTGTGCTTCGCAAGGTGGCGGTCGACGCAGTTGTAGCAGGCGTTGATTCTGCCGCCGACGAACCATTTCCAGAATGGAGGATTGCTGGTGTCGAGCGTCTTGCGCCAGGGCTTGTCCCAATCGAGAAGGCAAGCGTAATGGTCGAAACACTCCGGAAAATGCTTTTCGCTGAATTTTTTGACGAACGCCGGATCGGCCAGATTCGCCTGGGCGATGAACTCCTTGGAGGGATGGTAGTATTCTTCCTCCTTCCAGTGGACGGCGATTTGCGCTTCGGTGAGCTTTTGTTTGCCCTTCGGTGCTTTCGCGTTTAGTTTTGGTCGGGCTGTGGCCACGGCGGTAACTCCCCTTCGGAGAATGAGTTCGATTGATGCGCAATAATGAGGAACCGCATGAGTTGTATTAGCTCATGGCTTGATTGGAACAAGCTTCCACGATGAAAATGATGCTCCCGGGCAGGGGCGGGAGTCAATCCGCGCAGCTTCGCTATTTCATGCCGCCGACTTCGTCCCAGATCTTGTGGCCGTGAGTTTCCTTGAGCAGCAAGCTGCCAACGATGAAGGTCATGGAGGCGACGGCCATCGGATAGTACAGTCCAGCTAAGATATTGCCCGTGGCGGCACATAAAGAAAGTCCGATCAGCGGGACCATGCCGCCGAACACGCCATTTCCTATGTGATACGGCAGGGACAGGGATGTATACCGTATTTTTGCCGGAAATGCCTCGACAAGATACGCAGCGATAGGACCGTACACCATACAAACGTAAACGACTTGGATGAGTACCAGCAACACGAGCATCGGTACGTTTGGATTCGGCGCTTCCTTCGCGGGAACGAGCGCGCCAGAGGCATCGCGGGTCAATGGTGTGAGAGCGATGGCGCCCGTAAC
>WNFR01005723.1_pt1 | contig 12727 bp, 11 predicted proteins | sample 5400221 | NCBI WGS metagenome assembly WNFR01 (sample SAMN13153357, study PRJNA577476) | soil metagenome | isolation source: 40 cm soil under Madrone tree | place: USA:California | collected 2016-06-14 | reverse complement strand
CGAGGCGACCGGCGCCGGCGGGCTGATCGTCAACAGTGCGGTGGCGAATTCCGGCAGCCTGTTGGCGGATGGCGGCAATCTGACCTTCAATGGCGCGGTGACTGGAAACGGATCTGCGACCATCTCCGGCGCGGCGACGCTCGAATTTGCCGTTGCATCAGCCGAGAACGTTAACTTCGCGACCGGTTCCACCGGGACGCTAAAGCTCGACGATGCTGCAGCGTTTACCGGCAGCGTTTCCGGCTTGACGACGACAACTTACATCGACCTGGCGGACCTTTCTTGGGCCGAGGGACAAATGGTCGCCTCATTCGTTGGGGACGCCTTAGGTGGCAGGCTGACGGTGAGCGATGGAACGCACAGCGACACCATCAATCTCGCCGGGGATTACACCCACTCGAGCTGGACCCTTTCGCAGGATAGCAATGGCAACACCCTTGTCGTTGATCCGCCGTTAGCTTCTGCGCCTAACGCCAGTGGAGTAGGGGATAAGTTCACTATGCTGATGGCGGATAGCAATGGCAACACCCTTGTCGTTGATCCGCCGTTAGCTTCTGCGCCTAACGCCAGTGGACTAGGGGATAAGTTCACTATGCTGATGGCCCAGTATGCGGCCGCTGGATTCCAGAGCGGGGTCGGCGGTGGCGCCGGCGGATACACCACGACACCTTTACCGGAGGCCGTCTTTGGCGAGCCCCCGCCCTTAACCAAGCCGACATGATCGAGATCAATGATGAAACATCATGAAATCATCCCCTATCGCCAACCCAGCGCTACGAGAAGTGCGGAAATGCAATTCGAAAACAAATGCCCGTGGTGATCGACGATACGAAGACGATTGATCCGGGGCTCATCGCCCTAGGTCTGTTGTTGCGCTTGCATGGTGTGACGGCCGCGATCGATCAGATTCGCCAACGGTGTGGGACCGCGCCGATCAGTACCACGCAGATGCTGCGCTGCGCCAGGAAATTTGGTCTCAACGCAGGCATACGCCGGACCAATTGGGAGGGGCTCGCCGCCACCCAGCTACCGGCGATCGCGACGCTGCGAGGCGGCAGCTTCCTCATTATTGGCAGGGTGACGGAGGATGGAGCAATCGTAGTACGGCCGTCATCTCAAAACGCCGGACTGATCACGCGAGCCGAGTTCGAGGCGGTCTGGGATAGCCAGCTTGTGGTGGTGACGCGACGAGCGTCGTGGTCGGATCTGGTGGGCCGTTTCTTCGATACCGTCACCAGCAACTTTACCCGAATGCTTGCCACCGCGCGGAGCTCACGTCGCGCTGATGGGCGCGGTCCTCCCGCCGAACCCGCAACGACCGATCAGACGAGACCCGATGATTCCGGTCTCGGCGCGCTGGTGCTAATGCTGCGTATTCACGGCATAGGCGCCGCAGCAGGCCAGATTCGCCACCGCTGCGGCACGGCAACGATCGGCGTTGTCGAAATGCTGCGCTGCGCGAAGGAGCTTGGACTTAGGGCGCGCGTCAGCTCCACAAAATGGGACCGCCTGGCCGCCACCCCGTTACCTGCAGTCGCTGCGTTGCGTGACGGCGGATTTCTCATCCTCGGCAAGGCCGCCGAGGACAAGGTTCTGGTGCAGCACCCGTCATCGTCCAAACCTGAAGCGATGACACGGGCGCAATTCGAAGCCATTTGGGACGGCCGTCTCGTCCTTATGGCGCGCCGAGTGACATTGTCAGACCTTTCACGCCGTTTCGATATCACGTGGTTCTTCGGGGCAATCCATAAGTATCGCCATCTCCTCGGCGAGGTGCTGTTCGCTTCGTTCTTCCTGCAGTTATTTGCTCTGGTCTCGCCACTATTTTTTCAGGTGGTCATTGACAAGGTTCTCGTGCATCGCAGCATGAGTACGCTCGATGTACTCGTCATCGGTCTGCTGGGAATCTCGATCTTCGAAGCCATTCTCGGGACCTTGCGCACCTATATGTTCGCACATACGACGAACCGCATCGATGTCGAGCTCGGGGCCCGATTGTTTCGGCATTTATTGGCGCTGCCGATCGCCTATTTCCAGGCAAGACGGGTCGGTGATTCGGTGGCGCGGGTGCGTGAGCTTGAGAATATCCGCCAGTTTCTCACCAGTTCGGCGCTCACCCTCGTCATCGATTTGTTCTTCACCTTCGTATTCATCGCGGTGATGTTCTATTACTCGCAGCTTTTGACCTTCGTCGTGCTCGGCGCCTTTCCGGTTTATATCGCGATCTCGGCTGGGGCGACGCCGACATTTCGTCGCCGGCTTGACGAGAAATTCCGCCGCGGCGCCGAGAACCAGGCTTTCCTGGTCGAAAGCGTCACCGGCGTCGAAACCCTCAAGGCCATGGCGGTTGAGCCGCAAATGCAGCGTCGCTGGGAAGAGCAGCTCGCGGGTTACGTGGCGGCGAGCTTCCGCGTCATCAGCCTCAACAATACGGCAAGCCAGGCCGTGCAGCTGGTCAACAAGGTGACGATCGCTTTGATTCTTTATTTCGGCGCCAAGCTCGTGATCGAAGGCGATCTTTCCGTCGGCGAGCTCGTGGCCTTCAACATGCTGGCCTCCCGCGTCAGTGCGCCGGTGTTGCGCCTGGCGCAGATGTGGCAGGACTTTCACCAGGCGCGTCTGTCGGTGGCGCGGCTCGGCGACATCCTCAACACCATGCCGGAGCCGAGCTTCAGTCCGGGGCGTGCAGCGCTTCCGGCGATCCGCGGCCAGGTGACGTTTGAGCACGTGACCTTTCGCTACCGCGTCGACGCTTCGGAGATTTTGCACGATGTAAGCTTCAGTGTATCCCCGGGCCAAGTCATAGGGATCGTCGGGTCTTCGGGCTCGGGTAAGAGTACGCTCGCCAAGCTCGTTCAACGGCTCTACGTCCCGGAGAGCGGGCGCGTGTTGGTTGACGGGGTCGATCTTACCATGGTTGATCTGCCTTGGCTGCGGCGCCAGATCGGGGTGGTGCTGCAGGAGAACGTGCTGTTCAACTGTTCGGTCGCCGAGAATATCGCGCTTGCTGACCCGGCCGTGCCGATGGATCGGATCATTGAGGCGGCCAAGCTTGCCGGCGCCCACGACTTCATCCTGGAACTGACCGAGGGCTACGATACCATCATTGGCGAGCGCGGCAGCAGCCTGTCCGGTGGTCAGCGCCAGCGCATTGCGATCGCCCGCGCCCTGATGTCGAATCCCCGCATCCTGATTTTCGATGAGGCGACCAGCGCACTCGATTACGAAAGCGAGCGCGCTATCCAGGAGAACATGAAAGAAATCTCCGCCGGCCGCACGGTCTTCATCATCGCCCACCGGTTGTCCACGGTACGCCACGCCGATCGCATCATCACCATCGAACGTGGGCGCATCGTCGAAGACGGCAGCCATGACCAACTCATCCGCAGCAACGGTCGCTATGCCAAGCTGCACTACCTGCAGGCGGGGATCAAATGACCGCGGCTCGGAAAGTCATTCCCTTTCCAAAAAAAGAAATCATTCGGCGCAGTGAAAGCGAACTTGCGTTTCTGCCGGCGGCGCTCGAGATCGTCGAGACGCCGCCATCACCGATTGGGAGGGCGATCGGAGTCACGGTGATTTGCCTGTTCTGCCTTGCTCTGGCGTGGGCCTCTTTTGGCACCGTCGATATTGTAGCCACTGCGCCGGGCAAGATCATTCCAACCGGGCGTACCAAGGTGATCCAACCATTCGAGACCGGCGTCGTCCGTGCAATCCATGTTCGCGACGGACAAAGCGTCAAGGCCGGAGACCTCCTGATCGAACTCGACCCGACGATCAGCGGCGCTGAGCTCGGCCACCTTAAGAGTGACTTGGCGTCAGCTGGTCTCGAGGTCGCACGTTTGCGCGCGGAGTTGTCCGGTAACGCCAATCCACTTGATTCCTTCAATCCGCCGGATGGCGCGCCTCCCGCACTCGTCGAAATGAATCGTCAGTTCCTGATTAGCCAGACCGCAGAACAGCGAGCCAGGATAGCCGCGATCGATGGTCAGCTGTCGCAGAAAGAGGCCGAGCGCGCGACCACTGCTGCCACGATCGCCAAGATCGAGGCAACCATGCCGCTACTCCAGCAGCGCGTCGACGTTCGCAAATACCTCGCTGACAAGGAATATGGCTCGAAACTCCAGTATCTCACCGAGATGCAGGACCTGGTCGGCCTTCAGCAGGAACTATTGGTCCAGAAGAGCCACATCCACGAATCTGAATCGGCGGTTACAGCGCTGTCCGAGACCCGGCTCCAGACGATTGCGGAATATCGCCGTGCGCGGTTTGACGAGTTAGCGAAGGCCGAGCAGAAGGCCGGCGGCTTTGCCCAGGACGTGATCAAGGCCGAGCAACGAACCAAGCTCCTGGCGCTCACAGCACCGGTCGACGGCGTGGTGCAGCAGCTGGCCGTGCACACAGTCGGGGGCGTGGTGACCCCGGCGCAGGCGCTGCTCGCAGTTGTGCCGCTCGACAGCCGTCTGGAAATCGAGGCAATGGTGTCGAACCGCGACATCGGCTTCGTGCATCCCGGCCAGCAAGCCGAGGTCAAAGTCGATACCTTCAGTTTCACCCGCTACGGTCTCCTGCATGGGGAGGTCATTAACGTGTCCCAGGACGCCATCACCCGCGACAAACCCCAGGACAAATCCAATGACAAGACGCCGGGTACGGAAACCACCAGCAGCGAGCCCAAGGGCCAGGAGATGAACTACGCGGCGCGGGTCTCGCTCGACCGCACGCAGATGCAGGTGGACGACAGGCTCGTCAATCTGTCCCCTGGCATGGCCGTTACTGTCGAGGTTAAGACCGGCACGCGCCGGATCATCACTTATTTGATGTCGCCGCTCGTCCGATATAAGCAGGAGATGCTGAGAGAACGGTAATTCTTGCGGAGCTTGTAATTCGCTGCCAGGGTTCCGGCTGCGGCTGGTTCGATTGGATCAGAAATCGCAGGAAACCTCGACACAACGGCAAGTATCAACTATTTTTCCTTCGGGGTGTCGCTAGCGACCTGACTGGTGCCACAGCCAGAGAGCAGCCGAGATTAGGTCGATCGCAATGTCAATGTCAATGACATTGATTGATTGTGTCCGCTCAATTCGAATGGGGACCTTTGCGTTGACTCGCTTCGAATCGGAAGGCGCAGCCGTTCAGTACTGCAGGATAGCGCTAAGGGCTCTTGAAAAGAGGATCGACGGGAAAGGCGCCCCCCGTCACCCCCAATGACTGCAACTCGATGCTGTGACTATCCACCTCCAGCATGGCCAACAGCAGCGCAAGCACCACAGCGATGTAGGTGAGTAGCGGCGACACTTCTCGCGCGGCGGGATCTTCGCCAGGCGAAAGCAGAACGCACAGCGCTCGCAGCCGCGAAACAACCTGCAGATACGTCTTGGATCGTATTTGCATGCCCATCGCCTTCGATGTCGACTTCAACGTAGGATTTGGTGGGCGTCGTTTCAAGGCGCCACTTGGAAATCCTGGAACTGAGAGCATCTTCCTTCGTTGAGCTGGATCAATGGAATGGGAGATTTGGGTGCGACGGCGGGCAATTCCAGCTTGCTCTGAGCCCCGCAGGCGTGCTCGCACAGTTGGCCCAACCCGGGCCGGCTCCGACGGCCAGCGGACGAACCGCCCCAGAGGACAAAGGCCAATTGCAGCCGCAAGGTTCGACAGGGCCGATCAACACGCAATCAGGCGGTGCGCCTGCCGAGAGTCCGCAAGGCCAAAGCCCCGCGAAGGCATGCAAGCCTCGCCGGAAGGATCGAACAAAACGGTCATCGTTGGACAAATAGCTCGGTTCGCGATGAGCAATGACTTCGTTCTGACGGACATTTCGGGCAGAATGAATGGCATATCGCTCCTCTAGGCTGCTTCGGAATGTTAATGCGCCTGGTCCTGCCCATCCGCGCGGTTGCCTTGGTCACGTCACTGATATCGACGCCGCAGCCCGCTCAAGCGCAACTGATGGGTCACGGCGGTCCCGTGCGCGCGATTGCGGTCTCGGCCGACGGCAAGACGATCCTGTCGGGGAGCTTCGACGCCGCGGCAATCCGGTGGTCGCTCGCAACCGAATCCGCGGAGCAGGTGCTTCGTTTTCATTCAGATGCGGTGAATGCGGTTGCTTTCCTGAAGGACGGGCGGATGGTGACGGCCGGTGCGGACGGGCGCGTTGCCATCTGGACGACAGGCCGGCAACAGCCGGATCAGGTTTTGGAGGGGCATCGAGCTCCCGTCGTCGCACTCGCGGTCTCGCCCGACGGCGCGATGCTCGCCTCGGCATCCTGGGACCACACCGTACGGCTCTGGTCGCTTGCCGACGGTACGCAGCGCGTACTGGAAGGCCATTCGCAAAACGTCAACGGTGTCGCTTTCGCGCCAGACGGGAAATCGGTCGTGAGCGTGGGCTATGACCTGACGCTGAGAATTTGGCGACTGCCGGAGGGAGTGCCCGAGGTCGTCGCGCTGCCATCGCCGCAAAACGCGGTTACCGTCGTGCCGGACGGCGAAATCGTGACCGGCGCCGCTGACGGCAAGTTGCGAATGCTGAGTCCCCAGGGAATCGAAAGTGGCGAGGTCCAGGCGGCCCCGACACCGGTCGTGGCATTGGCGCAGTCCAACGATGGAACGCTGATCGCTGCTGCGGGCATCGGCGGCACCGTGGCCATTGTTGACTGCAAGGCGCGCGCTCTGATGCGCGTGCTCGCCGGTTCGGGCCCGCAGGTCTGGGCGGTCGCCTTCGTGCCCGATGGCCAGACCTTGCTGACCGGTGGCGCCGACGGGAAAATCCGGCGGTGGAATGTACTCACCGGCGATCCCGTCGGCTCCGACCTGCCTGGAGGGCCGGCAGATCCGCTCGCCGCTTACGCAGGAGATCACGGCGCCGAAGTGTTCAGAGCCTGCGTCGCTTGTCACACGCTGTCGGACAAGGAACTGCCGCGTGCCGGCCCGACGCTCGCCGGAGTGTACGGCCGAAAGATCGCCTCGCTGCCCGGCTACCGCTTCTCCGATGCGTTGAAGACGATGAATATCGTCTGGACTCCCGAGACGGTCGCAAAGCTGTTCGAGATCGGCCCGAACGCCTATACGCCCGGCACCAAGATGCCGGAGCAACGCATCGGGTCGGCCGAAGATCGCCGGGCGCTGACGGATTTCCTGGCACGGGCGACGGCGAAGTAGGCGGATCTAGAATGCGTTCCATTGCTCGGCCGGAAGGTCGCTCATCTCGGGGTGCTCCTTGAGCATTCGCTGGATATCCATGCTGGGATGGTCCTTGAGCGCTGCTACGACGCACTGGTTGACGTATTTCCGGCGCGCGAGCCACTTGATCTTCTTGCCTTTCGCCTCCGCCTTGCAGGCAACGGCCGCCTGCTTCAGGGCAACCTTGTCCGCATTGGTCATCCTCGCCGACTCGGCGGTCAATGTCGCGCCCATCGTGAAAGCCACGGCAATCATGCACGTCATCAGGCCGGTGACGAAACGAGATATAGGCAATTTCCTTGATTTGATACTCAGCGAAAATTCATGGTTTTGGACAGGCGCGCGTGACGAGCTGTGTCGCGCGCGAACGCAAACAGTCTAATTCTTGTCGTCTCGTTGGCGCAAATAGTCGTCAGTCGTACGCGGCGGGGCGCGCTCGGGCACGCCAGCGAAGGGATCGAACTGCTGCTCGCTCATGGTGATGACGCGGCAGTCGGCGCACATTCGCAAGGCGTCGAGGCGCTTGTCGCCGACCGGATACATCCAATGCCGGCCTTCGAGCTTTGCTGCGACGCGATTGATCGTGCTCCTGACGCCGAAGGGCTTGCTGCATCGCACGCAAAGTGCGGGCTCTTCCTCCTTGATCACCTGCGCCGGCGCCCTGGCCGCGCGGAAGTCGATTTGCGGCTTGAGCGTGATCACCTTTTCGGGACAGGTACTCTGACACAATCCGCATTGCACGCAGGCGTCTTCGACGAATTTGAGGACCGGACGCTCCGGATCGTCGCGAAGTGCCCCGGTGGGGCAGACCGAAACACAGGACAGGCACAGCGTGCAGCCGTCGGTGTTGACGCTGACGGCGCCAAGTGGTGCGCCTTCGGGCAGGGCGATCACGTCGGTCGGGCTCGGGGCGATGCGGTGCAATTCGCTCAAGGCAAATCGCAGCAGATCGCGCCGCTTGCCGACCGTCCTGAATCTTGCGGGTTGAGTGACGGTTGCGAATGGCGCAATCGCTCGCAAATGCCCATCGAGTGCATCGGGATCGTCCGTCTCGATCGTCGCGACGCGATCGCCGTCAAATCCGAGGCCGGCGAGAATGGCATCGGCCATGGCGATGGTTTGCGACAGCCCGGTCAGGTCGTGCAGTGGCTTTGCCCGCAACAGAAAACGCACGCTCGCCGCACCGTGGGCAAAGGCCGCCACGATTGCTTCGAGCCCAAGCTGCGTCACTTCATTGACGGCAAAGGGGAGCACGTTTGCGGGCAACCCGCCGCCATGGCGCGCCAGCGCGTCGATCAGCGGACTGCCGTGCTGGCTGTCATGAACGAGCAGGACGGGCCGGTCTCCGCCGGCGTCGTGATAGGCGAGCAGCATTGCGCGCAGTTGGTGCAACTGTGTATCCGCCGGCGGCAGTGCATAGGAGGCCGCCCCGGTTGGACAGGCGGCGGCGCATTGCCCGCATCCGGCGCAGACTTCTGCGTTGACGTTGACATGATCGCCATCCGGCGTGATTGCTCCGGTCGGGCACAGATCGAGACAGCGGTGGCACCCGATCAGCTTCGAGCGTGAATGGGCGCAAAGCTCGGCGGTGAATTTGATGTATTTCGGCTTGTCGAAGCTTCCGACGAGATCGCGCGCCTTCAAAACGGCGCGCAGCATCGCTGTCGGATCGCGCGGATCGGCCCGCAGATAGCCATCGCGCAGATCATGCGCAGGAAACAGTGGTGCATCGCCCGACAGATCGAGCACGAGATCGCAGCGCGAGGTCGCACCGTTGCGCGGCGCCTCGAAGACCAAATGGTCGCGCGAGGAAGGCCGGGGCGCGGCAAAGTCGTCGATGGTGAGTTCGAATGCACCGAAATGGCCTTGGGCGTTGCGGATCGTGCCCTTGACGATCGGGAACGAGGTCGCAGCCGGCGGTTCGATCTGAGTCGGCCGGCGGATCATCACGGTCACGTCGAGATGATCGGCCAGCAGCCTGCCGGCTTCGATCGCGCGCTCGTCGCGGCCATAAATCAGGATCACGCCCTCGCTCGAGAGCGTGACGAGCGGGAAATCGGGGGCCGCCTCGGCCGCGGCGGCAAGCAGCGCCGCCATCTTCGGTCCCGCCGCGTTCCCTTCGCTGGACCAGCCAGCGGTTTCCCGAATGTTGACGAAATCGATCCGCTCCGGGCGTTCGCCGGCCTCCTCGGTGAAGCGCGCGACCTCTTGGGTGCAGCCGACCGCCAGTGATCCCCCCGCCTTTGCCGCTTTGCGAAACTGGTCGAGTTCGGCGCGACAGAGCTGGCGGAACGTGGCGATCTCGCTGTTGCGGCATCCACGCTGAACCGCAGCCGGATCGAGTCGCATCGTGTCCTCGCACGAGCACATCAGGATCGTCTTTGGTGGATGGGCCATGCCTGGCTAGCACTCCTAAAGACTAACGGAGCGGCGGCGAGCGGACTCGCGCCGACCGTCCTGCTCGTATAATTGTTCTAAACAGGGAAGAAAAGGAAATTGGAGGATCACCTGTCGCCGACCTTGCGCACGCATGCGTTCGTATCGGCGCCGCTCGTTTTGCCGCCGCCCTATCGTCTGGTGCGGCTGCGTGAAAGCGGTGACGCCTTTAACCATGCGCTCGGCATCGCAGACGCGAGCGGAGCCGGCACGCTGGTCTATGTCGGGCGCTTTGACCTTGCCGAGTTCTCGGTGGTGCTCGAACCCGACGAGCCCCTGCGCAGCGCGCGGCGCGCCTTCTACGCCGGCATGGTGGCCTTGACCGATGCGCTCCGCGCCTATGCGCCGCCGAACAAGCCCGTGACCATCGACTGGCCGGATGCGATCCGTATCGATGGCGGTCTCGTCGGCGGCGGACGGCTCGGCTGGCCGTCCGCGGCGCAGGAGGATGAGCCGCCGCGCTGGCTGGTGTTCGGCGCCATGATCCGGACCGTCTCGGTGACCAATGCCGAACCCGGCATCCATCCGCTTTCCTCGGCGCTGGAGCAGGAGGGCTTTGGCGATGCCGGCGCCGTTCAGGTGACGGAAAGCTTTTCCCGGCATCTGATGGTGGTGACCGACCTTTGGCAGTCTGACGGCTTCGGAACGGTGGCGCGCGAATATCTCGGCAGGACGGCGCGTGAGCGGCAGGTCAGCCGCCGGATCGACGACAACGGCGATCTCCTGTTGCATCGCGTCGATACCGGCAACACGGAACGATGCGAGCTCGCGAAGGCGTTGGCCACGCCTTCCTGGTTCGATCCACAGACAGGAGGAGCGTGGCCGTGAAGCTCCTGCGCACCATCGCGCTCGATCCGTCCGACACTTTCGTGTTCGACGTGGCCGCGGAGCCCGGCGAATGGGCGGTGTCGGGCGCGTTCCGCTTCTGCGACCGCGACCCGGCCACGCTGACGGGCAAGGACCGCGCGGCCTTTCGCAGCGGCTTTCTCGGCGTGCGGTCATGGGGCTGGTCGACCCTGGTGCAGATCGTGCACGCCACGGAGGATGATCGGCGGACGCTGGTGGAACTTCTGTCCACGCAGCTGGTGGAGCGGTTCGGCGCGCCGGATATTGCAAGCGCGCGCCTCGCGGCGGAGGAAGAAGTCGCCTTTGCGGAGCAGCTCTGCACCCATCCGGTCAGCACGCTCGTTGCGGTCCATCGCTCGGCTGGTGACGGCGAGGTCCGGGAATCATTCCGCAGACTGCGACTGCGCGAAGGACAGCGACACAGCAAGGCCTTCTCGTTCATGGAGGTTGAAGACGACAGCGAGCCTGACGGAAACGTCAATATTGCTGACCTGAGCACGGACCCGGAGCGCCCATGAAGGACTTCTGGATATCCTGCGGCCATCACCTGCTCGACCGCAATGCGAACGGCGGGCTGGTGGTCACCGACGAGTATCTGAAAGCCTATTTCGCGCGTCCCGAACTGATGCCGCCGGCGGACGCCTGCGCCATTGAACTGAGGCTGCACCGGGAATTGCTCGCCGATCCGCGTCGGCCGGTCGGCGCGGAGGAAGTGGCTGAGATGGCCGACGCCGATGCCAGGGAGAACTGGCAATTCGTGCTGGTATTTCGAGACCTCCTGCTGCGGCATCCGACGCTGGAGGCCGCCTATCTTGCGCTGGTCCGTTCCGGTACCATCGATCTGCCGCCGCTGTTCGTCAATCAACTCGTCCACGTGATCCTGCGCAACGCGCTGGACGGCTGCGACGATCCGTTCGTGCTGCGCGCGGCCGAATTGTTCTTCCGGCCGCAGCGCATCATGCCGCACGAACGCCTGTTGCTACTCGGCGATGAGGAAGTCCTTGGCGGGCTCAGTCCGACGCCGGTGCTGTCGTTGATGTCGATGCTGGACGCGCCCAGTGAAGCGCAAATCGATATCCTGTCGGACGAGAACGCCGACAGCTATTGGCAACGCAGCGATCAGTTCGACATGGGGCTCGATCTTGGCGACGGCGGACGGGTGGCGACGGCGCTCGGCGAGGCGATGAGATGCTGGGTTTCCCACTTGCTGGGGATCGAGGTCGCGATCGAGCCCCAGAGTCGATTGCGCGAGGCAAAGCTCACCTGGTATGTTGGTTTAGACGCGGAAGGCACGCGTATTGGCGACCGCCTCTGGCATGGCGAAACGCTCGACGAGAGGACAGCGGGACGCCTGCTGGCGCTGTTCCGTCTCGACTTTTCCGATCCCGCAGTGGTCGCCGATGCTGTCGGGCAGGAGCCGGTATATCTCATCATGGCGCTCTCATCAGATCAAAGCTTGCGGATGAAGCCGCAGAATCTCCTGACGGGATTGCCGATCAAGCATCTGGAGGCTGCAACTTGAGTCCCGCCGCCGTTCCCTTGCTGCGCATTCCGGTCGGCGTCGTGGTCGAGCGGCGCAAGGCGGATTCGTCCTGGATCGATTTCGTCTGGCGCGGCGTCGGCGTGTTGCCCGGCGAGCCGGAGATGGCGCCGTGGACGGTGCTGCGCGAGCAGTACGAGGCGACGCTCTATTATGCCGGTCGTGCGGCGGTTGATCTCTACCGCTCCGAAACGGAGCGCTATCGCGAGAACATGGCGTCCGGAAGCCCCAGCATCTGGATTGTCTTAAGCCCTTCCGAAGGCGCCTGGCCCTATGCGGTCTCGGCGGTCACCGCCGATCCCGCGGAAGGCGAGGCGTTCACCGGGTCGGGCGCCAATCTCGTCGAGGCAGTGCCGATGCCGGAAGTGCTGCGCGAGGTGATTGAAAGTTTCATTGCCGAGCACCACGTCGAACGGGAGTTCGTCAAGCGCGAGCGGCGCCGATCCGATCCGGAGGCGCTGGCACGGCGCTCTCATGAAGGTGGTCACGAATGAGCGACGAGGAATTCCTTGCGCGCTGGTCCCGCCGTAAGCAGGAGGCGAGGGCCGCTGCCGACGCCTCACTGCCATCCCCGCCAGCCGAGCCGCACCTTGCAGCGCCGCCGCCGGCTGCGGCGGTAGATCCTGCGCCGGAAGCAGTGGATCTGGCGAGCCTGCCGCCGATCGATTCGATCGACGCGGCTACCGACATCACGGCGTTCTTGCGCAAGGGTGTTCCCCA
>WNFR01005722.1_pt1 | contig 12728 bp, 12 predicted proteins | sample 5400221 | NCBI WGS metagenome assembly WNFR01 (sample SAMN13153357, study PRJNA577476) | soil metagenome | isolation source: 40 cm soil under Madrone tree | place: USA:California | collected 2016-06-14 | reverse complement strand
CGTCGTTGGTCGAGTTTCAAAAGCGGCAGCAGTGCTGTAATCGTTAGTTTCGATCACCTGGCCAGGTGATTTGTGCTGATCTTCATCTTCATCTACTGTAACCGTACAGGTGAGAGGTGAGATAGATTCTCGCCTCTCGCCCTTCCGACCAAACGTTCGTAATTTCACTGATCCCTCGGAGACGGAAACAAATGTGCCGTAAAATTTACTTTACAGAATCAATTTTCAGCGCTGAGCAGTTCTGATCTCGTGATCGGCGGCGGTCCCGTCTAGATACGATAACGCTGGCATCCTGGATCTGTCAGTGGCTGCGAGTCTAGAACCCGTTTCATACCAAACGCCAAACGAACGATATGGCGCGACCCTCGTCATCAAGCGAGACACAAGTACAGCAGGGGCGATTGAGCGGCCGCAGGAAGGTCATCGGGCAACAACGGGACGCTGCTTCATATGACGCAGTCCGACCTTACCGTGTGGAGGAAAGCGCACAGAGGGGAGCTATACGATTATGAGGTATATTTACGACAAGACTGGAAGAATAAATCTCAGTTTAGGATGGAAAGAGAGACTAGCATCGGCACACCAGCCAGTCGGCACGCCGACCAGGCCGACTTCAAGTCCAACAAATACATGATGTAAAGCAGACCGCTGGAATTGTCGGGTTAGAAGAGATAGTGCGATAGCGACCAAATAAAGAGTGATGATAGGGGTCCGAGCGAGAACACTAGAAAACAGAACCTAAAACATTGGTCGTGCGTGTCTTCATAGAAATGCGAGGGAGAGCGTGAGATGGATGATGGAGTGTTGCAGGAACATCGTAGCGAGATCGTAAATGGCCAACGGTACGAGGCTAACGAAGGAAGAGTCATAGTCAGTATCTTGATCAACGAACCAATTGCATGGATACTTGCAATGAATGTATCAGGGCTGAGAAAGAAATGTTCGTCCATCAGCGGCAGCATAAGAAAGTGAAAAGGCCACGGCGGCGGCCATGCTCGTCGTCCGGATCAATGGGAGCCCGCGACGGCATTCCACGGTCGTACACCGCCATGCCGTTAGCACGGCCCTCGCGCGCGGCCGCTGCCGCCTCCTCCTCAGCCCGTTTAGCCGTGCTGCCGTACATAAACGAGTCTGAGTTCGCCGCTCCATTCCCATTCCCATTGAGACCAAGTGCACCCGTCGAACCAGCCACAGCAAGCGCGCTCTCGGGCCGAAGACCAGTGACGCCGTTGCCGTACGGACTTCCGCGGAATGCGCTTGTAGAAGGTGCAACGGCGTACGGATGTACGATCCCAGTAGATGGATCGCGTGCGCGGATCTCGGCAGTGGACACCTGCTGTTGGCTTGCCCGCCGACTCGATGGTGCGACAGCTTGCCCGCTGACATCGCGACCAGTTCCACGCGGTACCTCACCAGTTCCAGGTCTGCGAGCAGAGATCTTAAGATGAGTCGGGTTGGGGGAGACAAGTGGGTTTCCTTCTTGCAAAGCCTGTCGCGAACCTCGTCGGTGGTCGCGAGACCTGTGATCGCGTGGTTCTCGCTGTGGCGTCGTTGGGGTACCAGCATTCGCATGAGCTTGCGCAAGGATCTGCGAAGGCGTCTGAACGTTCTAATGAATGGATTTGCCAAGTAGAAGGGGAGTACGAAGCATACATGACCTGCTTCCCAACCCTTGCCGTTGTGCAACTGCATCCAATCATAGACACCGTCGTCTTGTTCACCTGTGGTCTTGAGTATTTTAGAAAAGAGTTCCCGGAGAAAGTCATAGTCTGGGTTCTCTTCAAAACCTAGTTTCCGGACGTAGTTCATATAAATCGCAAATTCCTCTAAGGAGTTATTCCAGTCAACGGGCTATCTGCCTAGCAATGGCGCCTCACCTGGGAATCCATCGCACAGTTCGGAAATCGCGGTGCTTTGCTTCTTTTCGCCAATTTTTTCGTATTTTTGCTTATTAGTTGCGGCGCGCAAACCTTGCCATGGAAGTCCGCCCCGAAGAAAATACATGAACACGTGGCCAAGTGACTCGAGATCGTCTCGTCGTGACTGCTCACGACCCAAGTGCGTATTGATGGACATATATCGCGCAGTTCCAGAGAGAGACTTTCGTTCACGGTACGGAATGTGGACCTTGGTCTTAGGGTCACGGTAGTGCTTGGCCATGCCGAAGTCTACAAAAGGAGGAAAAATTATAACGTCAGTATCTTGCAAAGGAAGATGCATAGGCCGGAAACGACTGCTCAAATACGCTCCACACCGAGCCTATAGAGAAGACTATGCACTCGAATCGACCGCACAGAACGAAAGACCAAGTGAATTTCGGAAAAACCTACCGATCAAATGAATGACATTGGCATTCTTCGTTCCAGGGACCCCTATTAGGAAGTTATCTGGTTTGATGTCTCGATAAATGAGAGATTTGTCATGGACGGATTGAATTCGGGTAACCTGACAAGGGAGCGAATGACTCAGAATAACGGCCAAGAGCAACGATCGAGTGGATGATCATCGGAATGTGACAGCTCACCATTTGCTTCGCCGACATGCAAACTGTCTTGATAGTAAACTTTCGACCACACATGTCGAATAAGTCCTCGAGATTGGGACCCAGGAGGTCGATTGCAAGGACATTATGTAGCCCCTCCTGGCCGAAGTGATGTACCTGGGGAACGCCGACTGGGGACCAGTGGGAAGAGAACGAAAGGGCAGGCGTCCGAGTACGATTAGTGAAAGATAGCTCTGGAGGAGGCGGAACATACGGGTTCCATTCAAGGTGCGGTATGAACGGTACTCATCGCGCAATTGGGGCGCGTCTGACTTGCGTGGTTCCTGATTGACGCTCAGAGGTGAAAACGGGATCGAGTCAGGGTAAGGGTAACATACAAACTTGATAGCAACGGGTTGAGTGGTAAGAAGATTTGTGCCTGAGGGTAGAGGATAAGTAAATGAATCTGAATGAAAGGGAGGAAAAAGATATACCTTCAAAAACGACGCCGAAGGAGCCCTCCCCAATCTTCTTTCCAACGCGGAAATGGTTACCGACAACGCCAGTGGTGGTTGCAGGTTGAGAATTATGAATAGAGGAAGAGGCTATGACATGCGGAGTTGTCATAACGAAGTGGAAAGGGAGGGGAAGGGGAAAAGAGTTGAACAAAGGTGGGGAATGGAATGAGAGAAGAGCGAGCGAAGAGCGATGAGGAAGAACCGAGTCCAGCCGTAACGTAACTGGCAACTCGAGTATATGCACCTAATTCAGTGTATTTGTCTCACGCCTCACAACAGCGCCCAACCATACACAGTCCACGCTCCACGCATTTCACACCCCTTGCGATGTCGGCATGCTGTTTTACACATGCCTTGTCCCTTCCTGTCCCTTCCTTGGTTATCCACGTGTATCCACGTGTGCTCACAAGTAGCATTCGGTATTTGTAGGACTGGAGCCACATCGATAACTTCTGGGGTCTCCTATATAATATCGTTGTCTCGTTTTATGCCGTAGTCTGGTCTGCCCAGCCTTGGTCACATTGCGGTATCTGGCAGTGCCAGTTGTACAATCCTGTGTTCCTCCTGTGTACATCTAGTCTTCATACCGATATTTTCCCGCTTGCTTCCGTGCTCTCAAGGTTCTGGTGCTTGTGCCCAATCTAGACGCCGTTAGAAGACGCTGACCCGAGGTCATGTCATGGATTACATCGACCTTTAGGTCGCTGAAATGCTATTGATGCTCAAGCGGGCCCACTGGCCACGACTCTATTAGCATGAGGCACTTAGGAGCGTTATTACCCTGCCGCAAAACACCGATCATTGCGTTTGGTAGGAGGTAAGGCGGGCATTCCGGAGCGTGATCAGCCATTTCAGATACAGTTTATCAGCTGTTTGCAAACAACTCCCGGCTCTGCCTCGAGGGATCTCTGTGATGCCTCCTTCCGAGCCGTTCGGCCTTCACGATCAGCTACCTGACATGAGCTAGAAACACCTATCGGACCCGAACATAATTCAAGACAGGCGGAAGTGCTCCATAGGTCATGTTCCCAAGATGCGAAATGGATCTCAAATAATAATAATAATAATACAAGACCAACAGACATGAGTGTCTCGTGCTACGTAAAGCTCACGCAACCGTGAAGACTACCAGCACTTACTCTACCGTCGCTTACCTCAATTCGTCATAAGCAAGACTAGTTAGCCTTGCGTCAGCCACGATTTCGCGCACACCCAATTATCGGATCGGGTATTATACTGTAACCCTGCGGAGGTAGGACGAAAAGTACGTTGATCATCACGTCGTGAGGAAAGCGCGACACATGGTATTGGTTTACTTGGCCCGAAGCTCCTGAATCAGGTCGCCGAGACAAGCTCCAAACGGCAGGGTCGCCTATATACTAGGAGTATTCTGCTCGTGCTCAATGGGTTGTTCGTCAGCACAGAATCTAGGATAGGGATGATCTGTCAGGAGAGACCTGCCGAATAACATGAGTGTACGGTTGGTGTACAGTATGTTTGCGACACCATTCATTCATCCAGTACTGACTATTCCGAATCTACATTTTTGAGTCCGCGATGATCGACGATCACGGTCAACGATATATTTTAAGCACCCATGGAACACTCCAAAAGGCATTCGATGACTTCAAGTTACAGTAAGACGGCAGGCAGTACGAACCCTGGCGGGAATACCCCAAAGGAAAGGAATCATACTCTTGTTGAGCGAGCGAAGCAAACTAAACTAATCCGTCTTTTGCCGATCCGCCATTCTGACCAATCCGCAGTGTCACGCCACTGTGACGACTGCGCACGAGGCATACCAGTTGCATGCAAATCATGGATGGAGAGCGATTTGCCGCTGGCCAACTTGCGACGTAGTCTGAACCTCAAGCTTCGGGCCTTCTGGCATGGTCTCTACTCTTTGGCTGATATATCTGCTGAGTCTCGGTTTCAACCTGGGTGCTCTCGTTTTACCTTCTGCATTCCGTTATCATGATTGGTAGTTGATGAAGTGTGTCACTCACAAGCACCACCATCGATATCACGGGACGGTTCCCCGCGTAGTCGAAGCATGTTGTTGCCTATCATCCATGCTAAGTCCCCGCGCGACTCATATCTATCCACCACACACAGCTTACAGTAATCTTGGTCCCGGTTCGGAGTTCCGTTCCTAATATTTGCCACCTGTGCCTTTTTTTCTCTCGTTTCACGAGTTTTTGGACGTTACAGCGAGAGAACGGTTCGCTGCCCCTCCCATCCTGTTGCCTTTGGCACCCCTCTCGCGCTAGCACGGTTGCAAGTCTGATCTGCTTTTCTTTTCAATGGGCTGGTCCTTCTATGCGACCTAAAAACGTGCGCCATCCATTATCCATGGCATAGGTAGGCAACAAAAATTATGACAGGTACGCCGACTAAATTTGATGTTGGTAGACCAGGAGCCGACAGAAGTCGTTTACATGTAGCATCGATACAATGAGCACGCCTGCTGATTATACATTGTGGCTTAAGCGTGAAGAATGCTTAGTTTACATTGGATGTGTTGACGAAACTGCCCTTAGTCAAACCTTTGCAGAAAAGTGCACAATTCATCACCGGTAAAACGTGCGCGCCTGGCCATGATCACGTATTCAGCGCGATCTAGAGCGAACTGCCGCTCAAATGTGGTGAGAGCACCTGAACTTTCAGGCAGAAATCGAGTGGAATCCTCGGTGGAGAAACATGCGGCAGCTTGGCTATTCCCCTGTTTGGGACCGGTGATTGTGGACTGTGAACTTGCGAGGGTCGCGGGCATAGCTGACCGACTGCACAGTGCCGCGATCCACATAGCCACGGGGATGGTGTGAGAGGAGAGGAGGGAGGATAATTTTTCCATCCTCAATCCGATGGATACGGTGCTTTTTACGTGACGGGACGCTGGTCGTTAGACAGAAGTGATGGCGTAAGCAGGTAAGGTCCGTTTGATTATTGAATAAACGGAGCTGACATTGAGGAACGGGGATAACTGTACACGATACTGCTAGACTGATTATGGAGGCCGAGTAAGCTGAGATCCAATGGAGCGATCGCAGGGGCGTGTGACGGGAATGCTCAGTAATCTTTCTCTCAAGTATGGTAATACCCAGATCCTCCTGTGACTTTGTGTATCGTATTATTAACATGCTCCTCCTCAAACAAAACATATTCTATTTTTCCTTCTCTTTTCTCACTCAGCATCTCTCCCTCCCTTCCTCTCTCCCCCAACCCATTCCCGTTCTCTTAAACTCCTCACTTTGTCCTTCTTCCATATTTTCCCTCCCCTCCACCCCTTCCCATCACGCTCAATGTCCCAGCGTCTAGTCAAACTCATCGTCATCTCCGATTTCGTGAGTCTATTTCGCGTTTCAATCAACTCTCTCACCCTTTCCCTCCTGCTTCTTTTTCATAGAGCTGCCCGTGGTGTTTCATCGGCCAGCGGGAACTTCAGACCGCCATCGCGCAGTGCGCGAACCTTCCTGTGACTTTCGATGTCGAGTACCGGCCATTCCTACTCCACCCCAACATGCCCGTCGAGCCTATGATCAAGGACGAGTTTGTTTTAAAGAAGATTGGTCGAGAAAGATGGGAAACATGCAAACGCATGGCAACGGAACGGGGTGAAGCCGTGGGCATCAATTTGTGAGTGGTCATATTCGGCTTTTGTTCCCTCCCTCCTTTCACCCCACCCCACGATCCTATGTGAACCTTGTCAAGGCCAAGGTCAATTGAACTTCACCCTCTCATTTTTAAAAAAGTCTCGAAGCCCTATATGCTCACGGCCTTCTATCAGTTCGTTCACCGGTCCCACTAGTACGACGCTCAATGCACACCGGCTGATTTCCAAAGCGTATGAAATCGGCGGTTCTGGAGCACAATCTTCTTTGATTACTCTTATTTTCCGCGCGTATTATGAAGATGATCTCGACATCGCCGACTCGGACGTTCTTTCCGATGCAACGGAGCAATCTGGTGTGATGTCTAAAGTCGAGGTAAGCGTGTCTCCTGCAGGGTGTTTACCGTTGGCGTCTATTGGGGATCCTCCATTTCATTTTTTGTGGAGTGGCGCTGGTTTCTCCATCCAATCAGGAAGTCGCTGAGTTGGGCACTTGTTTACTTAGGCATTGAGCTTTCTGGATTCCGACGAGTCCCTGGAGAAGGTCAACAATCAGGTAGCCGAAGCGCGTGCGAAAGGTGTAACCGGAGTGCCATTCACGATTATCGACGGCAGGTGGGCGGTTAGTGGTGTCCAGTCGGCACCAGTCTTCGTGAAGGTGCGTACCGTCCAACGGTCTCGATATCACATTCCTACACTGGTGTGGCTGATGTCACTTATCGATCTGATAGATATTCAACAAGCTGGCGGAAACTCCTGTCGTGCCGCCATCACAATCGACCACACCTGTACCGGCGACTGCTGTTGCGGTAGCATGATCATCTATTTCCTTTTTTTTCTTACTTTTTCCCCCCACACCGCCCTCATCCGATGGGTGGTGAGCCGACGATATCCCACATCATCTCACATGACTGCCGTTCTATTTCTGTCCTGTCTCTTTTTGTTTTGTTATTATCCTCTTTCTTTTTTTTCCTATGACAATCCGTTCTTGGGAGATGTCACATTGATGTATCTAGGAGATTCGTTGGGGTTACTCGCATTCAACGATTTGTATTTGTGTATCTCTCACGGTACTCGGTGTTGCATACGTTGCATGCCTGCATAGGATTGATTGTATAACTCCGCCCCAGAGGTTGCGATGACGTCACCAGCTTCTGAAGGTGGAGGGGATGGAATCGGATCTCGTGCAGGAGAGAGAGAGTTGTCTTCTGGAGGACCTCGGAGTTGCCCGATCAGGATTAGTAAATGTCCAATGCATTGCACGTATAGCGTTCGAATGTTGATGTGGGGGCGATGCCTTCTGCCGTACGCGTGTCCTTCTATCGTTCATATCTGGTTTGTGACATTTTCCTTGTGACCACATACTACACATCCTTGTATGTTTCGACCTCGCTACTATTCCGTTAACAGCTACCCTTGATATATTCTATGTCGACGGTCAACAACGCCGAGCTCGCCATCGCTGGTACGCTTATCAATTCAGTTTAGTCGTGCCTCACTAAGCACTCCTCCCGTCCGTCAGATAGAAAGCCCCTTGGTGTGTACAATTCACAACCACCAATCAATAACACGCAGTTGACCGCGGTGAAAGTTGCCAACCCACGGTTACCAGAAAATGTCAACGAGACGGCGATGACGCGTTCGTCCTTCCCCCCGACGCTCTTAAAACGTTCCTCGTCGAATGTTGAAATCCCTAGGTGATCATCTACGAGAGATCCTTCGATGGTGGCTCTCTCCTCTGGACCAGTCAGCAAATCACAGCGCCGCGGGCAAGGCTCGGCGTGATGGGGCTGCCGAATGGCTCATACAACGTGGAGTTTACGAGGAATGGAAGACGGCAGTTCAAGGAAAACGTATGTTATTGAACCTTCTTTGTCTAGCTCGGCGTTGGCTGACAATGTCGAGCAGAATGAGAAGCATGGAAGGAACTAACAACTATATGCACGGCCGGATTTAGGCCTCTATGGCACATAGCTTTATTTTCTGTCAAGGACACCGGACCACCCTCCGAGTACGGCCTTGGGCCAATACTATCCAACAGTCGCGACCACAGCATTTCTCTCATGCGCGCATTCACCACACAACAATGGGTCGCAGGAACCTACTAGTGACGGTGACTTGGGTCGATGCCAAAGAGGTACGCCCGCATTCGCTGGAAAACGCAAAGGGGTACATTGTAGAAGTGGTGGATGCGCTCGATGAAAATATCCAGACAACACTAGAGATACCTTACTCGCACGAAATCGTCCTGTAGCTCGTAAAGCAAACTTTATAAATGCAAAATCCTACTCGTACCGTACCGTGGCCAACATTCGGACGATCTTGATCACGACCTACAGATCTCTTCACTTCGATTCCTCGGTCGAGTCCCGACGATTCCGAAATTTCTGATTATTTGTCGTCCACGGTTGCTCGTGCGATGATACACGCCCCACTGGCTTATCTGTCTACCACCTGGACACATTTGACGTGGATCGATAAGAAGATGAAACATTTCTCTTGTCTTTCTCCAACGCCTCTCTGTCGCTCCACGTGCCCGGCGTGTGACGCAGGTTCATCATTGCCGACTAAGCTTCACGTAATTGTGACCATCCACGACGATTTCCGCAGCCCTGATTTCTACCTCGGACCTAGTTAACTTCGTATCGTCTCAGTGGCTGACTTCCACATCACCATTTCTAAGCCTCCACTCGGAAGCCCCGAATCGAGTTGCATCGTTATCCCCAATCAGCACACCACCCAAGCCTAATCAGTCACCCCTGACAGGGAGCTCTGCAAGTCAAGTCAAGTTGGAATGGAATCTCGTCGTAGCTCTGGACGCTTTGATATTTACAGTAAGAGATTCCTTTTGGACAGCACTTTTGGAATGTTCCAGAGCATCAGACATTCCAGCCCCACGTTGACGCCCCATGATTGAGGAATCCAGATGCATGCATGGAGAGTTCTTATGGGGGAGACGTGGCCTACAATGGCCAGTTTCGTCCAAATTACGGGTTCTCGTCATTTGGCCTGGGACTATAACAAGGTTTATTTCCCCGTTGAACAATGCCTCGGACCATGGTCATTGTGGACAGCGCGCGGACCCTGATGCTGATGTGAATGTCCGCTGGACCGCAATTCACCTAGTGCCGATAAACCTCCGAATATCGAGCGGCATGCATTACAGTAATCGACAGGCCTGTCACTGTCAGAATCAGCGCTCAACGTTCAATTCCGCTTTACAAGAGAACATATATTACTGTAAACATTGCATGGTTGTTTGGCACTGGTGGTAGCCCCGGAACAAGCTCTAGCAGGAATATAGCAGTGAATCATATGGTGAATTTCTCCCAGACTTCGCGACTGTACCTCAACTTGAGTGTGTCTATTTGAACAACCTAGGATGATAGGATGGCAACACTCAAAATGTGTAGTAATGACCTTAGCTGTGGTACACAGTAATGAGAATACCATGCCATCGCATGGTGTGCGAATGCAAATGGGTCACCGAACTGGCGCACAGCGTCACCAAGCTAAAGACCACTACAGTTATTAGGGTATTTCGAACCTGTGTACGGTAATCGTCACACGAGCTGAGTTCCCAAGGCAACTGGGGCTAAGTAAGTTATGAAGTTTACCAGTCATGGGGGCTGGCAGGGACGTGCATGTAGTGCGAGGAGTCATTCAAATATTGGCTGGTTCAACCGCACAGCTTATTGTACCTCGGCCTCGGCAAATGACTCAGACCCTTTAGTATCCAGGTGAATGTGAAATATACAATAAGAGGTTATAGGTGTTTAGCCTCGATGTGTGGGGACAACGTACCTTTTAGCACTCCCTGGTGGCCAAAAGTGAACGTGCAAAGATGACAATATACAGGCACCAAAAGGCATATTAGCGCCGTCCATAAGCCCAAAATCCACATAATGAACCAAGCCGTGAGGCGGTACGAAGAAAGGGAGGCAGCGACTTTTTACACAGCCATGTCCGCAACAGCTTTCGAACGGACGTTATTGTGATTCGTCGTGCCTTTGCTGGAAAATAAGCGGTGCTGCCTAAGGCGAACGATAGCCATTGTATGATCGGTTGTATATTTTTAGGGATGTATTTTTAGGGAACCCTATCACATGCATCGATACCCAGTTCGTTCCCCCCAAGTCACCTTCTGACGATGTCCAAAGAAAATATCTTGGGCACCCTCGTTGTCGTCGTTCTCAAGGCCCAGCATCTAATCGACAACCATACATTCTACAAACAGGATCCTTATGCTAAGCTCTCCCTCGGTGGTGTAACTAAGCAAACACCCCCAGATCCCAAGGGTGGGCAACATCCTGTGTGGGATGCCGAACTTCGCTTCCCTATCTCGAGGGACGCAACGAAGAACAACAGAACGCTCACGATCTTTGTGTTCGCGGAGGAGAGGAAGGAAGATGAACTTCTCGGAGAGGGCACTATCGATATCACGAATACCCTCAAGACTGGTGAATTCGATGGTGCGCCTCCTTATCGTTGAAGCTTTATAGATTCACTTACCCTATGGACAGATTGGGTGTCTTTGAGCCTGAAAGACTCTCAACGTGGGGAAGTCTATCTTGAAATGACTTTCTTCGCGTCTGGTCCTGCTCCGCTGACCCGACGCAAGACCAAATTCACGAATCCCTCCGAGAGACTTAGCCGTCCTCAGAAACCCGCCGTACAGAGTCCACTGCGCGTGACAGCCCAGCCCTCTCTTTTATCCCCCATTCCTCAGGGGCAGCAGGGACCCAGCGCTAGCTCCCCAATACAAGGGCACTCTCGACTCCAGCAGATACCGCTTCCAGGCGCATGGCCAGGGCCCTCAGCCCAACCCCAGCAATCACAGTCACCGCCAGTCCCAGAGCCAAAGCAAGAGTTCGTGCCCTCAACCCTCCGTCCAGGCGGGCTTTCGCGTCCAGGCAACACCAGCCCGAATGCATATTCCGCCCAACGCAATTACGCGCATCAGACTACACAGCCTGGGTCATTTGCACCGCAGGGCCATATTCCCTCCTCTTCGCCGAAACCTGAAGCGCAGCTGCCCGAAAATGCTCGCAGGGTCTCGTCATACTCAGGCCAGGGACCCCCGGGACATGGCAAGTATCCTTCAAATGGACATGCAACTACACAGCCTCCTCCCCAAACGCAGCCCGAGCTCGCTCATGCTCATCATGGTCCTCCACACCCACACCCGCAGCAGCAGCAAACACAGCATCTGGCAAGCCAACCGGCTACCTACGTCTCACCTTACCCCCCAAACAATCAGGCTTATGAGAGCCCAGCACCATCGACTTTCTCTTACGGAGCTACCCTTGGTCGAACCTCACCTGCTCAGTCACATATCACTAGTCCAGGTCCTATCCATCCTACCCAACCACACCCACCGACTTCGAACCCAGTCCCACCAGTTTGCCATCAGTCCACACACATAAGCACCGCCCCGCCTTCCCCGCCTTCCCAATCGTATCCCGTGACCTCTGGTCAGCCTCCGCGACCACCTGTTGCGGCATCGAGTCCTACCCCGACTCCTCATGTCTACACCACGTCTCCCGTCCCGTATTTGTCACCTGCGAGCCCCGCGTCGCACGCTCAGCCATACCTAAGCTCCGTTTTCGCACCACCCGCTCAATCATACTTGCCTCCCTCTCCCTCTCCCCCTCACACACAGACGTATTTCTCACCACCGAATCCATTACTATATGCTTTGCCAACGTCGCCACCTCCGATATCCTCTTACGGCCACTCACTCGCACCTGCACCCGGCCCCGCACCTTCCTTCCCCACGCCGTCATTTCCCGTACCACAGGCTGCCGTCAGTTATTTCGGAGGCTCTACTCCACCGCCGCCCGCCGCCCCTAATGACGAACCCGATCTGCCAGACCCGTACCTCTTCTCGCGCTACCAGGCACCACTGCCGCTGCCCCCCGGCTCCAGCTCCGGCTCCGCCCAGAGCACGCAGCGGAAGCCGCACGCCACCACAGCTGCGCCGACGCGGCGAGACGAGAACGAGCGCGCGGCACGCGAGCTGCAGCGCCGGGAAGAGGAAGACGCACGTGCGCAGCGCGAGCAGGAGGAGCGCGATGCCGAGTTTGCGCGCTCGCTCGATCTCGAGCTTAATCTGAGC
>WNFR01016247.1_pt1 | contig 12729 bp, 14 predicted proteins | sample 5400221 | NCBI WGS metagenome assembly WNFR01 (sample SAMN13153357, study PRJNA577476) | soil metagenome | isolation source: 40 cm soil under Madrone tree | place: USA:California | collected 2016-06-14 | reverse complement strand
CTCGGTATTAGCAGAAAGCAGTGTCCATGTCCCGGCGACTTCGTCGCGCGTGTGATACACGTAGAAGTCAGCGTGTTGCGCAGATGCGTGTGGCCCGACGGTGACAGGGCTTCGCGTGCGCGCCGGGTCGTTTTCTCTCAAATCGTCGTCGCTGACGCCCAGACTTCCCAGCATGTATATATTCCCTGTCTTCGTGTCGAACGCCATCTTATGGCAAGAACGCCGGCCGGGCCATACGGCGTCCTCGTTCCGCGGCACGATGTGCCACTGGCCTTCCGCGATCACATACACCCAAAAGTCCTCGAGGCTGTACTCGCCGTCCCACCCGCCATACAGGTATATCCTGCCCGCAGCCTCGTCGATGCACATCGCGTGACCCCCGCGCTGACGGGGCATGTCGCCGTCCGCACCCGAGCCGCACAGACGCGTCCATGTTGCGTGGGCGGGTGCCTCGCGCGCGAACGCGTCGAAGAGACCAGCGTCTGCGGTGAGCTGCAGCACACGTTCAGCTTCTGCCCAGTCGCCGTCGGACACGATGCTGTCATAGAGCCGCGTGACAAGTGGGTGCTCGAGCTGGACACCCGCGCTCGCAGTGAGGGCTTTAAAAGGCACCATTTGCCGGCGCGAACGAAGATGTTTTAAGATATGGCGGACTGCCGTCGCTTCCATGTACTATGATGCGTTATAGATAAATGTCACTGGGAGGACAGCGGTCATTGGACAAACCTCCTCGTGTCGCTGCTGGACTTCCTTCACGTAGCTCTCTTCACCGAATCCAGCAATAGATACAAACCAGATTGATATGTGGAAGCTATGGCTATATGCGCTTTAAAACGCCAATGTTTCAAACTTTCGGTTACGGAAGAAATGTCAACACGAACGCACGATATAGGAACTATTTTTAAATATCGACTGGGAAAAGGCACCCCTGCACGATTGACGTGACGCAGAGTGAAGGTCTCTGGCACAGTGTCGTCCTTCAAAGTAGCAGAGAAGACTTCGGTCATGCGGTCTTTGGTCAGGCCAACGCAAATCTTGAACTCCTTCATGTTGCATGGATGTTCTGAACATCTGTCAAGGTCAGGTATGTGTGAAGGGTAACTCGGACTCAAGACCGACGTTTAAAGTGCTGCGAGAAGGACAACATGGCACGATTGGCGGGGGTTGCTTAAAGTTGGGACTGAAGTACCCACCTTCCCGAAAGTGATGCTATCTTGTAGGTTTTAGTAATTGCTCCACGCCAATGAATCACGAAACTCACCAATTACGCTGAGAGTATCGAGTCGCAGGAGTATCCACTGCTTAATGCTCGGGTTCTCATGCAGCCCACTCCACCTGCTGTTCGGGTCTGACGGCAGGTCGACCATGATGTTCTCAGCGACAAAACGATTGCTATGTTCTGAACAACCAGCTATGGTGTACGACAATTGGATCGGTGGTGGGTGAGATATACTATTTCCCACATGGCAGTTGTGAGCAATAGGCTCATTAGTGAAAAAAGCCATAAGAATCTGATATGAAGTTACGAAGTTACGTATGTGACTTTGAGGCCATGTGTGGAGTCGTGCGCATGGCGCTCGAACTGGTCCAAGAATGTTGTGGCGTATCCAACCAAAACATGTGATGGTTTCAACAAGATATTGTTTCAAACGAAGGCCATACACGCGCATGCTACAGGTCTGACGGGAAGACAGTCGACACACAAAAAAGACAAAAAATAATAAAGGAGAAAAGAACAAGCAACGATAGAGTTGGATGTATAGCACAAAAAGGATAGGGTACGCCTGGCGTAAGAGATAAGAAAGGCTAATTATGTACGAGGAGCGGGAGGATGAGAAATCAATGGAGAAGCAGTAAGTGCGAAAGAAGATCATGCGTGCGAAGGATTCGGGAACACAGGCGGTGGTCGCGCTTGTGTCTCGCGCGGTGGTTTGACGCGGAACTCGCCAAAAATTGGGATATGACTACAATTCAATTATCAGCTAGTCCAGAAAAGAAAAGAAAAACACCTACTCAGATGGGTTGTGTGCATCTGGGAATCCAACCACCTTCTCCAAGTACCGTCGATCTACCTCACTGAGTACGGCGTTGACAGATAGCGTCGCAGTCGAGTACCAGATATAATCAATTGCACCATGGAAGCCCGGGGTGTAATTTGTGAGAGGAAGCTCGCCAATGCCCGCATATGTGCTCTTCAACCCCAGTCGTTGCCGCAAGCCTTCACCTGTGTATCTACCATATGAGTGTGCCAAAAAGTCCGGGTGGTCCCCCGCGAGTACGCCATTCGCGAGGAACTCGTATACGCCACTGCCTGGAACTGAGTTGTAGTCCCCACTAATAATGATGGGAATCTTTGTTCCATCCGAGTACGCCGGTGGTGGTTTCGTCGATGGCGTGTCGGACGGTGGGCGCGGCGGGTACTTCGAAAAATTATTCGCGACTTTCTCCACCTCGTCAACAAGTAGCGCAACCTGCACTAACTTGACGTCGCTGTACTTGGGATCCCAGCATATGTGCGCATTCGCAATGACATGCCGCGTGCCTGTTTCAATATTCTCGAAGAGGCAGATGACGGCGATGTCACTCCGAATCAGTACGCGATTGAACATATCGTCCGTTTTCTTGAAATCGGGTCGTTGCATGGCCACTGCACTGAATTCGAGGGGATGTTGTTCCACTAGCTGGTATCTGTGATACTGGTCATGAAGACGACACGCGAGGGGTCGAGCGCCGCATACGTACTTGGACTTCTTGAAGAAAATTGCACAACCATCAACCAACCTGCGATCCGCCTCATTCATAGTCTTGTAGCGCGACTTGGGATAGTACACGCCCTCGTAACCCGCACTTCCGAGCTTAGGGACAAAGAACTCTTCGTACTGTGCCGTTTGAACCTCCTGCAGACATAAAAAGTCTGCTTGATGCTTGAGGATCTCGGCCATGATGAGATCGCGACGGTAGCTCCATTCGAGGGCCCATGACGGGGTGTACCCGTACAACCTCTCAGTCGCGTACATCTCGCACAGGATGTTGTAACACAGGACGCTGAATACTTCAACATTCGGATCTTCAAGTAGGGCTTCGCGTTCCCCTGGTGCCAAAAGGTCCCTCAAAGTGCGATGTGGCGGTGGCGCAGGAATCGGACACGAGTCGCGTAAGAAAGAGATGAGGGCAGGAGTGCCTTCCTTCTGCACAATCGCCTTAAGGGAAGGTTCGAGCGGGTTTCCCTCGATACCCAGCGTCTGTAACTGGTGCAGTGTACCAAGTTCTGGCGGGATAGTAGCGATGTGGTTGTCAAAGAGATAAAGCTCCTTGAGCTTGGTAAGCATGCCCATCTCCGGGGGTAACGTTTGGAGATTGTTCCCGGAGAGGTCAAGAAGCTCAAGGTGCCGTAACCTGGCAATCTCCGGAGGGATCGTTGTGAGGGCATTATGGTTGAGGTAAAGGTTGATTAGGAAAGTGAAGGATAAGAGGCCAGATGTAGGTGGTAGATGTTTAATTTGTACACCACCCATGTCGAGCGAGCTCCAGCTGTTCTCGGGAGCTTTGGCAGCGGTTGGACGAGGGGCCTCTGCTACAGGCGCGACGGTTGATGATGGGTGATTGACACTAGAGTTAGCACCATTTGTGGTAGACTCTCCACTTGGGCTCGGACTAATGCCATTCTCGAGGCCTTCTGCATCCTTAGCTACTACGGTTTCGGGTGGGGGCTTGTTGGGATTTGTGATGGGAATTGCAGACTTTGTCACTGTGCGGGAGGCCATTGCACTGGCGCGAGCGCGATGATGAGGTGACCGAGAGGCGCGAATCATCTATAAAAAGGGATGGAAATAAGATCGACTCGTTGGGAGGAGGGTCGATACGAGAGGGTCAACAACATACCTCGCACTTGAGTAATTGCTGCTGCCAATGAGGTGTGATGATCTGGCTTGAGGCACTTCCCGGTGAGCCCTGTCCGACACCAATGGGTTGACCAAGAACGTTGACGGTGACACCGTTATTTGAGGGTGGGGATGGATAGTGTGAGATGGAGTTTTGGTGATGGTGAATGGACTGCATGTGGTGTGGTATATTCCCATTTGTATAGAGGGGGTAACCGGGAGAGGTGGGAGGGGGTCCAAAGGGGTGAGTTGGACGTGCCCATGGGGAGGGATCTGGATGAGTTGAAGAAAGTTTGTGGGTGATGCCCGGGGATTGCTGAGGATAGTACATGGCATTGGCGGGGGGGCCGGCGAGGTGTTGAAAGGATAAAAACCTCAATAAGGAAATGGAAAAGGTTATCAAACAAAAATAATGGGTGTAAATCGACGTACCAAGCAGACAAATCACTTTGTTCACCCCTCCGACAGTAGTCCGAGATGACAACAGCCACGGACACTCGCACCCCGACACACACGTACACACTTGCTAAGGTGACACGTGACCAGTCACACGACTCAGATTCTGTCACATAACGTGACATGATCTCGCGTAATATCTCGCGTTGGTCATCGTGCGGTCCAGATTACCTTACCAGCGTTCTCTTCGCGTTGCCCGCTTATAAGTATCCTCACCTCTCCCTTTCCAACCCCATCAACAACTAACACCTCTCCCAACATTTAGAGATGTCGCTATACCAGGCTACCGCATCTGCTCCTGTGAACATTGCCTGCATAAAGTGTGCTCTCTCATTGTCTCACATCTTGTCCTTACGTCTCTACTATCAGGTATTGGGGAAAGCGCGACACTAAGCTTATTCTCCCCACAAATTCCTCTCTGTCCGTTACTCTCGACCAAGATCACCTTCGGTCCACGACTACAGCGCGTGCTGATCCTTCCTTTGACAAGGACAGGCTATGGCTTAACGGCAAAGAAGAGCCCATCGAGCCTGGTGGACGCCTTGCAACTTGCATTTCAGAAATGAAGCGCCTGCGTGCAACCATCGAAACGGACCCTAGCGTGCCAAGGGTATGCACACGTTTCTCTTTTCGCTTCCCTCCCTGTTTGTCTCATCCGATTTCGCTTCCGTCGCGTAGCTGTCTACTTTCCCGGTACATATCGCTTCCCATAACAATTTCCCCACCGCAGCCGGTCTTGCGTCCTCAGCCTCAGGTTTTGCCGCCCTTGTTGCTGCGCTCGCTTTCCTCTATAAATTGCCAGCGAGTCCGTCCCAACTTTCTCTCATAGCCCGTCAAGGCTCTGGCTCGGCATGCCGTTCTCTTTTCGGTGGCTTTGTTGCATGGGAGATGGGCACCTCACCCGATGGTTCTGACTCGCTTGCCGTCGAGGTCGCTCCCCGTGAGCACTGGCCAGACGTCCACGCACTTATCTGTGTCGTCTCGGATGATAAGAAGGGTACATCCTCCACATCAGGCATGCAGCGCACCGTCGAAACATCCACCCTTCTCCAACACCGCATCGCCCAAGTCGTACCCGCGCGCATGGATGCGATCAGAGACGCCATCTTACGACGCGATTTCCCCACATTTGCGCGTATAACGATGCAGGATTCGAATCAATTCCACGCCGTAGCTCTCGACACCGATCCACCGATCTTTTACCTCAACGATGTCTCACGCGCCATCATCGCGCTCATCACCGAGTACAACCGTGCCGCAGGGACGATAAAAGCCGCGTACACTTATGACGCTGGCCCGAATGCAGTCATCTATGCCCCGAAGGAGAACATCAAGGAGATCGTTGAGCTCTTGCTGCGATACTTCCCCCAGGCTGAGCCGTTCCCGGACACTTTCTCGCTTGGCGTGGACAAGGACGGTAGGTTACCCGGTGGATTTAACGAAAAAGTGGCGAAAACATTCTCCCTGGGGAGTGTGAAGAGCTTCATACACACCCGCGTGGGCGATGGTCCGCGGGAGCTCAGCGCTTCGGAGAGTTTGCTTGGGTCAAACGGCCTGCCAACGTTCTTGGCATGATTTTAGATGTATTTTATATAGATTTACTGGGGCATGTGGGATAGGGCATCTGTACGTACATACACAAACGGTACATGTTAAATGGTTGTTGTAGTGCAGCATGCGCGCCACACGCCACACCCAAACATTGTCACGTGTGACTTCATAACATCACAGTTATCCCGTGACTGCAACCTCTGATGCGACACGCGTTTAGGCTTGCCCTCAAGAATTCCTCCCTCATCCCGACCACTGCCGTCTCCTACCGACACCTCCTAGCTTCTGCGTGCAGAGAAAGACATATCTACACTCGAAAAGCGCCTACGAAAACCACACATGTGGTAAAAAGGATCGCTAAAAGCGAGCACAAACTACCACCTACTAAGTCGTCGTCACTCGACCCTCTTCCCGACCCTCCCCCACGACTCCAAGGCACGCCATTTATTATCACCACACCCAATATCGAAGAGTACATACAGCCTCTGTATTCCCGGGGATGGGGGCTTACCCCTATTCTGCCCAACGGTAATGGCATCGCAGTGCTACGTAAGCGGTTCGAGTTTTCGAGCGCAAACGCACTGCAAGATTTCTTGGCGGATCTCAGGGAGTACGAGGAGACGAAACAGGTTCGTTCATTTCATGTTCATGTTCTATTCTCAGACGCCAACTATCTTCATGCCGCTTTAATGGCTTATCCAGCACCATGCCAAGACGAACGTGTTTGACGACGAGCACTCCGTACTCGTCAGTACTTGGACACACGTAGCAAAAAAGCAGATCCAGGAGGCAAGTGATAAACACACAAAGACGCAGGGTGTGACCGCGCGCGATATCTACCTCGCGTATGCTCTCGAGGAACTGTTTGAGAGCGCGTTGGCCGAGAGTGGAGAAAATTATGTTCCTCGACTGCGCCCTGAGGCAGATCAGCCCAACACCGTGGAGGAGCTGGAGGGGTACAATTAACGGTACGAAACACAACTCGCGTCCATTTCCCATCGGCAACTCCCTACACATTCGGGACATATGAACGCGTGAACAGTATGACCGTTGGCAATTCCAGGAGATAATGTTGTCTTGCGACCATCGGTTCTTCACTTTCCCAAAGTGCTGGTTAAAAGGCACGCGTACCCTAATAAGTACCCCACAAACAATCAAATCTTTGAATCTTTGATTATCGTCGAGAGCGTTACGTCTCGTGACTTGCAATGCCGGGATGAGCCGGTCTGGTGACACATTTTGTATGACGCGTTACACGAACACTGGCCGGAAAAAAACCTATGTAGAGGCCAGTTTTGGCCCTAATGACCATGAAATCCTTGCGACAACTGCTTCTGAATCCATGCTAGACTCTTTTGACCCGTCGCATGCTCAGCAAGAAAGTAGGGTGGACGCATCGATCAACCCCAGTCGTAAACGCCACCAAGGGAGCAAAGTGGGGTCAGAAGAAAAGAGGTTAAAAGTGAGAAGAAGAAAAAGGCGTTGGCAAAGCTGAAGGCTAAGGAAAAAGCGAAACGGGCCAAAAGTACATGTCACATTTGGGATCCAGGACAAGAGCGACCTTTGAACTGACACTTATGCTGCCGCTGTAGTTGTTGCGGACAGAACTGCCGCATCCGAGTCACGGCGCCTGAAACGCAAGGCAGGACGGCTCGCGAATACGACGTGCTTCGCATGTCGCGAATTCGGGCACTCCGCCAAGGACTGCCCATCCATACAGCTCGACACAAATGGAACCGGCGATGAAGGCACGAAAACTAAGACCGCCACCGGTATCTGCTATCGGTACGCTGGCAACCCTCGTCCCTTTCATCGATAAACTTTTGATGCGCATTGCCTCCTCTGTTACTCCAGGTGCGGTTCTCGGAAGCACAACCTTGCGCGTTGTCGCCAGCCGCCACAACCCGACGGCTCCTTGCCCTTCGCTTCGTGCTTCGTGTGCTCTGGACGCGGCCATCTCGCGGGCTCATGCCCCAAAAATGACGGCAAGGGGGTATACCCGAATGGCGGCTCGTGCAAACTGTGTAGAGAAACGACACACCTCGCAAAAAACTGCACCCTGCGCAAAAACATTGGTGGTCGGTGATCCCCAACTTTCGGCTGTTTTGTGATGTTAACTTGCGATTGGCAGATGGGAGCGCTGGTGCCACTTTGCTGGGTACAGGTCGCGAGGCTGGAGCTGACGAGGACGAGTTCCACATGATTCGGCGACGAAACCTAGCAATTGACAGAGATGAGCGGGAAGAGGCAAAGACACTACGGGTGGGTGCAGTTGCGGGGGTTGTCAAGGCGTCTGGTCAGACTTCCGTCAAGACGAAAAAGGTGGTGTACTTCTAAACCCACACGGCGTCGTTGCAATTCTCCAGGATCTGGCATCAAGATCATCTGTGTTGCACATGCATAACTCGTGCAGACAGACTTTCTGGCTGCTATCCTATCAGAACTTTCAATTTTCCCCCCAAGACAGCAGGTGATTTGACTACACGCGTGATCTCCGTCTTGTAAAGATATCGTATCTTGATTCTAACTGTAATCGACTCGAGAACGACAGACGATATTGTCGGACCAGATAAGGAAGCTGCTTGTCCATGACGTCAGTGGAACTCAACCGACCAAACTACCATGAATACAACGATTATCTACGGAACTGCATGGTACATACTAGATTAGTTGACAAGCAGTGTTATTGAACGAGTCACAGGAAGAAAGAGCGGACGACGCCTCTGGTTGTAAATGCCGCGTTGGCTGGTTTCAGAGCTATCGACACTGGTCAGTCCACACTTTATATCTCAATGAATGAAGCAGAGAGATACATGATCACTAGCGTGCCAGCCTAAACACTACAGGTGATTTCTAATTACGCATCATTGCGTCCTGGAGTCTGACAGTCCTGTTCCAGGGAGGATCTTGTCGGGGAAGCATTGGAGATCTTGTACCAAAGGCATGGGTTCAAGCGTGGGGATCTGTTCCTTCAAACTAAGTTCGTATCAACTTGTCCTCGGTGTCGGTGATGGATGATCACACTCTGGCTAATGCCACAGATTCACACCAATTAGTGGACAAGACACCTCCCAGCCGCTCCCCTACGACCCCTCCACCACCGTGGAAGTGCAAGTCCGCAGCTCCTTTGCAACCTCATTACGGCAATTACGTACGACATATCTTGACTCATTTCTGCTGCACTCGCCGATGGAGACCTATGTGAAAACCCTGCAAGCGTGGCGCGTACTTGTTGGTCTGCAGGACGAAGGGCGTGTGGGTGTGATCGGCCTCAGCAATGCCTACGACCCGGCTCTACTTTCTCGATTGGGAGAGGATAGTGGGCGTGCAATACAGGTCGTGCAGAACCGTTGGTACGAGCGGAACGGATGGGACCCAGAGGTCGTGAAATGGTGCCATACCAACAAGGCGCAATATCAGTAAGTCTTCTATCGACTTCGTAGAGGGTGCCACGGATCTGTACTGTTGTAGATCATTCTGGACCTTAACGGGTTCCCCGAGCCTGCTTTCGCATCCGGCCTCTATCGCCTTTGCCAAGGAAAACAAGTGCACGCTGCCCCAAGCAGTGTACCGCTTTGCTCAGTCTCTAGGCATTACGCCACTCTCTGGAACGACCGATGAGACCCACATGCGAGAGGACGTTGTCGCCGAGGGCCTTAACCAAGGGAAGGAGTCCTTCGAAGCGCTGACCAAATTCATATGGAGTTAAATGGCTGGAGTGTAGATTTGTTACAGCAACAAATGTACAACGAATGGATATTCATCAGCGTCAGGCGTTGGTGAGACTCCTACAACGTCAACCGTCCAGCGTCCATGCATTGTCTTTGACAAGTCGTTCCCTCTCAAGAAGGTACTTCCCTATGCTCCTAAGGGTTGGCAAAGCCCATAAATGAAGTGCGTAGAGAGAGCCCGACCTTCTTTGTACTTTTGCGACTGGTCCGATGCTTTGTGGTAATACCACCCAACCCTGTCGCCGCACCCGACACAAAACACATCGGCGACTGTATGGACGCCAGTACTGTACAGCATGACATACGTCAGTTTCTGAAAGAAAAGGAGGAAGGGGTTTCAGGACTGACAGTAATGGACGGTCCTCCTTGCTGCCCATTTTGAGGTTGACAGCGGAATGCATTAAACTATCACAAAATTAGGTTTCAAGTTGAGATGATGATGTATAACGAACGCACTATCCGCGTCCATCTCGACCAGAAAACGACTTGCTGATGAGTTCATCTTTCAATGCCTACGTAGATCAAGTGTTTCCACTTCTAGGAGATAGTGGTCCTCACAATCACGGTGGAGCAGTTGGAGCAGCAGAAACCCGGATGACCTTCGAAAACGTGTGCGACTTTGGGTTGCTGTTTTTCTGTGGAAGACATACAGTCTCAAGCCTTCGGGTCATGCACTAATAGATGAGTTGACACGCGCGATGCGCCCATTCACCATGTGCTGAGGTTCCCGCACCAGAAGGCAATCCCAGGTTTCCTAATCGGGGTTTTGTTTGCTATCACATCCGCCATCCGCCTACCAATGGGCAAAAAGAATAAAGACGAGGCACCAAACCCAAACGGCATCGCGAATCGAGATATTCTGCAGCGGCTCAGCTTCCTATACCAAGCGTCCACATATCTCGAGTCCATCTCACATCAAAGCGATGTGCGCCGCAAGGCGAGGGTCGATTCTCCAATAAATACAGCGGATGTCTCGTCGACAACCTCTACACTTTCAACTGCGCGAAAGGGGCGCCATCAGGAGCGGCAGCGTAAAAGGAGAGAGATAACTACAGCAGATATCGGGCAAGCGTACGTTCGTACTATGAAATCGATTGGGCAGAAAACGACGGTGAAAATGTACGTGCTTTCGCCCTGCGACATGTGTACTCGTATAACATCTGCGCTGTCAGGGACCCCACCGTCAAGCGGACGCTTTGCAAGGGGTGCGACACTGTCCTTATACCTGGTCTATCTGCTACCGTTCGAGTGAATAGTGAGTTGTTGCGGCGACTCGTGTTCGAGTAGCTGATCCTTCTCAGGTTCCAATAATCATCGCCACCTCATTACCACGAGCTGCCTTCGTTGCAAATTATCACGCCGCATTCCTGCGCCGCCAGTACTGAAGCTTGAGCCGGCTTCGCATGAGGACGTGGCGATGGAGGCGGACGAGTTTCAGGATTTAGCTTCCCGAAAGTCCAAGCGCAGACGTGGGCCACCACCTCGCTGCCCACCGCTTTTTGAGCAAGAAAGACACATCATATTTCGCGGTCTCGTTCAGATAGAACCGAAGCCTCCGTAGCAATAGGACTAGGTTGTACAGGACCCTTGATAATGAGACAACAATTGGCCCGACTAATGATGAGTGGAGTAACAATCGACACGGGACAAATCCTCCGTTGCCCCAACCGCTTCGAGGTGCTAAGCGCATCGGCCCTGTTGAATATTGCTCCTTGTTAGTTTTTTTTGTTGTACCCTGAGAGGTGTAGTATTCCGGATCTACTGTAACTGTAACTTACTGTGAAGTATCGTAGTATCGGATAAGGCCGATCACCGCCGGAGAGGTCACATGACATACGACCTGCCCTAAACCACCTTACTCTATATAAACCCGTCGTCCTGCTTTCCTTTGTTCTTTAGAACATACTCAGCTAGGATCTATTCTATAGAAACTAACTCGAGTCTTGCATGTTTACACATGCCACATCCTTCAACTCCAGTCGATGACACCTGCGCACACTCGTCATACAGAGAACATTCTGTCTCCCTGGAGCAGATCGAGGACGTTAGGCTTGGGAGCTCGGGAGCCTTCGGGTGACCTGCATACCTTGCCTGCGAGTTGTGTGTTTGTCTGATGGAGCTTCTCATAGTGATGTGTGTTTATTTTATCCCGTTGCAAGTCCTTACAACGTATTTTCGTGTGCATGATTTGATGAAATAAAAATTTCTGTGTAACAAAACTTTTTCCATTGTGCTTTTTCGGAGCTATGTGGCTCATTAATTCAACCTGTATCAACAATGGAGCAGCTAGCGTCCAACGCCGACTTGGTATGCAGGTTGTCAGTGATGGTCGAGTGTCGACAACTATTCTGACAACTGTTCTGCCTGTCATTCTGTCATTCTAAGTTACACGTCTCCAATAAGTTTCACCAATATCTCCTTTACCGTCCTTCTCCTCCAAACAACTCCCTTGCCTTCAACACCCGCTGGTATGCGGGGAGCAGTCGCCAAAAACACTACCCCTGCCATCATTTCATCTTCTGGTCCATCGCGCACCCGCAGCCGGTGTGAAATGACACGAGGCACGACCTTCGCCGCGTCGACTTCTGACACGTCCCAATTCTCTCGTGGATTTACATGCAACCAATCCGCTTCCGCATCGGGCTCGCCAAATGAATTAGACCGCGAGAGCAGTGACGACGCCGCGGAGGGCCCTTTCTCGGCCCAGTGGAAGTGCACGCTACCGTCGTGAAGGGATGCGGAGCTTTCAGCCACAGTCGCGGCTGGGAGCGTGGCCGCGCGCTCAATAAGGGCAGCGCCCACGTCGCCGGCATTGAGGACACGGTATGCGCGCACCAAGGCCTCGGCATCCTGCACGCAGCGAGCGCCGAGCAGGGTGCCATCGAGCTCGTGGTGGTGTCGAGCGGCGGCGATCAGGTCCGCAATGTAGAGTCGGAGCGACGCGTGGATGTTCACATGTGCCTGCGTGCTGAGGGAGCGGAGACGTGGGAGCAGTTCACGCGGGAGGATGGGGGCCGTCGGTTGCTGTGCGGGCGTCGTGGCCGAGGAGGGAGAGCGCGTGCCGGGAGACTGCGAAGCGAGGTACGCAGTGTAAACTTGTCTGGTGCTGG
>WNFR01008113.1_pt1 | contig 12729 bp, 10 predicted proteins | sample 5400221 | NCBI WGS metagenome assembly WNFR01 (sample SAMN13153357, study PRJNA577476) | soil metagenome | isolation source: 40 cm soil under Madrone tree | place: USA:California | collected 2016-06-14 | reverse complement strand
CTGGTTGTCGGACCAAGTGGCGACTACTACAGATGAGGTAACGGTCCAGAAGGTGGCCGCTATCGACGAAACGAATTTTCGCTTGCTTCACATTGCCATCCTGGATGTTTTTGTCGGGTCAGAGTGCAGCTGCGCCGGCGCGGGCGACGACGCCGTCCTGGAAAGATTGCACGCCCGATACGCCGATACCACCGAGGAACTGCCCGTCTTTCACCAGCGGGACGCCGCCCTCCAGCGGCACCGCGCCCGGCAGGCCCATCATGACCGTGCGGCCTTCGAGAACGTTGTCTTCGATCGCCTTGGTCGGCCGCTTGAACAGGATAGCGGTTCTGCCTTTCGCTTCCGCGATCCGGCTGGACGCTTTCTGGGCCCCGTCCATGCGTTCCAGATACATCAGATGGCCGCCGTCATCCACCACTGCAATGACGATCGCCCAGCCATTCTTTTCCGCTTCGGCTCTCGCGGCGGCGGCTACGCGCTTTGCGTCTTCCAACGACAGCGCAGCGTGCTGAAACATCGAAACGTCTCCTGTCAGTGTCGGGTCTCGAAGAGATTCCTGTAGATCCGGCCGTCTTTCATCACCAGTTTGATATTGCCGGGCGCTTGCAGCAGCCGCACGTCGTTTTGCGGTTCACCGGCGACAACCAGCAGGTCGGCGAGGAAGCCCTTGGCGATTTCGCCGGCCTGGCCTTCCAGCATCATGGCCGCCGCGCCGGTGCGGGTTGCGGCAACCAGCGCTTCCGAATCGGAATAGCCGAAGAAGCGCACGAAGTGTTCGAGGTCGCGTGCGTTGGTCCCGTGCCGCGTCCACGGGAAGCCGTAGTCGCCGCCCACCAGTACCCGCAATCCGCGCTTGCGAAGGTCCGCGAACACCTTCTGCGCGCACTCGAACTGGTCAACCACGCCGGTGTCCTCGGCTTTCCGATAAGTGATGCCCCAGGGTTCTGCCTCGTATATGAGGTTGTGCAGAAGCCCGATTGCCGGCGCCAGAAAGATCCGGTCGCGCACGGCTTCCAGGAGATCGAGACACTCTTCATCGGCGTATTCGAGGTGATAGAGGATTTCGACGCCGTGCTTCAGCGCCAGCTTGATCGACGGCGCCGCGCGCGCATGCGCGGCCACTCTCTTGCCGTGGGCATGCGCGACGTCTGCGGCGGCCCCGACCTCGGCGTCCTGCATGACAGTCACATGCGAACGTGCGCCGGGAATCGTCTGGTTCCCCGAGACGTTCAACTTGATGGTGTCCACGCCTTCGCGCACCAACGTTCTGCAAGCGCGCGTGACTTCTTCGGCGCCGTCCACCACCATTGCGATCGACTCGCGGTAGATGTGCATGCGCCGCTCGTCGCCCAGGTTGCCGGTGTTGGTCAGTTCGGGGCTGGCGGCGAGCAGCCGGGGGCCCGCGACGTTCCCGGCGTTGATGTCGTTGCGAACCGCCACGTCGAGGCGCGGCTTCGCGGAACCGCCACTGAGGCAGGAGGTAAAGCCGGCTTCGAGCACGACGCGGGCGTTACGAAGCGTCTGGAGCGTGTGTTCTTCGGGCGGCACGTCGCCGGTGTCGGCCATGTTCGCCTTGTGCACGAAGGGCAGGTGCGCGTGGCCTTCGACCAGTCCGGGGATGACGGTATGTCCCGGTATGTCGAAATATGCATCGGCATACAGTCCCCGCGGCGCTTTCGGCCAGACTTCGGCGATGCGGTTACCCTGCACCAGGACATCCGCCGGAAACGCCGGCCTGCCACTCCCGTCCCAGACCGCGCCCCCTTGCAACAGCACGTTTTCCATGAATGCTCCGGTCGCGCGGCAAGGTGAACCTGCCGTTCGCGCCGCTAACTATACGACGATTGGAGCCGGCGCCGCTCTCCTGCGATGGCCTAGAATTTTCCCAGGTGCAAACCGCCGTCCACGAGTATGCATTCGCCGGTGACCTGAGCGGCGCCCTCCAGCAGCCACACCGCCACTTCGGCGATGTCATCCGGGGTGGCCGCCTTCGCCAGCGGCACGGTCTTCTCGTAGTTCGCTTTGAATTTCGCGTAACCCTGCGCGTCGAAGCGGTCGCGATGCCAGCGCGTCTCGATCATCCCCGGGCACACCGCATTGACCCGTGATGAGCGCATCGATGCGCCCCCACTTGTCCAGCGCCGCCTGCGCCAGTGCGCGGCAATCTGCGTCGTTGGACACATCGCCCCGCGCCGGCATCGCCTCCCCGCCGGCGGCTTCGCAGGCCTTGACCACCTCGCGCGCTTCCCTTTCGCTGCGGCTGTAATTGACCACCACGCGGCAGCCTTTGGCGGCTAGTTGGACCGCGCATGCGGCACCGCTTCCGGTGCCCGCGCCCGTGACGATACACACTGCTCCCTGTAGCTTCATATCCAACCTCGCGAATTAAAGTTCGATTGAGGCGCGCGGCGCTCAGAAATACCAGCGGACCTCGGCGAACAGCGTCTTGTTCTTTTCGAGCAGCCCATAGATCGTCTTGTCGGAACCCTCGAAGTACTCGTAGCCGGCGATGAATTTCATGCTGTCGCTGTAAAGATAAATAACTCTTGGACGCAACAAATAGCCATCGCGATTTAGTAGCGCCACGCCGGCGATCTCGGCCTCGAGCGTTTCATTGAACCACTTCTTGTCGATGCGCAGCGTCAAACCCTGCTGGCTGCGGTCGTACTGGTTGTTGGTGACGGCCTGCTGGACGGCAACGGCGCGAGCGGTCGGACTCGCGATGTCCTCCGGATTGCTGTAGCGCATGACCTTACGCGTGAACGCCTGAACGATGACGATCAGGTTGTCGGGATAGTCGCGCTCCACGCCGAACACGCCGTAGAAGAACGGGTTCTTGATGCCGGGATCCGTGCCGTTCGGATCCTCGGTGCGCACGTAGGTGCCTTCCGCCGCAAAGCGGTACGAACCCCGGGTGGTCGCGGCATCCGCGCCCAGCACTCGGATGCGATGATGATCGAGATTCACCACCTGTCCTGCCGGGGTGAGGGGCCCGGGGGCGATGTCGGCGTTGAGGTCGAACCCGTCGAACCAGGACACCGACCAGTCGATGGCCTTGCCGGACTGATCCAGTTTCAATGCCCATTGCCGGCTACTGTCCGGGACGTTTTCCTGGAAAACCACACCGGGACGCGAGGGCAGGCCGACAACATTCGGCCGAAACTCCGGGATCCAGACGCCGGTCACGCTGGTGGCAGCGTCGAAATTCCAGGATGCCTTCGCCGCCAGCGAGCCGAAGCGGTCCTCGTCGATGTCGCCGGCGAGCAAGGTCGCGTCGCGAGGCGTCAGGTTGTCGGTGGGATTGAGCCGGTCGGTGCGTCCCCAGGCGATGATCTGCTTGCCTACACGGTAGTCGAAATTTCCCTTGCGCCCCTCGACGTAGCCTTCGCGCAGCCGGCTTTCGTCGCGCCGGTCTCCGAACACGTCCTCGTTGGCAAGATAGCCTTCGGCGAACAGGCCAATCCCGGAAGCGAGTTTCTTGTCCAGTTTCAACCAGGCCGAGGCGACGCCGATGTCCGTCTCGTCGTCGAGTCGGCGATTGGACGACCAGTAACCGGCGCGCAGTGATCCCGTGATCCCGGCCTGGGCCAGCGAATTGCGCGGGGCGGATTCTTCCTTGCTCCCGCCGGCAGCGCTGCCGGGAGGGCCGGCTTCGGGTGGGGCGAGCGGGGGCTCGTCCTCGTCTTCCGCGGCTTGTGCCGCGAAAGGAATCAGCGGGAAACCGAGAATCCCCGCCAGACACAGCGTGCGGAAAATCCGATGGGCCGCCGCTGTGGCGGCTCCGGTCACTGTTGCTCCATGTACCGGGTGGTGAAGTAGTCGTCCTTCACACCTATGTTGACCTTGATCTGATCGATGTGGATCACCGTTGAGTGCTCGGCCTGCACGTTGCGCGTCTCGAGTTGCCCGGCTTGCCATTTGTGCCGGGTCGGATCGACTTCGCTGTAGTTCGTGAATTTCGCTTCCTTGAGCAGCTCGCCCGACTCGTCGTACAGCACCGCCTTGAGCGTGACGAAATTGTCCTTCTCGATCCAGTTCACCCGCTTCGAATAACCGGTATTGGCCTTGATGCTCGCGTCCTTCGGCGTGGATTCGATCACGTAGCAGGGCTTGCCGTCCACGTCCTCTTCCTTGACGAGCTTGTGGTCCCATTCCTTCACCTTGTGCCCGATCACGTCGCCGTAGGAAAAGTCCGTGCCGACGAAACTGTCCTTCTTGTTGCTCGACACCAGCCGGCGCACTTTCTTCACGCTGGGCAGGTAGATCCAGATGTCGTCGTCCTTTTCCGAGTGCTCGATGAGCAGCGATACCGTGCCCTTCACGTCGGCCGGCTCGAGGAAGCGCGTCATGCGCATGTTGTCCACGCCATTGGGCTCCAGCTTGGTGGTGCCGAAGGTCTTGCGCACCCGTTGCTTGCCGGCCTTGTTGGTCAGCGTCATGGTCGTCTCGGACGTCGAGTCAGGGTATTTGCTGGCGACGAAATTCTTCTCCATGATTTCGACCGGCGTCAGCGCGTGGGCCGGGGTGGGTGTGCCGCCGAGGATAAATGCGACGCCGAGCGCCGCTATGGCCGGGATCGCGGCTGGCGCGACGGATTTCGCCTTCACTGCGCCTCCATTGAAGATGAACTTGGGCCGGAACTTCAAAACCAGCGCCGGCATGACCGTCAGCGCGGCGGTGACACTAACAAGCATGGCCGTGCCGATCAGTAGGGCATTCCAGGTGTGCGGGTAGTAGCCGCGCGAGAAGGCCTGCACCGCATAGCCGCCGGCCACTGCCGAAGCGACGAACAGGCAGGCCTTGCCCGCCGTGCGCAGGACCTTGCGGAACGCCGCGCTCTCCTGCGTGCCAAGCGCGAGTTCCTCGCGCAGCCGGAACAGCATGTAGATCGCGTAGTCGGCGCCGATGCCGATCGCGAGCGCCGACGTGAGCGCGACCGGGATGTTGAGTTTGAGTCCCAGGATGCCGAGCAGGCCCATGTTCACCAGTACCGAAAGCAGCAGCGGCGTGATCACCAGGAGGCCGGCGGCGAAAGACCGGAACACCACCGCAGCGATAAGGAACACCACGCTGGCAATCTGGATGACATTTAGAATCTTATCCTTGACGATCACTTCGGTGATCGCTGCGGATTGAGCCACGCTGCCGCCGACATTGAGCTTGACGTTGGGCGGGAACTTGTCTTTCGCGAATTCCTTCACGGATTTCCACAGGGCCAGCATGTCCACCGTGCTGTCGCTGTGGGAGAAAACCACCATGTTGGCAATCTGGTAGTCATAGTCCACATAGGTGTCGAAGTCTCCGGGCTCGCCCGACATGGAGTAGAGCAGGAGATATTCGGCGATCGTTTTTTCCTGTTCGGGAATCCTGAAGTAGGCCGGGTCGTCGCCGTTCATCGACTGGTTCATGCGCTTGATGAATTCCGCGAGCGACATGACCTTGCCGATGTTGGGTTGCTTGACCAGGAACGCCTGCAACTGGTCCATCGCCCTGAGCACCGCCGGGTCCTTGATTGCGTCCGGCTTGTCTCCTTCCACCAGGATGTAGATGCTGTTGGTGCCGGCCATGCGCTTGTTCAGTTTCGCATCCTCCTTCAGCAACGGCAGATCGGGATCGAAATATTTTTTCAGCGCGCTCTCTACGGAGAGCCGGCTCATTCCGAACAGCGCGACGGCGATCACGATTCCGGCGACCATGAAAATGCGGTTGCGATTGGGCCCGAGCAGGGTGTCGGCGTAGAAGCCGGTGAGCCGGTCCCAGAGTCGTTCCTCGCGTTCCAGGCGCGCCTCCTTCTTCCCGGGTGCCGGAAGAAGGGACCGCAGTGCAGGGATCAGAGTCATTTCAACGATCAACACGCACAGAATGCCGACGCCGGAGAAAAAGCCGAATACCCGGATCGAGATGATGTCGAAGATCATCAGCGACAGAAAGCCGCAGATGGCGACCAGCCCGGCCAGAAGCATCACCGGACCGATCTTCACGATCGAGTCGACGACTGCCTGCCGGTTGGCCGCCCGGGCCGCCTCCTTGTCGAGCACGGTTCCGGGGTTGAGACGGTTATATTCTTCATAGTAACGTTTGAGCAGCTGCACCGCGTGACCGGCACCCACCGCGAGGATCAGGATCGGCGTGGTCATGTTGAAGATGTCCAGCGGCACGTCGGCCAGGCCCATGAAGCCCTTTGCCCACTGTACTGCGACCAGGGGCGTGACCAGGGGCAGGATGAGGCCCTGCAAGGTGCGGAAGGCCTCCCAGTGGATCAGGCCGATGACCACCAGTGCTGCAAGCATGAGCATCGGTGTGCGCCCGGCATAGCGCTCGAACATCGACAGAAACGGCGGGTAGCCGCTCACCATGATTTCTACCGAATCGTCACGCTCGGCATCGACGATGGCGTTGATCTTGTCCTGCACGAAGGTGAATCCACTCTTGACGTCGGGTCCGTCGGTCGGTTTCCTGTCCCGCACCTCGGCAAGGATGACGGTCGTCTTGAAGTCGTTGGATACGATTGCATTCATGTAAGACGTATTGCGTTCCAGTGCTTCTTTGAGCGCAGCTATTTGCCCGGGCGTGGCCGGCACGCCAGTCATCATCTGCTTGACCTCCATGCCGTCCTTCGTGCCGCGGATGTCCTTCACGCGGCGCGCCGCGACCGAAAGCAGGTTGGTCTTCACCACGCGCGGGGTCTCGCGCAGCTTGTTCGTGATGCGCAGCGCCTTTTCCAGAACCTTGGCCTGGAACATGTCGCCCTGTTTGGGCGTGATGCCAATCACCGCGACGTAGCGCGAACCGAACACCTCCTCGACTTTAAGCGTCGTCGCAATGAAGGGGTGCGACCGGGGAACGATGTTGTTGGGATCGATGATGACCGTCAGGGATCCGCCCTTGATCGTCAGGAACACCGTGGCAATTGTGACCAGAATCACCACCGGCCAGCGGAACCGCAGGATAAATTCGATATAGCTGCGCATCGTCTGCAATCCCTTTTTATCCGTTTGCTTTCTGTTTTTTGGCCATGTAATGCATTGTCACGCTGCCCCCCTGTCCAACCCGGGGTGGCGGTCGGCATTCCGCAAAACTAGAATTTTCCGAACTTCAGGTAGGCTTCCTGCGGGTCCATGCCGCCGAGGATTGCGCTGCGCACCTTGTTCTCGGTCAGCAGCACTTCCTCCGTTTTGGCTACGACCTGCTCCGCGATCTTACCCGGAATGACAACTACGCCGTCGCGGTCGGCCAGCAGCCAGTCCCCTGTGCACACTGTAACGTCGCCGATCGTGACGGGTTGACCGAGCCGGTCCGGCACCCAGCGGCCAACGATGTCGGATGGCGTGTTGAAACTGCAGAACACCGGAAACCCCAGCTTGAGGATGAAATCAGTATCGCGGCAACCGCCGTCCACCACGTAGCCCAGGACACCTTTGTGATGCAGCGTCTCGGCGGACAGCTCGCCCATCAGCGCGACCATATGGGTGTTCGGCTGGCAAACCAGCACTTTACCGGCTGGTGCCTTCGACAGCAGCCCGGTCCACTGCACCAGAGTGTCGTGCGGATCGCGGGTCTGGTCGACGTGGCCGCTCACGGTGTACACCTCGCCCGCCACTTTCTTCGTCGGATCGAGCGCCTTTATCTCGTGCGGCAGCGTGCAGCGGCCGTGGCCCATCGCTCGCAGCACGTCGTGCACCGCGGCGGCGTAGCATTTTTCCAGTCGTTTTGTCAGGTTCATTTTCTCCCCCAAATCTCTCTTCTCTAATTCTCAACGCGAAGGACGCGAAGGACGCAAAGGTACGCAAAGGAAACCCGAGGGATGAATGTTACAGAATCTGGGGAATAATCAGCGGGAGGGTGGTCTGGGTGTAGTAGCCGAGCCAGATCGATTGGACTATGCTTTTTACATCCTGCAGGGTTTGGCGGTTTTGTTAGTACCCTGGTTAGGCGGCATCTCGCCTGAAGCTGACGGCGCGTAGACTAAGGAAGTGAGTCATTCTTCTTCAACGCGCCGCAGCTTACGCGCGCCCCGTTAGGCAGCAGCTCAAGGACCCCATTGCATGCAGAAAGGCCATGAAGGCATTCGTCGTCGATCGTTATAAAAGCAAGAGCGCAGTACGTCTCGGCGAAATGCCGGAACCGGAAGTCCGAGTCGATGATGTACTGGTCCAAGTCCACGCAGCCAGTTTAAACCAGCTGGATTCCAAGATTAGGGACGGCGAGTTCAAACTCATTCTGCCCTATCGCTTGCCGCTGATTCTAGGCAACGACGTGGCCGGGGTCGTAGTCCGTGTCGGGTCCAAAGTGCGACGATTCAAGCCGGGCGACGAGGTTTATGCGCGGCCGCATCAGGACCGGATCGGGACGTTCGCGGAATTCATCGCGATGCATGAATCTGACGTGGCGTTGAAGCCCAAGAATCTCACCATGGAAGAGGCAGCTTCCATCCCTCTGGTGGGTCTGACAGCTTGGCAGGTATTGATTGAACGCGCCAACCTGAAGAAGGGCCAGAAAGTCCTGATCCAGGCGGGTTCCGGTGGAGTAGGCACATTTGCCATTCAACTGGCAAAGCACATCGGCGCAACGGTGGCGACTACGACGAGCACCGCGAATGTCAATCTGGTCAAACGTCTCGGCGCGGATGTGGTTATCGACTACAAGAAAGAGGATTTCGAGAAGGTCCTGAGCGGCTACGACGTCGTCCTGAACAGTCTGGGCAAGGACACGCTCGAAAAGTCCCTCAAGGTGCTGAAGCCCGGTGGCAAGCTCATTTCCATCTCAGGTCCGCCGGATGCAGCGTTCGCTAAGGAGAACGGGTCGAACTGGCTCTTGCAACAAGTCATGCGCCTTTTGAGCTTCCGCATCCGGAAGAAGGCCAAGCACCACGGCGTTAGCTACTCGTTTGTTTTCATGCGAGCGAACGGCGAGCAGTTGAGCACGATCACATCCCTCATTGAATCTGGCATCATCCGGCCGGTCGTGGATCGGATTTTCCCGTTCGAAGCCACCAAAGAGGCTTGGGCTTACCTCGAAACAGGGCGTGTAAAAGGCAAGGTCGTCATCAAGGTGAACTAGGATCGCGGGCCGCCTGGGTCGGGAGGCCGGTACCCGATACAGCATCCAGCACCACACGCCACCGAACTATCCTGACCTATCTGCATGAGCTTTCCGTCTCCCTTTGCGCCCTTTGCGATAAGCGCTCTTGATGTAGCTGACTTAGGGATGGACTGAATGGACATTGACGTCCTGATCGTCGGGGCCGGACCGACCGGGCTGATGCTCGCCAACCAACTTGGCCGGCGCGGTGTGCGCACTCTGATCATCGACAGGCATTCCGGACCGTCACTGCAGACCCGGGCGCTCGGCGTGCAGGCGCGCACGATGGAGATCTACGCGAAGCTCGGTATCGTCGAGCGGGCGCTCCGGCTCGGCAAGCGCGGCACGGGCGCGAACATCTGGGCGCAAGGGCGAAGGATGGCGCGCGTGCCGTTGGGCGAGGCCGGGAAAGATCTGACGCCGTATCCGTTCATTTTCATCCTCGGGCAGGACGATAACGAACGGATCATGGGCGACAGGCTGCGCGACTGGGGCCTGTCGGTGCGATGGAACACCGAACTGGTCGGCCTCGATCAGGAGCCCAGCCAGGTCACGGCATCGCTCAAACAGCCCGACGGTTCGATCCGCAAGATCACTGCCGCGTGGGTCGCAGGATGCGACGGAGCCCGCAGCGCCGTGCGTGAGCTCAACGGCATCACGTTTCCGGGCGCTGCCTACGAGCACGTGTTCTTCGTGGCCGATACCGAAGCGCTGGGCAGCATGGTTCCGGATGAGGTCAACGTCTACTTGTGGAAGCAGGGGTTTCATCTTTTTTTCCCCATGCGCGGGAAGGATCACTGGCGAGTCGTCGGCATCCTGCCCCCCGACCTGCGGAACAAGGATGACGTAACCTTCGAGGATGTGGTCCCCTCGGTGCGCGGGGAAGCGGGAGCCGGTCTCTCATTCAGGGCGTGCACCTGGTTCTCGACTTATCGCATCCATCATCGCAGCGCGTCGCGCTTCCGCGACCGTCGCTGCTTCCTGCTCGGCGACGCGGCACACATCCATAGTCCCGTGGGCGCGCAGGGGATGAATACCGGGCTGCAGGATGCCTACAACCTGGCATGGAAGCTCGCACTGGTCGTCCAGGGCCGGGCCGGCCCGGAGCTGCTCGCTACGTATGAGGAAGAGCGCATCCCGATTGCGCGGCGCTTGCTGAATACAACCGACCGGGCGTTCAGGCTGGTGGTTTCCGATAACTGGCTGGCAGGCTTTCTGCGCACGCAGATACTCGCAAGGATCGCCGCGTTTGCGCTGGGCCAGAATCGGATACAGAAGGCCGCATTTCGCGTCGTCTCGCAGATCGGCATTCACTACCGGAGCAGCGCCTTGTCCGAATCAGCGGAGAACCCACCTCGCGGCGCGCCGCGCGCGGGCGATCGCTTCCCCTGGCTGCGGCTCAAGTTTTCGGAGAACGGACCGGTCGAGGATCTGTTCCAGAAACTCGACGACACGCGATTTAACTTGATTGTGATCGGACAGTTGGTGCCCTCCCAAGAAGCAATCGGCCTCGGCGATTTGCTGTGCCTCCATGCAATTCCAGCCGATCCAGTCAATGAGGCGAAACTGGCTCGCGTCCAGATTCCCCGGCCTTCTTTTTATCTGGTGCGGCCGGATGGCTATGTCGGACTTTGCGGGGGACGCCTGGATGCCGCCGCGGTTGCGCGTTACGTCTCCGAGCGCTTGCGCATCGTGACAGCTACATCATGAACCACCCCCCTCTCCCCTTCCCTCTCCCCCCAAATCTGGGTGGAGAGGGTGATAGAAATGCGCTAATTCACGTCCGTGTAGCTTTTTCGCACCCTCTCCAGCTTGCTGGACAGGGCGGGGGTTGAGGGGGGTGTCCTCCGTGGTTCAAGATCTAAACTGGCGCAGGGCGCGCCTGCCGAAGGCCGGCAAGCTGGTTGGCGGCGAGGGCGCCGATTACGATCGCGCCGCCGATCAGCGCGGCCTGGCTCGGCCGTTCGCCGATCAGGACCCAGACCGACAACGTGCCGAACACGATTTCGAGGATCGACAGCAGGCCGATCTCCGCCGAGGCGAGATAGCGCACCGCAACCATCATCAGCAACAGTCCCACGCCAAGCTGGACGATGCCCATGACGGCGAGAAGGCCAAGATCGCCGGTACTCACCGACAGCGGCAGCGCGAACGGCAACGCGATCAGCATCGAGAAGATTCCGGCAAGCAGGACCGAGGGCATCATGTCGACGGCTGCACGATGCTTCCGCAGGATGACGACGTTGGCGCCGAAGCCAAGGGGTATGCACAACGCGATCAGGTTTCCCGCCCATCCGTCGCTGCTCAGCGCGTCGACGAACATCATCGTGATGCCGCCGATTGCCGCGATCATTGCCAGCCACGTGCGCGGCGCGACTTTCTCGCCGAGGAAAAGGCGCCCACACAGGGCCGCCACAAACGGTGAAATGCTGCCGACCACCAGCGTGTTGGCGACCGTAGTCAGCGACAGGGCGAGGATGAAGCTGATCATCATTCCCGCGAACAGCAATCCGGACACCACCCCCGGCCATCCCATGGCATGAACGCGTTGCAGCAGCCGTGAGCCATGCTGGAAGGACAATACGACCAGCAGGAACGCAGTCATGAAGAAGGAGCGCCAGAAAGCGATCTTCCAGCCGTCGGTGACTTCCATGTTGCGCACCAGAATGCCCGCGGTGGCCCAGCACAGCGTGGCGCCGACCATCAGGGCGATGCCCTTGCGGTGTTCCGCGGGCGTACGCATCAGGTACACCTTTCAAACACAACGCTCACCATAAAACACAGCGCTCACCGCAGAGGACGCGGAGGACGCAGAGGAAAAGCAGGAATGGAGGGGAAGACATGTGGTTGCTCAAATGACGTCGAATCATGCGACGAAGGTACATTGACTATCAGGACTCGAATATCACCTTACTCTTTCTCTCGTTCTTCCTCCGCGTCCTCCGCGTCCTCTGCGGTTGGCGCTTATTGATAGCACGTCAGGCGACAGCCACAGGCACGGCGACGCCGAGCTTGTCGCTCCAGGGTTGCAGCGCCGGCAGGATGCTTGGATAAAGCTCGACGCCTTCCCTGAGTTGTTTTTCGCGACAGCGCAAACCCGTCACGCCGGGCAGCCGCACGCGGTCGAATCCGCTTCGCGGGGGCGTGGCACGGCAGGCGTTCGCCACCCACTCGGTCTGGCGGATGAAATCTTCCTTGCCGCCGTAGAGCGCCGGATCGAAGACCTGCACGTAAACATTCGCCGCCCAGCCTTCGTTCGGATCGGCGCGGCCGTGGCCGGCGAGGCCGCCGGTCAGCGCTTCCACCATCAGGCCAAGCGCATAGCCCTTGTGACCGTGATCGGTTCCGCCCAGCGGCAGCAGCCCACCTTTGGGTTCCCTGAACAGCACGGCCGGATCGTCGGAAGAATTGCCGTCAGCGTCGAGCACCCATTTTCCCGGCAGCTTGCGTCCTTCTTTGTGCAACCGGCCGGTCAGCATGTGGGTGGTGATGGACATGGAAACGTCGATCATCACCGGGTCGCCTGCAGTCGGCCACGCGGCGGCGATCGGGTTGGGCGTGTAGACGCCGGTGCCGCGTCCGCCGTGAGGAACGACGCCGCCGGATTCCGGGCCGGAGGAAATCAGCATCACCATCATGCCCTGGTCG
>WNFR01005720.1_pt1 | contig 12729 bp, 10 predicted proteins | sample 5400221 | NCBI WGS metagenome assembly WNFR01 (sample SAMN13153357, study PRJNA577476) | soil metagenome | isolation source: 40 cm soil under Madrone tree | place: USA:California | collected 2016-06-14 | reverse complement strand
CGGACAAATGCGAGCAGCTTTCGGGGTTCGCTGCGGGCAACAACAATTCAGACCACCGGGCTACTCCGTGCGAAGGGCGCGCATTGGGTCGATTGTGGCGGCGCGCCAAGCGGGTACGAGACAGGCCGCTACCGCAACCAGCAAGAGCAAAATCGCTGAACCGAATAGCGTTAGCGGGTCACGGGAGCTTCCCTTTACCCAGGATGCGACTACGCCGTTGAGTGCGATGCTTAGGCCGAGGCCGATGGCTACGCCGAAACCTAGCATCGTTCCGGTCGACGCGAGTACGAGGCGGATGATGCTGGTTCTGGGAGCGCCGAGGGCCATGCGGATCCCGACTTCTTGGGTTCGTTGATTCACGGCGAAGGACACCACGCTATACAGCCCGGTCGCTGCCAAGGCCAGGGCCAGCACGGCAAAGAGCGAGAACAATGTGGCGATGAAGCGCTCTTGGCCCCAACCTCGCGTTTCCATCCACCACAGGAGCGTGTGGTCCGAGACGACCACCATTTCGGGATTGAGTTGACGCAGCCGCTCTTTGATTGAGCGCAGCACGATATCGGGATTTCCGGTTACGCGGACCAATAGCGACTCGTCGGTGGGCAGGACGAAACTGTAGGGGGTGAAAAACGCGGGCTTTACTGGGCGATCGAGCCCATCATTTTTCGCGTCACCCACAACGCCGATGATTTCCAGCCAGTCCTCCGGGGCTTGTGCTACCAACAAGGAAGGCTGGTCGACCTTTAGCATGGGGCAGCGCACTCTTTGCCCGATGGGATCCGAGCCGCCGAGGAATTGTTTCACGAACGACTGGTTGACGACGGCGAGATGCGCAGCTCGCAAACTCTCCGAATCGTCGTACACGCGTCCCGCTAATAAAGGAATGCGCAGGGTGAGAAATTCCTGTGGGCTGACCAGGCCCGCCATGGCTTGCGCGTCGGTGAGAGACGGCTTGCCCTGGAGTTCGATCTTGGCGTTGAAGCCACCAAATCCGGGGAACCAGGTGGTGGAGATGCTGGCGGTATCCACTCCGGGTACTTCTGTGATTACTTTGCGTATCTGCTCGTTGGCGTTGAGGCGCGCGGGCCAAGTTGGATTGGCCCCTTTCGGAAAACCGATATTCATCGAGAGTACGTGGTCGGGCTCAAAACCGAGGGGGGTGTGAATGCGGACGGAGAACGCGCGCATGGCCGCACCGGCAGCGGCCATCAGGAGTAGGGTTAGCGCTACCTGGCCGGCAATCAAAAGGCGATGCGTATTGCGATTGTGCGCGGTACCACTGTGTTTGCCGCTGCTGGCTTGGATTAGGTGGCTGAGGTGAGGCCGGGAAAGCTGCCAGGCTGGAGAAACGCCGAAGAGGATTCCGGTCAGCAGGGCTACGGCGGCGGTAAAAGCTAACACGGCGGCGTTCACGTGGATTGCGGCTTCATGCGGGAAGGAATAGTAGGGAAGGAACGTGGCCAGGGCGACGACGCCTTTGTAGGCGGCAAGGACGCCGAGGGCCGCGCCAGTGACGGACAGAATTACGGATTCGGTAAGCAACTGGCGAATGAGGCGGCCGCGTCCCGCGCCTACGGAAACGCGCACGGCTAATTCGTGTTGGCGGGCTGTGCCGCGCGCCAGGAGCAGGATGGAGACGTTGGCGCAGCCGATTATGAGAAGAGCCAGGACGGCGCCGAAGAGGAGGGTTAGAGTGCCGGCAAATTGGCCGAGGACTTGTTCATTTAGGGTGACGATCTTGACCTTGCGGTCCTGGGGATAATGCTTATCTTGTTTGGCGAAGGTATCGGCAAGGACCTGGAATTCGGATTCGGCCACCGGGAACTTGGTGCCAGGCTTCAACTTGACGAATGCGAGCCAGTACTCAGTCGTATCCCCGGTTGGAAGGGCGGGCATATAAACGTCCGAATCACCCCAGGTGAAGCGTGGGGGGGCGACGCCGATGATGGTGAAGACTTGATGGTCGAGCTCGATCGTTTTTCCGACGACGTCGCGGCTACCGCCAAACTGGCGCTGCCAGAAGATATAGCTCAACACCGCAATGGGGGCAGGGTTTCCGCCAGGTGCGTCTGCGGCCGTGAATTCGCGGCCGAGCAGCGGCGCAACACCCATATATTGAAATAGATTCGGCGAATACAATCCGACATTTACGGAGACGGGTATTTGATCGCCGGTCAGATTGCGTTGGTTCTCGCGTTGCAAAAAGACGTCATCGAGGGAGCGAACATTCTTTAACTCTTTGTATCCAGACGCGTTAACGATAAAGAGGCCGCCGCGGTCGCTTTTCTTGTCGTTGAGCTGGACGTGCACCATGCGGTCATTGTCTTTGTACGGATAGGGGTCGAGCAGGACACCGTAGATGACACTGAAGATGGCGGTGGTGGCGCCAATGCCAAGCATCAAGGAGAGAATCGCGGTGATTACGAAGCCGGGCGACTTGCGAAACTGGCGAAGGGCGAAGCGCAGGTCCTGCAGCAGGGTCCACATGGTATGGTCTCCGTGAGTAGGATACGAACTTAGACGAGATATGTTTCCTACGGATAGATGAGGTAGGAGAGATTTATGACGAGGTGATGGCCGGCTGTGTCCCCGAGGAGACAATCCCGCAGGAGAATCACCGTTTTGGGCATCGGTGGTTGGCTGAGGGTTTCAAGCGGCTGAGAGAGCGCGACAACGTGCGACAGCCCTTCGAGGGAAGGCTGCTGACGCTCAATGTCGCTTGCTTACTTTTTTGCGAGGGTTATCCTGCGGACATTGAAGAACGCCCGCCATGCAGCGGATGAGGAAAGGGAACACCAAATGCCAAGCCCAATGGAATCAAGAGAAATGCGCCGAGACAGGAACCACGACAGGCTTTTCCGCGTGACCAGATGTCTCGCACTTGCGGCGATGATGGGATGGTCGCTCGGAGCGGTGTACACAACGGCACAATCCCTGCCAACCGGCAAGGGTGGCTTGCGCGTGATGACCTATAACGTCGACGAAGGCACGGACTTTCTCGAGGTGCAGAGTGCAACCAACTTTAACGAATTCTTGATTGCAGTCGGGCAGACCATTACACAGGTTCGCGCCACAAATCCTCCGGTCCGAATGCAGGCGGTCGCGAAGCAAATTATTGCGGCGCAGCCTGAGTTGGTTAGCTTGCAGGAGGTCGACCAGTGGTCCTCCGGACCATTTAATCCGCTGACAGGACAGTGCGGTCCGACAACGCTTGAATTCGACATGCTGCAAGAATTGGTGGATGCGCTGAAGGCGCAAGGGGCGCATTACGAAATCGCGGTGCACCCGCCACAATATGTGTTCCCACCTGTTCCTGGTTTGATTCTGCCAGGCACATTCTTGTGCGTGCAGACAGTCAATTCGGTCGCCATCTTGGCGCGTACCGATCTGGACGCGTCAAAATTTCAGTGGAGCAATCCGCAGTCGAAGCAGTTTGCGGCTGCGCTGGTATTTCCGACGCCACTGGGTAACGTGCCATTGCCGCGCGCCTGGGCTTCTGTGGACGCCCGGTTTCACGGGAAGGACTTCCGGTTTATTGGCACCCATCTCGAGTCGGTTGCTCCGCAGATACGCCAGCTACAAGGGGAAGAACTGCGTGCTGGCCCCGCGAATACTTCTCTCCCAGTTATTCTGGCTATGGACTCGAATTCGCAAGCGTTCCCGTTGCCGCAGGATCCGACGTACATGGATTTTATTGCGGCCGGCTATAACGACGCATGGTCCGAGCTGTTTCCTCTAGTGCCAGGCTTGACCTGTTGCCAAGCGCAGCTCGATAACAACGCGGTGTCGGAACTTTACCAGCGGATTGATTTGATCTTGACGCTCGGAAATGTCGAAGCCCAACGCATTGCGCTGTTTGGCATTGATCCATCTACGCGAACGTCCGGAGGTCTGTGGCCGTCCGACCATGCGGGTGTGGCCGCGCAGCTCGCTGTGGAGAATCCGAGCGAAGACTGAGGAGGCATTCCTAGAGTCAGGCCACTTTGGCCCTCACGCTATACTATGTGTGCGGCATGAGTGACCTGACCATCCTCGATATGAATTGGGTAGGGCGGCCGCACTCCATCGCGGCGGCACTTTTGGTCTCCGGCGGGCACTACGCCATCATCGATCCCGGCCCGGAGTCGACCTATGCAACGCTTCGCGAACACCTGCACTCGCGAGGGCTATCGGCTGCGCAACTCGACGCTGTTCTGCTCACTCACATTCATCTGGATCACGCCGGAGCTTCCGGTTCGCTGGTGCGAGACAATCCACGGCTGGCCGTTTACGTACATAACCTTGGAGCGTCGCACATGATTGATCCGTCGCGACTGCTGGCCAGTGCGGCGCGCCTCTGGCCGGATACGTTGCATCAGTTATTCGGAGAAACTCTGCCGGTCCCCAAGGAAAATTTGCGCATCCTCGAGGGTGGCGAGATGCTGACTCTGGGCACGCGCAAACTCGAAGTCGCGTATACGCCCGGCCACGCTTCGCACCATGTCAGCTACTTTGATGCCGCGGAAGATATCGCTTTCGTGGGAGACACGACGGGCATCCGTATTGATAATGGCCCGTACATCCTGCCCGCCACCCCGCCGCCGGACATCAGTCTTGAGATCTGGGAGAACTCTTTTGCGGCCATTCTCGCGCGGCGGCCTTCGCGGCTCTTCCTCACTCATTTCGGCTATGCGAGTAATCCTGCGGAGCATATCGATGAATTCAGGAGAAGGTTGCATCACTGGGCGGAACTTGCCGCGGAAATCTTAAAGTCTTCCTCCGATGAGGCGCAGGCAAAACAAGCCTTCGTCGCGCGCGCTCAAGCCGAGATGCAAGAACAGATTGGCGCTGAGGAAGCGGATCACCACGCCTTCACCGCCGGCCTAGACCTTTCCTTCTTGGGGCTGGCTCGCTACCTGCGCAAGCGCGCCGAGGCAGAAGCTACTGCCTGAACGTTTCCTGACTAACAGAAAAGTCAAATTTTCCTGGTTTACTTGCACGTCTCATCCTTTCGCCGCTCCGGGTCCGCGAGCATGGGTTCGCCTCTAAAATGGATTGAAAGCACCGTCATTTCGTTCAGGTACACATATGCGGCAAACCGCGCGGCTTGCTGGGGTTGGACTTGCAGTGCTTTATTTTTGCAGCGCCATTCGTGCGGATACCGCGCAGGGCGGCGTCAGTTCTCCGAGGCGCACTGCGACGGAAATGGAGCGAGTCGGCGATGAGGCGGGAGCCGTTAGATACCGGGCCACGCACGTCGCATCGAGACAGAGTTTGAGCCTGGCAGTGACTTGGCCGTCTCCGTTTGTCCATTCCACCAAGTTCTTCCTGGTGGGTGGAGATAAGCGGCTCCTGGCCGCGCCCGGTCTGCTATTTCTCTTTTATCTGATCGCTTGGCTGCGCATTGGCCCAGAGCCCAAGCCCGGCACGGTCGTCACGAGATATGAGGCTCCGGATGGTTTATCCGCTGCGGCGGTCCGCTACGCGGTAACTACTGGAAGCGACGGACGAACGTTTGCGGCGGTAATCGCGGCGCTGGCCACACGCGGGTGTTTACGTGTCGAGCCGCAGGATGGGAAGTACAAGCTGTCGCGCTTGATGAGCGACCGTGCGACGGAGGCAAAGCTCGCTCCGGAAGAGAAGCGCGTCCTGCGCATGCTGTTTGAAGACGGCGCCGTGATCGAACTGACTCCCGCGATGGACGAGCGTAACAATGCCCAAAATACACGCTACGTTGCCGCCATCCAGCAGGAACTAAGCAAGCGGTTGAAGGGCTTGTATTTTACCGACCACGTAGAGGTGATCGCGCTCGGCGTTCTTGCAACCTTTGTGGCCGCGCTTTGGCTGGCCTTCACGGCTCAGGGGCATGACGCTTCCGGCGCAACCTTTTTTACAACTTGGATTTTGTTAGCCGGTTTGACCACAGGTTTCGTATTTGAAATCGGTTTTCTCCCAGCGTGCAAGATGGCGGCGCTCTCTGGAACCGGCTGGATCAGGCTGCTGCCGGGAACCGCAGCACTCGCAGCTTTTACCTCTGCTATTGTGTATATGCTCTTCGAGCTAGCCGAGGGCCTATCGTCCACATTTTCAATAATGATTAGTGCGTTGTTGCTGATTAATTTGATTTGGGGCCCGCAACTGAAACGCCGCACACCTCAAGGACGGCGGATTCTTGATCAAATCGCCGGATTCCAGCGCTTTCTCGAAAAGGTCGAAAAGGACCGCCTCGAAAGGCTAAATTCTGCCGGCGAAGCACCGGAAATGTTAGACGAGCATCTGCCGTACGCAATCGCTTTGGAGGTCAGGGAAGCGTGGGGCGATCATTTGGCGCAGACCTTCCTGATCGCGGGCGTGATGCGCTGAGAAATCCACTCTGGTTCGGGAAGAACAGCTAAGCGGTAGTCCCTGCGGAAGATTCTTCCGGCTGCGCAGCCGGCTCATTGCTGGATGCCGTCGGCGTCTCTAGGCGCGCGGAGAGCGACTCGACGAGTAAATCGACAAGCTTCCTTGCGCCATCACCATTCGGATCCTTGTCCGGATTGTATTGCGCGATGTCCAGTCCCACGAGGTTCTTGTGCCCCAAGATCACCTTCAGCGCCGCCCGCACATCCTCAAAGCTGAGGCCGCCGGTTCCCGGTACGACCACGGGAGGAAATTCCTCTTGCGCGATGACGTCCAGATCCAGATGCAAAACGAACTCGCGGGAATCGGCGTGCAAATGATTCAGCGCATCAGTCGCCGAGGCCGCGGCGCCCCTTGCTTGAATATCGCTGGCATTTACATGGCGGAGCGGCGAACGAGAAAGAAGCTCCTGCTCCGGAGGATCAAGCCGCGCGATTCCAAAAAGCGTAATGTCCGGCTCACGCACCAGCGGAGGCTCGCCCCAGAATCGCACTAGCTCTGGCGCGCCCTTGCCGATAATGTGCGCCACGACCATGCCATCGATTCGGCCGGAAGGGGTTGTTGCCGGAGTGTTCAAGTCCGCATCGCGGTCAAACCACAAAAGATTGATGTGCTTGTAATATCGCCGGGCGCCGGTCAGCAGCCCGATGGCTTGTACGCATTCTCCGCCCAGCACCAGGACGAGCGCGCCGCTTTTCATCGCGACTTCTGCTCGCGTCTTAAGATCGTTCAGTCCGGCGACGATTTCCGTCAGATTCCGCGCCCGGCGATGTTCTTCATCATCGGCAAAAAGCCTGGGAGCGCAATCGCCATGGTCGGTCACTTCAAAGCCGGCGCCTTGCAGACGTTCAACCAGCCCTGCCGCGCGCAGAGCCGCGGGCGCCTTCTCGGTTCCCGATGAAAATGCCCCTGCGCTTGATGGCGCGCCAATCAGGGCAATCTTCTTCGGCTGACGGACGATTTTGACCGCCAAGTTGCACTCCTTGTATTTTGTTTCCGCCTGCTGGGTTGATTTGCCCGCCGGCTTATTTCGCCGGGCCCATCTGCAAAGTCGTCAGCGGCGTGGAGCGGCCGCTATGGTCGCCAACTCTGGCGGCAAAGTAAACCGCACATCCTCGCGGATCAAATCCAAATCGCGCTGGTCGGTAAAACCAAACTCCGCCAGGCGCTCGCTGACCTGCTCAACCAGCACTTCCGGGGCGGAAGCTCCCGCCGTCAAGCCCACGCGCTTCACGCCTTCGAGCCACTTGACGTCGATATCCTGCGCGGAGTCAATCAGCTGTGCGCGTACGCCGCTGCGCTGCGCAACCTCCACCAGACGATTGGAATTCGAGCTATTGGGCGAACCTACCACGAGAATCAGGTCCACATCCTTGGCGACTTGCTCCACAGCTTCCTGCCGATTCTGCGTCGCATAGCAGATGTCGTCGCTGGCCGGCCCCTTGATGGCCGGAAACTTTTGGCGTAGGCGGGCCACAATTTCCTGTGTGTCATACAAGCTGAGCGTCGTCTGCGTCAAAAACGATAACTTCTCGGGCTGGTCTACTTCCAATGCGTCGACAGCGGCAACGGAGTCGACAACAATCGTTCGATCCGGAGCCTCGCCGGAAGTGCCGATGATCTCCTGGTGGTCGCGATGCCCAATCAATATAATCGTGCGTTTTTCACGCGCAAACTTCAGCGCCTCCAGGTGCACCTTGGTGACCAGCGGGCACGTCGCATCGATCACCCTCAAGGAGCGATCTTTGGCTTCCTGCCTAACCGTTGGGGGAACCCCATGAGCGCTGAACACCAGCACGCCGCCGTGAGGAACATCGCCAATGGATTCGACGAAAATTGCGCCGCGTCGCCGTAACTGCTCGACCACATAGCGGTTGTGCACGATTTCATGGTGTACATAAACCGGCGCCCCGTAGGCCTCCAGGGCGAGTTCGACGATGTCCACTGCGCGCACAACTCCGGCGCAGAAACCGCGCGGGCGTACTCTCAGCAAAATCTTTCCAGTGTCTGTCTGCATCATCATCCTAACGAGTAGTTTCCGAAGACTCTATCATACCTCACTCATATTGGTGGGCGCACGGTGTTTGCCGACACCGCGGTTCCAACGGAAGCTACAACCTACAGAATCCCTTGAGGTTGCTGAAGAAGTTAGGGGCAAACTGCTCTATATCTAATGTCCGTTATTTACCCTACAAAGAGGGCGGTATGTTTCTCGTACTCCTGGAGTGCTACCTTCCAGCGCTGGAAACCCGGAGAAAGAGTGCCTAAGCGCATCATGATCGTCGACGACGGTCCAGAGGTCCGTCAAGTGATACGCGCTGTATTTGAAGCGCGCACAGATTATGAGATCTGTGGCGAAGCTTCCAATGGCGCCGAGGCAATCGAAAAAGCCCTGGCGCTGAAGCCAGACCTACTGCTCCTCGACGTAGCTATGCCTATGCTAAATGGCGTGGAGGCCGCGTCGGTATTGACCGGCTCGATGCCCCAAATGCCCATCGTACTTTACACTATGTACAACGAACTGTTGGGGTTATCGCTGGCCACCGCAGTGGGAGCCAAAGCGGTCATCTCCAAAGCGGACGGAATTAGCAAGTTGCTCGAGTGCGTCCATGACCTTCTCGAGCCGAAAGCGCAACCTGGTCCTGAAGCGCCCGCACCCACCCCTCCGGACGCGGCTTCGACCAAACCGCCCATCAGTCACGAGTAGGCGCGTTTACACACATTGTTTGCTTCCGGAAATAGCAGCGAGCCACGGCTGCGCGCATAACGCAGGGGCAATCAGTTTTCTTTGAGCAGTTCATTGAGAAGCCGGTGCATGCGCTGCACGGCGTCAAATAGCTTGTCCACGCCCGGCGTCTCCCGCGTGACCTCATGGGTGGTGAGGTCGGACACTATAGCGTTTCCCAGTTGGGCCGCCCGGCGGATCCGTTCGCTGGTAAGCAAGGGAAGCACTGTGTGGGGATCGTGGCGCGTGATGCGGCGTTCCTGCCATTCCTGCACGGCCCACGCGGTTTTACGGACGTGATCGACGGCGTCGCGGAAATCCATGAGGATGCGCTCGTCAATCCCTCCGCTGCGAATGGCGTGCTCGAGTTGCATGAGTTCTGAGCTGGTCTTCTTGAGCTGGAAATTAACGCCCCAAAACGTTTCGCTCGGAACAAGCAATTCGACTGCAACTCCGACTACTTGGCCTTCTTTGCGACGAATAGCCACCACGCGAGCGCGATAGGTTTCACCAGAGATTAAATTGGTCAGTTCAAGTTGGCTCCCCACACTGGGGAAGTTCGGCATGTCCAGAAGGCCGCCCTGCATATTCACTTCGCGGGCTTGAGCGGTTTCGACGACAATGCGACCTGTAGCTTCTTGCCATTTAGCCTGTATGGGGACGATGACGGGAAAGCGGCTGCCGCGGCGCTGGTCGGTTTTTGTAGTAGGTGGCGGAGTGACGAGTTCTTCCATGCGGGTACCCTTACAGGAAGCTTAGGTCAGCGGGCCATTTTGGAACAGCCCCAAAACGGGACTCGTGCTCCACTCGGTAACGCCTTAAGAAATAGGGCCGACGCTGTTAACAACATTGATGCAAGCGCGGCCCCATCAATCCCGTTGCGACGATTTAAGTCGAAGCTATTCCACAACGATGACTAAAATGCGCATACCGGGATGGCGCCTATCGTACAGATAGTAATCGTCATCCACATAGTCGATGTAAAAGTCATCGTCGTAGTCCCAGTCGTAGGGCCACGCATCGATATACTCGAACCAATACCCGCCATATTGAAAGCGTTGGTCTCTGCCTCCTCCACCCCCGCCGCGCTGCACGTGGAAGGAGTGTTCGCGGCCGAAGCTGCTCCGGAAACGATCATCAGGAATGCGACGGCCACGGCCGGCAGACTGCCGTCCAGAGTGCTCGCCGCGCTCTTGTGTTTGGACGCGATTGCGATCGTCGCGCTGCGGCTGATTGCGCTCTTGATCCCGTGTGCGCTCACGATCCTGCCGATCGCGATCTTGCTGTGCACGATTACGATCTTGATTCTGCCGGTCTCGATCCTGCTGCTGCGCACGATCGCGATCCTGATCGCGCCGGTCTCGATCTTGCTGCTGCGAGCGATCGCGATCCTGCCGCTCCCGGTCTTGCTGTGAACGGTCGCGCTCTCGATCGGGCTGGTCCTGTTTCCGTGGTTCTTCTTTTCGTGGTTCTTCCTTCGGCGCCGGTTTCGGCTTGTCCTTGTCCTTGTCATCCTGGCTTTGCATCGCTAATGCGGAGGTGCCGAGAAGCAAAGACAGGGCAGTGGTTGTTATCAACAGCTTCATGAATGTAGCCTCCAGAATTTGCGTTCACCCAGCATCCATGTGGGTGGGCGGTAATGTCTAACAAGGACGCAGAGGTGGGCAGGGGAGCGGCAGGCAGGTGTAGATAAGATGCCCGAGGTGTTTGCGCGAGACGCAGCCTACATAATCCCGTGCCGCCGGCTACGAGGAATTCCCATCGCTTGCTGAGGTGCGGAGTATTGGAGTATAAGCATAGGCATCGAGGGGCTTTCTGACCCTTCAGTGTTCCCGAAGCCCCTTCTCATCAAGAAATTGATGTGCTTGCCGCGGCAAATCCGAGCGCAGGCACTCGACGCAGAAGGAGGCAGCAATGTTTGAGGCAGCGCAAGAGCAGAAGCAATCCAGTTCAAATCGGATGTTAGTGGGGATATTTGTTGTGGTTGCGGTAGTCGCTGTCGGCGGCGTGCTTTACACCATGTCGAAGGGCGGCAGTAAACCGGCGGCGCCGGTCACCGCGGCCGCGGCTGCACCTTCGGCGGCAGGCAAAGCAGACGCGGTGCACGACCTGAAAATCTTGAGCGCCAGAATGGAAAAAGATCGTGCCGGAACGACGGCGGTCTGGCTGGTGGATGTCAGCAACAAATCGAACGCCTACACCTATAGCAGCATTCAATATGAAACGACTTATGTTGGACCGGACAATGCCGCATTGCTGGTGAACAAGGGAACGGTTCCGTTCAATCTCGGGCCAGGAGAAGAGCGTAACGCCCAGATTCGCGATGTACTGTACCCGGCGGGAACGTCCTGGTACAAATTTCGGATAGTCAGCGCTACTCCCGCCGTGCAGTAGTTTTGAGCAACGCTTCTTCCAGTGAGAAAAGAGAACCGGCTTTCGACCTTTCGGCGAAAGCCGGTTTTTTACGTTCCGGAATGCCTGCGAGGTTTAGCAGGGCTTTTTCATGATTACGGCATCACGGCGTTGTGGCGCAAGCGTGATACAGGTTGGAGTACTCCGGTTGAATCGCATACGACTTGCTGGAGATTGAGAAGGCGACATACTTGCCGAACGGATTTTCGCAGATGTCGCCGATTTCAGCGCCGTACTCCGGCAGAGAACCTCTCGCGAACCACGCAGTACCGTCTGGGTCAGTAATGGCCTCAATCAATTCGTGCGAGAGTGTGCTGCTGGTCGAATCCACGAGCGCCCCATTGGGACTAGGCTGCGCTACCGAGCACCCTGCCACATTCTGGTATGGCTCAACTGAATAAAGAACGTGGCCGATGTCGGTGAAATCCGCTGCTCCGTGATACGCGCAGAAAACAAAGGTTGCACGGTTGTCCGGTGAATAGCACACATTCGCGGACGTGCACACATCCACGCCGCTACGCAAAAAGATGTGGTAGACGTGTCCGTACCCCGAACCGTGGGCGCGCGCCGCGGTGTGCACGAGCTGAAGAATATTAGATGACGTCAATTTCGCGGGAAGCGCCGCGTTAATCGAGGTTGCCGTGCCCACCGTGTAGCGATTACTGCTAGTGCTGCCCACATATTGGTCAGCGACGTGTATGAAGTTGCTGGTCGCCAGCCCCGCCAGGAAAGTAGAAGGAGTTCCCCAGCAACTTGCCGCGCAGTTTACATAAACGTTGTTGGATTGCGTGGTGGTCAGCACGCGGCCGTGAGCCGGGTTGCTGAGATCCGCGGGATAGAAACCGGGAGCAGGCACGCCAGGTACGGTAGACAACGCCGAATTCGCTGGACTCGATTCGCCATTTGCAAATTCCTGGCGCGGGTTCCCACGACGCACTTCCTTGTCTTCGTAGCGTCCTCGCGATGCGTCGCGAGAACGCAGCGGATGAAGATGTACGTGGTGTCCCGCAACGTCTTCAGCGGCGATCTCATCGTTAGCGGTTATCTGTAAGGACTCAACCGACTCCTGTCGTGTTGCAGGTTCATCTTGAGCCGCCAATCTGGAAATTTTCATTGAACCCGCCAGGAAAAGCGAGCATGCAACTGCCACAAAAATGCGCGAAGCGCCTGACAACCTCATTATTTGTGTACCCCGTCTGTTGGAATGGATT
>WNFR01030709.1_pt1 | contig 12730 bp, 9 predicted proteins | sample 5400221 | NCBI WGS metagenome assembly WNFR01 (sample SAMN13153357, study PRJNA577476) | soil metagenome | isolation source: 40 cm soil under Madrone tree | place: USA:California | collected 2016-06-14 | reverse complement strand
CTTTTTTCCGCAGCCTGCTAGTGCTCCAGGTCGTATTCTTCGGGATGCATGTAAAGATCGCTCATATTTGACCTGTGCGGGCGTGGAGTCCGTACGAGCCCGCGATCATCGGCCCTCCAAAAGAAGGACCCGATGACCGCGGTTCGATCAACACGCTCGGCTCAATCGATGACTGACTGTCTATCCAGCCTACTACCGGCTTAATGCCGGCGTACTGGCTAATCAGGTTCGGTCATGGAGGTGAATAAGTCGTGGTTGATCGCTTTTGTACTACGCCATCCGGGCTCGAGGTGGTGGTCGTGGTAGTAGTCTCCGAAGACGAAGATGGCGGAGGCGTCACAACCGGGGCCGGGGGCGGCGCCGCACCATATTCGGTTGTGGTGGTTGTTTCCCTGGTGGTGGTCGGAGCGCATGCCGTGCAAAAAGCGACGGCCAATGCGCCGATCGACATGATAGCCCACGATCTCCAGTTGCGCATTGTTCTTATCTCCAAAAAATCGATGATCCAGGTGAATGAACCGCGGATACCCGGCGTTTCTTTAGCGCGAGGGAACTTTCGCTCCTGACTTGCGTGCCTCGGACAATCCAATAGCGATTGCCTGTTTACGGCTCTTTACCTTCTTGCTCGACTTCCCGGACTTGAGTTTGCCGCGCTTCATTTCATGCATCGCGCGCCCAACTTTGGAGGAAGCCTTCTTGGTGTATTTTCGCGATTTACTGTTTGTTGCCATTGTCATCAACCGTAATTTGGGATGATTAATGCTGTGCGCAGCGCGCGCTTTCATTAAAAGATCGGCGGCAAAGGCCATCAGCCTGGTCGTTTTCTCGCGGATGAACGAAATCATGGCGGTCTCGTCAACTAAACCTGACTGTATGAAAATCCCGTGCCGACGGTTTGTAATGCGGTCGTGTTTAGCTATCGCTTGAATTTGTGAGGCACGACCGCATGTATTGCGCTCGTGGATTGGCACAAATTACTTTTGCAACAACAGCTTTGAAATAGCTGGACTGCGATGAGAGCTGTAGACACGCGCCGAACCCAAACCAAGGTCTGGGCGCACGAAATTCCCGACTTTCAGTCTGTCCTTTCAGTCAAGGTCCTGAAACGGTGGACCCAGACGAACGGTTTTGGGGCCAGATCCCGGACTACTCTTCTTTGAGGTGGTTGTAGAGGGTCTTCAATGACACGCCCAGAATTTCCGCGGCTTTTGCCTTATTGCCGCCAGTAAATTTAAGCGTCTGCAGAAGGAGCTCGCGTTTAACCGCGCTGAGCGACATCCCGACGTGCACATCCAGAGCGGGCTGGCCGTGGCCATTTTCAGGCTTGAAGCTCGCGGGTGGGTTAGGTTTGGCGCTCTCCGGCATATCGAAGGTGATGTCCTCCGGCAAGTCTGCCGTCGAGATCATCGGCCCGCGCGTAACGATGAGCGCCCGCTCGATCACATTGCGCAACTGCCGTACGTTGCCGGGCCATCGCTGAGCTTTGAGCAACTCGAGACAGTCAGCTTCCATGCCCGCCACGGACTTGCCTGCGGACGGAGCAAGTTGCTGGAGGAAATGTTCGATCAGGATAGGGACATCCTCGGCTCGCTCGCGTAACGTCGGAAGTTGGATGGTGAACACATTGAGTCTGTAATACAGGTCTTCCCGGAACTTTCCGTCGCGAAGCTGCCCCTCCAGATTGCGATTGGTCGCGGCGAGCACGCGCACGTCGACAAGAATCTCGGCACTGCCGCCCAGGCGGCGAACCTTGCGTTCCTCGAGCACCCGCAAGAGCTTTGCCTGCAATTCCGGCTTCATCTCGCCAATCTCGTCGAGGAGGAGAGTTCCGCCGGTTGCGAGTTCGAAACAGCCCTCGCGGCGGCGATCGGCGCCGGTGAAGGCGCCGCGCTCGTGACCGAACAACTCGCTTTCCATCAGCGTCTCGGGCATTGCGGCGCAATTGATGGCGATGTAAGGCCCGCTGGACCGCGGCGACAGGTCATGAATGGTGCGCGCCGCGAGTTCTTTTCCCGTGCCGCTTTCACCCACGATGACGATCGACGCGCTGCTCGGCGCGACTTGATCGATCGAGGCCATCACGCGGCGCATCGCGAGCGATTGCCCGATCAGTTGTCCCAGTTCGCCGGCGTCCATCAGGCGGCGCCGCAAAAGCTGGTTTTCCTTGCTGACGGTCAGATGCGTGGACTGGCTTGCGCAGATAGTCGTAGGCGCCGAGCTTTATCGATTGAACCGCATCTTCGATATCGCCCTCGCCGGAGATCACGATAGTGGGAAGCTGCCAGCCATTCGAACGGATTTCGCGGAGCACCGCCAAGCCGTCCTTTTTCGGCAGCCTCAGGTCGAGCAGAAGGATTTGCGGGTCGGAGCTCTCAATTAACTGCAAAGCCCGCTCGCCATCTTCCGCGTTGTCCACCCGGTATCCCCATGACGAGATCAAGGTGGACCAGGCTTCCCGCGCGTCGGCGTTATCCTCGACGATGAGTACTTTGATGCCGGTTTTCATAATGGTCGCATTCGCTGCTGAGCTGACGCCGTTGCGGGTGATGGGGTTTGCTCGCTTCTTCCAGATTAGGTTCGTAGGGTCGGAGACACCTGGATGTTTCTCCGACCTCGGCCTCGTTAGAGGCGAAAGATACAGTTTTCGAAATACAGACGCGAACGGTCCGCGTATTCTGAACCCGCCCTGGCCAAACACCCGGCCGAACAGTTCCCCTGATCGCGGCGATACTAGAACTGAAGCATCAATGATGCCACTCGTTAAGCTTTGATAGGCGTCCATTAGCCTTAGTAGGCATCGCAAGACGGTGGTGAAAGAGTGCTTGCAGGAACTGCGGCTTTGGAGTTTTGTAAATTTTCCTTGCCTGCTCGCTGTGCGGTTGTTAGTCGGTGGATTGCCCGGCGATCCGCCTGACAGCCGACGCAACATAATCGATCAGGCGACCGAGATCCAAGGGTTTGACCATGCATACGTCAAATCCTTCCTGGAGGGCGCGTCGAGCATGCTGAGGATCGCTCAGACCGGTCAGTGCGATCGAGACAATTCTCCCGGCTTTCTTCGCTGGATGGTCGTTCAGCGATTGCAACAGGGCAAATCCATCCAGTCCGGGCATCGCTATGTCACTTATCAGGACGTCGGGAACCTGACGGCCGATTACAGCCAAAGCCTCCTGCGCGGACTCCGCGGTAACAGTAACCGCACCAAGTCTTCGCAGAAGTTCCGCGAGCGCCTCGCGCGAATCACTGTGATCTTCAACGATAAGAATCCTGGTTCCCTCAAGCGTCCTCGGCTGCGCATTCGAGATTTCGGAACCACTCTGCAGCTCGGGCCGGGCTGCACGGTGTGCAGCGGCAACCTGCAGCACTTCCATCTGATACCGCTCCAGCGGATCCGCATCGCGTAGAGGTTGCGTGGGTCGTCATCCACGACCAACGCCTTGCGATACGCGATCGGGCTCGCATCGAAGGCGGCCACCTCCTCGCGCGTCGCGTTCATCACGGGCTCGGCCCTTTCATCGATCGACGGTTGCAGATGCAACGGCGCGGGCAAGTACAAGGTAAATGTGCTGCCCTCGCCGATCCTGCTTTGTACGCGGATTTTTCCGCCCAGGGCATGCGCAAGCTCTCTGCTGATCGAGAGTCCCAGTCCGGTCCCGCCATAGTTGCGGCTGGTGCTCCCGTCGGCCTGCTGGAAAGCCTCGAATATGATCTGTTGCTTGTCGGCTTCGATACCGATGCCGGTGTCGGCGACGGAAAAAGCTATCGCTCCCGTTCCGCCCGCAAGCGTTGCGCCCTCGGGATCGGCGGCCTCGGCGCGGGTTATTCTGAGGGTGACCGAACCGCTTTCGGTGAACTTGAACGCATTGTCCAGCAGGTTGCGCAGTATCTGGTCGAGGCGTTGCTGATCCGTCGTGATTGTCACGGGCAGATCGGCTGATCGCTCGACCGCGAAGCCAAGTCCTTTCTCCGCGGCCAACGGCTTGAAATCTTGGACAGATCGAGCACTTCGTTGATCAGATGCAGCAGATCGATGCCCGAGCCGTGAATCGTGCGGGCGTACTCGAGATCCTTTTCCGTCAACGTGCCATTTTTGTTTTCGCACAGCACTTTGGCCAGGACCAGGAGGCTGTTGAGCGGGGTGCGCAGCTCGTGCGACATGTTGGCCAGGAATTCGGATTTGTATTTCGAAAGCAAGGCCATCTGCTCGGCCTTTTCTTCGAGCGATTTGCGCGCCTGTTCGACCTCGCGGTTTTTTTCCTCGACCTTGACGTTCTGTTGCTCGAGCAGGCGGGCCTTTTCCTCCAACTCGAGGGCCTGCCGTTCCAGCGCCGAGTTGGTAAGTTTAAGCGCCTGCTGCCGATCGGTGAGCTCAGAGGACTGAGTCTGGAGTTCCTGGGTGAGTTTCTGCGACTGCTCGAGCAGTTGCTCGGTGCGCAGGTTGGCGATCATCACGTTCAGCACCACGCCGATGCTCTCGCTGAGCTGGTCAAGGAAAATTTGATGGATTTCGCTGAACGGATGGAAGGACGCCAGTTCGATCACGGCCCTGACGTTTCCTTCAAAGAGAATGGGCAGGACGATTATATTGAGCGGCGGAGCTTCACCCAGGCCCGAGCTTATATGAATGTAATCGGACGGGACCTTAGTGAGCAGGATGCTCTTTTTCTCCAGCGCGCACTGGCCGATCAGTCCCTCGCCCAGCCAGAAGCGGTTGGGCACGCCCTTGCGCTGGCGATAGGCGTAGGTGGCGGTCAGTTTCAGCATCGGGGCTCCGCCGTCGCTGTCCAGGAGAAAAAAGGCCCCGTGATGCGCCGAACCCAGCGGCGTCAGCTCCGACATGATCAGGCTCGAAACCGTATCCAGATCCTTCTGCCCCTGCATCATGCTCGAGAAGCGCGCCAGGTTGGTCTTGAGCCAGTCCTGCTCGGTGTTTTTGCGCGTGGTCTCGCGCAGGTTGCCGATCATCTGGTTGATCGTGTCGCTTAGCGCGGCAACTTCGCCGGCCGCTTCGATTTGAATCGAACGCGTCAGGTCGCCCTTGGTGACGGCGCTTGCCACCTCCGAGATGGCTCTGACCTGGGCGGTCAGGTTGCCGGCGAGCTGGTTGACATTGTCGGTGAGACGGCGCCAGGTACCTGCCGCCCCAGGGACTTTTGCCTGCCCGCCGAGCATGCCCTCGATGCTGACTTCGCGGGCCACGGTGCTGACCTGGTCGGCGAAGATGCCCAGCGTATCGGTCATGCCATTGATCGTATCGGCCAGGGCCGCGATTTCGCCCTTGGCCTCGACGCCGATCAGCTTCTGCGAGAGGTCGCCGTTAGCGACCGCGGTCACGACCTTGACGATGCCGCGGACCTGGGTGGTGAGGTTCGAGGCCATGAAGTTGACGTTGTCGGTCAGGTCCTTCCAGGTACCGGCGACACCGGGAACGCGGGCTTGCCCACCAAGTTTGCCTTCGACCCCGACCTCGCGCGCGACTGTGCTCACCTGCTCGGCAAAGGTGCTGAGCGTGTCGGTCATGTTGTTGATGGTTTCCGCCAGCGCGGCCACTTCGCCGCGCGCATCCACCGCGAGCTTCTGCTTGAGGTCGCCGTTGGCGACCGCTGTCACGACCTTAACGATGCCGCGGACCTGGGTGGTCAGGTTGCGCGCCATGAAGTTGACGTTGTCAGTCAGGTCCTTCCAAATTCCCGAGACGCCTTGGACCTGAGCCTGGCCGCCCAGCTTGCCTTCGGTGCCGACCTCGCGCGCGACGCTGGTGACCTCGGAGGCGAACGAGTTCAGTTGATCGACCATCGTATTGATGGTGTTTTTGAGCTCGAGAATTTCGCCCTTGACGTCGACCGTAATCTTTTTCGACAGGTCACCGTTGGCGACGGCTGCCGCCACCTGGGCGATGTTGCGGACCTGGCCGGTCAGATTCGAAGCCATTGAATTGACGTTATCGGTCAGGTCCTTCCAGGTGCCGGACACGCCGCGAACCTCGGCCTGTCCACCCAACTTGCCGTCGGTGCCGACCTCCTTGGCGACGCGGGTGACTTCCGCGGCGAACGATCGGAGCTGATCGACCATCGTGTTGATGGTGTTTTTGAGCTCCAGGATTTCGCCCTTGACATCGACCGTGATCTTTTGCGACAGGTCGCCGTTGGCAACTGCCGTCGTGACCTTGGCGATGTTGCGAACCTGGCCGGTCAGGTTGCCGGCGAGACCGTTGACGCTGTCCGTCAGATCCTTCCAGGTGCCCGACACATCCTTGACCTCGGCCTGTCCTCCGAGGCGGCCTTCCGTACCGACTTCGAACGCGACACGCGAGACCTCGGCAGCGAAGGATCGAAGCTGGTCCACCATGGTGTTGATGGTGTCCTTTAGCTCATTAACCTCGCCCCGCGCGTCGACGGTGATCTTTTTCGACAAGTCGCCGTTGGCGACCGCGGTTGTGACCTCAGCGATATTTCTGACCTGGGCGGTAAGATTATTCGCGAGCAGGTTCACGTTGTCGGTCAAGTCTTTCCAGGTGCCGGCGGCGTTGGGGACCTCCGCCTGCGCGCCGAGTTTCCCTTCGACGCCGACCGTCTTGGCGACGCTGGTGACCTGCTCGGCGAAGGTCGCGAGCGTCTTGGTCATGCTGTTGAGGGTATCGGCCAATGCCGCAATTTCGCCCTTCGCAGCGACCTCCAACTTAGGCGACAGGTCGCCGTTGGCGACGGCGGTCACGACCTTGACGATACCGCGGATCTGAGTCGTGAGGTTCGATGCCATGAAATTGACGTTGTCGGTCAGGTCCTTCCACACGCCGGAGACGCCCTTGACCATCGCCTGGCCGCCGAGCTTTCCCTCGGTGCCGACTTCGCGCGCGACCCGGGTGACCTCGGCGGCGAAGGTGTTGAGCTGATCCACCATCACGTTGATGGTGTTTTTCAGCTCGAGTACTTCGCCTCGGACGTCAACGGTGATCTTCTGCGACAAGTCGCCGTTGGCAACGGCGGTGGTTACCTTCGCGATATTTCGGACTTGGGCGTGAGGTTGCCGGCAAGCACGTTGACGTTTTCGGTCAGGTCCTTCCAGATGCCGGACAGCCTTTGACCCGCGCTTGGCCGCCAAGCTTGCCGTCGGTGCCGACCTCCTTAGCGACGCGGGTGACTTCCGCAGCGAAGGAGCTTAGCTGATCGACCATCGCGTTGACGGTTCTGCCGATGCGGAGGAATTCTTCCTTTACGGGCTGGCCGTCGAGCTCCATCGCCATCTTCTGTGTCAGATCGCCGTCGGCGACGGCGCTGATGACTCGTGCGACCTCGGTGCTGGGCTGCACCAAGCCGCTGATTAGCGAGTTGACCGAACTCACGATTTGCGACCATCCGCCGGTCACGCCACGCAACGAAGCCGTCTCGGTCATACGTCCTTCGCGTCTGACTACCCGTTCCACCCGCGTGATCTCATCGGGTCAGAGCTTCGTTAAGCTCGGCCATGCGGTTGAATTTCTGAGCGATCTGGCGCATCACGCCGCTATAGCCATCGACCGCTACGCGGGCGGAAAAGTCGCCGTTGGCAGCGGCCGAAAGCGCCGTCAGCAAATTCCCCAATTGTGCATCGGCCGGCTCCCGATCGGGCGGAGGTCGATGGCCGTCGGACCGCCGGCGGCCGTTGGGAGACCTGGTTGCGCCCTGATCCTCGGCCACGGACGGATCGTTGGACTTCATGCAATCCAGCTCCTGGTCGAATTCATTGGCATGACGGCGACTTTCCGATGTTTTAGCGGGGCCCGTATGCTCTTCCCGTGTAGGCGGGTCCGAATCAGATTGCGGCGAGCGATTCGGAGGACTCCTGAAAGGCGACGCCGCTATGGCATGTGATTGTCCACGTATTCGTATGTCGGGCGCAGCCGGCCCGGAAGGACCGTCGCCACTACCAGAAGAAATTGCTCGAAAGTCATCCCTAAGTGACGAAATCCGCCTTGGCAGAAAATGAACGCGTAAAAATCGAGAAGCTCGTCCGTCAAAACGGGCAGCAACTCACGGCGGGCGGGCGCAAGCGGAAACGCTCGCACGTCCTGAAGATGGGCAGCGCTATTGAATTTCCGCCGAACTGCCGGCGGCGATGACTCGATTGAATCAACGGATGCGCGCGAAGCGACGTTCGCCGACGGCATCGCGCTCACGGCGCTGAATCTCCGACCGGCATGCGACTACACTCGCCCAGGTAGGTGACCGCCGCGCGGAAAGTGCAGGCACAGAGGACCGAATGAAAAAAGGGGGGTAGGATTTTCATTCGGGAACAAATCCGCGCGGCGGTCGTGCGCTTTCGAGCGTTTAAGATCATAAAATGATCGGAGCTTGCGTCCGGCAATAGCTATGCCGGACGCTGCTCCTGGCGATATTCCGCCTTTCCGCATGCTCTATTGGCTTTATGCGTCTAAGATGGATTGAAAAATTTCCTATCTCATTGCAAATATCTTCGATAGGTAGGTTTTACATAATGATGTCTTCAATGTCGGAAGTTTTAGCGCTCCAAAAGCAACAGCTACAAACTTACTGGCATGAAAGCGGATGCATCGTCGCGCTTGCAAAGAAGCGTTCTCAGCAAATTTGGGCGATGAACGATGTTCCCTCGACATATTTTGGCTCTAAGCCCAACAAACAACGCTCGCCACTGCCTACTGGCACGGCCGTTGCTCAAGGCATGTCGGCATCGACAACATAACCGGAGGCCCATGTACTACCGACACTTCCGCCTGACGGGTCCGCCATTCGAAGCCTTAGCGGGTCCCGAAGCTCTCTACCTGAGCCAGGCTCATCGCGAAAGTCTTGCAGCTCTGGAGTGGGGTCTGCTGCACGAACCAAGCGGCTTTACGACGCTCACCGGAGAGACCGGGACCGGAAAGACCACGCTGGTATCTTCCATACTCGCGCGCAATTTCGCCCAGCTGCGCGCCGCATACGTCATAAATCCGAAGCTCTCGTTCGAAGACATCCTGCGGGTCGTCCTCGGGCAGTTCGGCATTCCATGTATGGAACCGAACAAGCTGGACCGCATCGAGGCATTAGTCAGTTTCCTCGGCGCCCGGACGCCGAACGAGCGGCTGGCGATAATCGTAGATGAGGCGCACGCCTGAAGAATCCATCGCTGCGTCAATTCAATCAGCGCGTGGCGGCGCGTTCGGTGCTCAACCGGCTGAGCTTCGTTGAGGCCCATGAATACGTGGGATATCGGTTGCGCGCCAGGGACGGACGTTCGAGGGATATTTTCGATTCGGAGGCTCTCGACTATCTGCTTCGCCACAGCGCTGGCATTCCTCGACAGATAAACGTTCTATGCCATAACGCTATGCTGCTGGCGTATTCTGCCGGGGCGCCGCTAGTCGATCTCAAGTCCGCCAGGGCGGCAGTGGCCGAGCATGGCGGATCGCTATTAGGCGGCCCATGGACACTGACGATCCCGTCTAAGGGTGTGCAGTCCATATATGTTGGTATCGCCGCATTGGCGCTACTGCTATTTGCAGGGTATGGCTATAGACCCGTGCCCACACGAGCGCCGCTGACCAACGCCGACATATTGGCGGCAGCCCCGGCGCAAGCGGCGGGGATTATCGGCAACGCATCGATAAACGTTGCGCGAGAGTCCAAGGCAGCCTTCAAGGCCATGGCCAAGGCCACAATTAAAACCGTGGCGAAACAAATAGTCCCTGAGCTGGCATTCCCACCAGTCAAACGAGCAGTCGCGGGTACGAGTTCAGAAAACGGATCGCCAGGAACTCCACACACTTCGCCGGCAATAGCCACTTCAACCGCCGCCAACGCTCGACAGGAAAATGCAAAATCGCGAGAGCAAGATACTGCGAACCTCGTCTTGCCCGCCGCGCTAACTGCTCAGCCGGCCATGAAGCAGGAAGATACCCAGCAAGAGAAGAGCCCGAAGGAAGTAACCGACGACGACCGGAAAGTCCAGCCACCGGTCCACAAATCCGATCTTTCCGTCGAGCAGGCAGTCGATCACCAACGCAGCATTTTGGTGAAATATGGAGATACGCTCGAAAAATTAGCGCTTCGATATCTTGGTTCGCGATACGCACTCAATGAGATCATAGACGACAATCCTCAGATAATGGATATAAATAGAATATATCCAGGCCAGAAGGTCTATTTGTCCCGCTCAGGACATACGGGTGCCGACACAACGCCTGGCAGCGTTGCAGCGCATTCCTCAGCCTCATTCGCCGACAGCTCGCGTATTGATGACTCCGCTATCCCTGGTTCCGCGAGCGCTGCCAGAAACGACAGCCGCTGAGGTTCATCGCAGGCTAGGAGTTTCTGTTCGGTTCACCGGGCTATGTAATTCGCCTGAAACGTGTAGTACCACCCATGCCGAATGGCCGAGACTCTCTTTCGGTGCCACTCTTAAAAGAGCTTTGACCTCATCGAGTTCGGCCATCCGGCTCATCCAATGAGCTCACGGCGCGTACGTAGTCGTTGAACGTTGCCGCACGCTCCCATCATCAGACTGCGTAGTGGTACTGGTCGTCGTGCTCTGGCCGGGCGGCTCCGACGGCGCGACCTGTGCTGGCGTTTCAGTTTCTGTCTTGTGGTAACTGAAGCACCCGGTCGCCAGGACCATTGAAAGTCCTGCAATAGCCAGCGTCATTGTATGTATAAGCTTCCGCATCACGTGACCTCCATATAGGGCACTGCTTCAAGACGAATTGAGAATCTTTGTTTGTTCGTCCGTCGATCACTCAAATTTGCACCTCTTGTGCCAACATATAAGGGTGATCAAAGGACGTAACACCACAGGATGCATGAAAAATTTGTTGCACGCGTTATGTCGGTAAACAAATTCGTTACACTTGTTATGTAGACGAAACTTGCGCTTTGGTCCGCGATCGCGCGACTGCGTTATGGTGACGCACTTACCGATCGCGCGTTGCGCTGGAAAAATATTCCCGGCCGCGCAGCGTATGAGCGAGGCTCGGACTCAGTGAATTCGAGTCAGGATTTTTCTGTCTGGATTTCGCCGCCGAGAGGGGACTCGCCGGTAAACTCGGAAACCGGCCGATACTCGGTACTGGGCGAGAGCGGTGGATTGCGCGACGGATCGAGCGGCGGGAGACGGGCCTCCCGTTTCGCGGCGACTTCCACGAGCGCGCGGTCGGGCCGCCACGGTTCGGAGTCGCTATTGCGCACAGCGGTGCCGCGAAAATCGTAGCGCATCCAGTAGACTGTGCGCATCGTGGCGCCCGCCGGATCACGATGCAGATCCGCGTAGATCCATTTCTCGTTGAAGAGCACGCCGTCCTCTTCGCGCTCGCGCGGATCGTCGAGGCTGCCCTCGGTGCGGTCGGGCGTGCCGAGGATTGCGACGATCGCGTTGCGGGCTGGCCGATGCTCGTTCATACCTCGAAGCTCTCCGGAAAGGGGCATCGATGCTCCGCGATGTGGGCCTCGAAGTCGGCGCGGAACTGCTTGAGAAACGCGCGCGCTGCCCACGACGCGCCGTCGGCGAGCGCGCAGATGCATTTGCCGTCCATGAAATCGAAGGTGTCGGCCAAGGTCTGCAGGTCCTGCGGCGCGCCCTCGCCGCTTTCGATCCGGCGGAGCGTCTTGTAGGTCCATCCCGTGCCCTCGCGGCACTGGGTGCACTGGCCGCACGATTCGTGCTCGAAAAAACGCGCGACCACCAGCGCCGTGCGCACCATGCAGGTGCGGTCGTCCATCACGATCACGCCGCCGGTACCGATCAGCGTGCCGGCCGCGCGCAGCGATTCGTGATCCATCGCGACGTCGATCTGATCGCCGCGCAACACCGGCATCGAGACGCCGCCCGGAATCACCGCCTTGATCGCCCGGCCGCCGATAACGCCGCCGGCGTGCTTATAGACGAGGTCGCGCAGCTTCACGCCGAGCCTGAGCTCGAAGATTCCGGGACTGTTGACGTGTCCGCTCACGCCGAACAGCGTGTGGCCGGAGGCATTCTTGACCCCTTCGTCGAGGAACCATTGCGCGCCCCGCATCACGATCGCCGGCACGTGCGAGAGGGTCTCGATATTGTCGACGGTGGTCGGCTGGCCCCACAATCCGACCTGCGCGGGAAAGGGCGGACGCTTGCGCGGCTGACCCTTGCGCCCCTCCATCGATTCCAGCATCCCGCTCTCCTCGCCGCAGATGTACGCGCCGGCACCCTGCTGGATGGTGATGTCGAAGCGGCGGTTGAAGCCGAGCGCGTTGTCGCCGAGAATTTTGGCCTCGTACAGCCGGCGGATCGCCGCGCTCATCGCCGCGAACTCCTCGACGTATTCGCCGCGGATGTAGATGAAGGCCGCGGTGGACTCCATCGCCATCGCGGCGATCATGATTCCCTCCAGCGGCAGGAACGGATTGCGCGCCATGATCTGGCGATCCTTGAAAGTACCCGGCTCGCTCTCGTCGGCGTTGACCGCGAGGTAGCGCGGCCGCGCGTCGCGCGGCGGCATGAACGTCCACTTGAGCCCGGTGACGAAACCGGCTCCGCCGCGGCCGCGCAGGTTGGAGTCCTTCACCAGCGTGGCGAGGTCCTTGGGCGCAATCGCGCCCGCCTTGCGCACCGCTTCGAACCCGCCGTGCCCGCGGTACTCCTCGAGCGTCAGCCATTTCTCGTCGCCGCGCGGCAGCAGGTAACCCTCGACGCCCTCAGGAACGCGCGAGATGACCGGCGCAGGGCGAGAAGCCGCGCGCGCTGCGTCGGGCGATTCAAGCAGGCTCGC
>WNFR01019911.1_pt1 | contig 12730 bp, 15 predicted proteins | sample 5400221 | NCBI WGS metagenome assembly WNFR01 (sample SAMN13153357, study PRJNA577476) | soil metagenome | isolation source: 40 cm soil under Madrone tree | place: USA:California | collected 2016-06-14 | reverse complement strand
TTTACGCGTCCCTGATGTCCCTGGGCCCTAATTTGTCTGGGGGGGAAACCAAGAGCCGATATCACAAGAGATGAGCAGGTGTCGGCGCAGCCCGAGTTGCATACAAATGATTGCGACGAAAGAAGCTAAACGCATTTCGCTTCAGAGGCAGACTTTTTTTATTCAGTAGGCGTCAAATCCAATCATTCTCTCAGGTTCCCCTGAGTGGTGCCCAATTTCGAGTGTAAGGACCAAGGACCAAGGAATTGAGACCCAGTGATCTGTCTCGTCTGTTTAGGAACAGCCGACTGCTCGGGACCAAACGCCACCATAACCGATGGATGCAGTGGTTATGAATTACAACAACGGCACGAACACACGGCACGAACACCTGTCTCTTGGAGGACAGTCCGGGGACGAACGGTCGGCCATGTCGCCGGCAAATGCCCCTGCGTTCAGGGTCTAACTCAATTCGTCTCGCTCATCGCGACATCTTTGGGACGTCAGACTGGGATACGGCGAGTCCGCAGCTCGACAAGGCCGCTCCCCGGTGATTCATCCCGTGTGGTTTGGCACCGTTCCTGAACTGGTTTGGCGCCTCGCCGAAAGCCTTATGAAGGGGACAGGAAAAGATGGACTTAACTTAGTACATCTCACCTCGCTATCGCTATCACTTGAGTCCCACGTCATGAACCTCAACAACGCACGCCACACTGCTACGGAGCAACCCAGCCCGACCTATCCTCCCACACAGTGGAGCAGGTCAAGCCAGCGCATGGCTTACCCCACGTCCAATGGCTATTACGCCACAGCGCAAGGATCGCCACCCACGACTCCTACATTGCCGGAATCATCTTATACTGCCGCCGGTTATTCTTATGGTGCCACGAGTGCCCAAGCCTCTGGGATGACCTCTCAGCACAATTACCACTCAACGGCTAGACCACCTTACATGGTAGACAGTCATGCCCTTCAGAACGTACCCCAATCATCTCCGCCCTACCCATCGCAGAACGGCGCGACGTCGTCAAATCCGCGACCAGGATATACGCACAATCGGTCCTCGTCTCTTCCGCAGCCAGGTCACTCGTCTGCCTCCATGTCGAATCATTATAGTGCGCATACCTTGCCACACCCTCAGCTAGTGGTTCAGGGTATCGATCAAATGCAATATCCTGCTTCTCCTCAGCGCCCATTTGCCTGTGATATGTGCGCGCTCTCGTTCAATCGTCAGCATGACCTGAAACGGCATCGGGAGACACATTCCGGCGAAAAACCGTTCCTGTGCAATGGGGGTTGTGGCAAGACCTTCACGAGAAAGGACGCATTGAAAAGACACCAGGTCTGTTCGTCCTCGTACTAACTGTCGCAAGTAAGCCCACCTCTACTTTCACAGCTCGTGAAAAGATGTGGCTTCGAGGAACAATCCTGAGGACATGACACCAACTAGTGTCTGTGAGCAACTCTGTGTCCATCTGCACCACACCCTCGACTCACTGATGCGACAGCTTTGCTCTTCGGCTTATTCTGTCTGTCTCATCCTGTCGTATCATCTGAGGGATAGGTATTGGTGTTTGATTATAATGTGCTCCTCGATCGCGGGTATTGAAAACCCAGGTGTGTATATTTTGTAGCTATATAGCTGTAAATGGCCGCTCTGTGCTTTGTGACGCGAGATACAGTAATAGATTGAAAGGTGACTTACTACATGTTTGTCTATCAAATGTAGTCGTGTTCAAGGCATGATCCTTCCTACCCATCGTTCGATATCTCAATCTCGCGTTCTAATATCCAAGCACCACTCGGCTTAATTTTTTTGTAATAAGCCTCTTCGATGCCCCTCTCCTTGAACCCATGCCGCTCATAGAACCGCTTTGCATCATCGTTTGACACTTGCACATGGAGATAAATACTGTCAAATTTGGGTTTGGAATGGGTAGCAGCCGCTTGTAATATGCCATCCAGACTATACGAGCCTATGCCAAGGGACCGATAGGGCTGGAGAGACGAGCGAAAGTTTCACTATGGAGGGATGAAGTAGGATTGTATTTAGGGCCCACGTACTGCGAGAATTCCCATTGTCAGTATGTACAGATGTGTAGCACCGTCCTTTGATTCGAGCCTGCAGCATAGTGTTCCGACGGGGATATCATTGTAATAGACTACGAACGCAGTTAGATAATACGCTGGCAAAGTGAAGGGGGTGATAATGGACGCACTAAGCTTGCAGAAGTCTTCGACTTCGGGTAATAGTATCTCACTGTAGAATTGCTCACTATACTTGATCGGAAAGAGAACAGAGTTCAACTTTCGAACGGTTCCCAGGTTATTTAGAGTCAGAGAGGCAAAAGCAACCTTGGAAGACAATGACTTTTTTGAGGAGGTCATGGGATGGTGAGGACAGAATGGAGTTGGCCGTCAACGCCACCAGCACCCTGAACGGACGCCGGACCTCACAGGCCTCACCAGGCGCACACGTTCGCAAATGGGTACAGTAATCTTCAAGGGAAGTATAAGGTGACAAATGACCGCCTTAGTGTACGTTCTGATGGACAGATCACGAAAGAATATTGGTGAGCATGGAGTCCCTGGAGTCCCTAACCTGATTGGTGGGAGGCATACTGTACTATTCCCCTCCAAGCGTGCCCAGACAGTTCCCTCCGCGCCTATATTGACAATTTGATTCATCCTTCACAGTTCCTAATATCCAAGTAAATGAGTGTAGGATTCATCATTTGCTCAGGTTTGGGTAAACCCCATTCAGTCTAGTGATTGTGATGGCCTTTACTATGTAGATTCTTCTGGAAATATCACCATCTGAGAAACGAACTTGGGTAGGCTGTGCTGCTCTGGATCGCTCCGTCCGTCCTGCAAGGATGCCCCGCGTGGACTCTCTGCACTGCCGTTGCGCCCCCACTGAAGTAACGTATCGCCGTTATAAGCCGAAGCGCCACGACTTCGAAGCTCAGCATCCTTTTTGGGCACACACTCATGCCGGGGACCCGCCACCTTGTCGTCGGATGGCGCCCGTGTAATTGATTCTCAAGTCGGGGTGAAGGCGGAGACTCAGTTCGGGACACACTTGCTCTCTTTCTTCATTGAATCTTGTCGACCGCTTGGCGCAGATGTTATTGATGGGCCGTGAGCTCCGGGCATTTGACCATTCACGAACAGTATATTCGTACGTAGCCCCATTCCTTGGGGTGCCTCGAGGCTCGAGGGATCACTCGGAACCAAATCTACAGAAACGAAATTGAGCCTTTCGGGTGCAGGAGACCCGAATCTGAATACATAAGGCCGTTTATTCACCCCCTCCAACCCTCCTCCATTATCCTGGGCGAGTCAAGCAGGTATGTCAGACATCAGTGACATTCCTCATCTATCAACGTGAAGGATCGGCCTTCAATCTGTCCCCGATGGCCATTTATTTACAGTACCCACGGCGCCGCTCAGAATTCAATATCCGTGCCAACGTGACGTTGCGCCCATCAGCTAGCCTTATGCTTCATGATCTCTTTGTCAACCAATTTTGGTAGGCCACATCACAAGGTTCATGGGCGTCAGCTCTTTTCGTGGCCTGAGGCCGCTAGAACGGATCGATCTGTCGTTTGCGCGTTCTCATGCTACCTAGCGCTCGTCCGAATATCTCCATTAAAGAATGATGTGACTGAGAGTCGTGGAGTAAGGTCGCTTTGAACTCCTGCTCGCAAGCTAGGCCCAGCACCCCAGTCTCGGGGCAACACGGGGATTACTCTCTCCATACGATCGAGTGGAGGGCCTTGCTTTGCTGTCGGTTCACGTTATCGTGATGGTGCAGCTCGGCCCTGCAAGGAACAATCTTGGCTAGTTGGACCTGGCTTGTTCAATGCCCTCAATGCAGCTAGAAGCTGGCGCGCTCTGGGCATAGAAAGGAGTCGCTCTGGGCATAAAAAGGAGTCCTTCCAGATGGTTCTTATGAACCGACCGAATTAGGTTAGAGGAAGGTGAGCTCAGGGAGGTGATGCAGTATGTGAGGTCATGGAGGACCCTATCTCCCATGTATTACGGCACAATAGCCCTACTTGTTCCTCAGTCCCTTCAATAGGAACGGTGCCTACCCTCTGTAGCGCGCTCCGTCGACTGCGTGACTCTTCAGATGTGCAACACTACTGTAACAAGGTGCAACGCTTATCCGGGACACATTATTTGACAGGAACTTGAGGGTACCCTGCGTTTTTGTTGTCGTCTTTTCCTGTCCTTACAGTAACTGCCGGACTCTAACTTACCTCAGGCTCGCGCTTTTCGCCCTGGTCTAATTCCGTCGTCAAGTGATCCAATCCAGGGCACCCCGTTTATCCGGATGGAGTAACTTGTAAGGATATCCACCTCCGCTTTCTCCCTGCTTGTTATCGCGATCAACCGAGCCGCCCACCGAACTGGATTTGTGGCGATCGTACTCTTATAGCCCTTCACCGTATACTGGCCACTAGAGATGGACTCGGAAAGGTGGAAATGAACCAGCATGAAATGTGCAAAGATTTTCGATTGTGAAGGTTGCTGAAAGAAAGAGCAGGACCAATACAGTGATATTACGACTTGAAGACAACACGACAAATCCCGTATATCCGTGAAACCCATAATTTACTGTAGAAGCAAGAAAGGATAGTGAACAAATCAGCGCAATATAGAAACTCAATGTGTGCGTAGAGAAACCCTTTTTTAGACACGAAAAGTCTTCTCAATGAGTGGATGATGGGACAACTTTCTGCTAAATTCCGCGTCTCGTACTAATTCCGCGGGACGTTCGTCCTTGCTTGTACGATTTGCGCATGCGAGGTGATGAGTCAAGTTCCGCGAGATAAACGTCCTCAAAGCTCCGAAAAGTGCACGGACCAAATTCGCCATCATATTCTGCCATGGTTGCCCATACACAGTGCCATCCAGGTTCCTCCGCGAATTTCAAGGCCAGGGCGAGATGTTCGACGTACCACCTACTCTCGACCGTCTCGGACCATTCATGGGCGGTGTCCCTCAGCTTGACCAAGCGCGCGTGGGTGACGGTGAGGTGGACGCTAACCTGACCGCCTGGGGGCTTAAAGAGTGGCACGAGGACCGAATTCATCTCAAGTTCCTTCGGAATTCCGCGATGGACGGGATCGTAACCATCAACGCGGACTTGATAGATGGTATTATCAGCGAAATGAAGAGTGACGGCTGGATGTGTGGGAGACCGTCGGATGCGAATAAGAACTTTGCCAACGATTTGATCTGGATCGACGCCGATCGAGTCTAGGCGAAGTGACTCTGGTTGCTTCCGCTGTTGTTGTTTCTCTGCCACGCCATTCTCTGGTGTGGCAGGAGGAGTAAAGAGATGGCTCGAAGACATGATATATTTACAGACTTGTGGCCATGAAATTGCAGATTGATATATAACACATTGGTTGTGGCGCAGAGTGGTGTGTCCGCTGTTGTCTTGAACCACAAATGCACAATTACAATACAAAAAGATTGGCACTGACGAGATTCGAACTCGCGAGGTTTCCCATCACGGATTAGTCATGTGACCTAAACGTGACGCCATAACCACTCGGCCACAGTACCCTAATAGTTTTAGAGAAGAAAAGCATAGGAAGGCATTCGGGAGTGTTGACGCCGGCAGTCCCTTGTCTCTACCCACCCCCGTCTCTGCCTTTGTCTCCACATACCACTTTATCAATGTCCTCCATGTTACTTTCCACTGGTTCTGGCGGTCAAGCGCACCATCCTGCTCCGGCTCGCCCTCACGGTCCTCGCACCTTCCAGAGGTCTGCCTCACCTGCCCCCTATTCAGTTGCACCACAGACCCAACCTCTGAACATTCGCAAACCGTCAGGGCCAGACACTTCCACCTTTCTCACACCTCCAAGTCCGCCCTTATCGCGTACACCTACACCGAAGTTAGCCCTTAAAATACCAACCCCTTCTGCTACCCCAAGTAAAGGCAAACCTAGTCTTAAACTTGCCATCAGTTCCTCTAGTTCCCGACCGGCTGGCGAACCAGTGCCGGGCGTCTTTGGTGGTGATTACTATGGGGGCCCACAGACACCTTCTGTATCACCTCCAGCCAACGATAGCGGCATCGATGATGCCACTGGGGCCGGTGGTGCCGTCCACGAGGTCAGGGACAGACGCACAGGCAAACTCTTGGCGCGTAAGACGATCACCACTCGTGAAGCCCCGATGAAGCAGCTGGTGCGCGAGCTCGAAGTCATAAAGACAATCAAGCATCCCAACATAATTCGTTTCTATGGCGCATACATGTCTCCGTCTTCCAGCGAAGTCAAGGTGGTGATGGAATTAAGCCCTGGGAAGAGTTTGGAAGCCGTAGGCAAGCGTATCAAGGAACGCGGTGCCAGGGTTGGTGAGAAAGTCGCAGGGAGGCTTGCGGAAGGGGTATGCACTGGCATTGCTGCTTTAATGATATCAGAGCCGACCTCATCTTCTCCTTCAGATATTACAGGGTCTAACTTACCTCCATTCGAAAAAACTCATTCATCGCGACATCAAACCTTCCAATGTCCTTCTTTCCCGCGAGGGTGTCGTCAAACTTTGCGACTTCGGCGTTTCAGGAGAATTGATCGGGTCTGTAGCGGGCACGTTCACTGGCACCAGTCTCTACATGGCTGTCTGTATTGTTCATTTCGTCACGTAATATCTGCGTCTGACATGCGCCTGCCTTGCAGCCCGAACGTCTTTCAGGTCTCGAATATTCCATCCGCGCGGATGTCTGGTCGACAGGCCTATCGCTCCTCGAGCTTGTGCAAAACCGTTTTCCCTTCTCTAGTGATATGCCTCCAATTGAACTCATGATCTATATTACCCAAAGCGAGGTGCGTGTTTTATTTTCTATACATCGTGCTCTACGATTTACCCGGCCTGTTTTACGTCTAGCCACCGCAGTTAGAAGACGAAGCAGAAGTATGCTGGAGTGATGCCATGAAGGACTTCATCAAAGAGACGTGGGGCTATCCACTACCCGTCTTCCTCATGCCTTCATCCTGACATCATCCTTTCCATAGCTTGCGAGTTGACCCGGCCTTGCGTCCACCGCCAAAGGAAATGCTGGACCACCCATGGATCGTTAGAATTATGAAGCAGGAGGTGCCCATGGAACGGTGGATTCGTGAAGTCTGGGGTTGGCCCAAGCCCAACCGGAAATCAAAGGATTCGTAAGGCCGAACTTTGTTGCACCCTTGTTCCCGCGTGCTGATTACCTTTCATTTGGTCCTTGCTAGTGCTTCTCGTCCCAGTTCGAGTCGGAGGGAGGCTGTAATCCCCGAGGTTCCTCCTGCTGAATGTCATTCAAACGGTTACACCGCTGCCTGATAATTGTGTTGATTGCTTATGAACACGCGCAATCACGGACATCCTTTTTTATCCATGATCCCCTTTCTATCTCCCTCTTGGGTCGCTTTCAGGAGCCCGTTTAAACACACTTTTGTCCTCACACGCACCACGTCTCTTCAATGTTACTCGGTCACATCTCCTCGTTGATAGGAACCCTTGTTCAAGTGTATGTAGAAAGATCAAAACGTCGTTAGCATTGTATTTTCGCCATGCGTGAACATGACATCCTCCCTCGATTGATCAGGGCATTCTCGCTGAAATTTTGGTCCGGGCGCGCGATCACGCCGGAAGCTCAGGCATGAACCGATCGAGTTCTCAGAATGTCTGCTAGGGTAGGGAGCGAGGCTACCAAGCAGCGCTAATGCCATCTCCATTTAAAATAAGCTCACTTTTTCACACGGACAGGCGTAAAGTAAATGCGCTCTTCACGTAAGAAAACGACCGTGTTCGGGGACCAGTGAGGTATTGACCAACGTGTTGACGGTGCGTGTTTTTCTACTAGATATGACAGAGCTCACTTACCAAATGGGAAAACGCCCGCTAGGTATGTGCCATTTCAGCCGACGGTGCTCGTTCTAGTAGCCTTGATCACATTTCGTCTTACTGGGCTCGACGTGGTGTGTTGGAGCTGGTGAAGAGGCTGTTTGATGTGTCCGTGTCTATTTGATTTTCAAACTTTGAAGTACGTACAGGATCCGGAACTCCCGGACGGAAAGTCAAATGCGCAAGCCGTGTGGCAAGGCCGAGCTTGCACTGGCACACGATAATGAGGAAATTTAGAAGAGGGTTGAAGATGACCTCCAGCTCCGTCATTCACGCCGCACGACTGGATGAGCGACTGCGTCGGTCTCTCAAGAGCATTCATCTGAGGTGAGTCACTGACGCTGAGCGCTCGAGGGGTTTTACGAACTTGTACACTTGCCTTTTTCGGTCGATTCTGATAAGCACCGAGCGTGCCTCTGACGTATTTTCTGTACTGTTTATGTACAAGCAGTCCCCGCACGTTCCACGGCCAAACATTTATTGTGTGGTTCTTTAAATTCTGAAACCCCTGAGAGGGTAACGGTGGAGCAGAAGATGATGGAGGGCGTTGGTAGCGGCTTTTATGGCCAAGTTTTCGGGTCTTGGTCTCCGCCGCACCCTCTGATGGCTTCAGTTGATGATGCAACGATCCCATCAAGGGTTGACTTGCAACCACCGTCGTAAGTATGTTCCCTATCAATTGTGAGGTGAAGGGGAAAAGAATATTGGTTGACACGGAACGCGGGCTGGCTGCCAACCTTTGAAAAAATGTAATTGCCAAGAATGCAAGGTCCAACAAGGCATCACGCAACATCTACTACATCCTCGGAGCTGCTAGGAAATGGAGTGTCTCCTTGCTTCTCAACATTTTTGCGTACTACAATAACGCGCAAACTTTGATCATCAAGACGTCCTAAATCCCAAGTCGCATACTGAACATTTTTCCCCCAAGTCGTCACATTCGGCTCTACTACTCTCCGCGACTCTATTGACCGGAGAGGAGAGTATGATCGCTCCATTGGTTCCCTTCTGTTTACTTGTTAACGAACTTGACTCGGCCATTGTGCAGTGCTCTCCTTCACTGAAACAGCCTTCGCATGTCGCGACCATAGCCACGCACATCTACTTCCCGTCGTTCCTTCCAGTGATTCACTTCCAATTTTGGTCACATCAAATATTCTGTCCCTCGCGTCCAACAGGATCTTCCACCTATACCCTCGGGCACCGAGGGCTCCCCACCGGTCCCTGCCGAACGTTACGTCCTGTCCACGGTACCCCGGTCTCCTATTTCGATTATATATATATTGTTCTGTGGCCGTCAAACGCCGGAGAGCGACATCACTAGTGACGGCGGTGTATTCAACTTTTTCAGTTGCGACGGACGGGCACTTCCCCCTTGCGGTGGTCGGGTCACGTCGAACGGTGTGGACCATGGAACTCGCAGAAAGGCCTTACATCCGGGTTCTAACAAGGTTTCGAGTAGCTTCCAAACCCGACCCTTCACAATTGATGAGCTGGTGCCACAGTGAGATTCTTCATCCGGTTCCACCAAATCCAAACACCCAAGGATCCACGGGATCTGACGGTGTGGATCTATGCCTAACGCTGACGGTGGCACCGTAGTACCCAAAATTGGCTCCAAGAATAGATACACAACGTGCCTGTTCTATCAAGTTTCGGCATAGCATGGCTAGACCCATCTCTATCTTTGCGGTTGCGGAATCCGAAACTGAGCTGCAAGTATCAAGGATCATCTCAGTTCGCTCGATCTTCATACTCACAAGGGCCTGGTCTCCATTCCCCACTGGGAGGCTCTTGGTATTCACGGCTCCGCTACGAACTCGGAGACCGTTCAGCTGAGGGTAAGTTATTCGCTTTTATAAAGGAAGAAAAAACAAACAAAAAGAACTATTGTTTGTGAGCAGCTCAACGGGAAATTCCACAGCACAAAAGCTTTCAGAGAACATCTTCCCTCCAAAGCCAAAAAGGCAGGCGTTTCATATCAATTCCTCTGTGATTCTACGGCCCACGAGGATTGAACGTGAACGTATGTCATGCAACGCATGATCTAGATTATGACAACCAAACAAACAAAAAAAGAATTTTCTGGTTGCGATCACGGACGCAATTCATCCGATCTATCTCTCCCTCGGGCGTGACCCCGGCGATGCTCGACACCATGTCGTATTACACTGGTCCATAAAATGAACCCGCGGATAATGCATGGGATGCATCTGCGATGGAAACGCATTAAAATTTGTATTTTAGAAATACCCTGTATTTTGGTGGTTGGATGAGTGTCGCTTGCGGCAGAATGTCGCACATTAAATGGACAACCTCAGAATTGAGCTGAAGGACGTCGGCAAGGAAACATGGTTGGGTTCGTGGTATGGGACCATCGATACCGCGGTCGGTGATGGATAACAACGCGTCCAAAAAAAACAAGTGACTTGTTGTTGAGAATGGATCAGGCCTCGATCAGGTGTCGTGATCTGTGGCGGAGTTACATCCCGAGGTGGCGACGTCCGAAGAAGAAGAAGAAGAAAAAGTAGGGTATGTGTCGAATCTACAATATTATAATACTTACTCAACAGGTTGCTTCCAACTCATCAAAGAAGTGAGGTAGAGGGTAGCAGAGGTTGTAAACCTTGTCACTCCTCCGTTTTCGAACGAGAAGCCCGAGTTTCCTTGATTGAATAAGGCAGGAACAGCCCGAGGGAAAGATGCCGCTTTATTTCACATCAGCGTGACTTTCATTCTGACCCAAGGGCCCTCAAGTCGCCAGCATCATCAACTCAGTGCTGTCATCTGGACAAACAAATGATAAACTCCCCGCCTTCTCGTACACGTTGTAAGACACACAGCCCGCGCGTGGCACGGCCACTCTTTGGGACACGCCTTTATTTGCAGTTGATTCCGTGGAAGAAAGTTCACGAAATAACGACAACCCTGAGATCTCTCGTTCGGCGATCCCTTCCCGATACGCGGTGATCCGGCAGTCGCTTGGTTCGACCGCTCGAACAGGCTCCCATCCCTGGAGCTTATAAGTCTCAAAGAATAACTTCCACGTCTCCCTCGTCCGTCGATCCCAACTTCCAGAACCATCCGAAATAGTATGGCCGACAACCTATCTTAGCGAGTCCCTCCATTCGGTTCCAAGCTTGACCCTCTCTGACTCTTTCCATCCCCCAGCTCATCTTCAGGTCACTATCTTCCCTCCTACTACTCGTCTTCACAGTCCCCGGCCGCCACCAATGCTCTTGATCTCGCCGTGCCCCTCTCGAGAACGGCGGATTCGACCCAACGAAGAAGACCCAAATACACCCGCAGCAAAACTGGTTGCATGACGTGCCGTCAAAAGAAAATCAAGGTTCGTTCCTCAGGTGGTCTCCGTCGTCAACCGTTCATGCTCAAAGTACTTGTCACCCAGTGCGACGAGAACAAGCCCAAATGCCACCGCTGTGCTCATGGACAACGAGACGTAGGTTTTCATTGTCCTGATGCCCCGACCTTTTTTTCTCAAGTTCACCGTACAGTGCACTTGGCCCGTCGGGGTCGAGCCACGAAAGAGGGCTCCTCAAAAAAGAGTGGACACGATCCACATCGACCCTACAGACGTCCGGCCGTCGACGGCCAGTTCTTCTGGCATTTCTGAGGGCTCTACGCCACCGACGAGAAACCACACACCGCCAAAGCGCGAGTTACAAGAACTTGATTTGCCCCCATTGACTCTGCGGAGACACAGGTAGGTCAAAGTTTCGCCTTGGAGCATTCGTGACTGACGTGCGCCAGTGACGTTCATGGACAGCCTCACCACCACTCTCATTCGATGTCTTCTTTGATGGACCCTGGGCACCGGTCCAGGTGCGTGGCGTGTAGTTCGTTTGTTCATACCATTTACCCATGTCGGGCAGTCTTCTTTCTGTCTCGTCAGGCTCCCAGCTTCATGCCCCTTCACATCCTTCATCTCTCTCTGTGATACCTGAGCTGTCAAATTCGTACCTCACGTTACCCCCCGTGGACCACCTGTATACCCCAGCGCCGTCGCAGTATCCGCATTCTGCACCTCTTGGAATCCCTCGTGTCACTCAGACGACAGGTTCCGGCTATAGATATTATGAAAATATGCAATCCGTGTCTCACTGGATGTCTCAACCCCCGTCGCAATTAGAGCCCATGGACTCCTACGTAAGGGCTCTTTTCTCATAGCGACCCTACATCCCACTAAACGAACGGACCGTCATTCAGTTCTCCCACACGCAAGACAGGTTTCCCGCAGGAGCATCATCCACTGATACCCAACCCAATCGATACCACTAACTTTAGTATATTTCATCAGTGTTTTCGTCGTTGTGCACATCTTGGCTGTTCATCTCAATAATTTTGCTGTGATATCAGTTTACACAATATCATACCATATTGCATTCGTATTTTTTGTACTTCAGCACTATTGTATAAAATTTTTTTAAATATAGGTCTGCCGTTTATCATTATTGTATCTTTTTTTAAAGTTGTTTACCAGGTGGGCTCCTCGAGGTAATCGAATCGAGGATAGGCCCCGGTGAGCGCGCATCAAAGAACTTGGGTCATCGCGACTACTGCCAAATGCGGTTTTCGGAAGCTCAAGCTGCCCCAGGCCTGTACGACTTTGAATACGTATCCATTCAGATGGATTCAGCGTGGCCCACGACCCTCCAGGTTTCAGTACACGAGCACTGAGCGCTTTATAGCTCGAGGCTTCTCATACACAAAACACGTATAAGGAAAGGATGGATCATCGGCGGACCACCAGAATCAAAAGACGGATCACTTGACACATGCGATACGAGCATGAGACCGCCACATTGTGTAGTCCAGTTATTCG
>WNFR01014023.1_pt1 | contig 12735 bp, 9 predicted proteins | sample 5400221 | NCBI WGS metagenome assembly WNFR01 (sample SAMN13153357, study PRJNA577476) | soil metagenome | isolation source: 40 cm soil under Madrone tree | place: USA:California | collected 2016-06-14 | reverse complement strand
AAGGGCCACCGGTTGAGTTTTGAGTACCATGGCGCGGTCGGGCATGCTCCCACCGATCTGCCTGCCATTTGGCTTAACGGGAGAGGGGCAAGGTCAAGATGGTTGTTATCGGAGGAACGTCACCAGCCTGAAGAGCGAACGCCGTTTCCATGAGCGCGAACGACTGCTTCGAGATCAAAGGTCGGGGCTTGAGCAAGTGCAATCTGGGATTTCAACTTGTCGAGGCGGGAGCCCCCCAAGCGCTTGACTACGGCCAAGCTTGGAGATTGGTGGAGGCGGCGGGAATCGAACCCGCGTCCGAAAACGCTACACAGTCGGGACTACATGCTTAGCCACGTCATTGTGCTCTCGCCCCGGCGCCACTGACGGGCAGGCGACACCGGAACCAGTCACCTAGATTTAGCGTGTCGTCCAAGTGACCCGGACGCACGCGATCGCTCGAAATGTCCTCGCTGTGACAGTTACATCACCCGGGCTGAGCGCCACCCGGTGCGAGGTCCGGCGGGATTAAGCCGCCAGAGCGTAGTTTTCGTCGTTCGCAGTTAAGTTTGCGATTGCAGAGGATTCACAAGGTTCTGCACCTTGGCATGCCCCGCGCTGCTTCACGGATTTATAGGTTGGGACGTCGAATCCCGCGCAAGAGCGTGTCAGGCCTCGACGATGTGCTTCCAAAGCTCGGCGTTCGGCTCGATACCGAGCCCGGCGCCATCAGGCAACTCGAACCGCCCATCGGCGCAGCGCATCCGGGTATCGACAAAGCGCAGATTGGCGTCGAACACCGAATGCTGATGCTCGTGAAACGGAACGTCAGGCAGGCTTGCGGCGCCAAGCAGGCTTGCCGCATGAAAAATGCCGACTCCAATCGTCGCGTGCGGAACGACACGGACTCCTTGCGTGGCGGCGAGCTTGCCGATAGCTACGAATTGCGAAAGCCCCGTATGCGCGACCTCCGGCTGGACAATGCCGACGCAGCGATGCGCCAGACGCGGCCCCACCTGGAAAACGGTGCTCCATTCTTCGCCGCCGGCGATTGGCACGGTGACATTGGCGGCAACGTCGGCCTGGCCGTCGATATCCTCGGGTGCGCACGGCGCTTCGGCGAAGTACGGCCGGTAGGGTTCCAGCGCGCGGATAAGTGTGATTGCTTCGGTCGGGGAGTATTTCCAGTGCAGATCGATCATGATTTCGATTTCATTACCGAGTGCCTCGCGCAACGCGCGCATTTCGTCGACGACGCTTTGCCGCGAGCCCCGCTGCGCGCTTTGCTGTGAGACGACGGCGGCAAACTTGATGCCGCGGAATCCCTGCGCTACAAGCTCTTGCGCCAGGGCAACGCGCTCGGCCAGCGAGGCGCGCGGAAGGCCGGACGCGTACGCAGGGATGCTTGGGTGGCGCGCACCCCCGAGCAGGTCGGCGACCGATCGTCCGGCAAGCTTGCCTGCGAGATCCCACAGCGCGATGTCGACACCGGCAATCGCGTCGGTGAAGAATCCGCTCCAATGCCCGCGCACGCGCATCAGCGCATAAAGCTCGTCCCATATCGCCGGGATATCGATCGGTTCTCGTCCCACGAGCAGCGGGCCCAGCACATCGGAAATGATCGCGACCACCGCTTGCGGGCCGACGATGCCATACGTCTCGCCCCACCCAACCGTACCGTCGTCCGCGGTGATCTTGACTATCGCAGAGCGATCGGTGGTGGGATAGATCGTTCGATTGCCTCGGCGAACGAAATAGCCTCGCTCATTGACGTGCTCGCCCTCGCCCAAGGGCCCGAGATACGGAATCTCGCGCGGCAGCGCGACGATTATCGTCTCCACCGAGCGGATCGTTGCAGCCATCAGTTCGCCACCGCGCCCTGCGTCATCCCGCTCACTAGGAACGGCTCGAGCAGAAGAAACAACACCAATACCGGCGCGAGCGACAGCGCGCCCACTGCCATCAGGCTCGACCAGTCGACCAGATATTCGCCCAGGAACGATTGCATGCCGACCGTGAGCACCCATAGGTCGGGACTGGTAACGAGCGTGCGCGCGAATACGAAGTCCGACCAGGTGACAATCGCGAGATAGATGCCACACGCCGCGAGCCCCGGTTTGGAGAGCGGCAGCACGACGTACCACACCGCCTGCATGCCCGAGCAGCCGTCGAGCATCGCCGCGAGCTCGATCTCGCGCGGAATACCGTCGAAGAAAGCTTTCATCAGCCAGGTCGCGAACGGGACACCAACTGCCGCGTTGGCCACGATCAGGCCCCAGCGGCTGTCGATCAGCCCGAAGGTGGAAAAGCCGATAAAGAACGGAATCACGATCAGGCTCGACGGCAGCATTTTCGACACCAGCAGCGCGAAGCCCGCGCCCTGCTGCGCGCGACTCTTGAAACGCGACAGGCTGTAGCCGGCCAGCGTCGAGATGACCAGGCTGATGAACGTCGCGCCTACGGTGACGATGGCGCTGTTGGCAAGCCAGGTCAGCACCGGCTTGCGTACGAGGACGGCGGTAAAAGCGTCGAGCGAGAGTGCGGAGAGTCTCGGCAGCAAGACGGGATCGCGCGAGCGCGTCAGCTCGCTCGGCAACATCGACGTCAGCAGCATCCAGTAGATAGGAACCAGCACGACCGCGGCGACACCCAGCATGGCGAAGGTGAGCAGCCATTGACGCGAACGGGTCATGAAAGACACCGGATTCCCGCGCAGTTACCAACATAAGCGGGAATGACGATATAAAGGAACGGGCTTATTAGAAGTGCTCCCTGCGACTGGGCTTTCGCTGCAGCGGGGATGACGATATGATGGAATACGTGCACTAGAAGTACTCTCTGCGTATCGTGCGCATCGACATCAGCACCAGCAGCACCGCCATCGTCATGGTCAGCACACCCAGCGCCGACGCCGTGCCCATGCGAAAGAAGGCGAACGCTTCCTGGTAGATGCGCACCGCAAGCGTCTCGGTTGCACGGTCGGGCCCGCCGCCGGTGGTGAGATAGATGATGTCGAATTCGCGCAGCGCCCAGAGCGTGTTCAGGATCGCCGCCAGCGCCGCCGACGGGCGTATGCCCGGCCAAGTGATGTAGCGAAACCGCTGCCAAGACGTCGCGCCGTCGACCCGAGCAGCCTCATAGAGACTCGCCGGGATCGCCTGCAACGCAGCAAGCAGCGTCAGTGTAAAAAAGGGATACGCTTTCCATACGGTCGGCACGATGACCGCCGCGAGCGCCGTGTCATAGTGGGCGAACCAGGCGAGATCGGTGGCAAGCCAGCCAGCTTGCCGCAACAGCGCATTGACGACACCGAACGAGCCGTCGAGGAGCCACAGAAACACGATGCTCACGATCACACCGGGAACGGCCCATGGCAACAGGATGAAGCTGCGCAGCCACCTCCGCCCGGGAAATGCACGGTTGAGGAGCAGCGCAGCGCCGAGTCCGATCAGAAAGGCCGGACCGATGGTCCCCAGGAGATAGACGACGGTAACCCCGACCGAATGCCAAGTCGCATCGCTGGCGAGTATGGTGCGGTAGTTCGCCAATCCGAACGGCAGCTCGGACAGTCTCAGCACGTTAAGCGTCTTGCCTTGGCGAAAGCTGGTCGCCGCCACCAGATAGAGCGGATAGAGAATCAGAAATCCGACCGCGAGCAGCGCCGGCGAAAGCAGCGCGTAGCCGACCCAGCGCGAGCGCCCGATCATGGCAACGGGATTGCGGCGGTCAATTCCTTTTGCAGGTTGGCGAGGATCGCGTCAGTGGGCTGTGACGATGACTGCATGCGCACCACCGCCCGGCTGAAGAGGGTCGCGAATTCATTGTAGTTCTCGCGCAGCGCGGGCTGCATCGGGAACAGGTTCTCCGCCTTCTCCGCGGCCAGAGTGATGGCGCTCAAGTGAGGATCCTTTTTCGCCTGCTCCGGTCCAATCACGCCGATGCGCCCCGCCGGCGAGCCGGTGAGCTGGACGTATTTCTCCTGCCATGCCGGTGATGCCGCAAGCGCGATGAATTCCCACACCAGCTTCTTCTTCTGTGCTTCGAGCCTGGCCGGAATGTGCAGGCTGTTGCTCGCACCGCCGGTGATGACGGGAAACGGGAGCTGCGTCATTTTGAGCAGTGGGCGCGTCTCCGGCTTCGCTTTTTGCAGCGTCGCCCACACCCACGGACCATCGCGCAGGAATGCCGCCTTGCCGTCGATGAATAGCTGTCGGGCGGACGCGGAGTTGGTTCCGGGCGGCGCGTAGGTCAACGATTTGCGGAATTGATCCATCGCCGCGACGACGCCGGGATCGGTGAAGTTGTACTTGTTGCCCTTGAGCCAATCCTGTTTCTCGCCGAGCACCCAGGTTGCGGCGTCGATGAACATGTTGGGGTGTTCGGCGGTGGTCGTCACCAGTCCGAACTGTCCCTTGTCGCGGCTGGTCGTCCTGGCCATCGCATCGAGCCACTCCGCCGGCGTGGTCGGCACCTTCGCGCCTGCGTCCTGAAGCAGCTTCTCGTTGTAGTAAAGCAGATTGCCATACGGCAAAAGGAGCACGCCATAGGTCTTGCCGTTCCAGCTCATCTCGGTCTGCATCTTCGACCATTTGGACGCAATGTCGCTGGCCATGAGCAGGTCGTCGATCGGCTCCAGCCACTGCTGACTCGCGAAGCTGGCGAAATTGCGCGACGGAAGATGCACGATGTCCGGTGGGTTCTGGCCGGCGAAGCGCACAGTAAGCTGATTGACGTAATTCGCGAACGGAATCGAATACAGCTTTACTTTCACACCCGGATGCCTGGCCTCGTACTCACTAATCAATCCCTTCCACCATTCTGCAAAGCCTGGCTCCTCGGCCTGCCAGCTGGGGAAATCCAGCGTTACGCCCTGCGCCGACGCCGGTGCCGCCAACCCGAGCGCCAGAATCGTCGCCAGCACTGCAATGATTCGCGCGAGCTTGCTCACCTTGCCTCCTCCTGATTGCTTTCGGCATTTTTCTTCGAAATCGGGAGCTCTCCACCAGCCGAAAAGTCGGCGAGCAGGTCACTGATTTCGGCCAGCATGATGGCGAGCTCCGCCTCGTCCTGCGGATCGAGCCGGGGGCCTGGGGCCCGCACGTGTGCGCCCTCGATGACGCCGCGCCTTTTCAGCACTTCCTTGGTCATCGCCCAGCGGAAGACTGCCTGGAAATTCAGCAACGGCAAGGAGCGGTTGTACAAGGTGCGCGCGAAGCCGCGGTTGCCGGCGTGCCAGGCCGCCACCATCGTCACGTGAATGTCGGTGAGCTCGCACGCTGGCATCGTGCCCAGGGCGCCGCGCGCTAACTCGTCAAGGATGTAACGGCCGCCCGCCCCTCCGAGAACACCAATGAAGTGAGGCGCGTCGCCGATTTCACGCGTCGCGAGCAGCGCCGAGATGCGCTGGCCGCACGGCATGGTCTCTTCCTTCACGTAGCGAACCGCGGGAACCTCGGAGACAACCTGCGCAATCGTGATCATGTCGAATCCCGCGCCGGCAGGAGGCGGGGCATTTTGCAGCATGATCGGCACCTCCGTCGCCGCAGCGAGCGAGTGGTAGTAGTCGATCAGCGCGGCAGTGTCTCCTGCGAGCCGCGCCGGCGCCATGACCATCGCCGCCGCGGCGCCGACCGAGGCGGCTTTATACAGATGAAGTATCGTCGCCGGCAGGTGCGCCGCGGTTGCACCGACAATCAATGGAACACGGCCGTGCGCCGATGTCGCCAGCACGTCGAGCAAATCGTTACGCTCCGAATCGCTCAACTGCTCGACTTCGCTGGCCACGCCGGGATAGACCAGGGCATCCGCGCCACAACGAATCGCGAACTCCGCGATGCGCGCCAGTCCAGACGCATCAGCCACCCCATCGTCATCAAACGGCGTCGCCAGCACGGGGCAAACGCCGGAGATGGGTCGCGCTTCAGCGGTTGCGGATGCCGGCATTGAACGCTTTCACTCGAACCCGAATCCAAAACAAGGGGATTGCTGATACGGTATCGACGCTCTGCACATCCGTCAATACGACCGCAGTGTTCGGGTACAATTCGTACCTTCGCGACCTTCGACTCGCGCAAGGCTCTCATCATGGCACTTGTTCCCATCATCCTTTCCGGCGGTGCCGGCACACGGCTGTGGCCGCTGTCGCGCGAGACGGCGCCGAAGCCTTTCATGACGCTGCCTGACGGCGAGACGCTGCTTGCCAAAACGATCATGCGGGCGGTCGCTCTGCCCAACACAGAAGCGTTGATTACCGTTACCAATCGCGACTACTACTTTCACACCAAGGACGTCTATGCCAGCGCAGGAGTCCCGCCCCCGCAGGTCGTTTATCTGCTGGAACCGTTCGGCCGCAATACCGCGGCGGCGGTGGCACTGGCCGCAATGTATGTGGAGGCGACCATCGGTGCCGACTCGACGCTGCTTGTGTTGCCCGCGGATCACCTGATTCGCGACGCCGCCGCATTTGCTACCGCGGTCGAAGGCGCCGCATCGCTCGCGCGCACGGGATGGCTGGCGACATTCGGCATTGTTCCAACGCATCCGGAGACCGGCTACGGCTACATTCGGTTTGCCGAGGCGCTCGACGTCGCGAACACGTTCCGTGTTGACCGCTTTATCGAAAAACCGCCGCTGGCCGACGCAAACAACTATGTCGCGACAGGCCGCCATGTCTGGAATTCGGGGATGTTCTGTTTTACCCCGTCCGCGATTCTCGAAGCATTCGCGCAACATTCGCCGGCCGTGCTCGATCCGGTGCGCCGTGTTTGGCAGGACCTGCGGTCGCAGACGAACTCCGCGATGATGGAGATCGACTCCGCGCTGTTCGCTGCGGTACCCGACATCTCGATCGACTATGCGGTCATGGAAAAGGCCGGCAATGTCGCTGTCGTGCGCGGCGCGTTCGATTGGAGCGATGTCGGGTCGTGGCAGGCGGTGTCGGCACTATGCGAGCCCGATGCCGAAGGCAACCGCGGACAGGGCGCGCGGGTAGCGATCTCGACCCGCGACACTTTTGTCCATGCCGAAGACCGGGTGGTTGCCACGGTCGGTGTTGAAAATCTAGTCATCGTCGACACACCGGACGCGGTGCTGGTCGCTCACCGCGACCACTTGCAGCGCGTGCGCGAGGTCGTCAGCGAATTGAAGGCCCGCGGTCACGATGCATACAAGCTGCATCGCACGGTCGCGCGGCCGTGGGGCGCGTTCACGGTGCTGCAGGAGGGACCGGGCTTCAAGATCAAGCGCATCGAAGTAAAGCCCGGCGGCGTACTGTCGCTGCAGATGCACGCTCATCGCAGCGAACATTGGGTGGTGGTCAGCGGCGAGGCGCGCGTTACCAACGGCGAGCGCGTTTATCCCGTGCAGGTCAATGAATCGACTTTTATCCCGTTAAAAACACGGCACCGCCTGGAAAATGCCTGCGCGGATCCTTTGGTGATGATCGAGGTGCAATGCGGCGATTACGTCGGCGAAGACGACATCGTGCGCTTCGACGACCAGTATGGCCGCGTGAAAGTCTGAGCGGCACTAGGCGAGATCAGCGCCCCAGTTCACCAGCCGCCAACTATCGGCGCGTGCTTTTGCACGGCTTCGGTTCACCGGTAATCGCGGCGCAATCCGGTTCGCTCGACGCCGTATAATTCTCCTTTTTGCGCCCGTCGTCGGCCAGGCACTGTTGTCCTCTCTCGTTCCGCCGCTCGTTTCTTCACCGCCCGCTTCGCTTCCGGCCGCGCTGCCGAGATTGCTGCCGGCGCCACCCGACGCAGGCCGCAAGGCCTCGGTGCCGCCGCCGGCCGGATCGGCCGACGCGCTGGCGATCGCCCAGCTTGGAACCGAGGCCTCATCGCAGGCGCGATTCGTCGCCATCGTGTGCGCCGAGGCCGCAGCGACGCAGCGACTCGCTGACGAAATCGCCTGGTTTGCACCGGCGCTGCGCATCGCGGTGCTCCCGGATTGGGAGACTCTCCCCTACGATCATTTCTCGCCGCACCAGGATCTGGTGTCGGAGCGGCTGGCGACGCTTTACCGCGTCTCGCGCGGCGAATGCGACGTGCTTCTGGTCGCCGCGACGACCGCGCTCTATCGGCTCGCGCCACCTTCCTATCTCGCGGGCTTCACTTTCTTTCTCACGCAGGGAGAGGCGCTCGACGTCGGCGCCTTGCGCGCACAACTCGCCCTCGCCGGTTACCAACACATGACGCAGGTGGTTTCTCCCGGTGAATTCAGCATTCGCGGAGGACTGATCGATCTGTATCCGATGGGAAGTCCGCTGCCGTTTCGTATCGATCTCTTCGACCAGGAAATCGAGTCGATCCGAACTTTCGACGTCGACACCCAGCGCACGGTATATCCCGTGTCCACGGTGCGGCTGCTGCCGGCACGCGAATTTCCGCTCGACGACGCGGGACGCGCGCGCTTTCGCAGCCGCTTTCGGGAAGTGTTCGAAGGTGATCCGTCGCGCTCTTCCCTATACAAGGATATTTCCAACGGCGTCATCCCCGCTGGAATCGAGTATTACCTGCCGCTGTTTTTCGAAGCGACCGCGACGCTTGCCGACTACCTGCGGCCGAGCACTTCTGGCAGGACACCGAGGCGCGTTATCGGCTGCTGCGCGGTGACAAGGCTCGGCCGCTGCTGCCGCCCGACGCGCTGTTCGTCCCGGAGGACGAGCTCAATCGCCTGCTAAAGCCATTCGCCCGCATTCAGATTCCCACGGAAAGCGCGGATCCGGCACCCGGCGCCGAGCGCTCCAGGTCGGTGACCCGGGCTCTTCCATCGGTTCAGGTCGACCGCCGTGCGAGCGACCCGCTGTTGTCATTGAAGCGCTTTGCGACCGCCACTCGCGAGCGCGTGCTCATTGTTGGCGAGAGTCTCGGCCGCCGCGAAACCATGCAGCAATATTTCGCCGAATACGGGTTCAAGCCGGCGCTGGTCGAGGACTGGGCCGCATTTCTCGCCAGCGACGCGAGCCCGGCATTGGCGGTCAGCCCGCTGCATCGCGGCTTTGTCTGGCCCCAAGCAAATCTCGCCCTCGTCACCGAAGCTGAGCTTTATGCCGACGTCGCGCGGCGGCCCGGCAAGCGCGAAGGGCGCCGCAGCAACGTCGACGCAATGCTGCGCGATCTGTCGGAGGTCCGCATCGGCGATCCCGTAGTGCACGAGCAGCACGGCATCGGTCGCTATCTGGGATTGACCACGCTCGATCTCGGCGACGGCGCCAACGAGTTCCTGCATCTGCTCTATGCCAACGACGCCAAGCTCTATGTCCCGGTGTCGAGCCTGCACCTGATCAGCCGCTACAGCGGAGCGTCGCCCGAGGCCGCACCCCTGCACGAGCTGGGAAGCGGCCAATGGGCGAAGGCGAAGAAGAAGGCAGCGCTGCGTGCGCATGACACCGCGGCGGAGCTCCTCAATCTTTACGCCCAGCGAGCGGCGCGCGAGGGACACGCGTTCAAGTTCGACGTGCACGATTACGAAGCCTTCGCCGCAGGTTTCGGTTTCGAGGAGACGCCCGATCAGGCCGCCGCGATCGAAGCCGTGATCGGTGACCTGACTTCCGGCAAACCCATGGACCGGCTGGTATGCGGCGACGTGGGCTTCGGCAAGACCGAGGTGGCGCTGCGCGCCGCATTCGTCGCGGTAGCGGACGGCAAGCAGGTCGCGGTCCTCGTTCCGACGACCTTGCTGGTCGAACAGCACTTCCAGACCTTCTCCGACCGTTTCTCCGATCTGCCGGTGAAGCTCGCCGAGCTGTCCCGGTTCCGCTCCACCGCCGAGGTCAAAACCGTGCTCGAGGGCCTTGCCTCGGGACAGATAGATCTCGTCATCGGAACCCACAAGCTCATTCAGCCCGACGTCAAATTCCAGCGGCTGGGACTCGTCATCATCGACGAGGAGCATCGCTTCGGGGTGCGCCAGAAAGAGCGCCTGAAGCGGCTTCGCGCCGAAGTGGACGTGCTCACGCTCACCGCAACGCCGATCCCGCGAACGCTGGCAATGTCGCTGGAGGGGCTGCGCGATTTTTCGGTAATCGCCACCGCGCCGGAACGACGGCTGGCGATCAAGACCTTTGTTTCGCAATACTCCTCAGGCATCGTGCGCGAGGCTGCGCTGCGCGAGCTCAAGCGCGGCGGCCAGATCTATTTTCTGCACAACGACATCGACACCATCGTTACCATGGGCGAAAAGCTTGCCGCGCTGGTGCCCGAGGCGCGGCTGGCGATCGCCCACGGCCAGATGCCCGAGCGCGAGCTGGAGCGCGTGATGCGCGACTTCTATCAGCAGCGTTCCAATCTTCTGCTCTGCTCGACCATCATCGAGACCGGCATCGACGTGCCGACCGCGAATACCATCCTCATTCATCGCGCCGATCGATTCGGCCTCGCGCAGCTCCACCAGCTGCGGGGCCGTGTCGGACGCTCGCATCACCAGGCGTACGCCTATTTGCTGACGCCGCCGGAAGAAGCGCTGTCGGTGCGGGCCAAGAAGCGTCTCGAGGCGATCCAGTTGATGGAGGAGCTGGGATCGGGCTTCTATCTCGCGATGCACGATCTCGAGATACGCGGCGCGGGCGAAGTGCTGGGCGACGAGCAGTCGGGCGAGATGCAGCAGATCGGTTTTCAGCTCTACGCCGACATGCTCAAGGCCGCGGTCGACGCGTTGAAGGAAGGCAGGGAGCCCAACCTGATCGATCCGCTCGGCGTCACCACCGAAATTAATCTGCACGTTCCGGCGCTGCTTCCCGAAATCTATTGCAACGACGTGCACGAGCGTCTCGTGTTGTACAAGCGGCTCGCCAACTGCGACAGCGCCGCGGCGCTGACCGAGATGCAGGAGGAACTAATCGACCGCTTCGGCCTGCCGCCTGAGCAAACTCAGGCGCTTCTTGCCTGCCACCGGCTGCGCCTGGTCGCGCGACCGCTGGGCGTTGTCAAGGTCGACGCGGGACCGGAACGCACGCAGGTCCAGTTCGGCCGCGATCCTTCCTTCGACCCGGGCAAGCTGATCGCGCTGGTGCAGCAGGACGGAGGTTACCGCTTTGCCGGTCCGGATCGAGTCAGAATCGAGCGCGCGGCACCGACGCTCGAGGAGCGCGTCGCTTTGGTCGAAGGCTTTCTCGGACGGCTGACGTGAAATCTCCCGCTGCGGCACTTGCGAAGCTGCTGCTGGAGGACCTCGAACGCGTGGGCGCGGTGCGGCGCGAAGACGGGTCGCTGCGTCCTGCGTGAGAGGAGTAAGCGCACTAGTGAAACTGTGCCGCGATACTTTTGATTCCGCCGAGCAGCATCTCCACCGCAACCGCGGTCAGCACCAGTCCCATCAGTCGCTCGAAGGCGCGCACCGCGCGCTCGCCGAGCAGCCGTTGCAAGCGATCGGCGGCCAGCAGCACCAGCGTCGTGACGACCATGGCGCCGCTCAGCGCGGCGGCCCATATACCGAGCTGGTTCGGATCGCGCGATCCCATCAGCATTACTGTCGCGAGCGCGGACGGACCGGCAATCGCCGGTATCGCCAGCGGTACGATGAAGGGTTCGGCACCGACCGTGTCGCCGAAGATGCCTTCAGGATGCGAGAACACCATTCTTAGCGAGATCAGAAACAAAATCACTCCGCCCGCGATCGACAGCGAGGTTTCCGACAGGTGCATCAAGTCCAGAAAGGCATGACCGCCGAACAAAAACACCAGCAGTACCGCGTAGGCAATCAGACACTCGCGCAACACCACGCGCATGCGGTGGGGTCCCGGCATCGCCCGAAGGGCGCTCACCACCAGCGGCACGTTGCCGAAAGGATCGATCACCAGGATCAGCAGGATGGTGGCCGAGAGCAGTTCTGATCGCATCGCTTCTGGAGGGTTTCCCGAAAGACGCCGAAGTATATCGCCCCTCCAGCGAGACAATCAGAAAAACCCGGCAACACGAGGCAGCCAAAAACGCAGCCGATAGGACATTTAATGCAGCTTCACGCGCGGCTCCATGCGCCGGCGCAAGAAACGCCCACGGTGTCGAACGCGACACGAACATAGCCGTGAATCGAGAGCTGATGCATTTTGTAGAGCGATACATACATCCAGCGCGCGATCAGTCCCTGGATCAACATACTGCCGCCAATCAACCTGCCCATCAGGTTGCCGACGGCGGAAAGCTCACCGAGGGATACCAGCGAGCCGAAGTCGCGATAGCGATATACGGGCAGCCTCTTCCCCGCCAGCCGCGCAAGCATGCTGCGGCGAAGCAGCGACGCCTGCTGATGAGCGGCCTGGGCCCTCGGCGGCACCAGCCGCCCCTCCTTTCCTCCGTCGGGCCACGGGCACGCGGCACAATCTCCGAACGCAAAAATGTCCGGATCGCGCGTCGTTTGCAGGGTTTCGGTCACGACCAGTTGATGCAGTCGATTGACCTCGAGACCGTCGAGCGTAGCGAGAACGGCAGGTGCCTGAATGCCCGCCGCCCAAACCACCAGATCGGCAGGCAGAAAGCCGCCGTTGGCGGTGTGCACTCCGCTGGCATCGACGGCGGTGACGCGTTCCGCAGCACCCACGGACACGTCGAGACCGGCGAGAAGCTCGGTCGCGGCCTGCGCGATTTTTTCGCCCAGCTGCGGCAGGATGCGCGGCGCGGCTTCGAGCAAGGTCAGGTGGATGTCCTTCTCGGGATTGAGCTTGTCCAGCCCGTAGCCGACGTGCGCGCGAGTGGTCTGGCGAATCTCGGCCGCAAGCTCGACGCCGGTGGCTCCCGCACCGATGATCACGATGTC
>WNFR01012429.1_pt1 | contig 12735 bp, 14 predicted proteins | sample 5400221 | NCBI WGS metagenome assembly WNFR01 (sample SAMN13153357, study PRJNA577476) | soil metagenome | isolation source: 40 cm soil under Madrone tree | place: USA:California | collected 2016-06-14 | reverse complement strand
ATCCCGACCAATCGGTCGTCCTCCCCAATCGGAATGCAGCCGATGTCATGCTCCCGCATCAATTTCGCGAGTTCGGTAACAGGGGTGTTGGGGCTGACCCAGTCGACACCCTTATGCATCACGTCTTTGACTTTCATGGCGGACCTCCGTTCCTGGAGTTTCAGATGCACTGCAGTACAGCCCCCGTTCTTCTCGACTAATCTACGACGCGTAGTCGGGCTCCTTGCGGTCGAGGACGCGCTTCAGGGCATCGAAGTGCCGCTGCGCCGGGCGTGGGCCCTCGTAGAGGCCGGCGCCGCCGATGTCGCGCTTGGTCTTCTCGACCACGGCGGCCGGGAGCTGTTTTAAAGGCTCTCTCGTCCACATCGCGTAGAGCTGAACCTGTGCCGCGCGTTCGATGTAGTAAAGCCGGTCATAGGCATCGGCCACCGTTGCGCCCACGGTGGTGATGCCGTGGTTGGCCATGAACAGCACGGTCTTGTCGCCGATCACGGTTGCGAGGCGAGCGCCTTCGGCGGGATCGAGGGCCGGGCCGGTGTACTCGTCGTCATACGCAATCTCGCCCATCATCCCGACCTCGGTCTGGCCGATCTCCTTGATGCGCGGGTCTTCGAGACGCGTCAGCGCACTCGCATACGGCATGTGGGTATGAAACACGGCCTTGGCGTGCGGCCGCGCCTTGTGGATCGGCGCGTGGATGCAGTAGCAGGAGCGTTCCACCTCGCCGGCGCCGCGCTTGCTCTTGCCGTCGTCGATGCCGACCTCCATGAAGGAAGAAGCCGTCACTTCCGACCAATGCATCCCGAACGGAACTTGATAGTAGCGGTCGCTGCGGCCGGGCACGACCAGGGTCAGGTGGTTGAAGATCCCCTCGCTGAAACCCTGCATGAAGGCCAGGCGATGCGCCGCCGCAAGGTCGACGCGCGCCTGCCATTCCTCGGCGCTGTAATCCCCGAGCGCTTTCGGCGAAACCCTGAACTGCATGGGCATCCTCCCGGTTGATGCTGCAATCGCGTCCGCGTCACCACCTCGACGCTCGGACCGCTTCTGTTTATGGCAATATTGTAGCGTATTTTGAAACGTTGTCGGGTGAAATTACAGCCGGCCTCCCATCTCCTTTTGCGGTGCTGCAATCGCAATTGCCTGATGAAGCGTTGCACCTGCGCTTGTTTGTCATGGCCGGGCATGACGGAAAGATTATTGTGCCGACCGTGCCAGCGCGCCGTCGATCATCGTCACCGCATTTTGCAATCCGTAGACCGCGACAAACGAGCCGAAGCGCGGGCCTTTTTCCTGGCCGAGCAGCACCTGATAGAGCATGTTGAACCAGTCGAGCGAAACGCCGGGACGGCCATCCTTGCCTTTCTTCACCGGGTCCAGGAACGGTTCGCGCCGGCCGATCTCGTAGACCACGTTCTGGATCTCTTCCGCCGATGACTCCGCCGGCAATTGCGACAGCGCATCGCGTAAATCCTGCAGCGCCACGCGCTCGGTATCGGTCGGCTCGCGGAATTTCTTGGCCGGCGCGACGAAGTCGCGATAGTAATTGATGGCGTAGCCGACCATCGCATCCAGCTTGGGGTGGGTCTGCGGCGTGACGCCCGGACGATAGCGCCCGATGAAGCCCCACAAGGTCGCGGCATTCTCGGCGTTCGACGACGACACCAGCGTCAGCAGCATCTGGAACGTCACGGGCATGTCGGCCGCCGGCGGATGTCCGGCGTGAATGTGCCAGACCGGATTGGCGAGCTGCTGCCTATTGTCCTGCCGTGGAAACGCTTCGAGAAATTGCTGGTAGTCGTCGACGTTGCGCGGGATCACGTCGAAATACAGCCGCTTTGCCGCCTTCGGCTCGCGATACATGAACAGCGACAGCGATTCCGGCGAGGCATAGCGCAGCCACTCGTCGATGGTCAGCCCGTTGCCCTTCGATTTGGAGATCTTCTGGCCTCGGTCGTCGAGGAACAGCTCGTAATTGAAGCCTTCCGGCGGCGTGCCGCCGAGCACGCTGCAGATCTTGCCCGACAGTTTTACCGAGTCGATCAGGTCCTTGCCCGCCATCTCGTAGTCGATGCCGAGCGCGAACCAGCGCATCGCCCAGTCCGGCTTCCACTGCAGCTTGCAATGGCCGCCGGTGACCGGAAGCGTGACGCGCTCCTTTGTCTCGGGATCGTCGTAGGAGATCGTCCCCGTGTTCACGTCATGCGCCACGATCGGCACATACAACACCACGCCGGTGCGCGGGCAGATCGGCAGGAACGGCGAATAGCTCGCCGCTCGCTCTTCGCGCAAAGACGGCAACATCACCGCCATCACCTCGTCGATGCGCTCCAGCACGCGCACCAGCGCGGCGTCGAATTTGCCCGACGTGTAATAGTCGGTCGAACTTGCGAACTCGTAGTCGAAACCAAACGCGTCGAGAAACGCGCGCAGCCGGGCATTGTTGTGAGCGCCGAAACTGTCATGAGTGCCGAAGGGATCGGGCACCCGGGTCAGCGGTTTGCCGAGATGCTTTTCCAGCATCTCCCGGTTCGGCACGTTGTCCGGTACCTTGCGCAGGCCGTCCATGTCATCGGAGAACGCAATCAGCCGGGTCCTGATCTTGTCCTCGGTGAGCACGCGAAACGCATGGCGCACCATGGTGGTGCGCGCGACCTCGCCGAAGGTGCCGATATGCGGCAGGCCAGACGGTCCATAGCCGGTCGCAAACAGCACCTCGTCCTTCGGCTTCTTCTTCAGCCGCGCGACGATCGCCTTCGCCTGCTCGAACGGCCAGGCGTTGGATTGCTCGGCGAGCGCGCGCAGCTCGCTCGGGCTGGGAAGGTCGATCGCGGACATTAAGGTTCTCCAGAGCCGCGCAAACTAGCGCGCCGGCCTGCAAATGCAAAATGACAGTCGGGCAACGTCATTCAGGGGCGATGCGAGGCATCGAACCCGGAATCTCGAGATTCCGGGTCTGGTGCTAACGCACCATCCCCGGAATGACGAACCCTAAAACGGGCTCACAGAAAAATACCGCAGCCACAGATCGGTATAGCGGCCTTTTTCCCAGACGCGAAACAGCGCCCAGTTCAGCGCCTGCCGCAACAGGTCGTTGCCCTTGCGCACGGCGATGCCGATGCCCTCGCCGAAATAGCGGCTCTCGACAAACGGCCCGCCCGAGAACGCGCAGCATTCGCCGGAATCTGTGCCGTTGATCCAGAACGCCAGCGAAATCGCGTCGCCAAAAATGAAGTCGACCTCACCGCGCCGCAGCGCCAGCCGCAGCGCGTCGTCGTTGGGATAGGAATGCAGTTCGGCGTCCGTAAACATCGCCTTGAGATAGGCTTCATGCGAGGAGCCGGCGACGGCGCCGACTTTCTTGCCTTCCAGATATTCCGGGCGGACCTCCGGCATCACCGCATCGCGCCGCGACACGAACCGCGCCGGCGCCCGGTAATAGGGATCGGTGAAATCGAGACGGGCGCGCACCTGCGGCGTCACCGCGAGCGAGGCGATGATGGCATCGCCGCGATTGCTCGCAATCGCATCGAGCAGCGTCTCGAACCGCCGCATCTGGATCGTGCAGGTGACCTTGATTTCTTCGCAAAGCTGCCGCGCCAGATCGACATTGAAGCCGGCCGGATTGCCGTCGGGGCCGGTGAAGTTGAACGGCGGATAATCGGTTTCGGTCAGAAACCGGATCACCGAGAGGCGCGACAGATCGGGCCGGTCCGGACGCCGCCTGGGGTCCCAGAAACCGGGCACCGCCTGCGGCGCCGCCTCAGCGCCCGGCTTTGCCACGTTTTGAGCGTGGGCCGGGCCGCCAGGCGGAAGCGCCACAGCCGATAGGACGCCGATCGCGAGGCCGGTCACCGTCGCCGTTGCGCGAACCGTTCGAAGCGATCGTTCGACGAGGTGTGAAATAATCTGCAAGTGCATTGCCAGCGGTTTTTTCAAGGCGGACGGCCTTATAGACCATCCGGCCGATAACGCGAACGCCGTTTGTGTCGTGAAGCAGGATTACAGGTACCGTTTCAGGTCGGCCGCGGCTTCCTCAGGTTTCCGATTGAGGTTGAAGGGACTGACGAATTTGCCGTCGCGATCCATCAAATAGATCAGCGCGGTGTGATCCATCGTGTAGTCGCCATCCTTGAGCGGAACCTTGCGGGCATAGACGCGGTAAGCGGAAATCACCTTCGCCACTTCGTTGGGATTGCCGGTCAGGCCTTTCAGATGCGGGTCGAAGCTCGACAGATAATCCTTTATCGCAGCGGCTGTGTCGCGCTCCGGATCGACCGATATGAAATAGGCGTTGACGCGATCGGCATCCTTGCCCATTGCCCGCAACACCTCGGAAATCTCGAACAGCGAGGTCGGGCAGATGTCGGGACAATGGGTGAAGCCGAAAAAGATCAGCGTCGGGCGGCCCTGCAGGTTCTTTTCGGTCACGGTCTGGCCGGCCTGGTCGGTCAGCCGGAAAGGCCCGCCGATCACGGCAGGAGCCGCGACATTCCGCAAACCGCCGAGCGCCCACAGCATCAGCACCAGGCCGACCAAAAGGCTGCCGGCGAATGCCCCGACAATGACCAGCGGGCGGGTGGTCCGATCCATCACGAAATTCCCTGTTGTGCGATCAGAAGCAGGTGGCGATGCCGGACGCAATCATCTCAAAGAACACCGCCGTCCCGTAGTGAAACCACAGCGCCAGCGCGGCGAGCAGCATGACGACGCCAAGGCCCGCGCCGCCGACCGCAATCGCCGGCCCAATCCTGCGCGCCGGCGGGACCATTCCGGGCATCTGCTGCCGGGTGGAAATTGGCTGAGCCATGCACGAACTCGCTAAGCCCGCGTATTCCGGTCGCAAGACCGGAGCCACTTTGGCGGCATACGCGCTGACGAACAAGCATCAACGACCGGCGTTGCCGCCGGTCATCTGCCCGTGATGTTCAGATAGGGTTAGTCGGGCTCGCGGGCAAGCACGGCGGGAGCAGGGGCGACCAGCTCACGGTGACGCAAATCGCGATCCCGGCGGGCTGCCGATGGCCGCGGTGTGGAGGAGGCCTGGGCATCCAGATAACAAGGGCGGTACATGCTCATCAATTGCTTGCCGCGCAGGAAGATCATCTGCGGTCTCAACCCGCCGCGCTGGGCGATCCAGCGCCGCACCGAGGACGGATACATCGAGTAAAGCATCTGCGTCGCTTCGGGGTTGGTGATCGCCCGTCCGTTGGCGCCGGGGTCCCACGCAGCGTGGAATCCCAGGCGGGCGTGAGAGGTCACGCAGATCTTGTCATGGGGGACCGCCCCGAGGATGATGGTGCAGGCAGAGGCGCACAGGCCGTCGATGATGACGGTTTCGCCGGAACTGCGCAGACCTTGATATCGGTCGACATAGGTGCCGATCCGGCCACCCCGGTCGTCGGCTATCCGAACCACCGCGTGACTCGCCCCCATTCCCGCCAGCAGGAGAACCGCCGCGAGCAACCCCGTCACCAGTTTCATTTCCAGCCCCAGTCTAAACGCCGAACCGAATCTGTTCGACCGTGTGATGCAGACCTTGGCCAGCGTGTTGCCGGATCGTGATTTTGTCCAGATACCCGGGCTGGCCTAAACCAAATTCAACTCAAGTGTTGCTTGCAGGCTGCACTTCCCGGCCGAAAGGTCCGAAGTAGAACATTCCTGCAGTCCCCTGCGGCTGAAAACTGCCGTTGACCGCGGCAAACCCCGCGGGCTTCACTCTCCAGAGCATGGGGAATCATCCGATGGCAGGCGATGCGGACATAATTGTGGTCGGGGCGGGCCTGGCGGGCCTGGTTGCCGCAACCGAGATTGCCGACGCCGGCAAGCGCGTCATCGTGGTCGAGCAAGAGGGCGAACAGAGCCTCGGCGGTCAGGCTTTCTGGTCGTTCGGCGGCCTGTTCCTGGTGGATTCGCGGGAACAGCGCCGGCTCGGCATCAGGGACAGTTACGATCTCGCGCTACAGGACTGGATCGGGTCGGCCGGGTTCGACCGCGATGAGGATCTCTGGCCGAGGCGCTGGGCGGAAGCCTATGTGGCCTTCGCGGCGGGCGAAAAACGCGCATGGCTCCGCGCGATGGGGCTTCGGTTGTTCCCCGTCGTCGGCTGGGCGGAGCGCGGCGGTTACGATGCCATGGGCCATGGCAATTCGGTGCCCCGGTTCCATGTGACCTGGGGCACTGGGCCCGGCGTTGTCGAGCCGTTCGAACGGCGGGCCCGCGAAGCCCAAGCGAGCGGCCGGCTGACGTTCCGGTTCCGCCATCGCGTCGATGCCCTTACCATGACCAATGGCACCGTCGATGGTGTCTCGGGCTCGATCCTCGAAGCTGACAATGTCGAGCGGGGAAAAAGCAGTTCGCGCAAGGCGATCGGCGACTTCACGCTGCGTGCCCAGGCCGTGATCGTTGCCTCTGGCGGCATCGGCGGCAATCACGATCTGGTGCGGCGGAACTGGCCGAAGCGCCTCGGCGAAGCGCCGAAAAACATGATCTCCGGCGTGCCTGAACATGTCGATGGCCGGATGATCGGCATTACCGAGGCCGCAGGCGCGCGGCTGATCAACCGCGACCGGATGTGGCACTACGTCGAAGGCATCAGAAACTGGTCACCGATCTGGCCGCGCCACGGCATTCGCATCCTGCCCGGACCGTCGTCGATGTGGTTCGACGCAACAGGCACACGCCTGCCCTCGCCGCTATTTCCGGGCTCCGACACCCTCGGCCAGCTGCAATACATCGTGTCGACCGGTTACGATTATTCCTGGTTCGTGCTCACCCAAAGCATCATCAAGAAGGAATTCGCGCTGTCGGGCTCGGAGCAGAATCCCGATCTGACCAGCAAGAGCTGGCGGATGACCGCGCGGCGCGCCACCAACAAGGGCGCGCCGGCACCGGTCGAAGCGTTCAAGATGAAGGGCGTGGATTTCATCGTGCGCGACAACCTCGCCGATCTCATCAGCGCCATGAATGGGCTGGTTGGCGACAATCTCCTGAAGCTCGAATATCTGAAGGCCCAGATCGAGGCGCGCGACCGCGAGATCGAAAATCCCTACGTCAAGGACACGCAGGTGATGAACATCCACAATGCGCGCCGCTATATCGGCGACCGGCTGATCCGCACCGCAAAACCGCACCGGATTCTCGATCCCCAGCATGGGCCGTTAATTGCGGTGAAACTCAACATCGTGACCCGCAAGACGCTGGGCGGGTTCGAGACCGATCTCGACTCGCGCGTGTTCGGCAGGGACGGCCAGATCATGCCGGGGCTTTACGCCGCCGGCGAAACGGCCGGATTTGGCGGCGGCGGCATGCACGGCTATCGTTCGCTGGAAGGCACGTTTCTCGGCGGCTGCCTGTTTTCCGGCCGCAATGCCGGCCGCGCGGCGGCGAAGGCGGCCTCCTAGGGCGCGATGACTTTTCTTCGAATCGTCATCCCGGCCTATCTTTTCTTTTGTTTGAGCATGATCTTTTCGGAAAACCGGTATCCACTTTTCCGGATCATGCTGTAGAGGATCCGGCTACCAGTTGCGGCAATCTTCAAAACGCGGGAACCTGTTTGCCCTTGGCGCGTCCAACCCATCAGCGATAACCTGTCAGAGCGAAGTCATCATGCGGCCCGCACAAGTACCCCCCATAACTCCCATTGGAAGCACTGACGTGGAATTGGTCCGGCGCGCCCGTGACCGCGATCAGGCGGCCATTCGCGCGATCCTGCAGTCCAACAATCGCAGGCTCTACCGGCTCGCCCGTGGAATCCTGCGCAACGACAGCGAGGCCGAAGACGTGGTGCAGGAAACCTATGTCCGTGCCTTCACGTATCTTGAGGATTTTCGCGGCGACTCAAGTCTCGCAACCTGGCTTGGACGGATCGCTATCAATGAGGCCTTGGGCCGGTTACGCCGCCGGCGTTCGACCGTCGAATGGACGTCGCTGCCGCCGGGTACCCTGGAGGCTCAGATCATCCAGTTTCCCCTCTCGGCGGCATCCCAGGACCCGGAAAAATCCATGGCACAGCGTGAAATTCAGCACGTCGTCGAGCGCGCGATCGACGAACTCCCCGAGGCGTTTCGCATCGTTTTCATCACCCGCGTGATCGAGGGAATGAATGTCGAGGAGACCGCGGAGATTCTCGAACTGAAGCCGGAGACCGTGAAAACCAGACTGCACCGCGCCCGCACCATGCTGCGCGAGAATGTGGAAAGGAAAATCGGCCCTATCGTCATGGAGGCATTTCCGTTTGCCGGCAAGCGCTGCGAGCGCCTGACGGAGGCGGTCCTGAAACGACTGGGCGCGAGCGCATAATTCTCGGGAACCTCTGCGCTCCCGCGCCATCCAACTCCTGTGCAACCAACAATGAGGAGTGTCAAATCATGTTCGTTCGATTGAGCGCGGCGATCGCCGCGGTAAGCCTGTTGAGCAGTGCAGCGCTCGCACAGGGCGCCAAGCCGACCGATCCGCAAATCGCGCATATCGCCTACACCGCCGGCGTCATCGACATCGCGGCGGCGAAGCAGGCGCTGAAGAAGACCAGCAACAAGGACGTCAAGGCCTTCGCGGAAGACATGGTGCGCGACCATGAAGCCGTGAACAAGCAGGCGCTTGATCTGGTGAAGAAGCTCAACGTCAAGCCTGAAGATAACGACACCAGCAAGACCCTGTCGAAGAATGCCGCCGACAAGCTCGCCGAACTCGGCAAGCTGAAGGGCGCGGCATTCGACAAGGCCTATGTCGCGAACGAAGTCGCCTATCACAAGGCCGTCGATAGCGCGCTGGAGACAACGCTTATTCCCAACGCGAACAACGCGGAGCTGAAGAGCCTGCTGCAGACCGGCCTGAAGATTTTCCAGGGCCACGAGCAACACGCCGAACACGTCGCGGCCGGCTTGAAGTAGGAGCCTCGCATGGCGCCGAGATGGGTTTTCCCGATCGTTGCAGCGCTGATGCTCGCGATGTCCGTCTCGGCAGATGCGGCGACCGTTCAAATCACCATGGAAAACCTGGTGATCTCGCCGGCCGAAGCCTCGGCAAAGGTCGGCGACACCGTCGAATGGATCAACAAGGATATTTTCGCCCACACCGCGACGGCGCGAAACGGCGATTGGGACGTCACGATGCCGCCGAAGAAAACCGTCACCTCGGTTTTGAACAAGGCTGGCACGGTCGAATATTACTGCCGCTTCCATCCCAACATGAAAGCGACCCTCGTGATCGCGCCGTAGCTAACGCTTCGGAATACTGGATCGCCCGCTTTCGCGGACGATGACAGTTCGGATTTACATTTCAAACAGCAACGCATTTACAAACATAGCTTCGCGATCTCGCCGCCCGGCATTCCCCGCGCAATGGTTTTACGGCTTACTTCGCGCTCTCCTCGGTGACCACGCTTTTTGACACCGTCGCCTGCGCTTCTTCTCACAGGCTTGACGCCAACGATTGGGGCGTCGGAACCACACGACTTCACCGTACGCACCAGCATCATTCGTCCGGCCCGCTTTCGCGCGCCTGACGCTGCCGCGTCCACCGCATCCCGCCCCGCGTTGATGACGTTGGCCAACGCCCCTCTATCGGAACGGGACAGTACGAATCAGTGAACTGATTTGGGTCGGATGGCAAGCAAAATTTCTGTAAATCAGAAATTATTTGAGAGGGCCCTTCTCGGGCCGAATTCGTCATTGCGAGGAGCCGAGACAATCCGCCCTCCCCCGGAAGCGGGAAGAGGTGAGTGGGCCTCGTGCGCCGATTCAAGTCAGTATCATCAGGCCCTGGATCACCAAAATCGAAATCCATGACGTGCGAGGTAATCGATTCCGGCGCGCCAACCTTCGATAGTCGGTCAGCCGATCCATCCGGCGAAAATCGAAGGAGAGAGAAATGACCGACGTCAATACGATTGCCAGCCGCTATATCGACCTGTGGAACGAGCGGACACCGAGCCGCCGGCGCGACATCCTTAAGCACCATTGGGCCAAGGATGCGAAATATATCGACCCGCTGATGTCAGGCGAAGGCCATGACGGCGTCGACGCGCTGATCGCCGGAGTGCAGCAGCGCTTTCCGGATTTCCGCTTTCATCTAATCGGCGAGCCCAATGGCTTCGGCGACCATGTCCGCTTCTCCTGGGGGCTTGGCCCGGACGGCGCCGACAGCCCGATCAAGGGCACGGATTTCGCCGTCGTCAGCGACGGACGCATCCGGAGCATCACCGGATTTCTCGATCAGGTCCCGCAAGGCGCCTGACGGATGCGAATGCGATTGCCCCGGTGATCCGGGGCAATCGTGCTTTTCGCCGAACCGAAGCACAGGGCTGGAGCGGGCGAAGGGAATCGAACCCTCGTATGCAGCTTGGGAAGCTGCTGTATTACCACTATACGACGCCCGCAATTTAGTCAATAAAACCGGGTACTTTTTGCATTTTTAGCCCGATCACTTTTTCGGTTCGTGTTGTAAATCGTGTTGCACCGTTCCGACCCCGGGACCTCTTTATAGACAGCAGTAGCGCCGTGCGGCAAGGCGTCGAAGCAGGAGTACGACTTAACAAAAAGCGCTCTGTAGGTCCGATCTGAGGCCAACCAACTTACGTTTCCCCCAGCCGCCGTAATGATACGCCTCAGAGGTTTTGGTGGAGTAGGAAAATCTGCTGAAAGCTTTTGATCCGCATATGCTGCTGCGCATTGAGAGACGAAGCTGCGTAGACTTTTGCCAGCGTCTCTAGCTTGTTCCTTTTCGAATGCCTCCCGTTCGGCCTTTGAAACGGGTACACGAGATTTTCGCTCATTGTCGTTGCTGTAATCGGATGGGTTGCCGGAATCCCCATTCGTTCCATCAGGCGTCGGCCTAAGTGTCGTGCTGCTATCAGGATACCGCCCGCGTTCGGGTCGTGATCGACATCGGATTCGGCGATGCGGTAGAGCCCGGCCTTGCGGAAATGGACTTGCCGGTCATGCTCGATTTTCCGGCACCCCATCTTCGTGCCTATGCCCGCGAGACGGTCATAGCCGAGAAATTTCAGGCGATGGTGATGCTGGGACGCGCCAATAGCCGGATGAAGGATTTCTACGACATCTGGGTGTTGTCGCGCGCGTCTGAATTCAATGATGACCGGCTTGCCCGCGCGATTGCTGCGACGTTTGCCCGGCGAAATACAGAAATTCCCTCGGAGCTGCCTGACGCACTAACGCCCGCCTTTGCCGCGGATGCATCAAAGGTTCAACAATGGAATGCCTTTGCAGCGGATGTGGCGTTTGAGCCGGGTACGCTGGCGGAAGTCGTCGAAGACCTCGCCGCGTTTCTCATGCCGCATGCCAGGGCGGCGCGAAACCGTTCTTGATCCGTTAACGCGGCAGGAATCGCGTCGGGCCGACCAGGTCCTGCTTTGAAGAATGGTTCTTCCCGCAAAGCGGGGAAGGGAAGGATCTCTCAGGGGCGGTAGTTAGGCAGGTGAGTGGAGGGTGGAGTGGTTGGATGGACGGAGGGAGGGAAACTGCCTCAAACTGATATAGCGAGGGGGTCATTAGATCGTTCAGGGAATCGGGGGCGCATTTTGTTGCGGTAACTGCAGCGAAGTCCGTTAACGTTCAGGGCCATCAAGAGATGACGTTTCACTTCTATCTCGTACCAAAAGTAGCATATTATGGCGTATTCAATTTTCCGATGAATTGCTGCATGTTTGTAGGCAGCCGAGGTTGAGACTGTAAGCGCCTTAGCTGCCATTTATTTGCTCATGACGAGAACCTTCATTCATGATTTCTACCCGCCTGGATCGAGCCCGATCACGGGGCCGAGTGTTGACCTGTCTGTATCGGAAATCGAAGATGCCGGCATAAGGGAGGTTCTTCAGACGCCAGGTGCAGCGTACGGCGCATGGTCCATTCTCGATGCGCTCCTGGCGGCTACCGGTCCGGGTACGCCCTTCATCTTCAAAGAGCCACTCGGGCAGGCACGAGAAGTGAAGGTGGCCCTTTCGGGGTTATTCGGTCGGTTTGTCGCCCGCGCCTACCTTGAACGTTATTTCGGTCTTTCCATCTTTGTACATGTCGGCAAGGGATCAATGCTGCTCGACGGGCGTCGACGAATCGAAATCGTCCGCCGAGCGCGTGGCGATTTGCCGGATTGGGTCGCATGCGCAACTGACCTCTCCTCGCTGACAGTGGCGGAAGCGAAGGGATGCCATGATCCGGGCGGTCCGGCAAAGGCGCTTGCAAGGGCCTGGACTCAAGCGCAGCGAATCGATGTAACAGCCAAAGGGAAAAGGGTCACGGTCAAGCGGATCGCGGTTGCGACGCGTTGGGGCGCCGCGACGATGGGGCCGGCGGATGCCCATCTTTCTGTTCGAGACCCCGTAGATGAAGGCGAGCCAATTGAGCCGGATGACAAGGATGCTCTGTTCGTTGGCCTCGTTCGCCAGCACGTTGCTAACCTGGTCGCGCCGCTCGGCCACCAGGAGCTCGCTACTTCATTGCGCCAACTCGCCCGGGATCGCTTTCATGGTCCACTCCAACGGGACCTTGTCCACGCCCGAGCAGTTTTGGATGATACGCCATCACGTGAGGTGGATGGCAGCGCCATCGGTGCACTCGTGGGCGGCATCGTAACTCGGGCGATATCAAGGGGCCCTCAGGGTTCGGACTGCGGGGTCTGATCAAACGCGCCCCCTTGTCCACGCCGGACATCGTGCCGGAAGGCGCAAGGTTCATTGAGGGTACCTTCAGCAATGCGGCGGGAAGCCGTGCTTACAAG
>WNFR01005717.1_pt1 | contig 12735 bp, 9 predicted proteins | sample 5400221 | NCBI WGS metagenome assembly WNFR01 (sample SAMN13153357, study PRJNA577476) | soil metagenome | isolation source: 40 cm soil under Madrone tree | place: USA:California | collected 2016-06-14 | reverse complement strand
CACAAAACCTCCTGCTCCTCTCCCTGTTGACCTTCCAACCCACGATGATATCACGCTCGATCCCGATTCTGGAACGTTCCATGCGGACGATATAGAAAGCGGACGTTCTTTGATTCAGGACGTTAGCGATCTTTCAAAATCGGGGAAAGCGGGTCAATCAACCGCCATAGTGTTGACCCAAAGGCCGGCTAATACGTCGCCCACAGACACGGACTCGCCCACATCAACCATACATGCACCTGTTGCTGTTGAACCTTTGTCTAAAGTTGCCGACCTACTGGATGACTCTGTACCTGCGTTGTCTGCTCCACCAATGAGGCCTTCTCGATCTGCCGCGTCATCGCCTCGAGACGTATCACCACCTCCCCTGGTCGCTGTTGAAAGCTCACCAATAGACGATGGTGAGGAATCCGATTCAGAAGATGGGGAGTTGGCTGGTACCGTCAGGTTGGTTGGTCATGATGCCGAAGTTGGACTTGTGACCAGCCGGGACGAGGGCGCCGAGATTAGCTCTGGGAGTGATACGGAGGAGGCAGCAGAATCAATAGGATAGAGAGATTGTGTGTGTTGGACACTATTTATTCGTCCATCGTTCATCGACTAGTACATTGCATGCTAATCATTCACCATCCACCAAAACCACCTCGGTCTCCTCTGATACGATACCCATAATTCAGATATATTACATAATTTGTCTGTTTTTCCTGTCATTCGACCTCGACCATCCATGTCTCTCCTGTCTCTCCTCCTTGAGGAACATTTGGCCCAGCTCGAGTGAGTCAGTTCATCCTCTTCTGACCCGTCATCGCCAATCCATCAATTCAGCGAAATAACCCGACGTCGAAATGACTACTTGCGTGAAATGTTCGTCTTGCTACATAGACGCAACAGCGCCGAGCTCGTTCTTTCCTTGGAGGGCTGCAATGACCCTGATCTTGAGGCGTTTATAAACAGATTTGACATATCTAAAGCGTGAGTCTCCGTCTTCTCTTCTACCATTTTGTTTTCCATGTTCTCTTTCATAGTCAGGGCGATGGTAGTATTGCACAACTGGCCGACAGCGAATTTGCCCCCTCTCCACCCCATCTTCGGACCCCTACCCCACAACCTCCTCTCACACCCGATGCACCTCATGACGCGCAGACGGTCCCTCCTCCCGACTCTCCCATATCCGAAGCCCTCACCTCTCCGTCCCCATTGCCACCCGATGTAGAAATGAACGCTGTCGCTCCGGACGAAGACCACTCGTCCGAACTTGGTGACTTGCGTCTTCCGTCGTCGGATATGTCGTCGGAGCATGCTGACGAACCATCTCTCGAACTCCCCGATGAAGAACCGTCACTTCCATTAATTGGCGATGTCGAGGATTCTGCGGACGTACCTGTGGCCTCGTCCATTGCTTCACCCGAACCCGCACCTGTAGAAACTGCTGCGGACATTGGCATGGACATAGGCGCGGACCAACCTCAGCCGGAAGCTCTAAGCGAACCTGTTGAAGTTATGGAGGAGATTGTGGCGCCAGTCACGCCTATGGAGACCGACACGGACCAGTTAGCTGCTGAAATCACCGAGGAATTGATACCTGAGGCTTTGGTGTCTCCCTCGATCGCAGAAGACATTTACCTGCAGCAGGATACCGATATGGACGTCGATGCCGTGGGAGAACCTTACATTGAACTTAATGAAAGCGTCTCTCCTGTTCCCGAAAGGGAGCATAGCGCAGCAGCAGCACCAACCCCAACAGCCATTCAGACGGAAGCTCAAGATTTATCATCGCTGTCACCCGCCCCTACTCCCGCCCCTACTCCCGTCCCTACTCCCGCCCCTATCCTCGCTTTACCACCCTCCGCATTCATACTTCCTCCCAAGCCGTCTACGGAGGTGTTCATTCCCGTCGCGCTCACTCCTGTCGGGGAGTCAACTCAATACGCGCTTGATTCGGCAATCCCAGAACCACGGACTCTAACTGTGAACGAGTGGCTTAGCCCCGAATTTTCACTAGGTCGCAAGTACACTCTTCCTCCCGCGAAATCTCTTCCTCTGGACCAGCAACGGAGGTTGAAGCTCGGCAAAAATCAGCGCAAGAAGGATAAAGAAAAGGACAAAGGAACGGAAAATCGCAAGGATGGTATTGAAGATTGGGCACCTCTGGGCATTAACAAATGGGGAGTGACGGTCAAGACAAATCCTTTGTGGAAGAGGGTATCTCGTGCTACCAAAACTATGAGCACTCAGGATTGGAACGTGAGTCCTTTGTTTTAAGCAGATTACTCGTCGTCACCAATGACGTCTAGGTGGCTTTTAACGAACTCCGCCTCGTTCGAGTATTGGACCGCATAGAGCAGCTTAAAGATGCCGCCAAATGGAGCTACCGCCAGCCAAAGAAGCAGCGCGGAGTCGGAAATGTATCGAAAACGCACTGGGACTACCTTCTGGACGAAATAGTGGGGTGGTTCCCTTCATGTCAGATATATGTCACTCATAAGACTTTGGTAGCACTGGATGCGCACTGACTTTCGAGAAGAGCGTAGATGGAAAATCGCAGTCGCTTATAAGCTCTCTTCTGCGGTGCTGGAATGGCATAGTGTTGGCGACCGAGAGACAAGAAAGCAGAGGGGTATTGTTGTGGACTGGAGTCGGCCAGTCCACGACGATTCTCGAGATATTGATGATGTGGAAATGATCATAGAGCACAGCCAGGACATAGAGGAAGACACCCACGACGAGAGGCCATTTTCGACTACTCTTATCTCGGCGGACTATGGCTCCGATGATAGCGACGACGAACAAGAGCTAGAAAAACGAGAAGTTGCTGACGCTCTCGAACCTCGCACTGCACTGGAAGAAGCCCTCGGCCATGCAGAGCGCAGTGAGTCAACCCAGCCCGAGAACGAGATTCGACCAAAGGAAGAAGATGTTGATGACTCCTCGATGTTGCAAGCGATGCAGTTGACGACAACAAGTACGGATGTCGATTTCAAGCCTGGAGAAACAACGGGCTTATTGGCCGACAGCGCGTCTCACCCGGGAGAGATGGCTCAACCTGACCTTCACTCGGGCCTAAAGCCTACATCAGATGATCCCATTCTGGGTTCAGATGAAAAACCGGAGAACACGACTGGGCAGCCAGCGTCCACATCGAAGCAGCATCAGAAGTCCAGCGTCTACTCACCGCTTCGTGGCCATATCGCGTACTACGACTATGACAAACTCGTTCTTGACTTTGACGACCTTTATATCCACAAACACCGCGATTCGACTTCCGACGATATGTCTCATGACTTCCACGCGTTACCCACAGACATATCTCAGATATTTCCGGAATTACCATTTACATTCACTGAACCTCCACCTCCATCAGGACCTTGGAATTTACTGTCAGAGGGTAAGAAGAGATCGGAAAAGCGAGACCGCGATGATCCCCACAAACGCGCCGATCCCACGACATACGGCAAAATGACACCTATGGGAGTGTTCATGCGAACCCGCCCGACATTGTTAGCCGCCTTGAAGCCGGCAGTACGTTGGGAAGGCGAGCACTGGACAAGATTCGATGATGCTCCCATCGTACCGGATTTCGATGCACCCCACAAAATTTTGGAAGAGCCAACGAGTAGTATGTTGCTTTATATTTCATTTCCGCCGTCTCTTATCCTTTCACCAAGGCCTCTTCGACGGAGGCAGGCCCAATCTACTCATTCCTGATGACGATGTCATCCTTCCTAGCACACCGCGAGATCCTGCTAGGCGTACGGCGGCAGACGCTCTATGGACCAGTCAAGATGACCTTCTGCTCAAACAATTAGTGGAGAAATACCCCAAGAATTGGGGTCTCGTGGCGGACTTGTTCAATTCTACCCGCTGTGCAATCGTTATGGAGAGACGTGCGGACTGGGAATGCAAAGAACGGTACAGATCACGGTGGTTGGGAAAAGAACGGGGCGAGAGAGACTTCGCCCAGATGGTCCCTGTCCAAGACGGACCGTCTTCGTCTACATCTGTTCGGCCCCCGCAGTCGCAAATAACGACAAGAAAGCGTATGGCTAGCGTCAGTTCTTCCGCCAACATGCCGATAACAGCCGCCGCAAATTTTGAGCCTAGGAAGCGCCGTAGACACGTCCTAATGTTCGAAACTCTCCGAAAAGTAGCTAAGAAGCGGGAGGCCGCTCAAAAAGCTGCTGGTGGGTTTGCAATATTTGACAAACGTTAGGATGATACACTGTCTGACGCCGATCCAGCTAACCCTCGGAAAAGTTCCGCCGTCCATGATACACATGGGCAATTTTCTAAACTACCGAAGCTCAGCCCAGCGGAACTGAGCCGTATGAAAGCAGAGAAAGAGGCTCAAGAAATGCTCACGCGGCGCAGAGCGGAAGAAGCTCAGCGACAACAGATGCTTCAGCGCATGGGAAGCGGGACACCGGGGCCATCTCATGTGTGTTGTAGCGGCTTCATCTCTCGCACGCTAATAAGTATCACCTTACCCAGACGCTTGCCCAAGCCCAGGGGCAGGGGCAGGGACAGCCCCTACAACAGCCCGCTCAGAACAGCAACGGCACGAGGCCCCAGTTGAACGGTCAGGCGGTGTCGCAGATACGCCCACAAGTCAACATCTCTCAACAACAGCGATTACCCGCAGCTAACGCGTCCCGGCTGCCGCAGCAAATGTTGCAAGTCCAGGCCGCGCAACAGAGAGTGCTAGCGGCTGCGAACGCGAATATGAATGCGACCGGCCCTAATACGCCTCATCTCTCTCCCGGATTTGCGCAGCGGGCTACGGCACCATCGCCTGTCGCCCCTCACTCGTCGCCACCACAAACATCAACAACGCCAAATCCTCCTCGCCCATCGTCAGCATCGCAACACCCTGGACATGCCCAACCCTCGCCTAACCTAGCACACGCAGCCGCCACACGACAAAACCCGAACCCGGGGATATACTACGCGTCGATGCATGGGGTACAGTTCACGCAAGAGCAGATGGAACAAGCGATGCGGATCCAACAGAGTCTTATGGTAAGTGGCCATCCCAGTCTGCACAGAAGGCCTAAGACGAGTACAGCACCGACACACGATGATGCAGGGCTACGCCCAAGTGGCACAGGCACAGGCCGCGGCGCAACATCATCAGGCGCAGGTCTTGGCACAAGCGCAGGCTCAGGCACAAGCGCAAGCGCAGGCACAGGCTCAAGTGCCGACTCAAGGAGCACAGACGGGAACATACCCACCACCCCAGTCTCAAAGCTAATCGATATTTCGATGCATTCGTACATTATCTCCAGCTACTTAATTGTCACATACATGCACTGCTGTCCGTCGTCGCCGTTCCGCAGTGAAATGTAGATCAAATTCCGATCTGAGACCTACCTTGATTATTCATCGACGTGTTCACACGGCCTTACGGGTTGAGGTTGTCCCTTGTAAGTTACGCTTGCACCTTCCGCGGCTGCTGAGATCCGCGGCTACTGACGTTTAATGAGACGCCACAAACGCCCAGTGCGAATCCTTCTCGGTTTATCAGTGCCGACCCGGAGGCGAGAGCTCGCCAAACTCGATATTGGTTTTGGAGATCCAGAAGGAGAAGTGACAGGTGTACATCTGCGAAATGTATGTGACACAAGGCGTATCGTACTACTGTATGTGACACGTGGCGCTGCAACAGCAACTGTTTTTTTTTGCCTGAAATGGAGAATGGAGGACGCTCAACCTCTCAATCACCGCGCAGCATCACACTTTTACATTCTGCAATGACAACCACAAAGGTAATGAGATTTGATCATGACGTGACATCCAATGTATGCTGATCCGCCCGGTTCTCGCAGGATTCTGTCTGGAAAGATAAGGAAGCTGGCGAGGAGGCGCAATACGCACGTCGAAAGGTCAGGCGATATTCCTTGATGCCACACCCCTCAGCTACAGCAGCCGGTCTCTCCATCGATAACAACTGAACCCCATTGGATTCGATGTTTTTTTTTTTAGGAGCAAGATCAGCTTGCAGCTCTTCGTGTGCCCACCGATGCTGCTGCGAGTCAGGAGGCACAGCCCTCTGCTGGGATCTCCCGGGAAGATCGCGATTACGAGGCAGGCTTTGGTGGGCAAGAAGACCTGGAAGATAGATATGCCACCACCAGCGGCGAACACTGAGACCAGGACGAGAAGATGCCACGAGCTCTCAATTCAGCCTCTGACTTGACGTCGCTGCGGTATATAAGCTTTACCAAACTGTACAAAGTGCCAATCGATTGTCGTTCCAACGTCCCCGTTAAACACACGTTCTACAACAAAAAGGTTATCAACGATGTCCTATGGGCAGTTAACCAACGGACTGTAAAAAATTAAGGTAGTGTGTTGGCCAAGGTATATAACCCAAAGAAAAGAAAAAAAAAATGTCTTGGAGGCAGAAAGTCTGATTTATGAAATAGTAAACAGTATCATGAGTGGGTCGGCGGCGCCGCAGTAATCTCAGGCTTATGCACACCAAAAACTACCTCCCGACGTGTGCCAGCAGTCTGAGTATTGCACGCTGGGGGGACTGCAGATGTCCCGGCCCATGGACTGAGGTAGGAGCAGGTCGCAATTGGGACTGCAAGCCCCACAGTGTCTGAAGGATTTTCCCATCCAGATCCCGCATTAATCGTACTACTCGCGGAGGTGAACGTTGGGACTGGGAGCGTTGGAATGGTCCCAGTCTGGGTATATTGCGGAAGGCTTGAGACAGGTTCGTTAGCATTGCTAATGGAAACGGGGGGCCAGGAGTATAGCGATGAAGCCGAAGAAGGAATTTGGCCAGCACCGGAGCCACCAGTTTGCGAGGGTGCCAGCGGGGGCCCCCATATATGCGTAGCTCCACAAACGTCAACCGCCTCACGGGGATCCGTGGGCATCCACCCGTTGTCCAGGCCAAGTTTATACGACCAGGCAGGAGATTCAACTTTGCCGCTGGTTGACGATGGGCCAATTTTCCATGTCCAAAAGAACCAATTCTACGTGGTGCTTCAATATTCACATCTCTCTCTCCTTATCCATTACGGTGGTTTACTCACCTGAAGGGCATCCATACTGGCCAAAGCGAATTGCTTGGTGCTATCCTTGAGATCTTGGCTCCAGGTCGTATAATCCACCCACGAATCACAACTGCCCACTAGAGGCCAGTTACCGTCATTCTGGTAGGTACCGTCATAACGGGCGCCCAGTCCAACACCATTTACAAAAGTGCCACAATCATTGATGGCATTACTAAACTCTCCAGCCATGGTGAGTCCGAATGCAGACATTGAATCATTCAGGGACGCAGCCCAGGTATTGCAAGGCCGATTCACATTAGCAGACATGGGACTCGAAGTCTGAGAACCGAAGCATAGATATGGGTGATAATCAAGCGAGATACGATCAGCACCAGAAAGGAAGCCCGCCCAGTGGGTGAGGCCAGCAAAGCCGTCGTGGTAAGAGATCATGGGACCGTTACCGGTACCGGTACCACTAGCCTCACGAATGACATTGTACGCTTGAAAGTAGCTTGGATACAAGCAATTTGAGAAGCGATCAAATGGCTCGACGGTTCTGTGACTCACAATCTAGACAAATTATCTGAACCAACTGTCGGGGAATGCGGTTCATTTGTGGGCCCGAACATGGTCACGACATCCTTATACTGAGGTTGAGAGATGAATTCAGCCAGAAATCGAATATAATCTAGAGAACGCTGAGCGTTGGCGTAGCCCATGGGACCATTAAGTACGTTGATGGAGCCGAGTTTGCCAGAATGGTTCCATCCATTTTGGCTGCCGGGAAGAGCATGGAAATCTAGATTAATTCGAATGCCGTACTTGCGCGCCCATTCAATCGCCTTGAGAAAGTACCTGGAGAACGATGAGAATAGAAGATAGATGTAGAATGGAGTAACGCACGTCCAAGACGTCTTTGCCAAAAAGGGTTCACCAGCCCACGTCTCGATGGCCCAGTATGGCAAAGGGATGCGTACGTAATTGAGTCCTGCACCGGCAATCTCAGCGAAGTCTTGCTCGGTCTGTGCAAACCCCGATAAGAATGAAGGCGGGTAAGCTGAGCAAGACAGGGACGGAACGTACGATGAACGATTTATAATGGTCTTCTAGTTGGTTCAGACCTCCACTAGCGACATCATTGGCCATTGCCAGGCTTAGCGTCCATTCATCGACGGTGTTTGGATACTTTTGGTACAGTGACGGAGTTATGAACTATGGGAAGATGAGACGGAGCTTTCTCTGGCTCAATGATGGATGAAAACTCACAGGCTCAGTAGTTAACCAGCCACCGAGGTTGACGCTGGGAATTATGACGAGATTCAAAGACAATCAAGGCATGGACGCGTAGAAAGAGGCACCACTCACCCGCGGATGGGATCGATACCATATCTAAACGTCTCATTGAGGGCTGGTGTCCAAGACTGTGCTCGGGCTCCAGTGTTGAAGGGATCATTAGGGTCGAAATACCAGTAGCCGCCGAACGGGTTACTATATGTGAAGGTCGTGCCATTTTCCATCGTAACCGTGGAACCGTCACCGCCAGTGACAATGGCAGATTTAGGACTAGAGGGGGTGCTGGTTGAAGAAGGAGAGGCAGAGGTGGAATGAGAGGGCTGAGCAGAGGACGAGGACGCGTTGGAGTGGGGTTTGACGACAAGAAAGTATACAGGGACGACGACTACAACAATTAATAAAATTAAGCCGCCCAATGCCGCAAGGATGATGACGTTGCGACGGCGAGCTTTGGAAGTGGGGGTCGCATAGACAGCTTCTTTCTCTTTGAGGAAACGAGGTCGAGAGAAACTAGACAAGGCAGAAGGACCATGATCGACGTCCTCTGAGGGAGACCGAGGTTCATCGCGATAGGGAGCAGAGAAAGTGTCAGCTGCGGCAGCACCTGGGGGAGGAGTGGCCCTTGCGGAGAGAGACTCTGGGTTGAGTGCATACAAAGAGGAGAGGTTCTCCGACTCGGGTCGGGAGCCGAGAGAGGCTAAAGACTGGCGAATTCCCTCGCCATCGATGGTGCCAAAAAAGCGAGGGGGAATGAGGGTGATGGAGGGCTCATCAGGATTGAGGTCGTCGGAATGAGGGATGGACATGGCTTCTGACGAGTAGGGATCGTAAGGAGTGTCGTGGATGTCGAAGGAGGGTTCGAGGTCTTGTTGGGGATTTGGAACTGGATCATAAGGGATTCCATGACCGGGATTGTTACCCTCTTGTGGGTGTGCCATGTGGGGGGGAGGCAGTTGAGTGAGGGGAAGAGAGAACGGGGCGACCAAATAAAAATGTGGATAACCTAATTTGGATACAAAACTAATTAACTTAACCAGAAGAGTACAACCCATAAAGGCTATAAGTTGGACTCCGATAATCGGCCATCTGTGCCAAGGATGGCAAAACTGGCGGGGAAGGAACACGTGGGGGTTTGTCCCCAGAAGAATGTCCTCCACGCGGTTTCCCCGGCTCATCGGTCCCCACGGCCATCCCAATTGCCGATCCTCGCCAATTCACCCCCAAAAATCCATCATCCTGGTCTTCGTCCCCGCCATCTCCCACCGGATCTCCCGCCTCCATACACGGTGACATCGTGTACGCCAAGCCTTCAGGTGATCCGTATATTGTACTTCGGCGCTTTTCCCCCATCCGCTTGCTCGCCCTTTTGCTCACCTCACGGCCAACACTTTCCGTCCCACCGTACTCTATCCCTTGACCATACCCGACAGCGATTCCAATGTTTTCCGGCCCTGCACTTTCATACATCGACCCGGGATAGACCATTCCTGAGAGCGTCGAAAGACGTGACAGTGCTTTGCTTGGGTGCCCATCTGACTTGGCAGCAGTACCTGAGATCGTGACAGAGGGCGCCACGTCCACATGGCGCGAATACCTTTTCATTGCCGTCTGGCCTGTTCCCCCTGAGTTTGAAACGATCGCTGCCGGCGCCGGTTTTGGTATCCCTGATTGGTATTGCGTCCACGTCCAAGGGACACCCCCACTCCCCGTTTGAGATGAGAGGCGTCGTTCTTTACCACCAAACAAAGGCGATTCATCTCCCATCTTTCGAGCTGGTGAAAATTCATCCTGAAGAATCGGGAGCGATGGTGTCGGATGGGAGCGCCGCCGCGGTTGTATCCACAATTTCACTCCAATGAGGATTGCAATAACCAAGAATGCACCACCTAAGGTTACAAGTGTGATAATCATGCTGGACACTTGATTTGGTGTTGTTTGCCGTGAAGGGGGATGTTCCCCTGATCTAGATGTGGGTGCGAGCGACAAGGTGCTAGAGATCGCAGAAGCTGTAAACGACGGTGGTAGCAAGGAATTTGGCATAGTAACGAATCTCGTCGAGGATAGAGTGGAAGAAGCCACGCCAGTGAGTGTCTCGGGCACATCAAACGGTCGGCGAGTCTGCTCAGGAATAGAGGGAAGTACCGCTGGGAGCAATGGGTTTGGCACTGGATCAGGCACAGCGGATATTTCGGCATTAGGATGAATGTTGGTCTCAGCATTTTGATTTCGATCTCCAGGTGTAAATTCGTCACCGTTCCCAGAGGTCACCACTGGCAAGTGCGCCGAATGAGATTTCAGGGGTAGAACGACGTTGACAGTGTGAATATAGGCAGCATTGTTTCTCTGAAAAGACTTTGTCGATAGTGATTTATCCATTGTATGAGCGTGCTTTTCCCTCTGAGACCGAGTATGACAAGCACCAGGCTCCAGCCCCCACTGAGAAGGTTGGCAAATCACTGGCAAGGGCATGCCACCACTGGCATACAGAACACAGCGTCCAGCGCAGAGTGAATAGATACCAAGCCAGTCAATCGCTCTAGCTCGCAAATGGTCCCTGAGACGGAAAGAGAGAGATGAGAGGCAACGGGGCGTCGGCGGGAAAGATTAGTGAGTGGTAATGTGGAGAACAGAGATAAATCAAATCACCTAAGACGCGTCTAGTCACGTGCAGACCGACGCGCCGACACAATGGCTTTCGACGACACGACGGGGAACTCGACTCGCGGCGAAGTGAAGTCTTAGTACCCCTGCCTGGCCACTCCTTACTTATATAACCCTATTTCCGCTCGTCAGCTCATCACCAATCTCTCTTTGAGCTCTTCTGGACTCCGTCGCGTCCTTAGTCTGTCTGGGAGGAGTACTCGACTATCATGCCTTCCAAGGCCTCGAGAAAGGTGTCAGTGCTCTATAATCCATATTTCGTGCAGACCAATTGGCTAAGCCAGACACGGCGGACAGTGATCCGTCAACACACCCCTCTTACCTTTCCGCCAAGTCCAGTGTGACCACTGGGGCAGGAAGCAAGGGCGCGTCTGACGGAACGTCCATGTCAGCGGGTCATGGGCATCCTGATTCCACTTCTTCTTCCTATGACGATGCCTCGCCACTTCACTTTCACGGGCTGGCGGTCACTCAAACGCAAACTCAGGTGCCATCCTGCGCGGAGGGGAGTGGCAAGGACAGCATTCCGTCGGAAACTAGGGTTTGTATCCACTTCCGATCTACTTTGCTTTACGCGCCGCTACGTCAGCTGATAGTTGCTGACATCTCCACCGTTGGACAGGTGATGAAAAGGAGGAAAGTGTGTCATGACGCTGATATTTCTTCGCCATCCGAATTGCCATTGAAGGTCTCGAATATCACATCTGATACAAAATCAACGTCTCGCTCCTCCTCTAAATTGAAGCGGCGGCGCTCTCCTTCTATTGACTCCTTTGCAGGGGCAGAAGAATGGGAGGATCCTGCAAAAGTCTTTCTTGCCGCGAATAGCAAGTTTGAGCTTCCGCTTTCCGAGTTGGGCAGGGATACTACGCAAGAAGACTATCGAGAAGATAAACACCACAGACCACCCCTACGCGAGCCTACTCTCCCTTCGCATAAGCAGAGCAACCGTGGTTCTGGAGCTTTGCCTGATGATGTTCTTTCTCCATTGTCGGATGTGCCGCCTGATGCTCCGAGACCAGACAATACCCACGAAAACGACACTTTTGATGTCTCCGACAACGCCTCCACTCCTCCCCTAGTGTCGAACCCAGGGTCAATGGACCATATAGATACTCAAGTGGAAGATTACCAGGCGACACAGCCTCTTGCTGACGAGGATTTAGACGCAGACACCACACAAGTTTCCGATGTTGGTGTCCTGCATGTCGAACAAAGCTCTCCGCAAGAATACACTTGCACGAATTCACGGCCATCCACGAATACCCGGAATATTCTAGGGATGGTGAATCCCATGAAAAAATGGCGCCATCAACAGGGCCAGCTGTTGCAACAACAACATGCCGTATCCGACAACATACCAGATGGACAAACCCAACCGTCCGTTGACTTCTCGAGATCAACTAATGCCCCTAGCACGGGTCGCAGACTTTTTGAACAGTTGGCGGCGCAAATGCACTCAGAACCACAATCCGTGCAACAAGGTCGTAATAATTTCGGTTTACGTGCAATAGATGAAGATAGTCGAGAGACCGTCGTTGTTCCCGATTCTGAACCTGGGGATGCACCGCCCTCTTCAGGCCGAGCCAAGTCGCCTACTCCAGGTGATCCACTACACAGGTCTCCATCACCGCGGCCCGTCATACGAGACAAGATCGCTCAACCTGATGCGGGTACAAATGCACAGACGGATGACGATGACGATGACGTCCCGCTAATGCTCACTGTGGGTCGCCCAGCACCAAGGATAACTCCGCCGTCTGGAAACGCAGGTGAG
>WNFR01005716.1_pt1 | contig 12735 bp, 16 predicted proteins | sample 5400221 | NCBI WGS metagenome assembly WNFR01 (sample SAMN13153357, study PRJNA577476) | soil metagenome | isolation source: 40 cm soil under Madrone tree | place: USA:California | collected 2016-06-14 | reverse complement strand
GCCTCGCAAGCCCCAACCGGATGTTTCGGAGCTGGTGGTAGCCCAGGTGACAGTGTGAATCTGAGAGCTGGAGCTACTCCTGCCGAACCGCTTACGCTGCTGGAATCATCCAAGCCATCGCTTATCAGCAATCTGGGGTTCAACGTCGATATTGGCGGAGGAAGCGGGCCAAACAAAAATGGAATCGCGGCTTCGTTTACTGGAACTATAGCCAACGGTCTGCCCTGCGACTCGAGCACGCGTCCGTGGGTTTCGGTTCAGCGAAACCATCAACACACGACGCTGGTCAATGCCAATTCAAAAGGGGAAATCTGGCTCTTCGCGGGTACTGATTCCGGTTTTGAAGGGTTAACGCAACTCTACTACCAGCGGATTGATGTAACTCTAACACCTGTGAGTCCTCCGCCTGCGCCAGTCTTGCTTACCGATCAAAATACCGGCAGAGCAGCCGCGATGGATTCCGTAACGCTGCTGCGCGAACCGTTCTCTGTAGCATCGTCGCAGAATTTTTTCAGTGCGGACCAGCGCACACGCATCACCCTTTTTGGTTACAATCTGGAATTAAAGAATGGCGAAGGCCTTTCAGCTATCTCGGCTCAAGCTGAGGATCCTCAGCATAGAATCTACTCGTTACCGGTTGAAGCTGCCCAAGAAGTTCCGGACTTTGATTGGATCACCGGCGTTACGGTCAAACTTCCCGACGAACTACAGGGTATTGGGGATGTATCAGTGAAGATCGGCTTGCGCGGGGTGTTGAGTAACCAAGTGCTGGTCAATATTAAGTAAATTAGTAGCAATTTGAAATGGAGGTTAAGTGGAGTCGCTCACCGCTGAAGCAGCGTTAGGCCTCATAAAACGGACAACCCATGGCGGTTAACGAAGTGCACACTGAGCTTCTTTTCTCGTACGGCACGCTCCAACTCGAGGCTGTACAAATGGCGACATTTGGTCGGCAATTAGTTGGTACAAGAGATACTTTGCCAGGGTTCGAACTGGTCCTGTTAAAGATCGAAGACCAGACGGTAGTTGCAATCAGCGGAAAGGCGCACCACACCATGGCCAAGTTCACCGGACGCGCTTCCGACGTTGTACCCGGAGCGGTGTTTGCTGTCACGCCAGATGAAATTCAGAATGCCGACAAGTACGAAGTGGCGGCGGTCAAGCGAGTGGCAGTAGTCCTTCAATCGGGAGTACGTGCGTGGGCATACGTCGATGCTCGATACGTGCCTTCGGATTCATGATATCGTGACCGGTGGCACCAACCTGGCGCTATGTGGCTCATGTTGAATTTTAGTAATCTGAGATGGAGCTTGAGAGGAATAAGAGGAAATGATCTCAAACAAACCAAAGAAATCAGTCGCTGCCATCCTGGCTTTCGGTCTAATGCTCTCGATCGCACACTCGAGTGTGGCGCGCTCCAGCGTCTCGCCTTCTGAGAATGCGACACCCGGTACCGCACAGGGTACGGACATCCACGCTATCAAGGACGCCGGACTTCAGTTCGAATTGCCCAAGGGCTGGAAGGCCGAAACGCAGGAGAACGGTAACCTATTCGTTTCATTTGAGGACGGCGCTGCTTCGGTTACCTTCGTCGTTGAGGACAAATACGCGGAAGTTGTTTACGGGATGAAGAAGAGTTTGAAGGAATCACTGAGTGACCTGAAGTCAGACGGCCAGCCTAGAGAGGGTACTCACAATGGCATGATACATATCAGCGAGTCCGGCTCTGGTCTCTTAAAGGAAGCAAAGGTGACCTGGAGCATTGATGTTCTGAAAGCCAGCAAGAACGTAACTATCTTGACATTCGGCGTCGACACCGTAATGGAGACCCACACTGCGGAGTACGTAAAATTCGTAAAGAGCATCAAGAAAGGTCAAATTCAATGACTGAGTGAGTAGTAGCTGGTATGAAGAGCTACCGAAAAGAACTTTGGCTAGAGGTGCCCACCCGCCGTGCCTTCATTAACATCACTCCAAAAGTAGCGGAGTGCCTCCGTGAAAGCGGTGTCAGGGAAGGGCTCGCGCTGGTAAACTCGATGCACACGACGGCCGCGGTGTTCATCGACGACGACGAAAAAGGCCTCTACCGCCAATACGAAATCTGGTTGGAGCAACTGGCCCCCGTCGTGGCGGCCGACCCAAACGATGAAGACACCATCGGGGAAGACATTATCGACGCACACATGAAGAGGCAGTTGATGGGGCGCGAAGTGGTGGTCGCCGTGACGGAGGGGCGGTTGGATTTCGGACATTGGGAAAACATCTTCTACGGAGAGTTCGACGGCGGGCGGAAGAAGCGTGTGTTGGTAAAGATCATCGGCGAGTGAGCGTTCGGCGGCTTAGGATGAATCATGGAAAAATGGACGAAGCTTTATTAAAGAATCACTTGTGCTAACTTGTCACATGATTTGACGAGAAGTATTTTGCTGTCCAATCTTTGAGGTTGTCTTGTTGCAGAGTCATGAGAGGAGAAAGAAATGGCTGGTGCAAAATTAGTAGTGCTCTATCCCTACCCGCAAAACGTGGACGTTTTCGAACGGGCTTACACAGAAGAGCATGCGCCGATGGTGAACGAGAATAACATGAAAGGCATTACGAAGTTTGTCGCGACCAAGGTGGTGGGAACTGCTGACGGAAGCGCGCCTCCCTTTTACAGGATAGCCGAGCTTCATTTCCCGTCACTTGAAGCGCTTCAAGCAAGCGCGTCGTCTACGAGCGCGCAAGAGGTGGTAGCGCATGCGGTCTCGATTTCCAGCGGAGGGAAACCCCTCGTCCTAATCGCCGAGGAGCAGACAACTAACTTCTAGAATCAAGAAGTTCCTGAAAGCTGATGTCTATTTCCGTAATCGTTCCGGCCTATAACGAAGAAAACTATTTGGGCGAGACGCTAAAAAGTATTCAGAGAGCAAAGGAGTTCTTGCTAAAAAAAGATGCTGTACCAACGGAAATAATCGTTGTCGACAATAGCAGCACAGATTCTACACCTGCCATCGCTTTATCTTCCGGCGCTAGCGTCGTAAAAGAGTCAAAACACAACGTTGCGAGAGTTCGAAATGCTGGTGCGAGTTTCGCAAAAGGTAATCTCATGGTGTTCATTGATGCTGATACAATCGTGCCTGACGAGCTTCTGTGGCGGATCAATGAAGTTATGGCAAGCCCATCTTGTTTTGGTGGGGCAGTGGATACCGATTACCGCGCGGCTAAGACTCTGGTGAAGACTTATCTGCAAGTGTGGCGGATTCTTGGGAAGCTGCTAGGGATGGCACAGGGGGCGACACAATTTTGCCGTAGAGACGTTTACGCTTCCCTGCTTGGTTACGATGAATCGCTCTACATGGGTGAGGACGTTGATTTCCACTGGCGCATGAAGCAGTCTGCGAAGCGGCAAAACGCCCACGTTTGTTTCATAGAAGATATACAGGTTGTTCCCTCGACCCGACGTTTTGATCAATGGTCCCTCTGGCAAACCTTGCTCTACACTAATCCATTCTATGTTTTGGCATTTCGACGTAAGAAAAGAGCTTGGAGAGGTTGGTACAAGGTTATTCCTCGATAGCCTCGCGTGTACTACGAGGTGATCGAGACCTTCACGGCCAAAGGTCGAACTGATTGATGAACAAACTTCCCCATCAGGTTTGGATCATCACTCTGCTCATTCTAACTGCGGGCACAGTTCGTACCCAATCAGTAAGCAAAGTCGAGGTTGGACCACAGATCACTACCTTGACCCTGTTTCCTCCCGGTGGTTTTGGAGACAATACTGAGCCAGGGTTCGGTGCTCGCTTCAGTTTTAATTTCAACGATAAGATCGCCTTCGACGCTGAAGGTAACTTCTTTCCAAACAAGAATGTCTTTCAGGGATTGGGCGAGGGACGCGCGGTTCAGGGTCAGTTTGGCGTCAAAGTTGGCAAGCGCTTCAAGAGATTTGGCCGGCTTGCGAAAGTACGACCCGGCTTCCTGAGTATCGGGGATGTTTTCTCTTTTCGACCGGGCTTTTTCGGGAGGTGACGAACTAATTGTTCAGGGGAATCAAGAGGGAATGTGTATTTCCTCCTGATTGGGTTCGTGATCTTTGCCATCGGTGTCATCGGACTCATAAGTCAATGGTGAGTCTGAAGAGTGTTACTGAAATTGCTCGCGAAAGATTCAATCCGCAGATTACGCCGATTACACAGATTGCACAGACTCAAGAATCAGGAGCAGGATCCAAGAGGCATTTGTTCCCCCGTGCCCTGTTTCCTGGTTTTTTTTGTCGCCGTAATCTGTAGTCTGTGGATAGCAATGGAAGGAGACCGATAAATGAAAGCTGTATTCAAAACTGCTTCCCCGTATCTCGACGACGCAATGAACCTGCCTGTTGAGAATGTGGAGACTGCTATTCCTTTCTACGAAACAGTGATGGGTTTCCAGGTTGTATCAAGGATGGATGAGCCATTTAAGTCTGCTGTTCTCGGTAGAGATGCCATTCAAATCGGATTAGCCGAGAATGGGGGCGACCCAACTCAGGACGGATGTTTCTTTGAAGTTGATAATCTCGAAGCAGCCTTCGCTGAATTGAAGGCGAATGGTCTGGGAAAGGAAGAAGCCAACTTTCGCGTCGACCAACACGGAACCACGGCTTACCGGGTCTTCTTCGTCGTGGCCCCAGACGGTCTTTGTTACTGCCTTGGTGAACGGCAAAGTTGAGTTATGCAGCACGATGAGATCTGAGGAGAACAAAACTATCCTCGTTATCGGCGGCCGTGGGGAATTTGGTCAATTCCTCCAGCAAGATATTCTGCCGGTTCTCGGCGCAGATAGTATCTTGACCATCGAGCGCGAAACACCGCGCGATGAATATCTCTTGATGCTTCAGCGCGCTCGTCACATCGTGCTTGCAACGCCGCTCGCAGGCTACGCAGAACTCGCATGCGAACTCGTCTACCGCTGCCGCGATTTCCTGACGCAGACGACGCTATGGCTGATCCCTTCGGTCCAAGCAGGGGTGTGGCGAGCAGTCACAGCGACGCTTGAGATGGTCGGGAATCCTCTTCTCTCAGCGGTTTTCGTGCATCCGATGTACGGGCCTAACGGTTTCCGAGCGACTGAGCCGGAGGCACGAACCTTCCAAAACGTGCTAACGGCAACGCATGAGGGTTCCGAACATTCGATGTCGGCAGAAGTGACGCAGATTTGCGACGCGTTCCGGAGCAAATTCAACATCGCGACTGCGTTAGACTTTGATCCCGAAGAGCACGACAGGATAACAGCGTATTCGCAGGGGCTCTCGTATTGCGTGGCTCGGTGCATGTTTGAGCAACCGGAACTTGACACGTTGCTAAAGGAACACATGCCGGATCTTTTTCATTCCTTTCACGCCAATCACGATCTCATTCTCGATTTCATCAGAATCAATGCTTACATGCCGCAGGTTATCGCTGCCTTTACAGAAGCATGGCGGCAGACTACTGAGTCGACATATCGAGATGTCTTGCAAGCATTCGCACAAGCAGATAACTCGCTGAACACAGGCGAAGACTCACCGATCCCGACGAAGTGGTACGAGAAGCTCCGCGAAGCAGCTTCGATTATTAAATGACCGCGAAGTGGCGGTGAACCTCAGCGCAACGTGCTCGAGATTGAGACTTCAAACCACTCGACCTGGCACGGTCATCCGAGTTGCGCAAATTTGCAGGTTGGGAAGGTGGACCCTGTCCCCGGTCAAGTTGGAACGCCATTCAACAGAAATCACAGTTCAATTTCGACAACCTCAACGATCACGCTGTCAGCTTCGTGAACTATGAGGTAGCCAAGGCAGAGTGATTGACTTGCTGTTGAGTGACACTCCAAGTTGAGCGGGGGCAGGGTCCACCTTCCAACCTGCAAATTTTGGCCCGGTTGAGTGATTACTTAAATATTGTGAGGGTTTGGATCATATTTTTCAGTTTACAATCATCACCATGAAGCGTTCCGGAGTAGCAGACCTTCCTCTTCATGGCGGCCGCGTCCCGCAATGGCTTGCGGAGCGGATGACCAAACTCGGCACCGCCATCACCGAAGCCATCGTTTCGGACTACGGTACTTCCGCCTTCCTCTCGCGCCTGAGCGATCCCTTCTGGTTCCAGGCACTCGGCTCTGTAATGGGAATGGACTGGCACTCTTCCGGCATCACGACGTCCGTCATGGGCGCGCTCAAGCGTGGCCTCGCGCCGCGCGCCGGCGAACTCGGCATCCACATTTGCGGTGGCCGCGGAAAGTTCTCGCGAAATACACCTGACGAGTTGCGCTTGATTGCAGAGCGCCGCGGCTTCGATGGCGAAGCCCTCGTCCGCACCAGTCGACTTACCGCACGCATAGACAACAATGCGATCGCCGACGGATTTCAGATTTACTTACATAGCTTCGTTGTGACGTCGGACGGCGAATGGGCAGTTGTGCAACAGGGTTTGAATGATCGAAGCGGAATGGCTCGCCGTTATCACTGGCACTCGTCGTCCGTCCGCGACTTCGTTGCCGCTCCGCATACGGGAATAGTGGGCGAGAATCAAGGCACCATAATGAATCTGGTGGATTCACAGGCCAAGCCAGCGCAATCCGCATTGCTCGAGATTGCTCGCGAACATCCGGAGAGGACTCTGAATGCCGTGCGGCACCTGAGCATGCCTGCCCATCACGAAGTGCGGAAGTCGAATGTCGATATGAAACGACTTGGCGCCGTGCTCGCCGTAGCTTACGAACGCGAGCTACATGACTTCGCCGAGCTTCTGCTCCTGGAGAATCTTGGACCGCGCACTCTTCAGTCGCTCGCCTTAGTTGCCGAAGTGGTCCATGGTGCGCCGACCCGTTTCTCAGATCCTGCACGTTTCTCATTTGCGCACGGCGGCAAGGATCGCCATCCATTTCCCGTGCCCTTGAAGACTTACGACGAGTCACTCAATTTCCTGCGCACCTCACTCGATAGGGCAAAGGTTGGCGACAAAGATAGACTCGATGGCTTACGCCGGCTAGAACGTTTCTCTCGGGCGGTTGAGACTCAATTCCTACCCAAGGCCGATTTCGAGGCGGTCATTGCCCATGAAAATCGAATATCTCCCGCGCTCGACGGCCGTTCGGTCTTCGACGACAAACGCAAGCACGACAATCACAGACAACTCCGTCTCTTTTAGGTTTTCCAGCGGAGAAATAATTACCATCTGACGAGATCACTCCGTTACAGAACCTTATGTCCCATCGTTCTGCTAGATTTCAACCAAGAGCGGTAAGCTGCCGCCCTAGATAAGCTTAACAACACGTTGAGAGTAGCGTGAACGACCCGGTCGCTACCGCTCCTCGGTTCTGAGGTTAGTGGCTGCGTTATGCGATTGTTAGCGTCGGCCAATTGAGACAGCACGCGCGTTTTAGTGACTTTGATTTTTGCTTTGCTTTTGGGTACCCTTATCTTCTTCCCCCATAAGAATCACCCGACATAAGGAGCCTCTCGGAGCGTTCTATGCATTTGGTATGAAAAAAAATCGAAGGAGCTAACTATGAACGGTAATCAGATCGGGAAATTTCGCCCATTCACCCTGGCTTGCGGCCTGGCCGTGATATTCGCGCTTATGCCGTCAGCCTTTGGACAAGTCTCGAGCACTAAAACTACCCGAGACATGAACATTAACCTAAGATCCGTTCCAAGCGGCGCTAAGATGAAGTTTAGAGGTGTCGTCATGGGACGCGATTCCGATACATTCACGATACGCGATCGGAATCGGACGGATTATCAAGTCCTCATAAGTGACAACACTAGCATCAAGACTTACGGTGGCTTCCTTCGCAGCGGTAAGAAGTATCCTGTCACCGATATCTTGCGGGGGCTGATTGTGGAAGTAGAGGGACGAGGTGATGCCCAGGGCCAGCTCGTGGCAGATAAGATCAGGTTCAACGAATCGGATATGAGAGCCGCCGTTACAACCGATACTCGCGTAGGTCCGGTTGAAGCAAACCAGCAGCGTTTGTCCGGGCAGATGGATGAGTTATATGCCGTCGCCGCTGAGGCCAGAAGCGAAGCGAATACGGCAAATGAACGCATTTCCGCTCTGGACGATTACGATGTGCAAGAATCTGTCGCGGTAAACTTCAGAGTGAATAGTGCAGTGCTTTCACCCGAAGCCAAACAGCAACTCGACGCCCTGGCAACGAAAGCCAATGAAGCAAGAGGTTATATGCTGGAAGTTGGGGGGCATACGGATTCGACCGGCAGCGAAGCGAAGAATTTCCGACTCAGCCAGCAGCGTGCCGATGCCGTGGTTCAATATCTTGCGGTGAATCATAAAATTCCTCTTCGCCGTTTCGTCGCACCAATGGGCTACGGTAAGACGGAAGCCATAGCAGACAACACGACCCCAGCGGGACGCGCGCAGAATCGACGTGTTGAAGTAAAGATGCTTCTCAATCGCGGCATGAGTCAACAGAAACCTGCGACTTCCATGGTCAAGCCTTAACCTATTTTCAGCGCAAAAGCGCGAACCGCAATAGCCGGGGCAACCTCCGGGAGAAGGCAGTAATTCCTGGTCGCTGGAAGCTAACCGTGAGTTGGGGACAGGAGCGTGGCGGTTGACGCCGTGCTCCTTTCCAACCTTGCGGTGATTCCAAGATGCTCGACTACGCCGGTCATAACAAAATCTGGCCTTATTGGAAAACGAAACGATTGTGCGTGTCTACACAAAGTCAGAACCGAGAGCGGTAGCGACCGGGTCGAAACGCGTCGAGCAATCTCGGAAACGACCCGGTCGCTACCGCTCTCGGTTCTGACTTTGTGTAGCCGCGCAGTACCTTCTAGCAGACGAATACCGCCAGCGCTTTGGACCTCAGGCTTGATACCAGGAGACAACTATGGACCAACCAGGTGTTACGTTTTATTGCTGGGAAGACATGCCGAAAGAGAAGGTAACCGACATGCTGGATCGCCGGCTGATAACAGGCGAGCGCATCATGCTGACGCATGTTTACCTGAAGAAGGGCGCAATTGTGCCACAGCATTCGCATGAAAATGAACAAATCACTTATATCCTCGAGGGCGGTCTGCGATTCTGGATCGGCGAAGATGAGTCGGAGGTAATCGACCTCCATGCGGGGGACGTCCTGCACATTCCCTCGCTAGTCAAACACAAAGCGGAAGCGCTCAGTGATACGCTCGACGTTGATGTGTTCAGTCCACCCCGCCAGGATTGGCTTGATAAGACTGACGATTATCTTCGGCAGACATAGGCCTTGATGGTCCAATGGACCTCGGACTCAAAAACAAAGTTGCACTAGTCGCTGCCGCCAGTCGTGGACTTGGCCGAGCGGTCGCGGAAGAACTCGCCCAGGAAGGAGCTCTGCTGGTCCTTTGCGCGCGCAACGCGCAGACGTTGACGGAAACAAGCGAAGCTATCTCACGTAGTAGTGGCAGAGACGTGCTTGCCGTGCCTGCCGATGTCGCCGTTCTAAGCGATGTTTTGCGGGTTGTTGCTTCCGGTATCGAAAGATTTGGACGCATCGATATCCTGGTCACTAACGCCGGTGGTCCACCTGCGGGCAACTTTGAGCACATAGCGCGCGAGCAGTGGGAACAGGCTGCGCGCCTCACGCTTTACAGCACAATTGAATTCGCACGTCAGGTGTTGCCAGGCATGAAAGAGCGACAGTGGGGCCGAATCTTAAACATCACTTCCATCGCCGTGAAGCAACCGGTAGAAAACTTGATCCTGTCGAATAGCTTGCGCGCCGGCGTTACAGGGTTTGCGCGCACGTTGGCCAACGAGGTAGCGCCGCTGGGAATAACCGTCAACAATATCCTGCCCGGGTACACGCGCACGGAGCGCGTCGAAGAACTAGCTTCCATGATGGCTGCAAAAGAAGGCATCAGTGCCGCGGAATTCAAGGCGCGGTGGGAACATGAGATACCGATGAAGCGACTCGGGGAGCCGCGCGAGTTTGCCGCTCTCGCCGCGTTCCTGGTTTCAGAACGCGCCAGCTATATCACAGGAACTTCAATTCAAGTGGACGGCGGCTGGGTTCGCTCGCTGCTGTAATCCGCAGCAAATGAATCCACAGATTACGCAGATTACACAGAAAAAAGGACACAGGGATGGGAGCAGTAGGCAGGAGCGGTAATTCGCTCGCATAGACACCACGCCCGAACAAACATCTCATCGTTATGATCCTGCTCCTGCTCCTGATTTTGTGGTCTGCGTAATCAGCGTAATCTGTGGATACTGTGTTTCGTAGTGCCTAACCAGCGACAAACTAAAGTTTATCGGGCACTTCGGACACTGGAGATTCGTTTGGCGGTTGTAATCCTCCGACGGCGATGTAGGTAACCGTATCCCATGCATTGTGAATCCCGATGAAAAGGAGGAGGAGGGCCATCGTACCGATCACGAAAAGAGCTCGTTGAGGATAGCTTCGAAGCACGATTGCGGAGATCAGGATCAACGCATACGCAATAAGTGGTAGCACCGCATGCCAGAGCCAGTCTTCCCACACCGGACGGTACTCGGTTTGGCGTCGCGCTCGCCTCACGACGATTACGCCGTACACGACACCGACAAGTCCGCATACTCCCAGGGTGAGGCCCACACTCGTGAGCCCGTGCCAGGGTGCACTCAGAATTGCCGACACGAGTAGCACAGAACAGAAATGCACGATCGTCGGAGTGCCGAACGCAGCTATTGATTGATCGTTACTTTCCCGTGCTCGAGCAGCACTTTGTGTCCTTGCTTCTGCAATAAGGGCAATAACCACAAACTGCAAACCCGTTAGTGCCGCGCCCGAAGAACCAACGATGACGTAAAAGCTTTCCCATGCTATAAGTGGTGACCGTGCGGCTTCTTCCATGATGCCTCCTCAACCATTCATCCACAGATTACACAGATTTCGCGGAGCATTAAACAAGAACTTGCCGAGCCATGGCTAACCGGGGCAGTGATACAATCGCTTCGCGACTATACCGATTGCTGCTAAATACCGATAGCTCGCATAGCAAACCAAAGAAAGGTCCAAATTACGATGCTCAATAGATTGTCAGTTGCTTGCATGTGCGCCATGGCGTCATTCCTTTTTGTGGCGTGCACAAAGACGAAGACCTCGCAGTCTGCAACGAAACCAACTAATCAATCATCCGCAAATCAAGGCGTTGAGAAGATCAAGCCTGCGCCCGGAACTGGCAACGTTCAGGGAAACGTACTTTATAACGGCAAGCCGGTGGAGAATATTCAAGTCAAATTATGCGAAACCTTTAGTCGATTCGTCAGCGGTTGCGGCGGGAAAATCTATACGGCACAAACCGATAAAGCCGGTGACTATGTGATCACAAACGTCGAACCAAAAGCATACGAGGGGTTGACAGTGCGTGTGTTTGATACCGATTCATATATCTTTGCTACTGCCGGAATCGCAGGGCTTAGCGCAACAAAATACGACGTGACTGCTGATAAGACTCTGTTTGTATCCCCCACCCATCTTTTCAAAGGCGATCTGAAGGTGGTCAACCCTAAAGCGGGAGCAAAGGTGAGCGCACACAATCTGGAGCTGAAATGGGATTCGTATCCGGAGGCGGCCTACTACAAATTCAGTATTTATCCCGAAGATTCGAGTCTGACATCTCCCTACATCAACGAACGCATCGAAGGAACCTCGTTACGTATCGACAAGCCCCTCCAGAAAGGTACTTATCGTTGGCAAGTTGAAGCCTATAACGGCGCAGATCAAAAACTGTCAGAAAGCAGTGACGACATTAAGTTCACAATCGAAGATGCTGGTTAGAACTACTCAACGCGAAAGTTGAAATGATGATCCAGCAGAACATTGCCCAGTCGTTCCATTCGCCGATCGTGTTCGTATTGCTCGGCGTCATCGCGGTTGGGCTGCTCTACGTGCTCTGGCGGGAAGTGCGGAAGATTCCGGCGAAGTTGTTCGCACTGATGGCCACGGCGTTTGTAGACATGTTGGGCCTGCTGATGATCCTGCCGCTCCTGCCGTTTTATGTAAAGTCGTTGGGCGGGTCCGGAATCAACGTGTTGGGAATGCACTTTGGAATCGGCATCATCATGGGTTTCATCGTCACTTCCTTCACTCTCGCACAGCTCCTGAGCGCGCCCATGTGGGGACGCTTTTCCGATCGAGTAGGACGGCGGCCCACGCTGCTCATCGCGTTGGGCGCGTCGGCGATCGCGTATCTGATTTTTGGCTTCGCCCACTCTCTGCTCCTGCTGTTTCTCTCGCGGATCGTGCAAGGCGCTGGCGGAGGGACCGTGGGGGTCATTCAAGCTTACGTGGCCGACTCGACCCTGCCGCAGGATCGTGCGCGCGCGCTCGGTTGGCTCTCGGCTACGACCAACCTCGGCGTGGCGCTCGGGCCGGCGCTCGGCTCATTTGCCATCACGTTAGGCAAGTACGACCTGATACCTGGACCGGCGACGCTGCAAATGGGCCGCGCGGCGCCGGGGATTATCGCGGCCGGAATATGCCTCTTGAACATGGCCTTCGCGGCGCGCTACCTGAACGAGTCGCGTGATTTGAATGAACAGACGCCGCAAGCAGGCGAGGTAAGTCGGACCTCGAGTCAGGCTATCTGGCGCGTCATCTCGCATTCGGGCGAGCCTTCGTCGCGACTGATTTGGATCTACGCGATCGCCATCGGCGCTTTCCAGGGAAGCTTTTCGGTCCTTGCGCTCTTTCTGAACGCGCGCTTCCAGGTCACTGAACAGACGATCGGTTATTTCTTCATGTACGTCG
>WNFR01011932.1_pt1 | contig 12738 bp, 9 predicted proteins | sample 5400221 | NCBI WGS metagenome assembly WNFR01 (sample SAMN13153357, study PRJNA577476) | soil metagenome | isolation source: 40 cm soil under Madrone tree | place: USA:California | collected 2016-06-14 | reverse complement strand
GCTTCATTTCATCCGTGACGTAGCTCGCGTCGTCGTGTTCGCCGTGGCCGGAAAGGCGCAAGACCGAAGCGACGACGAGCTGGGGCGGGCGACCTGCTCGTGCGCGTTTCACGGCGCTGCCAATGACGTCGAGGCATGTGCTCAAATCCGTCCCGTCGATGCTGTAACCTTCGAAACCGTAACCTTTCGCGCGATCTACTAAGTCAGCACACGCAAACTCGCGGTCATTAGGCGTGGAATACGCATAATGATTGTTCGTGGCGACCATTACTAATGGCACTTGCTCAACGGCCGCGATGTTCATGCCTTCGTGAAATGAGCCGGTCTGCATGCCGCCTTCGCCGATGCAGGACAAGCCGACAAAATTTTTCTCGCCGCGAAAACGTTTCGCCAGCAGTGCGCCCACCGTCACCGACACCATCGCGCCGAGGTGGCTAATCATGGCGAGCTGACCGTCGCCTGGCTTTCCGCGATGAATATTGCCGTCACGGCCGCGCATCGGCCCCTGCCGGGAGCCAAGATAAGTGCGGGCAACGTCGACAATCGGTTCGCCGAACGCAGAACGGCCCGCTTGATCGCGAATCAGTGGCGCAAAGATGTCGCCCTTTTGCAAAAACATTCCACAAGCAACGCTGACCGCTTCCTGGCCTTTGCCGATGTAAACGCCGCCGGTGATCTGGCCGCCGCGGTAAAGACTGACCAGTTTCTCCTCGAGCGTGCGTGCGAGCAGCATCCAGCGAAACGCCTCCAGGAATCGCTCATGCGGCGCCGCCTTCTTGGCTGAAGTTTTTTTTCCGCGCTGCGCCGTCTGAAGCATCGGCCAATTTTACGCAAGATCGACAATCGCGCGCAAAAAATTTTTTATGGAGGGACACGCGCTGTCGTGCTCCAATTTTACCTCGCCGACACCGCGGCGCCCTCCAAATCAACGCCCAGCGCGACTGGCTTGTTGTTCGCCGTGGCCATTTTCGGCCAGGGCGAATTGGCGTTGCGAAGAAGCGGGTTCTTGTTGCGGCGGTGTTTGTGCGCCGGCGGGCGGCGCCGTCAGTTTCATTCCGACCAGTTTGCTCACGCCGCGTTCTTCCATGGTCACGCCATAAAGCACGTCTGCCTTCGCGATCGTGCGTTTGTTGTGGGTGATGATGATGAACTGGCTTTGCGCAATGAAACGGTCGAGCATTCGAACAAAACGGTTGATGTTGCTCTCATCCAGCGGCGCGTCGATTTCGTCCAAAACGCAAAACGGGCTTGGGCGCACCATGTAAATTGCGAAAAGGAGCGCGACCGCAGTCATGGCGCGTTCGCCGCCGCTCAACAGCGAAATGCTTTGCAATTGTTTGCCCGGCGGCTTCGCCGAAATCTCGATTCCGCAGTTGAGCGGATCGTTCTCGTCTAGCAATGAGAGGTCGGCCCGGCCGCCGTCGAAGAGTTCGGCAAACATTTCTCTAAAATTGGCGCGGACCTGGGCGAATGTTTCGGCGAACAATTTCTTGGTCGTCGAATTGATCCGCGAAATCACATCAAGCAGTTCCCGCCGGGAATTGGTGAGATCGTTATTTTGTGATTCGAGAAACTTGTACCGCTCCTCGAGCTCATCGTACTCCTGAACCGCGTCCAGATTGACGGGGCCCATGTTGTCGAGCTGCCGGGTAAGATCGACAATCAGCTTTTGTAGTTCGTCGTTGGCAAGATCGACATCGGCGGTTGGGGCGACTTCTTTTTCGGCGCGTTTCAATTGTGCCCGCAACGTTTTCCCAAATGCAGCTTCGTCCGGACTGAAGGCGCGCAAATCGATTTGGTAGCGCCGCGAAATATTTTCCGCCAGGTTTTCGATCTGCATTTGCAACTGCGACTCGCGCACCTGCCGATGGCCGCGTTTTTCCTGCAACTCGCTGAGGGAATTGCGCAAGCCGCGCAATTCGGTTTCCCGTTCCTGCACTGCCCGGAGCCGAACGGCACGTTGGGACGAGATTTTGTTCGCGGCCGCTTCCGCTTCGGCTGCGCGCGCGGTTTGTTCCCCGATCGCAACTTCAGCGTCGCGGTTTTCCTGTGTTTGCGCCGCGAGCTTGCTTTCGTAACTGGCGATATCGGTCCGGCGGGTCGCAATTAGTTCGACAAGCTCAGCTTCGCGCGCGGCCATTGGTTGGCGTTGCGCTTCCAGACTTTCGTGACGCTGTCGCGCGGTCGCGACCGCCAGCCGCAAATCGTTCAACGTCTCGAGTGTTTCTTCCTCCTGAGTTCGCGCGCCTTTTTCATCCTTTTCGGCAGCGGTTTGCTCGGCTTCGTATTCAGCGAGTTCGTCGCGCGCTGCGTTCAAATCGCTTTCGAGCTCGGCTACGCGTTCGCCGGCCGCTTCGATTTGTTGCTCGAGCGTTACCTTTTCCGATTTGAGATTGTCGATCTTCCGCTCGGCCTCTTTTTCTTCCACTTGCAGCAGCGAAATTTTGTTTACTGAAGTGGACTGCGCGAGATGCGCGGCTTGATATTGCGAACGAGCATCGTCCAGCTGGCGCGACGCAGTTGCGACATTCGCTTTGGCTTGATCGCGTTTCTGAACCAAGATCTCGTGCTGATTCGCCCATTCGGTCTCTTCTTTTGCCAATGCGGCGACGCGCGTCTTCCGTTCGAGCAAGGAGTCTGATTTCACCGTGCTGCTCCCGCCGAAAACAATTCCCTCCGCGGAAATGAATTCGCCTTCGAGCGTCGCCATTGCCAGGGTTGGCTCATCTTTCTTGCACGCGAGCGCGTGTTCTAGTTTCGCGAAAACGAGAACGCCGCTGAGTAATTGGCGAATCACCGATTCGAGCGAGCGCGGCGCCACGATTTTATCAACGGCCCAGCCCAGTGCGCCTTTCGGTAAACTCTTGCGTACTGATTCGTGAGAAGAAGCGCCGAGCTTCGGAACGAAAAGCGCGGCCTGCCCAAGTTTCTTTTTCGTCAATCGCGCAATGATTTCTTCGGCGCTTTGCGCGTCGTTCAATATCACCGCGTGCAGATTTCGGCCGAGCGCGGCTTCGATTGCCGGAATAAATTTGGGTTCGACATCGATCTGGGCGACGAGCGAACCGACGATCGCGGCACGATAGCGCTCGGGATCGTCCAAGCCTTTGAGCACGGCCTGCGAACCCTGGGCGAGTCCTTCACCTTCGGCGTTGAGCTGACGCAAAATCTCAAGACTCGATCGCTTTTCGGCGAGAGTACGCTCTAACACTGCGAGTTCATTTTCCGCAGCTCCAAGAAGTTGTTGCTGTTGGCGCAAATTTGTTTCCGCCGTTTGCGATTGGGCGAGCAGTTCCTCCATTTTCTTTTGCTCGCTTTCGGTGGCATTGCGCGCGGTCGCGATTTCCGACGCAATTCGTTCATACGCTTTGGTCGCCTCTTTTGTTTCGATCGAGATTTGGCGGATCTGTTCCTGTGTTAATTCGCGCCGCGCGGTGATTCCGGCCAAATCACCTTCGAGCTTGTCGACCCGCGCTTTGTATTTGGAAAGCGACGCGCGCGCGGTTTCGCGATCGACCTGACGGGCCTCACGCTTGGCGCGGAGTTTATCGAGCAACTCGGTTACTTTCGCCAGCTCGTCTTGTTTCGCTTGGAGAAAGCGCTGCGTTTTTTCAATCAGCGCGTCACTTTCGCGGATCTGGGCGGAGTGCTGCTTCCGTTTGCTTTCGGCAGTGTCGATGTCGTTGCGCGCCCGTTCGATCAGATCGGCCAGTTCGTCTTTGCGTTGACGATTAAATTCGATGCGGCTCCGATGCGCCGCGACCTCACTTTGCAACCGCTGCGCTTCGGCGCGGATGTCTGTTACCTCGATGTCGATCTTGTCCAGCGCGCGCCGCTCTTCGGCGAGTTCGGTCTCGTCGCGATCGGTCTTAGCTCGCGATGTCTGCTCCGAAGCCGCGATTTTTTCGATGTCGGCGCGGCAGTGAGCGAGCTCGGCGTCGAGCGCTGCTAGTTGTTTTTTGGAGTGATGCGTTTCGAGCACGCGCAGGTCTGCGTGCAACGCCTGATAACGTCGCGCTTTGCCGGCCTGGCGCTGGAGCGAGCCGATCTGGCGCTTCACTTCTTTGATGATGTCGCCGATGCGCAGCAGATTTGCTTCGGTCGCTTCGAGTTTACGCAGCGCTTCGCGCTTTTGCGTTTTGTATTTGGTAATGCCGGCTGCTTCTTCGAAAATCGCGCGACGATCTTCTGGCCGCGAACTCAAGATCATGTCGATCTTGCCTTGCTCCATCATCGAGTAAGCGGAGCGGGCGACGCCGGTGTCGGCGAAAAGGTTTTGGATGTCGCGCAGGCGGCACGGCGTTTTGTTGAGCAAATATTCTGAATTACCATCGCGATAAACGCGACGGGTCACGCGCACATCGTGCCAATCGACATTCAGCTCCGACGCGCAATCGGTGAAAGTAAGCGAGACTTCGGCGAAGCTGAGCGGCTTGCGCGAGTCGGTGCCGTTGAAAATTACGTCAGCCATTTCGCCACCACGAAGCGATTTGGCGGATTGTTCGCCGAGCACCCAGCGAACGGCGTCGAGCAGATTGGATTTGCCACAACCGTTCGGGCCGACGATGGCGGTCACGCCTTCGTGGAAATTGAAAGTCGTTTTATCGGCGAAGGATTTGAAGCCCAAGAGATCGAGCGATTGTAAATGCATGCACGCCGGATTTCGGAATCCTGACCGCTCAATATAATCATACTACGAGGGTTACAAGCCGAAAGTGACACAATTTGTGGGCTCTGGGTAGGGCTCGACCGCAACATTTGGTGCTTGGACCGGCTGTCGATCCCTCTTGCTTCCCCTGCTCGAATCACGCACGATGCCGCCAATGGTCGCCGAGGAGACGACGTCGTTCCAACGCGCGGAGAGGGTCGATCATCAACTGATTCGCGCCATCGATGTTCCCGGACTGACCGCGAATATCGTCAACGCCACAATCGGCGCCGGAATTTTTGTTTTGCCGGCGTTGGTCGCGAAAGGTTTGGGACCGGCGGCGCCGCTCGCGTTCATTTGTTGCGCGATTGCGATGGTGCTCTTTGTGACTTGTTTCGCGATTGCGGGCAGTCGCGTTTCGTTGACCGGTGGACTCTACGCTTACGTCGAGGTTGCGTTTGGCCGTTATGTCGGTTTTCTCGCCGGCGTCCTTTACGGGATCACCGCGCTCGGCGCGGTTGCAGGCGTTGTAAATGTTTTGGTGAACTCGATCGCGATCGTCGTCCCATTTCTCGGGAACCCGGTCATGCGCATCGTCGTCATGATCGCCGTCTACGGCTTGCTCGTCGTCATCAATGTGCGCGGCGTGCGCGGAGGCGCCGGCGCGGTGACGGTGGTGACACTGGCGAAACTTCTGCCGCTGCTCTTATTTATTTGCGCGGGAATCTTTTTCATTCATCCCGCGAATCTCAGTTGGGCAGCGTGGCCGGGCAGCGAGGCATTAGGCGATAGCGTGATTCTCTTAATTTTCGCGTTCGTCGGAATCGAAGTGGCGTTGATTCCAAGTGGTGAAGTAAAAAATCCGGCGCGCACGGTTCCGCGTTCTGCTTACCTCGCGCTCGTTGTGACCACCATTATTTACATCACGATCCAGCTCGTGGCGCAGGGAACACTCGGTGCCGATCTGGCGAATTACAAAGACGCGCCGCTCGCCGAAGCGGCCGCGAAATTTCTCGGCAGCATCGGCCGCACCATTCTCCTCGGCGGCGCGACCATCTCCGCGTTCGGCTTTGTCACGAGCGACATTCTCAGTTCGCCGCGCATGATCTTCGCTTTCGGCCGCGACGGCGCATTGCCGGCATTTTTCGCGCATGTGCATCCGCGTTATCGCTCGCCCGACGTCGCCATCATCACTTACGCCGTGCTCGCGTTTAGCTTGTCAGTCACCGGCACATTTGAACAACTGGCGGTGCTTTCCAACGTCGCCGTCCTGTTGATGTATCTCCTGTGCTGCGCGGGATGCTGGTTTTTGGTGAAACGCGACATCCGCTCGGACGGTCAGCCGTTTAATTTTCCGGGCATGAAAATCGTTCCCGCCCTGGCCATTGTCGCGATTGTTTGGATTCTCTCGCACGCGACTGTGCGCGAGTTTGCCGTGAATGGAATCTTGCTGGCGCTCGCGTCAGTTGTGTATTTGATCCGCGGCCAGTTTCGTCGGAAGTCGTAGGCAAACGGCAAAAACAGATTAGATTTTGACCATGCGCGAAAATTATCTCGAGGACTTTTATTCCTTTCTCCGGTTTCCGAGCGTTTCCACGGACGAGAAGTTTTCCGGCAAAGTTAAAGATTGCGCGCAATGGCTCTCGCAAAAACTGACCAGAGTTGGATTGGAATCAAAAGTGGTCCCGACCGCAGGTCATCCAGTCGTTTGGGCGCGTAACAAACATCGCGCCGGCAGACCAACGGTTCTGATCTACGGCCATTATGATGTTCAACCGCCGGATCCGCTCGAGTTGTGGGACTCGCCGCCTTTCGAGCCGGTGTTGAAAAACGGTTACGTTTTTGCGCGCGGCGCAACGGACAACAAAGGACAGATTCTTTCTCACATCATTGGAATCGAGGAAGCGCTGCAAAAGGAAGGCGATTTGCCAGTGAATGTCGATCTTGTGATCGAGGGCGAGGAAGAAGTTGGCAGTCAACACCTCGGAAAATTTCTAAGCGACAATCGGGACGCTTTAAAATGCGAGGTCGTTTTGGTTTCCGACACCGGAATGATCGCGCCGCGTACGCCGACCTTAAGTTACGGACTGCGCGGAGTTGCCGCACTGGAAGTCAAAGTCACTGGCCCGAAAATGGATTTGCATTCGGGAATTTTCGGCGGCGCAGTGGCCAATCCGGCGGCAGCGCTCGCCAGATTGCTCGCCACGCTCCATGATCAGAATGGTCGCATCGCGGTCGAAGGTTTCTACGACGACGTCGCGCCGTTGCAGGGTTGGGAACGGGACAGTTGGAAAAAATTGCCGCTCGATCCGGATTCCGAAATGCTCAAGGAAACGGGCGCGCCCGCTCTTTTTGGCGAGGCGGGGTTCAGCACTCTCGAACGGGTTTGGGCGCGTCCGACCGCCGAAATCAACGGTATCGGCGGTGGTTATCAGGGACCTGGAACGAAAACGGTTTTGCCGAGTCACGCGATGGCGAAGTTGACCTTTCGCCTGGTCCCAAATCAGAAGGCAGACGTGATTGTCGGTCTCGTGAAGAAACATCTCCAAAAGAATCTGCCCCCGGGAGTGAGTCTGGAAACGACGAGCGGTCATCATGGCCCGTGGTATTTGACCGATCCGCACAGTAAATTCGGCCAGGCCGCGCAGCGAGCGCTGAAGAAAGTGTTCAACAAGGACGCGGCCCTCATTCGCGAAGGCGGGAGCATTCCAATCGTCTCCGACTTTCGAAATATTCTTGGCGTCGAAACGTTGTTGATCGGTCTCGCGTTGCAAGATTGCCGGGCGCATTCGCCGAATGAAAATTTTCCACTGGAAAATCTCGAGGCTGGCATTCGAATGAACCAAGCCGTACTCCAGGCGCTGGCTGGCTGAACCGGCCGCTATCGCGTGAAAAGTAAACTGCGCTACGTGCTCGTGATCGCGATGACGGTTGCGATGAGCACTGCTCTCGTGCGCGGGACGCAAGAGCAGGGGGAATCATTCGGTGAGAAATTGAAGAAATTTTTCGTCCGACCGAAGCCAACCCCAAAACATCGGAAGAGAAAGAAAGCTTCTTCCACGCCGACCATCTCACCGTCGCCGGCGGTGACATCGACTCCGGCAGAAACGCCGGTATCGCGACCAACCCCGAGTCGGCCGCCGATGATCAAGCCACCGCCATCACCGGTTGGAAAAAAGGGCGCCATTCCAAATGCAACGATTTCCACAGTCGAAATCTCGGGTTCCGAAAGTTATTCGCCGGAAGTCCAGAAAGTAATCGACCTGGGTCTTAACCTGACGACGCAAAATCTCGGCTACAAAATCAACTCCGCTGATCCGGCAGGCCGTGGAATGGATTCCTCGGGTTTTGTTTATCATGTGCTCTCGCGGTGCGGAATCAAAGACGTGCCGCGCGATGCGCGTGAGCAATATGTCTGGGTGCGCAAAGCCGGAACCTTCGAAGCTGTGCTCGCGCAGCGCGACGACAGTTTCGAGCTCGATGCGCTCAAGCCGGGCGACCTGCTTTTCTGGGCGACGCCATACAGTGTCAGTCGTGAGCCTGACGTGATTCAAACTATGATTTATATCGGCCGCGACAAAGCAACGAACCAGCGGCTCATGGTCGGCGCGAGTGAAGGCCGCACCTATAAAGGGCAGATTCGGAAAGGTGTCGGCGCGTTCGATTTCAAAATTGGGCGGACCGCATCAAAAGCGAGCAAAGAGCCGGCGGCGGTATTCGTCGGCTACGGACACATCCCCGGTTTAGATCGGAAGTAACCGTAACCAGCGCGGCGACGATCATAATGACGAGACGTTGCTCGCGCTTCGTCAGATCGAAGATATTTTTCATCAGTCCTTTCGCTAGGAGCTACGGGCCTGACTGGTCTCGCGCGTACTTAATAGGATCGGGAAAGCCGGCTTCGCGGAAACCTTTCAGACGCAGCTTGCAGGAATCGCATTCCCCGCAGGCGCGGCCGTCCGGTAGCGGGTCGTAACAGCTGTGAGTGAGTGTAAGATCGACCTGCAGCTCAACGGCTTTGCGAATGATCTCCGCTTTGGAGAGCTTGATCAGCGGGGCGTGAATCTGAATGCGAGCACCCTCGACCCCGGCTTTGGTGCCGATGTTGGCGAGCGTTTCGAAAAGCGCGATGAACTCCGGCCGGCAATCGGGATAACCGCTGTAATCGATCGCGTTTGCGCCGATGAAAATGTGTCCGGCCGGAATCGTTTCCGCCCAGGCGAGCGCGTGCGCGAGAAAAACTGTGTTCCGCGCCGGAACATAGGTCGCAGGAATTCCGGTTCCGATTTCTTCTTCCGAACGTGATTTCGGAACATGGACATCATTCGTCAGCGCGGAGCCCCCGAAGATCTGATTGTCGATCTTGACGATGCGATGCTCTTTTGAGCCTAACGATTTTGCGATCTTTCGCGCCGCTTCGAGTTCGTGTTGGTGACGTTGGCCGTAATCGAAAGAGAGCGCGTAGGTTTCGTAATCTTGCGAGCGCGCGATCGCCAGGGTCGTCGAAGAATCAAGACCGCCGCTGAGAAGAACAACCGCGTGTTTCATCGGCCATCGCGGCCAATCCTTTTGTCGGGATATTCCGCACGAACGGTAAGCGCAATTCCGCCGCGCGCGGAAAATTGCGCGGTCACGATTGCTTCTCGCGGCGAACAAGCTTTCACGAAATCATCGAGGACGCGGTTGGTGACTGCTTCATTGAAAGCGCGCTCGTTTCGATACGACGCTAGATAGAATTTGAGCGACTTGCTTTCCACGCAGAGATGATCGGGCACATAGTCGATGTCGATCCTGGCGAAATCGGGCTGCCCGGTTACGGGACAGAGACAGGTGAAATCGTCCGTCTCGAAATGGATGTGGTAATTGCGGCGCGTTGGGTTTGGAAACGTTTCCAGTCGCGCCTCGGACGGTGAAGCGGGCAATTTGGTTTCGCTTCGACCGAGCAGCGTCAGAGAAGTGGCCTTTGACTTCACGCGCTTCATCGCTTGAACGTTCAACGCTCACCAGCCAACGTTCAACTTTCAAATCCAATGACCGGACCAGACAGCAAGCATCAAACCAATGAAGACCGCGTCGGCGTCATCGACTTGATTGCCCATGACCCGAAGACAGATGAGGCCGTGCTGGTGATGAACGAGCCCGAACCGTGGGACGGCTCCGAGCAACGCTTACTTGAATTACAAGAGCGGTTCAACGCTTACGTTTCGTTCTTGCTCGACGGGGAATTTGCGGAGTGGGATCCGAAGCTCGCGCAAAAACGTGCCCGAATCGAAGTGCGCTGCGAGCATATTCCGGACACGCGCGCGCTCGATTTGTTAGGCAACATTCACGACCAGCTCGCGCATCAGGACATTAAGGTCGAAGTCGTTGTTCGCGACAGAAAAAACAGACAGGATTAACAGGATTCAATCCGATAAATCCTGTGAAATCTCGTCTGGTTCTTAATATTTCAGAAACGAAGTGACCGGCGTCGGCTCAAGTTTTTGCCGGCCGTGCAGAAATTCCAGCTCGATCAGGAAAATCGCTTCCACCAAGTGGCCGCCTATTTTCTTGATCAGCGTCGCCGCGGAAGCTGAGGTTCCGCCGGTCGCAAGCAGGTCGTCGATCAGAATGATTTGTTCGCCCCGCGTGATGGCGTCGATGTGCAATTCCATTTCCGCTTCGCCGTACTCGAGGGAGTATTTCGCACTCTCGGTTTTGTAGGGCAGCCGGCCTTTTTTTCTCAGCGGCACAAAAAAAGGAATCCGCGCGCGTCGATTCCTACAATCTTGTCGATTCTTTTTCCTTGAAACCGTTCCAAAAAAAGATCGATCGACGCCCGAAAAAGTGCGCCGTCCTTCAAAATCGGCGTGATGTCTTTGAAGACGATGCCTTTTTTTGGAAAATCCGGGACGTCGCGAACACCGGCGCGGAGTTTGTCGATTACGTCAGGATTCACAGCGTGATGATGCTAGCGGACGCACGTTAGAGGTCAACGGTGAGGCGAATCGCACAGACGCAGTCCAAGCGCGGCATTGCCAAAGAGGAGCGGGTATCTAGAATAGAAGGCTCGCGGTGGATCGATATCTTCTCATTCTTTCAACGATCTGTTTTCTCGTGGCGATCGCGCACACGGTTCTCGAAATGCGGGGTGGCATTTTTCGGCCAATGCGGTTCAACTTTTTCGCCGTCGGGCTGGGCTTTATTTTCCAGACAGCATTTTTGTCGATCCGCGGCCACACGCTCGACCGTTGTCCAATCACTAACTTGTTTGAGGTCATTATTTTCGTCGCGTGGTCGGTCGCGCTTTTCTACATGGTCGTGGGGCCCACGTATCGGCTTTCGCTGATGGGCGCATTTACCGCACCGCTGGTGGTTTTGCTGCAACTGTTTGCGCTGTTTGCGCCAATCGACACACCGCACCGCGGCTGGATGCCGGCTAATCCGTGGTTGGAGTTTCACGCATCGATTTCTCTGGTCGCCTATGGCGCGTTCGCTCTCGCTTGTATCGCGGGCGTCATGTACCTCATTCAGGAACGCCAACTTAAGACGCATCATTTGTATTCGATTTTTTACCACCTTCCGCCATTGACCGATCTTTTCGCCGCGATCACGCGGCTGCTCTGGTGGGGATTCGCGCTTTATACGCTCGGATTGGTTAGTGGATTTTTTGTCGGCGAACCTTTGCCGTGGATGCAAATCACCTGCGCGATCGGTGTCTGGGTTCTTTACGGGTTGATTTTACAGGGTCGATATCTGCATTGGTTTGCGCCGAAACGTGTGGCTGCGCTTTGCATCATTGGTTTTAGCGCGGCATTGACTCTTCTTTGGGGAATCACCTTTACCGCCCAAACGCACGTGCCATGAATTTGTTTTGCGTCGGCCTCAGCCATCACAATGCCGACGTGGAAACGCGTGAGAATTTCGCCGGCCACGCCGAAACCGGTCGCGTATTGAGAAACTGCGGTTGCAACGAGGCGTTGCTGCTCAGCACCTGTAATCGCGTGGAAGTTTATGCTGCGGCGGAAAATTTCATTCCGACCGACCAGATTGCGCGTTGTCTTGCCCGAACACACACGGCCGAACTCGATGGTCACGTTGAAACATTTTATCGCTACGAAGCCGCCGATTGCGTGAGGCATTTGTTTCGCGTCACTTCAGGACTGGACTCGATGGTCGTTGGCGAAACCGAAATTCTTGGCCAAGCGAAAAAGGCGTACGAAGCGGCGCGGACGGCCGGTGCGGCCGGGCGATATTTGCATCGGTTGTTTCAACGCGCGTTTCGAGTGGCCAAGCAGGTCCGGACCCACACCGAGATTACCCGCGGCGCGGTTTCGGTCGGCTCGGTCGCTGTCGATCTTGCTCAGAAGATTTTCGGCGATCTTCGCGAGTGCAAAGTTCTTGTGCTCGGCGCGGGCGAGACGAGCGAACGGACGGTGCGGGCGCTAGTGTCGCGCGGGGTCGCTGATTTGCGCGTGAGCAACCGCTCACCCGAACGTGCGGAAGCGCTCGCGCTCGCCGTCAACGGCCACGCGATTGCCTTTGAACAATGGCAGGAACAATGCGGCGAAATCGATATCCTGATCGCATCGACATCTTCCGACGTCCCATTGCTCTCGCAGGAAAAACTTGCTCCGATGCTGCGCGACCGGATCGATAGACCGCTCTTCATTATCGACATCGCGGTGCCGCGCGATGTCGCTCCCGATGTGAACGCGCTCGATGGAGTCTATCTTTACGACGTCGATTCGTTGCAATCGATTGCCGAACAATCGCTGGCCACTCGCCGGGAACAGATTGCCGCAGCCGAGCAGATCATTTCGGAACATGTGGCTGAGTTTGGTGAATTGATGGCGCGCGGGTCAAATTGTTCGGCGCAAGCGTCAGAGCATCCGCCAGTGGGAATTGTCGGGCAGGGAAGCTGACAGCTTCCCCTACTACAGGGAGACGCGAAATTTGTAGGGGAACCTGCTAGGTTCCCATCATTCATATGAAGCGCCCACGCCGAATCAAAATCGTCGTCGGCACACGCGGCAGCGAACTCGCGCTGAGGCAGACTGGATTGGTGGTCGAGAGATTGCAGGCGCGTTGGGCCGATCTGAGGTTCGAAA
>WNFR01009939.1_pt1 | contig 12738 bp, 13 predicted proteins | sample 5400221 | NCBI WGS metagenome assembly WNFR01 (sample SAMN13153357, study PRJNA577476) | soil metagenome | isolation source: 40 cm soil under Madrone tree | place: USA:California | collected 2016-06-14 | reverse complement strand
GCTGAACCAGCGCGCGTCCTTGGCGTCGTCGTCCGCCTTCGGCTCGGCGCCGGCGGGCACCCGGCAGGCGTACACCGTGGAGATGGTGTGCCTGCGCGGATCGCGGCGAGGATCCGAATAGGTGAAGAACTGCGTGACCAGCTCCACGTCCAGTCCCGTCTCCTCCTTCGCTTCCCGGCGGCAGGCAGCGCCGAGCTCCTCCCCCCAGTCGACGAAGCCTCCGGGGAGCGCCCACCCGAGCGGCTCGTTCCTGCGCAGGATCAGGACGATCCTGCCGTTTGGGCCGGCGATGATGGCGTCGGTGGTGGGGATCGGATTGCGGTGCCGCGGCTCGGCGCTCACGGGATCACCAGCCCGGATGGGGTCGGCTGCCGCGGCTGGGAAGTCTTCTGCTCCAGGCGGTCCTGCACCGCATGCGTGAAGAGCGCGCGGCAGAACGGGTTGGACGCGTCCTTCTCCAAGGCCCGCGCCACCGCCAGCGCCGTCCGCGCCGCGTCCAACCGCTTTTCGGAAGCGAGGACGTGCGCCATCTCCACCAGCCGTCTGGCGTACAAGCCGCGGCGCTGCGGAGTGAAGTAGTTGATGGCGGCATCGTCGGCCGTCCGCTCGAATGCCTGCTCGCGCTGCTTCGGGTCGATGTAGAGACGGCTGGTAGCCACCTCGTCCACGCGCAAGCCGAATCGGCGCAGATCGTCTTCCTCGGGAATCCAGGCCATGAACAGCGGGTCCTCGAACAGCGCCGCGCCGGCGAGTTGGTGCGCCAGCTCGTCGGGCAGATCGATGGAGAGCCCCGGCGAGGCTGGCGGCGCCGCCGGAGCCGGTCCCAGGATCCGCAGCGCCTCCGCGTAGGTGGGCGGCGGCGAAAAGCCGTTGCGCGCACCCGCCCACTCCGCGTCGGCGATCAGCTGGCGCGCGTGGTCCTTGGGAATCTCGGCGGTGGTGATCACGTTCTGCCGCGGGAGGCGCTTGACGAACTCCCGCCAGGAGCGGCGCGACAGCGCGAGAGCGTCCGCCGCCAGGATCCCCTTCAGGTCGGAGAGCACGACCTGCACCACCTCCACGCCCTGGCGGGCGGGTTGCGCCCACCATACCGCGCGCTCGCCGTAGGCGTCGATGCTGCTCGCGTAGCAGACGGGCGCTTCTCCCTCGGGCAACGGCTTGAGCACCGGCTCGCCCTGCGGGGGGAGCTCCTGCACCTGGACGCCGCGCTGCTTCAGCTTCTGCAGCTCGCGCTTGGCTTCCTTCGCCAGCACCCGGCTGGGCGACGTGGCCAGCTCGAAGAGCACTTCCTGCCGGGAGGCGCGTCCAGCGGCGTGGACGACGGCCAGCGCGAGCATCCCCGGAAGCGCCGAAATCCCGGCGGCCATCGCGCGCGCGTCCGCTGGAGCCAGCTCGGTCTGCAGCTTCGCAAGCGCGTCCCGCGCCGCCTGCACGTCGGCGGGCAGCGGCCGCGAGACGCCAGCGCACTCCATCTCCTCCGCGATGCTCTCCGGCCGCAGGGAGACGTCCTTGAGCAGCGCCAGGCACTCGTCGACCGTCAGGTTGTGCGCTTGGGCCATAGGGGCTGCGCACAATAGAGACGGCCCCAGGGGGCGTCAACGCTGGTAGGATGTGCGGGCAATGCGGGTGACGATCCTCTATTTCGCCGCGGCCCGGGAACGCGCCGGCGCAGCGACCGAGACACTGGAGCTGGCCGAGGGAGCGACCGCCGGCGACGCCCTGGCCGCCGCGTGCGCGCGCCACCCGCCCCTTCAAGCCGTCGCGGCGAAGCTGCGCCTCGCGGTCGATCAGGAATTCGCGCCGGCAGATCGCAGGTTGCGCGACGGCAGCGAGATCGCGCTGATCCCCCCGGTCTCGGGCGGCGCAGGCCCGCACCGCATCGCCGCCGGGCCGCTCGATCCCGACGCACCGTTGCGCGAGGTCGCCGGTCCGGATTGCGGGGCGGTGGTGGGCTTCGTGGGGACGGTCCGCGAGACCAACCACGGAAAGCGCGTAGTGCGCCTGGAATACGAGGCCTATCCGGAAATGGCCTTGCGTATCTTCGACCACATCGCCGCCCAGGCGCGCGAAAGGTGGGCCGCCCGCGTCTCCATCCACCACCGCATCGGCTCGCTCGAGCCCGGAGAGATCTCCGTGGTGATCGCGGCCGCCGCACCGCACCGCGGCGACGCGTTCGACGCCTGCCGGCATGCCATCGAGGCCCTGAAAACGGACGCGCCGATCTGGAAGCGCGAGCTGTATCCGGACGGCTCGTCCTGGGTGGGCCTCGGGTCGTAGCCCGTGTTACGCTGACCGGGCGCATGGGAATCTCGGTCCTGGTCGCCGGTGACGTCGCGTTTCGCGAGGGCATCGCGGCCGCGCTCGGCACCGGCTACAGCCTGATCGAGGCGGACACCGTGAACGCGGCGGCCGAGGCGCTGCTGGCGGCGAAGCCGGTGCTGGCGGTGGTCGACCTGCGCGGCGCGTCGGGTCCCGGGGACGCGATCTGCCGGAGGATCAAAGGGGCCGCAAGCACGCGCCTCTTGCCCGTGGTCGCCTGCGCGGACCCGGGAGAGAACAACACGGTGGCCGCGCTGGATGCCGGCGCGGACCACGCGCTCGCTTTCCCGCCCCCGCGGGCCGAGCTGCACGCGCGCATCCGCTCGGCGCTGCGCAACCGGGTGGCCACCGAGCGCCTCGAGGACGCCTCGCAGGTGATCTTCGCGCTGGCCAACGCGGTCGAGGCCAAGGACGCGTACACCGAAGGACACACCGAGCGGGTCGGGGCGCTGGCGGTCGAGGCCGGCCGCCTCGCCGGGCTCGACGGGGACACCTGCGAGGCGCTGCGCCAGGGCGGCGTGCTCCACGACATCGGGAAGATCGGGATCCCCAATGAGATCATCAACAAGGCGGGCCGGCTGACCGACAAGGAGCGGATCGTGATGAACAAGCACCCCATCATCGGGGAACGCATCTGCGAGCCGCTGAAGAGCCTGCAACACCTGCTGCCGATCATCCGCTGGCACCACGAAAAGCTCGACGGCACCGGCTACCCCGACGGGCTCAAGGGCAGCCAGTTCCCCGTGCCCGCGCAGATTTTGCAGCTCGCCGACATCTTCGATGCGATCACCACCGACCGCCCCTACCACCGGGCGCGCACCCGCGCGAACGCGATCGAGTTCCTGCACGGCGAGTCGACCAAGGGCTGGCGGGACCACGAGTTGGTGCGCCTGATCGGGCTGGCCGCCGAGACGCTGAACCTGGGCCGGACGCGCGACGAGGACATTCCTCCGCCGCCGGCGCCCATCGGCCAATGGCGCACCGAGTAGAACCTCTCAGCGAGTGAGCCCGTCGGGAGGGGGCTGCGGCGGCGCCGGGCAGTGGTACATGTCGATGAAGACCGTGTACGTAGCGCCGGGACAGCGGACCTCGAAGGCGTCGACGATGTGCAGGTCGGGCTCGCCTGGCTGCAACGGCCGCTCCGGGTCCATCTGGAGGAGGATGCGAGGATCGTTCGGGTCCACCGGCACAAGCCGGCTCCCGACCGAGCCGATCCGCTTCGTCTGCGGCTCGCCGCCGCCGCGACAACGGAGCCCGCCCAGGTAGGCCTTCACTCCCGGAGGCAGGCAGACTTCGGCCGCTCGGTCCTTGGATCGGGCGAATCCGGGCGGCGGCGGCGCGGCCGCGGCGTGGGCACACCCGGCCAGGGCCAAAAGCAGGAACCCGCGCACCATCACAGCGTATCAAGGAAATGCGGGACACAATACGCAATGCCGTGCCAACTCCCGGGATCAAGCTGACCGATCGCTGAACGCTGGCATGGCATTGCGTATGGTGTCCCCCTTCAACCGCAGCGAGATCGCGAGGACGCCGAGGACCGAGGAAGGAACCAGATGCACCGCATGATAGACCAGCGCGAACGCGAGCGCAGGCTCGGTGGCGACGCCGGCCGCCGTGAGCGCAAGCACCGCGCCGGCCTCCAGCACGCCGATCTGTCCGGGCGTCGAGGGCAGGAGAATGGCGGCGTTGACCGAGAGAAGGATGAGCGCCCAGACGGCCGGCGGCGCGTCGATGTCCAAGGCGCGGAGGCACAGACCGACCAGCAGCAGATCTGTTCCATCCGACAGCACGGACCAGAGGAGGCTCGGCATCCAGGAGCGCTCGGCGTGGACAGCGCGCAGGGCTTCCCCGAACCTGCCCGCGCCGCTCCGGGCGCCGCGGGGCAGCGCCACGAGCATGATGACCGCGGCGCCGGCCAGGGATCCTGCCAGCGCGAGCGGCGCCGAATGCGGACCCGGCGGGAGGGCGCAAGCGCCGCAGACGATTCCCAGGCTGACGATCTCGATGCCCTTCTCCGCCAGCTGCGCAGCGATGAGCCCGCCCACCGGATACCCGCGGCGGCGGTAGAGCTCGACCACCCGCACCGCTTCCCCGGCGCGCGCAGGCAGCAGGTTGCTGATGGCCGTCGCCGCGTAGAAGAGGCGGGCCAGATCCAGGAAGCTCGCCCGCTGCCGGTGTGGAATGGGCTCGAGCAGCGCTTGCCAGCGGCGCACGCGCGCCAGGGTATTCGCGATCACGTTGCACAGCACGGCGAGCGCGACGAAGCCCCAGCCCGCTCGGTGCAGCGCCGATCCGAGCGCGCTGAAATCGACGCGCCGCGCGGCGAAGAACGCCACCCCGGCCGCGATCGCCCACGCAGCGATCTGCGCCGGCCAGCGCGGCCGGGGTGCCTCTACCGCGTCGCTCACGCAAGGAACCGGCGGCAGACCTGCGGCCCGAGCGCGTCCGCCCACGCGCGAGGGAGGCGCTGCCAGAGCGCCACCCCGGCCCGCACCATCGGGCTCTGAACGTCGAGCGCCGGTGGCCCTCCTCGCAGCGGACAGACGAGGATGGAGCGAGGCTCGACGCGGCAGCCCCAGTGCAGCTTGAATCTGAGCGAGCTGGAGCCGCGCAGGGAGGTCCCCAGGTCGAGGGTGCCGAGGCCTTGTCCGCAGCCGCGCCCGATCAGTTCCCAGACGAGAAGGACGTTGGGCCTGAGCGGCAGCGCCTCGGGCCTGGCGGAGAGGAAAGGCACCGTGATCACGCCCTTGAAGGTCAGGGTCACGGCGCCCGCGACACAACGGCCGCGGTGATGCACCGTGACCACCTCCGCCGCCTCCCCGAACGATCGGACCACCTCCTCGATCCAGCGCTGCCCGTAGATCGGGGCCCCCTTGTGGTGCATGTTGGCGGCGAGGGCGTCGTAGAACGCGCGCAGGTCGCTGGATCCCCTGCGCACTTCCAGCCCGTGCTCGCGCGCCTTGCGGACCAGGTTCCGCTCCTTGCCGCGGATGGCGGCCCACGCCTGGTCCGGGCTGCTCCAGAGCGGCAGCGTCGCCACGACCCAGTGATCGAGAGGAACGAAGCCTTGGGCGCCTGGTTCCTCTCCCAGGCCCTTGAAGCGGAGCGAAGCCAGTCCCGCATCGCGGGCGCGCCGGCACGCCTCCCGCAGGAGCAGCCCCGAGATCTCGAACTCGTCCGCAAGCACGGGGCCATACGCTCCGAACAGACCGGTCGTCGCGTACCCGCTCAGCGGAGAGCTCCGCACGAAGAACAGCGGAAGCACGCCCAGCAGCTCGCCCCGCGGCCGCGCGCGGGCCGCCAGGAACGGCGCGCGCAGGCCGTAGCCGCGCTCGCCCGCCGTCCGCCACCCGTGCAGGTGGTAGCAGTTCGCGCCTTCCTTGCGCGCGACGTAGTCGTCCCACTCGGGCGCGGCCGCGGGGTCGAGCTCCTCGATCACCATGTGCACCTCCTGCGCCGTCGCGGGTAGCAGCAGGCGTGCCAGGCGAAACCGCGCGATCTGCCGAGGACGGCGCGCCCGCCGCACGGGTTGCGCAACCTGCTGCGCTGTTGCGCTCCGGTGGCCGCTGTTGCGCAGCCCGGGTCCCACGGCCGTGCTGCTCGCAGAGAGATTCGAGCTGCGCGGGCGCATCGGCGCCGGCGGGCTTGCGGAGGTGTTCGCGGCGCGCGACCGCGCCACCGGCGCCGAGGTCGCGGTCAAGCTGCTGCACGCGCACCTGGTCCAGGACCAGAGCACCCGCGAGCGGTTCCGGCGGGAGCTCTCGATCGCGCGATCGCTCGAGCACCCCGGTATCGTGCGCGTCTTCGACCTGCACTCGCACCAGGGCCGGCCGTTCATCAGCATGGAGCTGTTGCGCGGGCGGACCCTGCACCAGCGCCTGCTCCAGGACGGACCGCTCCCGCCGCAGGAAGCGCGCCGGATCGCCCAGGCCATCTGCTCCGCGCTTCGGGCCGCCCACCGCGAAGGCGTGATCCATCGCGACCTCAAGCCCCAGAACGTCTTCCTCACGCAGGCCGGAACGGTGAAGGTCCTCGACTTCGGCGTCGCGCGGCTGGCAGGTCAGTCCCGGCTCACCGCGCAGAACGCCCTCTCGGGGACCCCGGGCTACATCGCGCCGGAGGTGCTGGCGGGCGAAGCGGGAGACGCCCGCGCAGACCTGTACGCGCTCGGGGCTATCTGGTTCGAGATGCTCAGCGGCCGCCGCTGGTCGGATTGCAGCGCGCCGCCGATCGAGGGCCGCGACGCCGAGGGGCTGCAGCGCGCGCTCGAGCCCGACCCGGAGCTTCGCTTCCTCGATGCCGGACAGTTCCTGCGCGCGCTGGGCGGGACCGCCGTGCCGCCTCCTCCTCCGGCGGCGCTGCCGCTCTCGGCCGGCGACTACGACGTCCTGGTGCACGACGTCGTCCGGCCCCGCGCTTCCCTGCGGCCCATCGATCGCGTCCTGGAGCGCCTGGGGACGCGAGCGCCGCTCCGCTGGAAGTGGCGGCTGCTCGGCGCGGGCCAGGCGGTGCTGGTGAGCGGCGCAAGCCGCAGGACGGCGGAGGCGGCCGCTGCGCTGTGCGCGGCGCAGGGCCTTCCGGCGACGGTGCGGCCGATCGCGCGCCGGCCTCGCTCGGAAGAGTGGCTCGGCCGGTACGGTGGATCGCTGCTCGCCGGCCTCTGCGGCCTTTCCACCGTCGGACTCTGCGCGCTGCTGGCGGAGAGTGCGCTCTGGGCGGCCCTGGGGCTCGGCGCGGGGTACGTGCTGTCCTGGGGATTGCGCCCGCCGGCCAGCCAGGCGCCGCTCTCCGGTCTGCCCGCGCAGGAGTCCAGCCTGCTTCGCCTCGCGGACGGCGTGACCCGGCGCGCGCAGGCGTTGCGATCGCGCCGCCCCGCGCTCTCGGGGCTGGCGCGAGAGGCTGAAACCACCGCCCTGCAAGCGCGTGGGGCGGGAGACGACGAGTTGCTGGCGCAGCGTTTGCTGGAGCTGGCTGCGTCGCTGGACGACGCGCTCGCGCTGGAGGGCGCATGACCTTGACCCCTGCCATTCCTCGTCCCCCGACCCGCTCCGGCAACAAAGCGCCACACCTGTTCGAGGTGCTCGACGGCGCCGCTCCCACCCGGCCGCTCGCGCGCCACTCGCTCGCGGGCATCGACGAGGTGCTCCTCTGCCGCGGGGATGGTTCGACCCGCGAGGGCCGGATGCTGCGCATCGGCCTGCCCGACCGATGGATGTCCACCGCCCATGCCCGGCTGCTCCGCGAAGGAGAGCGCTTCCGGGTGGAGGACAGCGGGAGCACGAACGGCACCTTCATCAACGGCGAGCCCATGCGCGAGCGCGAGGTCGCGGACCTCGACGCGCTGCAGGTCGGACTGACGCATTTGCTGTTCCGCTCTTCGGTGCCGGAGGCTGCCCTGCCCGCGGCGCCCCACCCCACCCTCGCCACGCTGTCGCCCGAACTGGCCGCGGAGCTCGAAAACCTGCCGGCGATCGCCCGCTCCCTGCTTCCCGTCGTGATCGGCGGCGAGACCGGCACCGGGAAAGAGGTCGTGGCCAAGGCGCTCCACGAGCTGTCCGGCAGGCGGGGCGCTTTCGTCGCCGTGAACTGCGCGGCCATCGCTCCGACCCTGATGGAGAGCGAGCTGTTCGGTCACCGGAGGGGGGCCTTCACCGGGGCGGTGGAGAGTCGGCCCGGGCTCGTGCGCGCGGCGGATGGCGGCACGCTGTTCCTGGACGAGATCGGCGATCTGCCGCTGCCCGCCCAGGCCGCGCTGCTGCGCGCGGTGCAGGAAGGCGAAGTCCTGGCGGTGGGTTCGAGCGAGCCGGCGCGCGTGGACCTGCGCGTGGTCGCAGCCACCCACCAGGACCTGGACGATGCCGTGGCGACGCAACGCTTCCGCGCCGACCTGTACGCGCGCATCGCCGGCTTCACCCTCCGCCTGCCGCCCCTGCGCAAGCGGCGCGAGGACCTCGGGCTCCTGATCGCGGCGCTCTTGCGCAAGCACGGCGGGCAGCGGGCGACCTTCACGGCCGAGACAGGCCGCGCTCTGCTCCGCCATCGCTGGCCCCTGAACGTCCGCGAGTTGGAGCAGTGCATCGCGTCCGCCCTGGTGCTCGCGGTGGGCGGACCGATCGGCCTTGCCCAACTGCCGGAGAGCCTTCGCCGGCCCGCCGCGCGCGCGCCGGCCGTCGCCGGATTGGGCCCGCGCAGGCTCGCGCCCGAGGATCTGCGACAGCGCGACCAGCTCTCGGCGCTGCTGCGCGAGCACGACGGCAACGTGGCCGCGGTCGCGCGCGTCCTGGGAAAGGCCCGCATGCAAGTGCACCGTTGGGTCAAGCGCTTCGACCTGTCGCTTGCGGACTACCGGTAGTTGCGCGATACCGCGCGCATGCTCGCTATCGATCTCACTGGAAAGCGCGCCCTGGTCGCCGGAATCGCCGACGACGCGGGGTACGGGTTCGCCATCGCCAAGGCGCTCGCGGAAGCGGGCGCCGGCGTGGTCGTGGGCACCTGGCCGCCGGCGTTGAACATCTTCGAGACGCTGATCCGGCGGGGCAAGATCGACGAGTCGCGCAAGCTCGCCCGCGGCGGGATGTTGGAGTTCGAGAAGATCTATCCACTCGATGCGGCGTACGACACGCTCGCGGACTGTCCGGAGGAGATCCGCACCAGCAAGCGCTACAACGAGCGCGGAGACTTCTCCATCCAGGGCCTGGCGGACGCGATGCGCCGCGACTTCGGCGACAAGCCGCTGGACATCGTGGTGCACTCGCTGGCCAACGGACCCGAGGTGAAGAAGCCGCTCCTCGAGACCTCGCGCAACGGGTACCTGACCGCCATCGGCGTCAGCGCGTACTCGCTGGTGTCGATGTTGCAGCGGCTCGCGCCCCTGATGCGGCCCGGCGGCAGCGCGGTCTCGCTCACGTATCTCGCCAGCGAGCGGGCGGTCCCCGGCTACGGCGGCGGGATGTCTTCGGCGAAGGCGGCGCTGGAGAGCGACACCCGCACGTTGGCGTTCGAGGCGGGCCGCAAGTACGGCATGCGGGTGAACACCATCTCGGCGGGACCGCTGGCCTCGCGCGCGGCCAGCGCCATCGGGTTCATCGAGGAGATGGTCGACTTCTACAAGGCGAACTCGCCGCTGCCAGGCGAACTCGCCGCTGCCGCAGCAGCTGGCAGCGAGCGAGGTGGGCAACGTGGCCGCGTTCCTCTCCAGCCCGCTGGCCACCGGGATCACCGGAACCACCGTCTACGTCGACAAGGGCTACCACACGATGGGGCGGACAGTGCCGCCGGAAACCTAAAGGGCGCGATCGAGGGCCGCTCGAAGCGCGTGCTCCCCGGACTGGGTCAGCGCGCCCACATGGATCCAGATGACCTGCCCCGTCCTGTCCAGCAATAACATCGTAGGGAGCCTCGATACCGAGAACGCGGCGCTCGCGGTGCCGTCGTCGATGGCCACCGGGAACCTCAATCCGTTCTCCTGCAGGAAGGAACGGATCTCCGCCTCGCGCCCGGGCGAGGGATCGTCGGTATCCACCGAGTAGAGCTCCATCCCGCGCGGCTTGTACTCCGCCCAGAGCTGCTGCACCCGCGGCATCGAGATGCGGCAGGGAGAGCACCAGGTTGCCCAGAAGTCGACCAGGGTGACCCTTCCCAGTGGCAACGCGCCCTTTCCCCCATCGAGCAGCGGCAGCTCCACCGCCAAAGCGGGCCGTGCAGGAAAGCGCTCCGCGCCGGTGCGGTTCCTCTGCACCACCGCGAGCGCAACCACGCTCGCCGTGGCCAGGGCCACCAGCGTCCAGATCCAGATGTCGCTCCCGCGCGCGCGCAGCGCCTCGTCCGCCATCGGCGGGTACCATGCGGGGGGGCCGGCCCCCCGTCAAGCGACTGAAAAATGGCGCGCGCTCCATGGGTGTGACAGCGTCGGTGCATGAAGTGGCTTCTCGCACTGGCCCTGGTGGGCGGCATTTGCTACGCCGTGGCGTCCGTTCCGCCGCGCACCGCCGCGCGGCTGGCGGCGCGCGGGCTCCGGGCGGGCTGGGACTGGGTCGCGGCCATCGGGACTGAAGCGAGCCGTCCGGCCACGCCTGCACGCCAGGCGTCGCGCAAGGCGCAGGCCGCGACGCCGCAGCGTCGCGCGAACCGCGACGGGATCGTGCCGCAGCCTCCGCCCGAAACCCTGCACCCGACGGACCGCGCGGCCCTCGACACCCTCCTCGCCCGGCCGGCGCGTCCCTGATCCGGCGCCGGCAGGCGAAGATGACCTGCAGGCGGGAAGAGTCGTGTTAGGAACACGCTCCCGTGGCGGCGGCATTCAGCATCCCACGACAGCGCTGGCCCCTTGCGATCGCGATGGTGGTCCTGCTGGCGTTCACGCTGTCCTGGTTGCAGGGCCGCTTCGACGCGACCGACACCAAGAAGGCGATCGCCTCCGCCATGTCCTGGAAACCGTCCGGCGGCCAGACGGTCTTCGACGCCCTCGCCGCGAGGAACGAAGGCGACCCGCTCTGCGCCGGCAAGGTCGTCTCGCAGCTCCTCGGCGACGTCGAAGTCCGCTGCTCCACGCCGAAAAATCCGAACGTCGAGTACCAGTTCCGCGTCCTGCTCGACGGCAAGCGTCCTCCCCGGGCCGCGAACGCCGCCGCCGAGCAGCTCGTCGGCGCCGGGGTCCAGAAATAGACGCTGCGTTGCGCCGCCAGCCAGGCGTCCCCACGTTTGCCCGCATGCCGCTTGCCCTCGCGCTGCTGCTTGCCGCCAAGCCCGTCTGGACCGAAGCCCCGCCTGCCAAGGATCGGCCCACCGGCCCGCCCGCCTCGATCTCGGCGCTGGCGAAGTCGTCCATGCCGGCCGTGGTGGGAATCGTCGCGACGACGGCACGCGGCGGCGGCAACGATCCTTTCCGCGAGTTCCTCGAGCGCATGTACGGACAGGGCGGCGGCGGTCCCAGCGAAGCGCCGGTGCGCGGCATCGGCACCGGATTCTTCATCCGCGGCGACGGCCTGATCGCCACCAACGGCCACGTGGTCGAGGGCGCCACCGACATCACGGTCCAGGTCGGCGAGGACGAGCGGCTCTACCGCGGCACCCTCGTGGGACATGACGACGCCACCGACCTCGCGCTGCTGAAGATCGAAGGCGACAAGCCGTTCCCGGTGTTGCCGATGGGCGAGAGCGAGCGGCTCGAGGTGGGGGAGTGGGTGGTGGCGATCGGCAATCCGTTCGGGCTCTCGCGCTCGGTGACCACCGGCATCGTCAGCTTCAAGGGACGGCGCGACGTGAACCCGAGCGGCCGTCCCGGGTACTACGACTTCATCCAGACCGATGCGGCCATCAATCCCGGCAACTCCGGCGGCCCGCTGCTCGATGCGCGCGGCGCGGTGGTCGGGATCAACGCGGCCGTGAATCCATCGGGCCAGGGCATCGGTTTCGCGATCCCGATCGAACAGCTCAGGGAAGTGGCGCCGCAGCTCGCCGCCCAGGGCCACGTCGTCCGCAGCTACATGGGTGTCTCCGTCCAGGAGTCGATGTCGGCCGATCTGGCGGAAAGCTTCGGGGTGCCGGGAGGCAAAGGGGTGGTCATCACCGAGGTCAGCGAGGACGGTCCCGCCGAGCGGGCCGGCCTGAAGGCGGGCGACGTGGTGACTTCGTTCGAAGGCGAGCCCACCGTCGATAGCTACCGCCTGCGTTGGCTGACCGCGCGCAGCGCTCCAGGAAAGCGGGTCCGCATCGGGTTCTGGCGGAGCGGGAAGGCGCTCGAGGTCGCGGTCGTGCTGTTGCAGAAGCCGGGCTCGGCGTACGAGCCACCCCAGCGCGTTCCGGGGCTCCGGCGCGAGCAGGAGCCTTTCGGCTTCGCCGTCGAGGAACCGCCCAAGGACGATGGCGAACACGGCGTCGGGATCCGGGTGAGCAGCATCGATCTGCGGGGCTGCGCGTACCGGGCCGGCCTGCGCGAGGGCGACTTGATCGTGGAGGTCGACGGCCAGGCCGTCGCAGACAAGGCCTCGTACCGAAAGGTGATTTCCGCTCCGGGCAGCGTGTCACGGCTTTACGTGCGCCGCGGCGGAAAGGCGATGTTCTTCGGCTTGCGGCGGGAAGCCCCCATGGCTGCAAGGGCGCCCTCCAACTCCTCCGAGGGCACGCTCAGGTAACCGGTCGCCTGGACTTCCCGAAATCTTCATCGTTCTCCAGCGCGACTTTCATGTACGCCCCGCATCCTTCAGGAACGTAGTGGTTGGTCGTTTTGAGCGTTCCTGGAGTGCGCCCGGTCTGCTTCCGCGCAACACTCCAGCCACCAGGGGAGGACACCGGATGGGTTCGAGCAGGCTGCCGGGCTTCTACAAGATGAAGATGGCGGAGCGGCTGCGGAGACTGGCCGAGCAGCTCGAGCTGTCGCGCGACGAGCTGGAAGGCCTGGGCGAGAGCGCAACCCTGCCG
>WNFR01005710.1_pt1 | contig 12739 bp, 12 predicted proteins | sample 5400221 | NCBI WGS metagenome assembly WNFR01 (sample SAMN13153357, study PRJNA577476) | soil metagenome | isolation source: 40 cm soil under Madrone tree | place: USA:California | collected 2016-06-14 | reverse complement strand
CACTTTCACCGGCAGCTTGATGGCCGCCGGCAAGCTGCAGGAAATTTTGCCGCAGCGCCCGATCACGTACAAGGGACAGAACTTCGTCAACCTCGGCATGCTGGCGCTGGCCATCGCTATCGCCGCGATCCTGGTGATGCATCCCGAGCAAGTCAAACTCTTTCCCGCCATGATCCTCATCCCGCTCATCTTCGGCGTGATGCTGGTCATTCCCATCGGCGGCGCGGACATGCCCACGGTGATTTCGCTGTTGAACTCCTACGCCGGACTTTCCGCCGCAGCCATGGGCTTCGTGCTCAACAGCAAGCTGCTGATCATCGCCGGCGCGCTCGACGGCTCATCCGGCTTCATCCTGTCCGTGATCATGTCCAAGGCCATGAATCGCTCGTTCACCAACGTGCTCTTTGGTGGCTTTGGGCAAATTCAGGCCGCCGCCGCGGGCGTGCAGGAACAGCGCCCCGTTAAAAGCGCCACCGCCGAAGAAGCCGCCGCGATTCTCGCCGCCGCCAACAAAGTCGTCGTCGTTCCCGGCTACGGCATGGCTGTCGCGCAAGCGCAGCACAAAGTGCGCGAGCTATACGACGCGCTCACCAAGCGCGGCGTCGACGTCAGCTTCGGCATCCACCCCGTCGCCGGACGCATGCCCGGCCACATGAACGTGCTGCTCGCCGAAGCCGACATCCCCTACGACAAGCTGCTCGACATGGACGCCATCAACGGCGACATGGCGCAGACCGACGTCGCGCTGGTCATCGGCGCCAACGATGTCACCAATCCCGCCGCGCGCACCGACGCCAGCAGCCCCATCTACGGCATGCCCATCCTCGACGTCGACAAAGCCCGCACCGTCATGGTCATCAAGCGCAGCATGGCCGCAGGCTTCGCCGGCATCGACAACCCGTTGTACTACCTCGACCAAACATTGATGCTATTCGGCGACGCCAAGAACTTCGTCGGCAACATCGTCCGCGAACTCTCCGGCTCCGACGGCCACCACTAGCTAGAAATGTACAGAGTCCCCTAGGGGCGACTAGATGTTGTTATAGGCCGGCTTTGGCCGCGTCATTCAAGATCATGGCCAGCCGTATTCCCGCTTGCGCCAGCCGCTCCTCAACAACGGGTGCTGCCTGATCCCGGTAGACGGCCGCGATCACAATGTGCTTGTGCAGCATTCGGTCTCCGATGTTGTTGTCGTCCGCGCAGCCGTTCACCGCAACGTCCGGCTCGACCGCGATTGGTTTGCTGAAAGCCCCATAGGCCGTTTCCAGGGCATGGTCATGGCTTTCCCAAGCCCAGGCATCCAACTGCATCCCGCCTTGCTGCCAGGCCGCAAACGAAGTCTGGAACGATGCATCCAATGTGTCCGCAAACTCTGCGGGATCCGCTCCTTGCATCTGGCTTTCCGGAATCTCCGTGTCCCAGACATGATGGAGATTCGGTGTGTAGGAGTTATTCCTGTCGTGCGGATTTCGCCCGAAGTATTTCACCGGAACGCAATTTCCGCCGCGGTCGCTATTCGTCGAGCCGTGCAGCGGCTGGTGCAGGTCCCCCACAAAATGAATGATGTAGCGCAGCGCCGCAGCACGCTTCGGTCCGGGCGCGTTCTTATCCTTCAGGATGGCGAGTTGGTCTGTGATGGCCTGCAGGACGCACCCGCCCGCGCCGCAAAACTTTTGCGCCGGGCCTTGCGTCACGCCCAAGGGGATATCGATGAAGTGCCATGGCGCCGTGGCGGGCTCCCGGCCACGCTCGTCATCGGCCCAAGTGGAAGAATCCACAAAGGTATCCAGACCGGTTTGTCCGCAATACCGCTTCAATTGCGGATCGATCGGGTTTGCCGTCAGCAACGCAAGCAGAGCTTGCTTCGCCTGCGGTGTGAGGTGCTTCTCCGCCAGCGCCGCCACGGTTTCATGACCACGGCAGCCCCAGGCTTCAGCGGTTGGCGCGGTCGCGAGATAAGACAAGCACAGCAAGGCACACAGATGCATCCAGTGGTTTTTCAAGTGACCCTCCTTAGGCACTCAGCCAGCGCCCAATCGGGCGCCAGGACTCCGTGTGATCGCAGATGACCCGCAGCGTGGCTGTAATAGGTATCGCCAGCAGCAGGCCCATGCCTCCCCACACCCAGCCCCAAAATAGCAGCGAGATCGTTATCGCCACGGCATTTAGGCGCACGCGGCGGCCGACCAGTTGGGGCGCCACCAGGTTTAGCGCCAGCACATGTATCGCCGTCAGCCCCCCGGCAAGCAGCACGAACGACCCGATGGTCTTCCATTTCGCCAGCGCGATTACAAACGCCGGCAGCCACGCCATCACGGCTCCGATGTAAGGCACCATGTTCAACAGGCCGGACACGATCCCCGTAAGAATCGGATAGTCCATATCCATAAGCCAGAAAAACAGGCTGCTTGCCGCGATTACCATCAACGTGACCAGGCTCATTCCCGCAAGGTAATCACGCAAAACGTCGCGTAAGTCTTCCAGCGTTTCTTTCACCTGGGTTCGCCGCGACACTGGAAACAGTTGCAGCGTCCCGTGCCAAACCTCGCGCTTTGCCGCCAGCATAAAAAAGACCAGAAACGGCACGAACGTCACTTCCAGGAACAGTGCGTACAAAGATCCGATGCTTCGCAGTATCAGCGTGTGCACCACGCCCGGCTCTGAGCGCACTTCGGAGTGGGCGGCTTTTGCCGCATCTTCGCCAATCTCGGACACGCGACCCTCGAGGCCGCTGATTTTGCCTTCCACTGTGCTTGCCGCTTGCTTCAACAAACCGCCGTATTTGGGCCAGTTCGCGGCAAAATCCGCGGTGCGCTCGCCAAGTCCATAGCCGACCGCCACCAGCACCGCGATAAGTATCAGCACCATGGTCATAGCGCCGACGGTGCGCGGTATACGCACACGTTCCAGCAGTTCCACGGCTGGATCAAGAAAGTAGGCCAGCAAAATCGAGAGCAGCAGCGTAATCACCACGCCCTGCGCGTAGTAGCAGAACAGCAGAATAATCGCCGCGGCGAGTACCCTCAGGCTGAACGTGGAACCGCTGATGCGTACAAGGCTTGGCGGCGGTGGCGGTGCTTCGGTTGCCGGCACGTCTACTCCGTTTCCGACCCCACTCGGTTCCAACAAAATAGCACATCCGCGCAGGCGCCATGCCTTGGCGTGCTGCGTTGTTTCTATGCCGCTATCGGCGGACTATTGAGCCGGGTGCGGCGAAGCCTTGCAAGCCATGTCGCTTCGCCCACCTATCGCAACTAGGTGTCGCTGGTGTACAACCATACTCACTATGTCTATCCGCATCGTGCCGGACGAAGACCAGCCTTCCGCTTCCATTGAGATCACCCTGGACAAACCCCTGCCCGATTATGATCTCGAACAAGTCGAGCAGCCCACCCCACGTGACGTGGACGCTATTTTGGTCTCGCAGGGTTTTCGCGATCTCGTTGATGACGCGCGCGGCATCTTGATGGACCTACTGGCCCACCCGGGTGCGCACCACCCAGGACTCGATCTCGTTTCAGATCCTCCTCTTGTGGTTGTGCAACTGACCGGGGCGATTTGCCCTGGTGACGGTGAGGTGTATCTGCCGGGCCTGTGGATTGTTTTGCAGGATCCGCATGCCAAGCCCAAAACTGCGCTTCCATCCGCGACCCGGGAACGCATCGCCGCGATTGTGGCGGAGTTAGCCAAGCGGCTCCAACTCGACTGAGAACCCCTAAGCCGTTGATTTGCAGATTGCCATTTGCGGCGGTATTGTTCCGTCCTGCAATATTGGAACCGAGCCGCTGTTTCATTGGCGAGCGAGACTGGGTTCACGACTAACGATATAAGCGAGCGCGTTAACGAGGGATATGCCGGAAGAGAAGGGGCTGTTAATTGTTTACACCGGGCCGGGCAAAGGCAAGACGACGTGCGCCCTCGGGACTGCGTTTCGCGCTGTCGGCCAGGGTTTGCGGGTGCTTATGGTGCAGTTCATCAAAGGCTCGTGGCACTACGGAGAGCTGGACGCTGCCAAGATGCTTGGCGATGACAAGTTCGAGATTCGTCCGATGGGGCGCGGCTTCGTAAAAGTGGGCGGCGCGGAGACCGACCCTGAGGACATCAAGATGGCGCATGACTGCTGGCAGGCCGGCCGCGACGCCATCTACAGCGGCAAATACGATCTGGTCGTGCTCGACGAGATCAACTACACCATCAGCTACAAAATGTTGGACGCGGAAGAGGTCGCGGAGGCTCTGCGTAACCGGCCGGAGCGGGTGCACGTAATTTGCACCGGGAGGAACGCGCATCCCAAGCTGGTGGAGCTGGCCGACTTGGTCACCGAGATGCGTGAGGTGAAACACCCATACACGAAGGGTATACTAGCTCAGCGAGGAATCGACTACTAGACGTTAGGTGCTGGAAGCTCGACACTGGAAGTAGGATTGGAAGTGAGGCGCAGGAATGCGCCCTAGCTGCAAAACGAGCATCAAGCAGGCGGTCGGTACGAAAAACTTACAACTAATAACTAAGAACCTCTAATGGCCTGGTTTAAGCGCGACAAGAAATCGATAGATCAGCCCACGCCGCCCGAAGAGCGCCGAGTGCGCACGGAAGGTTTGTGGGTCAAGTGCGAGTCCTGCCGCACCATCGTATTTCGCAAGGATCTGGAGGCCAATCTCCTGGTCTGCCCGAAGTGTCAGTTTCACTTCAAAATGGGCGCCAAGCAGCGCCTGGAAATGCTGCTGGATGGGCGTTGGAAAGAGCACGATGCGCGCATGACCTCCACCGACCCGCTCCGCTTCGTGGACACCAAGCCGTATGCCACGCGTCTGCGCGACGCTCGCAAGAAATTGGGCATGTGCGACGCCATCATCACAGCCGAGGGCCAGCTCAGTGGCCGGCCCATCGTGTGCTGCGCCATGGAGTTCAGTTTCATTGGCGGCTCGATGGGCGCGGTGGTGGGAGAAAAAGTAACCCGCGGCATCGAATTGGCTCTCGATACGCGCCAGCCGCTGGTGATCGTCTCGTGCTCGGGCGGCGCGCGCATGATGGAAGGCACCATCAGCCTGATGCAATTGGCCAAGGTTTCCGCGGCGCTCGCCAAGCTCGACGAAGCAAGAGTGCCCTACATCTCCCTAATGACCGATCCCACCACAGGAGGCGTCACCGCGAGCTTCGCCATGTTGGGCGATCTCAACATCGCCGAACCCGGCGCCCTGATCGGCTTTGCCGGACCGCGCGTCATCGAGCAGACCATCCGCCAAAAGCTGCCGGAAGGCTTTCAGCGCTCGGAATTTTTGCTGGAGCACGGATTTCTCGACGCCGTAGTTCCCCGCAAAGATTTGAAAACCTTCATCGCCAATTCCCTCGATCTGCTGTTGAGCTGAAATGAATTACGACGCTGCGGTGAGGTATCTGCTCTCTCTCGGCCGCGAATTGGCTGCGCCGACGCAGGCGGCCGCTGCAAAGTTTGATCTCGAAAACATCCGTGTGCTCTCCGAGCGTCTGGGGCGGCCCGACCGCGCGTATCCCACCGCGCACATTGCCGGAACCAACGGCAAGGGGTCGACTGCCGCCTTTCTGGAATCAATTCTGAGGGAAGCCGGATTTCGCACCGGACTGAACACCTCGCCACATTTGGAAAAAATCAACGAGCGTATTCGCGTGAACGGCGCAGAAATCGCCGATTCCGATTTTTCGCGAACGCTCACCCGCATTCAATCGCTCATCGAAAAACTGCTTGCCGCAGGGAAGCTTCGCGCGCATCCCACGTATTTTGAATGCGTTACAGCCATGGCGTTTCAATATTTCGCGCAAGCTCGCGTGGAATTCGGCGTCTTCGAGGTCGGCCTGGGCGGCCGCCTGGACGCGACGAACATTTTGACCCCGGTGGTTTCCGTGATCACGCGCATCGACTTTGACCACGAGAATTTTCTGGGGCATTCGTTGCGCGAAATCGCCGCGGAAAAAGCGGGCATCCTGAAAAAGGGTGTTCCGGTCATTGTGGCCGCGCAGCCTCCGGAGGCACGCGAAGTCATTCTGGCTCGCGCCAAGGAACTGGGCTGTCCAGTGATCGAAGGGCCGCTGGCGTATCGCGTCGATCAAGAAACGATCGAAAATGGCTGCGTCCGCGCACACGTCACGGAAATTGCGTCAAGCTGGTCCGTAAAGCTCGCCCCGCAATTGGCCGGACGTTTTCAGCTGCAGAACGCGCTGAATGCTGTCGCGGCCGCCCGTTCGCTCTACGCGCGTGGCTATCGGATCCCGGCTAGCGCGATCGAGCAAGGCATCGCCGGAGCCGTCTGGCCGGGACGCCTGGAAAAACTGCAATCGCGCCCGGATGTCTATGCCGATGGCGCGCACAATCCCAGCGCGGCGCGCGAGCTGGCCGCTTTCTGGGAAGAAAACTTCCCCGGCCGAAAAATCTTCCTCCTTTATGGAGCCCTGCGCGATAAAGCGGTCGATGAAATCGCCGGCGTGCTCTTCCCACACGCGGCCGAAGTTGTCTTTACCGAGCCGCGCACTCCGCGCGCCATCTCTGCTTCGCAGCTTAGTGAAATCGCCGCGCACCATGCCTCTCGCAGCTCGGTTATCGCCGATGCAGAGCAAGCCCTCGACTATCTTTTGTCCAAAGCAGCCCCCCAAGACGCTGTTTTCGTCACAGGCTCTCTCTATCTGGTCGGGCAGCTCCGGCATCATTGGAAGCAACGCACACAGGTCGCGGCGGGCTGAAAAACACCGTAAAATGTCCGCTCCTCTTTGGTGAAGCGAGAATGGCGAAAGAATCCACTTTGGTCGGCAAGGGCCCTTTGGTGGGAATCATCATGGGATCTTCCTCCGATTGGGAAACCCTGGAACACGCCGCGAAAACGCTGGAGGAGCTCGGTGTTCCACATGAAACACGCGTGGTGTCGGCGCACCGCACGCCGGATCTCCTTTTCGAGTACGCCGCGTCCGCGGAAAAGCGCGGGATCGAAGTGATCATCGCGGGAGCGGGCGGCGCCGCGCATCTGCCCGGCATGACCGCCTCGAAAACGGTGCTGCCCGTGCTGGGCGTGCCGGTGGAGTCGAAAACGCTAAAAGGCCTGGATTCGCTCCTTTCCATCGCCCAGATGCCCGGCGGTGTTCCCGTCGGCACGATGGCGATTGGAAAGGCCGGTGCGATTAACGCGGCTTTGCTCGCAGCAGCCATCCTTGGCGCGAAACACCCGGAAGTGCGAGAGGCGTACCGAAAATTCCGCAACGCGCAGACGGAGCGCGTCCTCGCCAATCCGGACCCGAAAGCGCCGGTGAAAAAAGGATCGCGGGCGTGACCATCGGCATTCTCGGCGGCGGGCAGCTCGGATACATGCTCGCGCTCGCGGGCTATCCGCTGGGTCTTCACTTCCGTTTTCTCGACCCTTCGCCGGAAGCTCCGGTCGGACGAATTGCCACGCGCATCACCGCCCCATTCAACGACGATTCCGCCCTGAAGAAATTCGCAGCCGGACTGGAGCTGGTCACCTACGAATTTGAAAACGTGCCCGTCGAGACGGCGCGTTTTCTTGCCGAGCGCGTGCCCGTGCTTCCGCCTCCCGCCGCGCTCGAAGCGGCGCAGGACCGCCTCAACGAAAAGCGTCTCTTCCAAAAGCTGGGCATCGCCATTGCAGAATTTGCCGAAGTCGCCGACCGAGAGGCGCTCGATGACGCGGTCAAACAGATTGGTTTACCCGCGATTCTGAAAACCTGCCGCATGGGATACGACGGCAAGGGGCAATGGATTCTGCGCAGCGCGGAAGATGTCTCCAGAGCCAGGAACGAATTGCCGGAAGCCAATACGCCGGAGAACGCCAGCGATGCTGAAATGGCGCCGCATACGCCATTTGTTCTCGAACGCCTCGTTCCATTCACGCGAGAACTGAGCGTTCTGGCCGTGCGCGGGCGCACGGGCGAAACCGCAGTCTATCCGCTCGTGGAAAATCACCATCGTGGAGGAATCCTGCGCCTGTCCCTGGCGCCGGCGCCGCAGCTTGAGCGCACGGTCCAGCAGGCCGCGGAAGATGCCGCGCGCCGCGTGCTCGACGCGTTGCACTATGTCGGCGTGCTAGCCATTGAGTTTTTCGAGCACGAAGGGCGCTTGCTGGCCAACGAAATGGCGCCTCGCGTCCACAATTCCGGTCACTGGACCATCGAAGCCGCGGTGACGAGCCAGTTCGAGAATCACCTGCGAGCCGTCGTGGGCCTTCCCTTAGGCTCGACCAATGCAATTGGCTGCTCGGCCATGCTCAATTTGATTGGCGACGTACCCGACCCCGCCGAAGTCCTCGCGGTGCGTGACGCGCACTTGCACCTATACGGCAAATCCCCACGCCCGGGCCGCAAGCTCGGCCACGTGACGCTGCGCGCCTCCTCCCCAGAGCAGCTCGCCTCCCGGCTCGGCGAGCTTCCCAGCTACTTCCACCGCCCCGAATTCAGCCTCGAAGCAGTCTTACGCCAGCCCGCACCAGCCCGACGCTAACTGACGGCCCTGGGTCAGTTCTCCGATTTGCGCGTCACTCGTCCAAGTGCGAGCAAGAAAAAGGGATTCCGAGTCGATTCTTTGCTCAAGTATTTCTCAAAGGTGCCCCATATAACCGATTACTCCAAATCGGGTAACCACCTCAACATAGTCTTCGATGAGAGCCAAGCATTCGTCCAAGTCTCGGTAGGCGAAGGGTCCATCAGTGCGTAGGGAAGCGTCTTCGACGCCAGCAGGAATAAGAACTGACTTCCGTAGAAATGCAAAATCATATGCGTCAGCGAGTGGCTTACAGTCGCTCCTCGACATTGCGCGACCAGTTCCATGGCTCATTGAATTGAGAATGTTCGTTACCGTGTCCTTGGCCCTTATCAACACCACATCCCCGGACATATGCGAAGGAAGGACTGACAATTCTCCCGGCAGGAGTCGGACTGAACCCTTGCGTATAATCACGCCACCGTCGGCCAACTGCTCGTATGTGTTATGTGGCAGGTCAAGCAAGAGTTCTGTTTTCCCAAAAACCGACTCAACCTTCTCATGAATTGCAGCGCGATTGTCCGCAGCCCAATGGACAACTCGATCGAACTCTTTGTCAAAACTGGCGGGCACATCAATCAAGTTATCGACGTGTCCCGATTCATTGCGGGACCCGGTGTGAATGAGAAAATGAAGTGGTCCGTCGTCATACGGAACAATGGCATCGAGAAAGTGATTTCCACCGCCCAAGTCGCCCAACCCGCCTTTGTTGACTCGCAGAGAGCCCGCTACTCTGTTCCAGCGTGCCGCATCAAGGTCGTGTGCGTCGACGGTGGACCGCACCAAACTCATTCCGCATCCACAATCGGAAACTGCAAACCGTCGCCAGTTGCTCTGATGGGTCAGAACCGCCGTCCCTGTCGGCAAAGGTGACTTCCCGGGGCAGGCATCTGGTAGAAATACAACCTTCTCGGACGTGAGGTCATGTGGAATCCACGAGTGGAGTCTACCGAGCGGTTCTGCTGACAAATTGACGAGTTCCATGGGTCAAGCCTTCTACGAGCCAGAGCAAGTCATTAGTCTACTTGAGTGTCGATTTCGGTTCATGCGAGATTGCCCAGAAATGGGAGTCTTTGCGGTCAGTGCCTGGTTAGTGCGGTAATCGAAAACTGATCTGCATCTAAAGGTCGGGCGTGTTGCCGCTTCTCCTTCGCGAATGTTACGATTCCAGGTTCTATGCCCCCCGTAATTACATCTGGACGCACATCGGTTCGCCCGCGGGTGGGCATCCCCTGGCGCACTTCCCAAGAGGAAGTCCAGGGCAATCTCCCCAAGATTAAGAACTACGAGGATGCGGTTCGCCGCGCAGGCGGAGAGCCGGTCCTGCTAACGCTGTCGGACCCCCATGAGCTTGACCGCGCGCTGCCGACGCTGGACGCCTTCGTCCTACCAGGCAGCCCTGCCGATGTAGAACCGGCGGAATATGGAGCCGCAAACCACGGCCTGTCAGCGCCGGCGGATTTAGCTCGCGAAACGGCTGACCGAGCCATCCTGAAGCATGCCTTCGCGGAGCAGAAGCCCGTTCTAGCCATTTGCTACGGTTGCCAGCTCCTAAACGTCTATCTAGGCGGCACGTTGATCCAGGACTTGCGAGCGGAGACCGGCACAACCCTCCCGCACCGAAAAAAGGACGTTGTGCCCGAACCTAAGGACGATCCCCGCCATGCCGCCGCCTTCGAGCAGGGTAGCCTACTCGCCGCGATTACGGGCGCCGGGCGAGGCGAAGTCAACAGCTCTCATCATCAGGCTATCGCAACGCCGGGTAACGGCCTGCGGGTCACTGCGCACGCCGACGACGGCACCGTCGAAGGCGTCGAGTGGACTGGCGACGCGAACTGGGTGGTCGGCGTTCAATGGCATCCGGAGCGAATGTTCGGTGATGCTACCGCAGAACGTTTGTTCGCCGACCTGGTCGGGGCCGCGCGCAGCGCTCGCAGCACGGTGGCAGAAAAGAGCTAGCGTCCTTCGCGTCGCAAAAGGCGCGCTCAGTTCTTCGGTACTCGCTTTCGAGTTTCGTTTTTCGATTTTCGATTCTCGTACGTCTGATCCTGGGGGGATGATGATTTCACTGGCTGGCAAGGCGGCGCTCATTACTGGCGGTTCGAGGGGAATTGGCGCTGCGGCAGTCAAGCTGTTCGCGCAGGCCGGCGCCGACGTCGTTTTCAATTACAACAAAGCGAAAGACGCGGCAGAGCAAGTGCGCCAGGAAGCAGGTAAGCACGGTACGCGCGTCGAAGCATTCAAAGCCGACGTAGGCCGCCACGCGGATAATAAAAAGCTTGTGGACTTTGCGATTTCGCGCCTGGGCCGGCTCGATGTCGTGGTGGCCAATGCCGGCGTCTGGAACCCGGACGACCTGCCCATTGAAAACATGACCGAGAAGCAATGGGACGAGATGATCCGCGTCAATTTGACGAGCGTCTACTCCGTCATTCATTTTTGCGTGCCGCAGATGATCAAGCAAAAATCCGGCAAGATTATCCCCATCAGCTCGACGGCTGGGCAGCGCGGCGAATCGTTTCACACCCATTACGGCGCGTCCAAAGGCGGGATTATCAGCTTCGCGAAGGGGCTCTCCACGGAACTCGCACGGCACAACATTTTGGTCAACTGTGTGGCGCCGGGCTGGGTGGCCACGGACATGTCCAACGCGGTCATCAACTCGAAAGTCGGCGGCAAGGCCATCGCCGCTTCGATTCCCCTGGGACGCGCGGGCACCGCCGAAGAAATCGCCGGACCCATCCTGTTCCTTGCTTCCGATCTGGCCAACTTCATGACCGGCGAAATCATCAATGTAAACGGGGGGGCAATCTTGTGCGGCTGAGCTATGCCGACAATCTCCGTAGGGCTCTAGCGGTTGCCGCGCTGTTAGCAGCGACGCTTGTGCAGCCCGTGCGCGCGCAAAACCCGGACACCATGATGCCGGAGGAGCGCACGGCCAAGGGCAAGCAGGTTCTGGACCAGCTAATCACCGCGCTCGGAGGCCCGACCTATCTCGATATTCGCGAGAGCAATTGCGAAGGTCGCCTCGCTCAGTTTGGCCACGGCGGTGAACTGGCCGGCTACACGAATTTCAAGGTGTACTGGAGCTATCCGGACAAGAATCGCACTGATTTTTCAAAAAAGGGCGTAATCGTAAATATATACAACGGCGACCGCGGCTGGACGCTCGATCGCGGCGGAGTCAGCGAAATAAGCGCCGTCGCTGTGACGGATTTTCAGGAGCAGGCCAAGCGCGATATCAACAATCTGCTGCGCGTGCGCCTGAAAGAGCCGGGAATGGCCATTCGCTACGGCGGGACCGACGTCGTGGATCTCCGAACCGTGGATTGGGTCGAACTCACGGATACGGAGCAGCGTGACTTCCGCTTGGCCGTGGACCGCAGCTCGCATTTTCTGGTGCGCAGCATCGTCACCCTGGCGGACGATACTTCCCCGGACCGCAGCGTGGAGACGCGCATCTACACGAATTACCAGCTGATGGACGGCGTGCAGACCCCGCTGCAGATCACGCTCGATCGCAACGGCCGACGCGTCAACCAGGTTTTCATTCAGTCCTGCAAATACAATCCCGGTTTTTCCGAGGATTTCTTCACCAAAGCCGCGCTAGATAAGCGCTTCCGCGAAGTCGGCGGCAAGAAATACAAGGAAGAAAAAAAGAAAGAGAAAGAGGCGGAGAAAGACAACTGAGCTCTCGTCTCTCGTGGTAGCGCCGGCTTATCTTGAGCCACGAAAGCTTCCGGCCGGCGCGTGAGCTATACCGCCAGTCCCGCCCGTGTCAGTCTTATTGCGTGTCAGTGCACTACTTCCGACGCAAAGACCAGACGCACTCCTTGCGCCTTCGCGTCCGGCAGGACGTCTCGCAGGGCTTGCAGCGTGGCTGGATGCGGATGCCCGATCGCGATTGCCTCGCCCTTTTTCCGCGCATCGCGCAACGCAAGCTGCACTTGCTTGCGGACCGCGCTCACCTCCGCGACATCATCGAGAAAAGGAACATTGCGAAACCCGGAGCGCACGCCACAGCGTCGCGCGGTGTCGTAGGCGACGGTGGCCGCTGTGGTGCGGCTGTCCACGTAAAACAGGTTATGCTCCCGCAACACCGGCATCAGCTCATTCATCAGGGCTGCGTCGGCCGTGGATTGCGAGCCCTGATGATTGTTCACCCCAGAGACATCCGGCACGGCTTGCAGTAATCCGCTCACCAGTGTGCTGACGTCGCTG
>WNFR01006126.1_pt1 | contig 12740 bp, 9 predicted proteins | sample 5400221 | NCBI WGS metagenome assembly WNFR01 (sample SAMN13153357, study PRJNA577476) | soil metagenome | isolation source: 40 cm soil under Madrone tree | place: USA:California | collected 2016-06-14 | reverse complement strand
AGCCGTGGCGCTGGACGCTGACCAGGACGCCGCCGGCGCTCCGGGTCGAGCCGCGGCGAGTGAGATGGGACCACGCACGCGTTGTAGCGGTCCTGGTGTCCCAGCCGCAAATGGCGCAACGGGTGCGCCGGGCGCTGGGTGAGCGCGCGACCCTGTGTTATGCGCAGACGTGGGCCGAGTTGCAGCAAATCGTGGCCTGCGTATCAGCCTCTGCCATCATCGCGGATCCAGCCGCGGACGAGCGCGGAGATCCCGCGCGACAGCTCGCCCGGTTCTCGCACGATTGGGGTATCCCGGTGGTTCTCTACACCCACCTGTCGCCGCGCAGTGCAGGCCTGCTGCTTCAGTTAGGTCAAGCCGGCATCCGGGGCACAGTCTTCTATGGGTACGACGACGCCCCACGCCGGTTTATCGACGCGATAGACTGGGAGACCAAGGGAACGCCGGTTTATCGACGCGATAGACTGGGAGACCAAGGGAAGTAGCGGGCCTCCGTTGGAGGCTGCCTAATAGGCGCCGCTGTACCAGCAATACAGATCGTTATCGGTTGTCAGCGCGCAGGCGCGGGCGGATCCGCCGTCCCCACCCGCAGCCAGCGAGCCGAACACCAGGTTCGCAAGCACCGGCGCGGGCGTCGAGCCGTAGCTCCCGCCCCAGCAGTATACCTTCCCGCCCGTCGTCAGACCGCAGGCATTCCACCGCCCGGCCTGCACATCGGTAAAGGAGAGTCCGCCGGACACCTTCACGGGCATGGTGCTGGTCACGTTCGCGCCGTTGCCGAGGTCGCCGGTGACTCCGTACCCCCAGCAGTATCCCTCGCCAGTGTCGCTGAGCCCACACGTGAAGTAACCGCCTGCCTTGACGGACTTGAAGACCACGCCGCCTTCGACCCGCAGGGGGATGTGGCTGCAGGGGTACCCTTGGTCGATTGGGAAGCCGCATCGATCGGAGGTAGAGTCGTTGCCAAGTTGGCTCGACCCATTTGACCCCCAGCAGTATGCCGCGCCGCTCGTCGTCACGCCGCAGCTGTGTTCCCACGATCCCGCACTCACGCGGGTGAACTTCAACCCGCCTGCAACGGGAATCGGCCAATTACTGCAACGATTGATGCCGTTCTCGAGACACGTGCTGGTCAACGTGTCGCGACCGAGTTGTCCGATGCCATTGTCCCCCCAACAGTATGCATCCCCGCTGATCTCGACCGCGCAGCTGTGGCTCCGGCCAGCGCTGATGCCGGTAAACAGATGGCCGCCCGCCACGGCGACGGGCTGGACCTGCCGCACTTCCGTCGCGTAGTTCGGGGAGCCATCGCCCAACTCGCCGCTCTGGTCGAGCCCCCAACAAAAGGCCTGGCCGCTCGCGGTGAGGGCGCATGTGTGCCAATCGGTGAAGGGCAGCCGCAACCCCAGGCCCGGACCGATCGGAACCGGCCGCGGACGGTCGATCCGGGTTCCATCGCCGATCGATCCCTGGTAGTTCTCACCCCAACAGTACGCATCGCCCGCGAGACTCAGCGCACAGGTGTGGCCGCCGCCATCGCTCACCGCGCTGAAACCGAGCACCGTGACCTGTACGCTGTCACCGAGCACGCCGACCCCGCCCGCAATCCACGTCGTCCCGTGGTGACGAGCCTGGACGACGCTACCAGAGACTCCTACGATGGTGCTGTCCCGCGCCCGCAGCTGCACGGGATTGATCTCGAGGTTGCCGTACCGGTCCCAGGCCTGGGCGCTGACGTGCACCGTGTCGCCGATCAGGCCCAAGACCGGGAGACTGCTCGGCGTGATCGCGACCCGAGCCGGCGGTCCCGGCAAGGCCGTGGCGAACACGAGCGCGGGGGGGAGTCCCCGCACCAGGGCCACCGTCGTCTCCGGCCCTGCGACGGTACCCAACGTCCAGGTAGTGGTCGCCTGGCCGGCGGCGTCGGCTCGAGCGAACCTGGGCGAGACTTGGCCACCTCGGCTCAGTGCGCTCCAGGCAACCGTGGCTCCCGCGTCGGGCGTTCCGTCCGCGCGGAGCACCTGGACGACAAGGGGCAGGGCGAGGGTCCGGCCGACGGTGTCGACCTGCCACACGCCGCCGATCACGCTGAGGCGCTGCGCTAACGCTAGTTCGGCGTGCGCAGTGAAGATCGCTGCCGGCGCGAGGCAGCACGCTGCGACCACGCCTTGTGCGCCGGTGAGCGGAGAGCCGAGCCGCCAGAAGACGACCACCAGCCCGGTGCTGTCGGTTACCGTCGGAAACGTACGGGCGAGCAGCGCGCCGCCGCCCGCCCTCACGCTCCAGGTCACTGTGACGCCGGGCACCCCCCGACCCTCCGCATCGAGCACCTGCACCGTGAGTGGAATCGGCAACACCAGGTTCGCCTCGCCCGTCTGCGCGTTTCCGGTGACGATTTGGAGCGCGGTGGGAGGGCCGAAGCGCTGGAGCGCGGTCGGCGTGTCGCTACAGCCCGCGCTCAACGCCACCCCGAGGAGGGCGAGCGTACCGGCTAGGCGGACAAACGAGGACTCAGGCATCCGTATCCTGATGCGCGGACGCTGCAAGTGGCGCACCAAGTCTCGCCGCCTGGTCTCCCTGCCACCTGTTGCGGTCGCGCGGCAGTGACGGGTCGGCGATATTGCATGCGCATCGGGCGCGTTGCGGGCGCGCAGCACAACTCTTGCGGCAGGTGGAACTCGGTCTGGCTGCGCACCATCATTCCACGGGGGTATGGGGCATGACACCTCCGAAGCCTGCGGTGTCGACGACCGTGGTCGCCATGCTCTCGGTCGTACTGCTGCGCTGTAGCGGCGACTCGGCGCTCACGAGCTGGGTTCCCCGGGACGGGTCCATCGCCGGGGTCATCACGGTCACCGGGGCTTCGCTGGCGACGTTGCCGGTGGCCGACGGTGGGGTGGGGTCCACGACCCCAACCAGCGACCGGCCGTTCCCCGCTCCTCCGCGGCTCCCCCGAATCGCTGCGCCGGGACTCCCCAGGAGCGGCCGGCGTGCGCCGATTCTGGCAGTACGCTCGGCGAGCGCCTCGACCGAGCTGATCGTCACCTTCCGCCACGCGGCGATCGGCGCGCCGCCGGTAGGGTCTGCGGCGCTCAGGGCAGCCGCCGCGGTCGCAACCATTGGGCGGGTGATTCGCTCACACCTGACCGCGGCAGTGCCGCCGGGCGCCGACGTGGCAGGTGTTTCCCCCGCGATCCTCGCCGCGAAGATCCGCGTGGCTGATGCGACGCAGCGAGATGCGATCGCGTCCGCCTTGCGCCAGGACCCGATGATCGCGAGCGTCACTCCAAATCAGCTCGTCTCCTTTGGTGACCCGCCACGCTACGTGCGCGCGACAGCGGGCGCCGCTGCCCGCACGGGCACGATACCCAATAACCCGTTGTACCCGTTCCAGTCCTGGCACTACGGTCTCATCGACCTGCCGCGCGCCTGGGCCATTACGACCGGCAGTGCCGCAGTGCTCGTCGCGGTGGTGGACGACGGGATCCGCTTCGACCATCCCGCGATCGCCGCGAACCTCACTTCTGACGGATACGACTTCGTCAGCGCGCTCGACTCGCTGCCCCTGTGCGCCGGGGGCACGATCAGCAATGCGGACGATGGCAACGGCTACGACGCAGATCCGACCATCCCCGCGTCCTACCATCCCGACTCGACGGGTACCTGTTTCCTTCCCGACGATCTGGGCAACCACGGCCTCCACGTCGCCGGCACGATCGGCGCGGTGGGCAACAGCGGCCTCGGGGTGACGGGAGTGAACTGGACGGTGCGGATCCGTCCCGTGCGCGTGCTTGGCGTGGGAGGGTTCGGCACGAGTTACGACGTCGCGCAGGGGGTGCTCTATGCCGCGGGCCTGCCCGCGGACAACGGGGCGGGTGGCACGGTGCAGCCGAGTACCGGCGCCAGAATCATCAACCTCAGTCTCGGCAGCCTGGGAAATGATACGACCCTGCAACGTGCCGTCTTCAGCGCCACGCAAGCCGGGGTTCTTGTCGTGGCTGCCGCGGGAAACGAAAACACGTCTCAACCGTTCTATCCGGCCGCCTACCCGGGAGTTCTGGCTGTCGCCGCGGTCGGCCCGGACGGAATGCCGGCGCCGTACTCGAACTACGGCTCCTACGTCGGCATCCGGGCCCCGGGCGGCAACTTCGCCCTCGGGGACGCGAGTGACGGAGTGATGTCCACGATCTGGAACTTCGCCACCGCCTCGCCCGAGTTTGCGTGGGCCGCCGGCACGTCCATGGCGACGCCGCACGTTTCAGGCGTCGCCGCCCTGGTCCTCTCCCAGACCCCGTCCCTCGGGGCGTCGGACCTGCGGTCTCGGCTCACCTCGTACGCCGTCGGCCCAGCGACGGGATACGGCGTGGGACTGGTCAATGCGTATAACAGCGTGACCGAGCGCCATGGCCCCCCCACCCAGCTCTACGCCCGGCTCTACGCCGCGAGCACAGGGGCCATCGTGCAAATGGTCCAGGCGCAGGCCGCCGGATCCTTCCAGTTCACGGCGGTGGAGGACGGGTCGTATCTCGTGTACGCCGGCACGGACGAGGCCGGCGACCAGGCCGTCGGTACTCCGGGGCGATTGTGGGGCGCCTTCGGAGGGCCGGCCAGTCCAGCAGCCGTGACGGTCTTGGGCGCCGCGCCCAAGTCCGTTTCCTTTTCGATCGGCCTCCCGACAGGGTCCATCTCGAACCATACGATCGGGACCGCCAGCCCCCTGGTGATCGACGGATACCTGCAAGGGCGCATTGTCAATTCGGCGACGATCGACGTGTACAAGGTGAGAATCCCCAAGGCCGCGACCTATACGTTCGAAACGTCGGGCTGGGTTGCTGCCTGCGGTATCGCGCTCGAGGAAGCGACGTCCATCGGTCTGTTCGACGCGGCCGGCAGACTGCTCACGTTCACGGGCTTCATCGACTCGCAGCGTTTCAACTACTGCTCGCGCCTCACCCTGAACCTCAATCCGGGCCTCTACTACGTCGGCGTTGCCGGAGTGTTTGGAAACCGGTATCGCCTGGAGGCACGGGGCGGTACGTGAGGCTAGGTCGCCGACGGGTGACCGAATCGGACGCCGGCGGTGATCGGGAAAAACGCGGTTTTGTGGAACCCCGGGACGGCCGCTACCGCGACGTAACGAAGCTCGAGAAACACGGCCCGATAGGTGAGCTCTCCGCCGACCTGCCAGCCGAGCCTGGTCGCAGAGTTGTGCGTCGTCGTACCGCCCGTCGTGACCGCGATCGTCACGTGGTAGACACCGATCCCGCCGAAGACGGAAGGCGTTACGCGCTGGCCGCGCTTTAAAGCGTAGGCGACCGCCGCGCTGGCGCCGGGAAGCTTGATCGTCTCGTCGGCGGGTTGGCCGAACGACGTCGTAAGGTCGCTCTTCAACTGATCGTTTGCAGTGTGCGCGGCGTACACCGCTTCTATGCGCAGCCCCACGGGCCAACGCGGTGCCTGCAGCGTTACATGCGCTGTTCCGGTCCACGCGCCACTGAAGCCTTCACCCCTCGAGTCTCCGCGGAACGCTCCCGTTGGGATAGCGCGACCCAGCCCGACGCCGAACTGGGCCTGGATTCCCTGGGCTGTTGCGGACGCCACGCCTAGAGCGTAGACGACCACCAAGGCGCTCGCCGCGCGCCCCACGCGCGACATACGCATCAGGAATAGTGACACGGCCAACTTTGATAAGCAAGAAACGTCAGGCTAGCGCTGCGTCCGACCACGTTCGCGCCGGTGCCCCCCCTTGCTGGACCCCTCGCGCGGCCGACGGTAGTTTCAGGGAGCCACTCCCTACGTTCGGGTCAACTCGCCACACGGGAGGCCATATGCGTCACTGGGGTGTGTACATGGCAGCGCTCGTCGTTGCTGGATGCAGCGGTCCGACGCCGACGAGCGGGATGCGCAGGAGCGCTTCGTTGAGCGCGAGCGTGCAGAGCGGGCTGGTACCGCCCGTCGTGTTCAACACGCAAATGCGCTCGGAGCTTGAGTTCCCGGCCTGCGCGTCCGAATCGCAGGGGCATGCACAGATCAAGATTCTGGAAGATGGCACGATCGAGGCAGCGGTGACCATCAACAACAAGGGCGGCGAGAGCGTTCGGTTCGGGCATATCCATCACCTGCCCCCGGGGCAGGCCTCCGGCCCGATCATCTGGTGGCTCACGACCCCCGTGGGCGTGAACCTCAAGCTCACCGAGGAGCACATCGACGTGCAGCACGAGGGCGTGTTTGTCGCCAACCCGCACTTCGCCACCGCGGAGCTGGCGCTGGCCGAGCTGCTCAACGACCCGGGCAGCTTCTACGTCAATTTCCATTCGGATGTCTGCCCAGGAGGGTTTGCTCGCGGCTTCCTGCCCTGACAAGCCGTTCGTCACCATAGCGAGATGAGGAAGACGAAGGGGCCCGCGTGGGCCCCTTTGGGCACTGGTCGGGCTACCGCCCCGTCCGGCGGAGCGGTACCTGATGCCACGTCACCGCGAGCCCCAGCTGCGCCAGCGAGACGCCGGGGCTGCTGTTCTGAACCTGTCCCCCGTTGAACTTGAGGGATCCCGCGACGATGCCGAACCCCACATTAAGGAAAGGGCTCACCAGGAGGTGCGGGCTGACGGGCCATTCGTATCCCACACCGAATTGCGGCCCGATGGCCGTGGACGTGATGACGTCCGTGCCGTCGTCGGCGCGATGCGTGAGGAAGCCGACTCCGAGCTTCAAGTAGAGCGGTCGGCGCCGGCTCGGGTACCAGTACGCCGCCACGCCGAACCCCGCCAGCGACTGGTGCACCGTGGCGGTGCCCGAGTCGATCGTCGCCCACCACGCCGCCACCTCGGCGCCGATCAGCACGCTGCGGCTCACGCCGCCGCCCAGACGCAACGCGCCGGACAGACCGCTGCGGTATGTCCCCTTGCAGATGTCGCACGACACGTGCGCCCAGCCGCGCCCGAGCGCGGCACCGAACCAGAAGCCGTCCCGCGCCTGGCGCTGCTGCTGGGCCGCGAGATCGCGACCGAGCGCCAGCACCACGAGCGAGCCGAGCAGCACTACCAGGCGGGTCATAGCGGGTGGCCCATTCCTAAGGACGCGCGCCCCGCGATGAGGTGACCGTTATCACCGCTCCGGAGCCCACGCTGCGGCGAAGCTGGATGCGGAGGTTGTACTATGTTGCGAGCCTCACCTTTGCCGGCGCTCATCGCCCTCGCGGCCGCGGCCTGTAGTGACAGCGTGTTCCCGTTCACCAACGGCCCGCCGATCGGCAACGCGGCGTCCTACGGGATATGGACGCCCGGGCCGCGCGACGACTGTACGGCCGAGATCCACAACAGCTATTCGGTGGTCGGCCCGGATCGCAAGCTGTACCCGACGTGGCACCCGCCGGTCGATCCGGTGACCGGGTGCTCGTTCGGGCACGATCACGGGCGGGACCCGCGCGGGTCGGCGCTGTACGCGACCGTCGGCCCCATTCCGTTCGGTTACGCCAACGAGCAGCTCGACGTCTACGATCCGGCGAACCCCCGTCACGAAGACCACTTTGGGCACAAGGTCGAGTGGGAGAACAACGTGCTGATGCGGTTCGGGAGCGCGGCGGCGGGGTCGCTGTTCGAGATCCGCTGCGACGTGCTCGCGAAGCTGCACCAGGGCACGCACTCGAAGGACGCGTTCACCAACAACCTGCACGAGCTGGCGTATCACATTCGCTGCACCGACGGCACCCAGCTGCACATCACCCTGCTCGCGGCGATCGGCGATCCCGGGCAGTTCGACCGCTCCTGTGACGGCGTGACGGTCGCCGTGGGGCCGGCGACTCCCGCCAACTCACCGCCCGGGGGCGGTCGGCGCATCATCCCGGATCGCAGCTGCATCGACCGGTTCGTGCTCGTACCCCCTGGCCAGCGGTCGGATTTCGGCGTGCTGCACGAAAGCTGGCAGCTAGGGCTCAGCCTGCAGCGGGCGGGCGGCCACGGTTTGGCGTTTTTGAATCCCTACTTCCAGGTCTTCCTGCCGAGTCGGTTCTATGATCCCGCGGCCGTCAACATCACGGGGCGGCCGATGGACGTCTGCTACGAGGTCACCCCCACCGGCGCGCGAGCGCAGGGGGAGGAGTGCGACCAGTCGACGGGTGCGGGAACGATTCCGGGAGTGACCTTTGACGACCCGCGCTCGGTCTTCAACGGCGTCGAGCGGGTCGTCGACATCAATAGCAACGTGATCGACAACCCGGACGGCCCGGTGTTCTGGTTCACCGATCCGTTCGGCAAGAACGGCCGGACCGAGGCGTTTCCGGGCTCGATTCGTCAGTTCATCGCGGCGATCGACAACACGCGCGGTGGGCTCAATGTCTCGGGCCCGACACTGGGCCGGAACCGCGATTACGGCGGTCCGCGGGTGCACGCCCCGAACTGACCGCGGCCTTGCTGCAGGAAGCCGCCCGACGGGTTAGTTTCGACAGCAGTGCATACCCTGTCCCGCCGCACCTTCCTGAGCGCGGGCGCCGCTGCCGGCGGCGGCCTGCTCGTCGGTTTCACCCTGCCCGTGCGCATCGGCGCCGCCCTCGTCGGCGGCGATCCCCCGCGCGACTTCATGCCCAACGGCTTCATCCGCATCGACCCCGACGGTCGGGTCACGCTGGTCATGCACAAGGTGGAAATGGGGCAGGGGACCTACACCTCGATGCCGATGCTGCTGGCCGAAGAGCTGGAAGTGGATCTGAGCCAGGTGCACCTCGAGCACGCCCCTCCGGACGACGCGCTGTACGCGGAGCCGCTGTTCGGGGTCCAGGAAACCGGCGGCTCCACGTCGGTGCGCGGCAACTGGGAGCCGCTGCGCCGCGCCGGCGCCACCGCGCGCAGCATGCTCGTGTCCGCCGCGGCGGAGACCTGGCAGGTCGAGCCGAGCTCGTGTCGCGCAGCGAACGGCGCGGTGATCCACGGGCCGACCGGCCGCAGCCTGACGTACGGCGCTCTGGTGGACCGCGCGGCTCGGCTGCCGGTGCCTGGTGATGTCGCCCTCAAGGACCCGAAGGATTTCAAACTGATCGGCACGCCGCTGAAGCGGCTCGATACACCGGACAAGGTCGACGGGACCGCGCAGTACGGGATCGATGTGCGGCTCCCCGGCATGAAGTTCGCCGCGGTGGCGGCGTGTCCGGTATTCGGGGGCAAGCTGGCGAGCGTCGACGACGCCAAAGCCAAGGCCCTCCCCGGCGTGCAACAGGTGGTGCGCCTCGAAGATGCCGTGGCCGTCGTCGCCGACGACACCTGGGCGGCAAAGCGCGGCTTGGCCGCGCTCGGCATCCGTTGGGATGAAGGGCCGAACGCGACCCTCTCGACGGCCGACATCGTGCTGCAGCTGGCAACGGCGTCGCAGAAGGCAGGCGTGGTCGCCCGCAAACAGGGCGACGCCGCCGGGGCGATGGCCGGTGCGGCGCAGAAGGTCGAGGCGATCTACGAGCTGCCGTTCCTGGCGCACGCCACCATGGAGCCGGTGAACTGCACCGTTCACGTCCAGCCGGATGGCTGCGACATCTGGGTGGGAACCCAGGTACCGACCTTCACCCAGAACGCCGCGGCGAAAGTGACCGGTCTGTCGAAATCCAAGGTCCGGGTGCACAACCATCTGCTGGGCGGAGGCTTCGGGCGGCGGCTCGAGGTGGACTTCATCACCCGAGCCGTGCAAGTCGCCAAGCAGGTCAACGGTCCCGTCCAGGTGGTGTGGAGCCGCGAAGAGGACATCCAGCACGACATGTACCGGCCGTATTATTACGACCGCATCGCCGCCGGTCTGGACGCGCAAGGCAAGCCGATCGCGTGGATACATCGGGTCACCGGATCGTCCATCATTGCGCGCGTGTCGAGCGAGCTGTTCCCGAAGAACCTGCGGGTGATCCGGGCCCTGGGCCTGGGCAGCATCATCGCCACGGTGAAGGGTCTCGACACCGACGCCGTGGAGGGGGCGGCGGAGCCTCCGTACGATCTCCCCAACATCCGGATCGAGTACGTGCGGCAGGAGCCGCCGGGGATCCCCACGTCGTTCTGGCGCGGCGTCGGGCCGACGCGCAGCATTTTCGTGGTCGAGAGCTTCATCGACGAGCTGGCGGCGGCGGCCAAGCGGGACCCGTTCGAGTACCGGCGCGCGCTGCTGGACGGCTCACCGCGGGCCAAGGCGGTGCTGGAGCTCGCGGCGGAGCGCGCCGGTTGGGGTGTGTCGCTGCCGGCGGGCAGCGGGCGCGGGATCGCGCTGCTGCACGCCTTCGGGAGCTACGTCGCCCAGGTGGCGGACGTCACCGTGTCGAAGCAGGGCGATGTGCGTGTCCGGCGCGTCGTGTGCGCAGTAGATTGCGGCACCGTGGTCAACCCGGACATCGTGAAGGCGCAAATGGAGAGTGGCATCGTCTTCGGGATCACGGGCGCATTGTGGGGCGAGATCACCATCAAGAACGGCCGCGTCGAGCAGCACAACTTCAACGACTACCGGATGCTGCGCCTGAGTGAGGCGCCCGTGGTCGAGGTCCAATTGGTCACGAGCACGGAGCCACCCGGCGGCGTCGGCGAGCCCGGCACGTCGGCGGTGATGCCCGCGGTCACGAACGCCATCTTTGCGGCCACCGGCCGGCGGATTCGGAAGCTTCCGGTGAAAGACCAGCTGCGTCCGGCGTGAGGGGACTCGAATGATTTGGATCGTGCTCGCCTACCACCTCGCGAGCCGGCTCGCCTACGTGCTGTACGTCGGCCTCACGCTCAGGCGCCAAGAGCGGACGGGGTACCTCACCGGCCGTTACGGCGCCGAGGTCGCATTCCGGCGGTTCCGTCGCGTGGCGGCGTTCGTCATGGCGAATGACGCGGTCAGCCTCGGCGTGCTCTGCTTCGTGAGCCTGAACACGCTGCACCTCGGGTTGCCGCGCGGTCTCACCGTTGCCGTGGGCGCCGTGCTCGCCCTGGTGGGCGTGGCGACGAAGGTCTGGGCCGCCGCCACGTTGGGTGACGGATACTACTGGCACAATTTCTTCAGGCCCGCCGACCGAATCGCCCCCAAGGTGGCGGGACCGTATCGCTGGCTTAAGAACCCGATGTATACGGTGGGTTACTTGCCGGTCTACGGCATGGCGCTCGCGGCGTCGTCGGCGTTCGGGCTCGTCGCCGCGCTGTTCGACCAGATCGCCATTCTCACGTTCTATCATCTGGTCGAGAAGCCGCATTTCGAGCGGTGGCGCCAGCCCCCGCCCCCGTCCGAGCCCGTCGTCAGGCCTGTACCTGGTTCCGCCCGCCCTCCTTCGCTCGATACAGCGCCCGGTCAGCCGCCTTGACCACCTGATCCCACTTGGTGTGGCGATCGTTCTGCTCCGCGACGCCGACGCTGATGGTCACCGGGACGCGCTGCCCGGGGCCACGGTCGGTCAAGACCTTCTCCTTCTTCTTCTTCGAGCGGAACCGGGCCCGCAGGATGAAGCGCGTGTCCTCGACCGTCTGGCGCAGCGCTTCCAAATCGGGCAGGCATTCCTCGGCGCCCCGCCCGGCGAAAATCACCGCGAATTCCTCGCCGCCATAGCGGTAGGCCTTTCCACCGCCACCCACCTGCGCCAGTTTGGCGGCGATCATCTTGAGGACCTGGTCGCCGACGTCGTGCCCGTGGTTGTCGTTGATGCGCTTGAAGTGGTCCACGTCGACCATCGCCACCGTGTAATGCCCGCCCAGCCGCAGCAGGGCTTCGTTCAGGGCCCGGCGGGCGGGCAGCCCGGTGAGGCTGTCCTGGTACGCCATGTGGTAGGAGGCTTCCACCACTGCCACGATGAGGATGAGCGCGCCGGTGGCGAGATAGAACGTCGAGAATCCGGGATTCCCGGGGCGCACCGCCGAGAGGCCGATGAACACGGGCAGCAGGGCCCAGGCGAACGAGCGTCCCGTTTGCGTAGGCGACATGAGCTGCGCCGCCGCCACCAATCCCCCGGCGACGAAGAAGGCGAGCAGGGCGGGGTCGGCGAGCGAGCTCCACGCGAACAGCCATTGCGGCAAGAGGTGCGTGCGCAGCAGCGCGGCGGTGGGCGCTGCTGCTTCGCGGTCGAGGACCGCCACGAGCGCCAACTGTCCCAGGATGAGCGCAAACCGGGCGAGCCCGGGCGGTGTGAGCACGCCGCGCTCCGCGCTGAGCGCCAGGGCGGCCAGGTTGAGCGGCAGCAGGACGCCGATCGATTGGAGCACGACCGGGTGGCGCGCCAGCCCCTGTCCCGCCACGAAATGCAGCAGCGTGCGATCCGCCAGCGTCAACACCAGCAGGGCGAACAGCAGCCGACTGCGGTGAAAGCGCCAGCCCAGCAGTATGCCCGCACCGAACACGGCGTACGGATAAAACGGCGCGAGCCGGCTGAGTAGGTTTTGGAGCCAGTCGGTATGGGTGTACAGGAGCGCCGCGAGAATGATCGGGGCTTCGGGAAGGCCGTACGACAGGACCTTCCAGACGGCCTCGTAGGGGTGCGTCTCGTTAGAGGCGGCTCGCGGCACGTTCGCTGGCTCCTTGGGGGACAACGGCGCGGTTAAGGGTAAGCAGAACCTGGCCGAGGTCAACCGTCGGGTTGCGTGGCGTGCGGGCGGCTAGTGATATTTTTCCCGCCGTGGCGGTATCGTCTAGGGGACTAGGACGGAGCCCTCTCAAGGCTCAAACACGGGTTCGAATCCCGTTACCGCTATAAAGTCAAAGAGGCGTCAAGTAAAGGCGTCAAGCAACGGCGTCACGCAGAACCGTCGCGCACAGAC
>WNFR01006129.1_pt1 | contig 12741 bp, 6 predicted proteins | sample 5400221 | NCBI WGS metagenome assembly WNFR01 (sample SAMN13153357, study PRJNA577476) | soil metagenome | isolation source: 40 cm soil under Madrone tree | place: USA:California | collected 2016-06-14 | reverse complement strand
CTACGAAGTACGCGCGGAAAAGATTGGCTTTCGCGGCCAGGAGAAGGCCGGAATTTCCCTGGTACTTGGCCAGCGGGAAACAGTGGACCTGGCGCTGCAAGTCGGAGACGTAAGGCAGACCGTCCAGGTGGAATCCTCCCCGACCGTTGTCGTGATTACTACCGACGACGTTTCTGGTCTGGTTGACGAGCGCCAGGTCAAAGAGCTTCCTCTAAACGGCCGCAGTTACGATCAGCTTATGACCCTCAACCCGGGAATCGTGAACTACACTTCACAACGAGCGGCAGGGATTGGAACCTCTAACTCTGTTGTCGGCAATATGTTTGCGGCTTCGGGCCGCAGGCCGCAGGAAAATCTGTATCTGCTGAACGGAGTCGAATTCACGAGCGCATCTGAAATCAACAACACCCCTGGTGGAGTTAGCGGACAGCTTCTGGGAGTGGACGCGGTGCGCGAGTTTTCGGTGATAAAGGACACCTACGGCGCGGAGTACGGCAAGCGCCCAGGCGCCCAGGTCAGCATCGTGACTGCCTCGGGAACGAACCAGTTGCACGGCGCCGCGTACGAATTCTTGCGAAATAACGCATTGGATGCCCGCAATTTCTTTGACCACGGCGCGATTCCCGGCTTCAGACGCAACGTGTTTGGCGGTTCGCTGGGTGGTCCGATCAAGAAGGACAAAACGTTTTTTTTTGTGAACTACGAAGGCTTCCGGCAGAATCTGGGCCTCAGCGACTTATCGCTCGTGCCGGATGATGCGTCACGAGCCAATGCCGTCGCGAGCATCCAGCCCCTGCTCTCGTTGTGGCCCGTAGCCAACGGGCCGGAACTTTTGACTTCGACTGGAGCGCCTAGTGGAATTGCTGAAGCGTTCAGTAATCCCAACCAGAGGATTCGTGAAGATTTTGGAACTGCGAGACTCGATCAGATCTTCTCGGACCGGGATTCGCTCGCAGTCTTTTACACCGCCGACGACAGCGAGGCTCATTCGCCCACTAATAATCCTTTCACCCTGGTGGATATTTTCCTGCGGGAACAGGTGGCCAGTCTCAGTGAAACTCGCATTTTTTCTCCCGGCCTGCTGAACAAAGCGACCTTTGGATACTCCCGAGGCGCATTTTATTTCAACAGCGGCACAACGGTTGATTTGCCTGGATGGATCCACGACGGTCAGCCTGCTGGGGCAGTCGTAGTCGGCGGTGGCACAACCCTCAACGGCGCATCGCAGATCACAAACGGCGGCACCAACGCTGGCAGCAATCTCAGCGCCGCGCGCAATTTGTATAGCGTCGCGGATGAAGTTACCTATTCTCACGGCAGCCACTTAATCCACTTCGGCGGATCGCTGCAGTGGATCCAGGCTAACGATGTTCTGGTCCAAGACCAGTACGGCCAAGCTTCGTTCACCAACCTACAGACGTTCTTGCAGGGCACCGTGAGCACCTACACCTACGCTCCGAGCTATACGCCACTGTCCTGGCGTACGCTCGAAGGCGCTTTCTACGCCGAAGACGTGATCAAACTCAAATCTTCCTGGGAGTTGCGCATCGGGTTTCGGGGCGAGTCCACAAATGGTTGGAACGAAGCATACGGCCGCGCGTCAAATTATTCCTTCAATTCACAGGGTGCAATCGAATCCCAGCCCGTTGTCGGCAGCTCGGCCTTTACTGTGAACAATGCGAAGTTTCTCCCGGCGCCACGCATCGGGACCGCTTGGTCTCCGTTTGCTTCCAAGAAGACTGTTATTCGAGCGGGCTTTGGTTTGTATTACGCTCTGCTCGACAACTTGAGTTACCGCCTGGATCAAAACGGTCCTTTCAACACGGTCTTTGCAGCCAAGAACATTGCGTTCTCGAGCGTCGCGCCAGACGCCAGGTATTCGGGCGCGAAGGTGATCCCGAGTGGCGTCCAGCCGAACCTTCAAACACCGACGGTCGAATCGTGGAGCTTGAAAATCGAGCAACAACTCTCCGCAAACACTTCGCTGGGCGTTAGCTACATCGGTTCGCATGGCTACCACGAATTACTTTCCGTGGATGCCAACCTGCCAGCGCCAACAATCTGCCCGGCATCTCCTTGCCCTGTCGGTTATCCAGACGGAGCCTATTACTATCCAACCGGAGCGGCGCTCGCCAACGGTGGGGTATGGAATACGACCCACTGGTTTTCGCAAGGCATCAGTTCGTATCACGGTCTGGAAGTCGATGTGCATCACCGCTTCGTTCGTGGATTGCAATTTCGTGGAGCCTACACATTTGCTAAGTCGCTTGACGATGGCGACAACATGAATACCAGCGTGGCAACAAACGCTCCGGCCTTCGTCGCGAATCCGCTACAACCGACGAGCGACTACGGTAGAGCTTCGTTTGACGTACGGCACGCCGCGGTCCTGCAGGCGACCTATGACCTTCCGTTTGGGCGCAACAACGCATCTCATGTCCACCCATGGGTCGAGCGGTTGCTCGGAAATTGGCAAATCAGCGGAATCGAAACCCTGCAGTCCGGGCTCCCGTTTACTCCGCAGCTGTCTTACAACCCGTCTAATGACGGCGATACGCGCAATCCAGTCCGCCCGTCTTGGAATCCCACCTTCACGGGACCGGTGATCTTGGGCGGGTCCAGCCAATATTTCAACCCCAACGCATTCGTCCAGCCTTTGCCTGGAACTTACGGCAATGTTGGCCGCAACGTCCTCACGGGCCCGAGATTTGTGGAAACGGACGCTTCTCTGACAAAGCTGTTCTCTCTTTCAGAACGACTGAACCTGCAATTCCGGTCCGAATTCTTCAACCTTTTCAATCACACGAACTTCAATGCGCCGAATCCCGTCGTATACGCGGCCGCGAGCGGCGGACCGTCGCCCACGGCCGGAATCATTACGTCCACTACGACAACTTCGCGGCAGATACAATTCGGACTGAAATTGCTGTGGTGAACGGATTCCCGACATACTCTGTTTACCTTAGAAAAAAGCGCTGGGTGCAATGAAAGACTTTCGTGGTTCGGGTGGTATTTGTGCCATTAAATCGTCACTAGAATAATTTACTTCCAACAAATCGGGGTAAACTGCGCCTGAAAGCTTTAAAACCGGTATTTTGATTTTTCGTAGAGAACGGAATCGTACCTGCTCCGGCTATCCAGACCCCCACCCTCAATCACGAGGAGGCTTATGCCTAATTCTACGATTCGGAAATTTCTCTGCGGTATTTCTGTTGCCAGCTTGATGATTCTCGGAATCAGCAGCCCAGCCAATTCAGCTAATGCATCAAAGGGCGGCCAGGCGCAGTCAGAAAAACAAACGCAGCAATCTACAAAATCGGTTGCCGGTAAGGTTGCAGCCATCGGAAGCGGCGGAACTTCGTTCACACTCGATGTCAATGGCGGTGGCTCCGATAAAGATAGTTCCGGGAAGAACACGATGAACTTTGTCGTGGACGACCACACCCAGGTAAAGGGACAAGTGAGACAGGGGACGGCCGTCACGGTGGAATATCAGGCGATGCAAAACGGCCAACTCTTGGCGGTGACCATCACGGCGCAGGCCTAACGGCGATAAATCGATTGGTCTACCCGCCGTAACGATTCAACGATTCAACCTCAGTTTTGCACGTTGCTTTCGCGAGGGCGGATCCGGCCCGAAGACAGCAGTCATCTTGGAGCAGGGTCCGCCAGCTTTTTTCAACGGTTCAACTTCGAAATTGCCTGGTCGTTCTTTGCATGTTTTTAGCGGCACGGCTTTCACAATACGTGACATCAGCTGATCGGAGGTTAGACGTCAAGCTGGAAGGCTCTGGCCTCTTCGAGTGTGAGCCGCCGCTTCTGGCGATAGGACAAGTTAGCCATGTGGGCAGCTAGAGCCGAACGATAGCCAATCTCGACGGGAGCATTCGGACTCTTCCGGGTACGGACGCAATCGACCCAGTTGGCCATGTGGTCTTGATTTGGAGTCTGGCCGGTCAGTCCCTCGTCGTGCGGACGGTTCACCTTTTCAGGGTAATAGCGAATTGTTTCATCAGACTTGCCGCTGATCATGTCCGTCGCTCCCGCTATGTGTTCGATGGTGCCGTCACTTCCGAGCAGCCGTTCACCCAAGCCGTAGCGGCTATTGTTGAAAGTGGACTGCCAGGTGACAACTACGTCTGTGGGAAATTCGAGCGTGACTGCGATCGTGTCCGGCACCTGGCGCCCGTCTTTTTCGGAAAACACCCCGCCGGACATGTAGGCCGCGCTGGGTTCCGACAGATCGAGCGCGGACATAATCCACGCGATTTGATGCACCATGTTCTCGGTCACGTTTCCGCCCGAGAACTCCCAGTACAACCGCCAGTTAATGAATTTGAAAGCGTCGAATGGGTGGTCAGGACGTCCATTCAGGAAAGCTTTCCAATCGACATTTTGCGCGGTGCAATCCGAGGGCACCGGCCGCACCCACTGAGGTTTCCCATGCGGGGTGTTGCGACTCATCCATGATTCCACTTGGGTGATCTTGCCGGCCAGGCCGTCCTTGATCCACTTACGCGTATCGGCGAGCGAGCCAGAACTCTCGTGCTGTAATCCGATTTGAACTACCCGGTCGGACTTCTTGGCCGCCGCCAAGCACTGCTCCGCTTCCGCGATAGACCAGGTCATTGTTTTCTCTGAATAGAGGTCCTTGCCGGCTGCAAGCGCATCTTGAAAGTGCCGTGCATGGATGTGCAGAGGGCTGGCCACGATGATGCCGTCAATGTCTTTCATATCAAGCAAGCGTCGATATTCATCAAGTGTCTGAATACCGGGCGCCATTCGCTTGGCTTCGTCACGCCGATGAGTGTAGACGTCGGCAATAGCAACTAATTGAGCGTTCGGCACTCGAAGCACCTGCTTTAGTAGATCTTCTCCGCGTCCGCCTACGCCAATCATGGCTACGCGAACACGATCATTGGCTCCGAGCACGCTCGAAGATGGATGGACAAGCATCGCCGCGGTCCCTAAGGCACTCTGCTTAATAAAATCACGTCGCGTTTTCTCCGCCATTTTCGGTCTCCTGGCCTAAATTGCTGTGGCCTCTTGCAGCTCTTTCTTCATGCCCGCCCAACTCTGCCTGGTCGATTCCTCGGGTGTGCCCGCACCGCGCCAGTGGGTTTCCAGGCTCACGGCGAAATGATAGCCGTCGCGTTTCAGCGCCTTAAATTGCCCAACCCAGTCGATGTCGCCGCGGCCCATCGCCGCCCATTCGTAGCCGCTCCCATCTGACTTTTTCACCGCATCCTTGCAATGGCAGTGGCCAATGCGCTCTTTTCGAAGGAGATTGTATCCATCCGGAAAGGGCTTCTCACCATGTTCCGCTGCGTTCCCCGGGTCCCAGTTGAGCAGCAGATTGCGGGATGGAACCGCCTTGAGGACCTTAGCTGCTTCGGCCGCGGTCGCAGTATTGCAAGCGGGCTCATTTTCGAGAACAAGAATTATGTCTTTCTTAGCCGCTTCTTCGGCGGCCTCGCGCAATTTTTCATTCATGGCCGCCCGAAACGGAGCCTGATCATCGAGCCGCCAGAAATCAAAGAAGCGCACGCGGTCAGTTTTGAAGGTCTTGGCCAGCTCAATACTGCGCTCAAGGACTTCGTCCTGCTGCTCAAAGGTGAACTCCGCGTTGAATTGATCGCGTTTAGGACTGTACTTCGATTTCGGCGCACCGGGCCAATCCACTTTGAAAAGCGGACTGGCAATATCGGTGACACGCAACTTGTATTTTTCCAAAATGCGTCGCGCTTCCTGGATTTCCTTGGAGTCGAGTTTGAGCAGATTCTTGTTCCACATGCCGCGCAGCTCGATCCAATCCATCGCAAATTCGTGCGAGGCCACTTCGCAGGCGTGGCCGAAGTCCTGGCTGATCTCGTCATTGATTACGGCCACTCTGAACGGTGACTGCACAGTGTCGTCCAATAGCGGATTGAGATGCCAATCTAAGAATGTGTGGCCCGGGACAGGTGAAATGACGGATGTAGTGGTTACGGCGCCAACTACACCCAGAAACTCACGACGCGAAACGCGAAACGCCACGCGGCTCCTCATACCAATGCTATGAATCGCACATTCATTCTTACTCTGCACGTGATCTCACGCTCCTATAGCACTCAGTCGAGCGCTGAGCGTGGCAGTTGGCTTGCGGCTGGTACCCTGGTCCCGCAGTTTTCAGTCGGGTCAGAAGTTAAATTTTACCCCGAGCTGCAGAACGCGGCCACCGCTAGCGCTAGTGATGTCGCCAAAACTGGAGCTGCCCAGCGTAGTACCCGCCGCGGTACCGCCCGACGGTGTACCGTTGGTGTTGTTAAAATAGAACTGGGGCGTATTTGTGGCGCCGAACGCCTCCAGGCGCAAATCCAGATTGAACCGCTCCGTGAATCGGATGGACTTCGAGAGAGCCGCATCTAGGTCGAAATAGGCAGGGCCGCTAAGGTAATTCCGTCCCACATTGCCGAATGCATCGCCAGCCGGGGCAGCAAAGCTTGACGCAGTGAACCAGGGATTGTTCCGGCCGACACCGTGGAGTATTTTTACGGGAGCAACCAGATCGGGCGTTTGGGTATTTCCCGGGGCCGCCAGCGCGGTAGAATTCGCTGTAAAGTACATGGGAAGCCCCGACATGATGGTCATGAAACTCGAGAGTCGCCAGCCACCCAGGATGGCAGCGCCAACCCCGGAAGACATCAGTCGTTTGCCGTGCCCAAAGGGTAGCTCGTAAACCACGCTCTGCACGAACGTGTGAGTCCGGTCAAAGTCGTTCCGGGCGTAGTTTCTCCTTTGATTTATGTAAAAGGCTAGACCGCCGTCATCGCCGGTCTGAAAGCCCATGCCTTTGCCGAACGTATATGCCGTGGTGGTCGCAAAACCGCCGGAGAATTTCCGGTCAAATTTGACCTGCAAAGCGTGATAACTGGAGGAATATCCCGCGAAGAGCAGGTTCGTGTTGGCGGTCCTTTTGAAGGAATCAAACTCCGGAAGACCGTGATTGCCAAGGCCAGCCACCGTAGCAGCGTTAAGGTTGTAGTTCACGACTGTGTCCACGCTGTGACTACCAACGTAGGCCACATCGAGAACAAATTTCCCGGGCAGCGACTGCTGGACCGCGAGGTTCCATGATTCGACGTAGGGGTTCTTGAAATTTTGATTGACGACAAAGTAGTTCACGGCTACTGCCGGATTCGTGATGATTCCGTTCGACGGAACTACCGGTAAAATTAGGTCGGGAAATCCACTTTCGAACGTCGCGGGTTGTCCATTGGGAAGAACTGCCGGACCAAAGCTTGCGACCGCTGGATTGAAGGCATTATTTGCGCGCACAGGGAAATTGTAAGCATAGCTGTTATCGGGAAATGGCGTATAGCTGATGCCGAATCCCGCGCGGATCACGGTCGAATCTTTCAAGCGATAGGCCAAGCCCAGGCGGGGCGCAAAATACTTGTAATGAGTCGTTATTCCGAGATCGTTCGGAATATTTCCATACCCGCTTACGAGCAGGGTGTTGTTAGTCGGATCGTAATTGGAAAAACCACCCTTTTTGACTGGCGTCGCGGGCGGATAAAATTCCCAGCGCAATCCAATATCCGCCGAAAGCTTCGGTGTAACCACCCACTTGTCTTGTACGAAGGAGAAGAATTGCCATGCTCGGTAATTCGGGAAAAAGGTCGCTAGATCGCGTCCTGCCTGGCCTGGAACATCGAGCAGAAAGCTGGCGAAATCGTTTGCAAAACTGGTCTTGGAGGCGCTGGTGCCGGTATTGAGCGCCGTCTGGCCGTCGTTGAAAGTATAAAGACCACGTGGACTAAAGGTCTGTTCCTGTAACAAAGCATCGCGAACCCGACGCAAGTCGACGCCAAACTTGACGGTATGATTGCCTAAAATCTTGGTCCAGGTATTCGCAAAGTCAATATTCGTTTCTGATCGGATCCAGGGAAGGCTGGCGGAATAGCCGATTAACGGATTGGAAAAACCACCATTGATCGTGATACCGACGATTCCGCTAGTGATCGGGTCCAGATTCACACCCGGAATGCCCAGCGTTTCCGAAGTATTGGTGCCGAAATCTGTGTTGTGCGCTTCGTTGTGATACCACGCCACGCCGACACGAAACTCAGCCACCAACGTATTGGAGAAAATGTGATTGTAGTTTATACCGGTGCTGTAGGTACTCTGAACGCCCGATCCCTCGAAATTGCCCTGCGCCGGTCCACCCGCTATACCGAATAGCGGCGCCTGGAAGATCGACGGACGTTGAAAACTGAACCGCGCGCTAAGCCGGTCTCTATCGGTCAAATTGGCGTCGACCTTGGCGTCGACGAAATCCGTGTCCTTATGGAAAGCCAGCAACCCAAAGTAGTTGTTGGTGTTCCCCGCAGCAGTAGGAGCGGGCAAGAACGCCATCAGTTTGGCGGAAATCGGATCAATCAAGGCTGAGGGTATAACGTTAGGACAACCGGCTACGTTAGAGCACGCGGGATTATAAGCGTCCACCATTCCACTCCGGCCCGGGACGGTAGCCACGCCAGGAGCGGACGCAGCGACGAACTGTTGGCGGCCGGTTCCGTCTGCATTCCCGCTAAACGGATTGTAAATGGCAGTCGTGGAGGCACTTAGGTCTCCGGTCCGCAGGGCCGGGGTGGGAATGGTTACCAAATTAGTGTTTGCCTCGTGATCGTAGACTTTCAGATAGTCGGCAAAGAAGAAGAGCTTATTTTTCTTGATCGGGCCGCCAATATTACCGCCAAAGTAGTTATAGGCAAGATGTCCGACAGCGGGATCGAAAAAGTTGCGGGCATTGAAATAGCTATTTTTGATGAACTCATAGGCAGCGCCATGGTAATTGTTGGTGCCTGACTTCAGGATGACGTTAGTAACGGCGCCGCTTGCCCGGCCAAGCTCCGCGTCGTAGTTGCTCGTCGAAACGTCCACGGTCTGGATGGCTTCCAGCGGCGGCACCAGGATTTGCAAAAGGCCGGTGCGTTCGTTGTCGTCGATGCCCTCGATCTGGGTGTTGTTCCCCTCACGCAGTTGGCCGTTGACCTCGGTCTGCAAAGAGCTGCTGGCGTTGAAAAACTGTGAGTGCTGAAAAGTGGCGCGAGTAGTGCCGGGCACGATGTTCAATAGATTCTGGAAATTGCGATTGGTCCCCAGCGGTATGTTCTCGGTTAGGACGGCTTCGATCTTGCGACCGGTGTCCGCCCGTTCGGTCTGGAGAATGGGTGTTTGCACCTCGACGACAACGGTTTCCGAAACGTTTCCAGGCTGAAGCACCAGGTCCACGCGCTGGGTAGTATTCACGATGACATCGACCGCAACTCTCGACGCCCGCTTGAATCCTGGCAATTCCGCAGTGACCGAATAGGTCCCTGGAGGCAGGTCCGGAATTACATAGTTGCCGCTTTCGTTGGTCTGGGACGTGCGCCTGATTCCGGTGTTCATTTCCGTGATGGTCATCTTCACGTTGCCGACCGCGGCTCCAGAAGAGTCCGTCACCGCGCCGAGCAAAGTCGCATTTACCGCCTGACTCCAGGCGGGTTCAGAAAATCCCAGGAGGACTGTTGTTAGTAATACGGCCATACTCAGGTTCCACAGTCCGAACAGGCCGCCCTCGGGACGCGCCGAACGTGCTTGGCCATATCTAGCGACAGAAATACGGCAAGCTAGTGCCCAACGGAAAAGAAGAGCCAACGCTTTTTTCATCACACACCCCACTCGCGGATGAAACCTTGGAACTGGTTCCACACCCTAACCGAGCAAAAAGCGCCTGTCAAGCGAGAATCTTGAAAAATGACTTCGTGAGATGATTTTCTTGAGTCCTTGCCGAAAGCGCATGGAGGGCCGCCCAGGCGCATTATTTAGATGGCGGGGTCATGGTGTGCTAAACTTGCGGCGGTGAAAATTGGTGCGGAGGGGTTTGGCAACTGGCTCAGGCAACACACGAAGACGCCAAGGAGCCTCATAACAATGGAAGCGGTTCCAGAAAAAACGACGATTCGCGAGGTGGCCCGCGCCGCGGGTGTAGGCATCGGAACCATTTCGCGCGTTCTAAATTCCAGCTCGCAAGTCAGCCGCAAAACGCGCGCACGAGTGCTGGACGCGATCCGCCGTCTTGGATTTCGCCCCAATGCGCAGGCCCGGCGGATTCTTAAACAACGCTCGGAAATGGTCTGCTTTCTCCTGAGCAATCGCGATTTCCTGCATCCTTTTCACGCGCGGATTCTCCAAGGGGTCGAGTCCTACGCCAGCAGTTTGAAACAACACGTGCTGTTCGCGGCGCTGCATTATTCTCCGAGGACGCCCCCCAATAAGATCGACCTGCCTCCCGTTCTTCAAGAGCATGGCCTGATTGACGGAGTCATTCTAGCCGGGACCGTTTATCCGAATCTGCTTCGGAGAATTGAGTCCATGCACATGCCTTTGGTTGCGTTCAGCAACAATGTGGTGGGAATGGATGATGATCAGCAATTCGACCAAGTTGGCTTTGACGACTTCAGTGGCATGCTCTACGCTACGCGGCATCTGATCGGCAAGGGGCACCGGCAGATTGTTTTCGCTGGAGATGTCTCCTACCCGTGGCTTTATCGCCGATTCGAAGGTTACCGCCAAGCAATGCGCGAGAAAAAACTCAAGCCCATCTTGATCAAGGGCCGCAGTCACTTGAGTTTCGGCGACTTCGGTCAAGAGAGTGTAGGGCGGATCCTGTCCGGCCGGCCACGAGCAACTGCCGTCGTAGCCGGCAACGACGAAATCGCCTACGGACTTTGGCGATCGTTGTGCCGGCAAGGCGTGAAAGTGCCCGACGAAATCAGTCTGGTCGGATTCGACGATCGTGAGGAAGCGGTTCTGATGGATCCGCCGCTTTCAACCGTGCGTGTTCATAAGGAGGAAATAGGCGAAACCTGTATGAAGATGCTGCTCGAGCGTCTGCATCATCCTCAAATGACCTTCAGCCAGCGGGTTCTGCCTACGGAGTTCCTGATACGCGGAACCGTCCGTCAGCTTCCGTGAAGAAAACGCGGTCAACAAGTTGCGAAGTAAGTGCCGACCACGAGCGGCGACCCTGCCAAAATCGCCAAATCCGACTCTTTGTCGACACGACGTACCGATAGAATCTGATCCTAAAATCGATCTTGAGAAGCCCACAAACCCAGTCCGGGATTTTCGATGAAGTAAATTTCCTCACCCATTGCGCAATTCCAACCATGCTGCAGTTTCCTCGGATCGTACCGCTGGAGCATCTGGCCGAGTTCACCGTATTCGAAACCCGCCCTCTCCACCTCTTCGCGAGTCAAATGGCCGGGACACCAAGTGATCTGGAATCGCCCTTCGGACGATCCATGAATAAGGTGCGCCGCTGCGCTCAGGTCCGCGGCCAAGTCTTGGTTCCTCTGCACCATCGCCAACGTGGCCTCGGTGCCGTGATATCCGTATTTGCGAATTAGTTGATCGATTCCGTGATCTTCGCCGAATTCGCGCACGCCCGGAGCCAGTACGATCAACTCCCCGCCATCTTCGAGCGCCATGCGGGTACGATAGATCGCTTTGTTTCCTAGCCATGTGCTATAGAACTCGTGTGGGTCGAGATAAACCACTGCTTTGCGAATCGGATTCGGCATCAGGACAAAATTCACGCGAAAACTTAGCTCCGCCGCTCGATGAAAGCATTCCTCGTCATCGCCAATAAACAGGCCTCGTACCACGGTTGCTCCGGAGGCGTTACGGGCTACGACAGTAAGGACGTATACAATCGGGATGTCACGAAGGAAGTGGGACGCGGCATAGTTCAGTACCCGCCGTACAGGATTGTCTGCCCGTCCCATAATCCGTTCCATTCCATAGACTGCTCCCAAGTAGTGACTGCGATTGATGCTGTCTGGCCCGCCAGTTCCCACCAAGATGTTCTTGTTGTAGTTGGCCATACCGATCACTTCGTGCGGTACAACCTGTCCGAGGGACAGAATCAGGTCAAATCCTCCATGGAGAATCAGGCGATTCACCTGCGCGGGCCATTCGTAGTCCAACTTCCCTTCCGACTGTTCGTGGATAAATTCCGCGGGGACAGTCCCGATCGTTTCCACGTCTTCACGCCATTTGTGCACATGAAAGAGACTTTGCGGAACATCGCCAAACATGTGTGCCCAGGGCAGGCAGCACAGCGGCGAGACGTTCGCGGTAGTAATTCCACGCGTAGCGTGTTAATTCGCCGGCTCGCGATGCGGTGCGCGTCTGATCGGGAGGAACGGCCAAAACCTTGCTGCGGCTTCCGAGTCTTTCGAACGTCGTAAACAAAAACTCTCGCAGCTCAGTTGAGGTGAGTTCGCGATCGGGACCGCCTTGTGCGCAATATAGACTCATGCTTTCAGTTTCTGGAGCACAACCAAGACCAGATGCCGCTTTGCGCCAGTTTTCTTCGTGCCTAGCTGTGCCGTTCCTTGCTGATACTGGCGGCTTCCGGATGAAGCGTGCTCTGCGGCAAACGAAAATAGTTCACAGCGTTCCGCTGGCAAATATCCTTTACCATCTCGCCGACGAGTTTCTCGTCACTGGGGAGCAAGCCCCTTTCCATCTCTGTTCCGAGCAAATTGCACAGGACTCGCCGGAAATATTCATGGCGAGGAAAAGACATGAAAGAGCGTGAGTCGGTGACCATGCCGACAAAATTGGAGAGCAGGCCGCAGTTCGAAAGCGCGTTGATCTGCCACTCGATGCCTTCCTTTTGGTCCAAAAACCACCAACCTGTACCGA
>WNFR01010872.1_pt1 | contig 12742 bp, 8 predicted proteins | sample 5400221 | NCBI WGS metagenome assembly WNFR01 (sample SAMN13153357, study PRJNA577476) | soil metagenome | isolation source: 40 cm soil under Madrone tree | place: USA:California | collected 2016-06-14 | reverse complement strand
TCCAGGCGATACCGCTGATCTCATGAAATCCGGGCGCGCTCAGCCGCTGGCCGCCTGAGGGACGCGTGATAATGGATTTCGCTTCCATGTAAAAGGTGAACTCGCGCGCAGAGCCGTCCGGCATCAGGTCGGTGTATTTCGAGGTCTCTTCACGCGAATAAGTGGGCTCGGCAGCGACACGGAGACGTCGCAGCCACTTTACGCTCATGTTACCTTCAAATCCGGGCAGCAACAGCCGCAGCGGATAGCCTTGCTGCGGACGCAGCCGCTCGCCGTTCTGGCTGTAAACCAGCATCGCGTCTTCGAGACATTTTTCGATCGGAATGCTGCGCGTCATCGCCGCGGCATCCGCGCCTTCGGCGATCACCCATTTCGCTGCCGGCTGCAATCCCGCTTCCTGCAAAACGAGTTTCAGGCTCACCCCGGTCCATTCGGCACAGCTGACGAGGCCGACGAGGTCGGATACCGTTTTGCCGTAGGGCTTCTTGTATTCGGGGTTGCCGGAGCATTCGAGAAAATAAATGTGCGATTGCGAAGGGAAGCGCCTGATATCATCCATGGTGAAGATCATCGGCTTGTCGACGAGGCCATGGAGCATCAGCCGATGCTGCGCCGGATCGATCGTGGGGACGCCGCCATGATGGCGTTCGTAGAACAGTCCGTTCGGCGTGATGATGCCGTCGAGATCCTGCAGCGGCGTCCGTCCGGACGCGGAGAGATATTGCGGCAGATCCTTCGGAATATTTTTGACAACGCTCTTCTCGAACGGCGAAGGCGTTCCATAGGGCTGGCTTCCCATCGGATCGCCGGGCGTCTTCATCCACTCCGGAATATTGGGCGGGAGGTTGTCGGCATTTTCGCCTGCCGCAAGGGCTTCGCTGCCGGCGAGACCGCCCGCCAGGACGGCCCCACCCATCAATGCACTCCCCTCACGAAGGAAACGCCGGCGCGATCGTATGGCAGGATCATTGTCGGCGTCTGTTGGCTTGGTCATCGTCATCAACCGTTCGAGAGCGCGCACTTAGGAAATAGGTGCCGCTAAATACTTCGAAAGGATGCATTTTCGGGTAGCGACAATGTGAACGACGCCGAGCCGAGACTGGTTCCCTCTCGACGACGCCATTCGGCTTGCGCTCCTTGCGCTCGGCTTCGATCAATGCGGGGTCACGCTGGTCGGCGGTGGCGCGGCCGCCGGGGTCGGTTTGGCGAACAGCACTCCGGCAACAACTGCGGCACAGGTTTTCAGCACCTCGCGCCTGGTCCATCTTCGATCTCGCATGGCGTTTCCCGCGGGTTGCGCGCCTTGTCGGCCGACGCGATTAATTGCGAGCTGGAGCATAGCAGATTCCAGCCGTCCATGTTGAAGCAGGTTGCGGAGTGAAATCAGACATCGCGCCATGTGCGAAAAGAGCCGACAACAGACTTTCCCGCCGACTGCCGAAATTCTTTGCTATGGTTCAGGTCAGATTCTCGACACCTCGGCCGGGAAAATCCTGGCGAGCCAGCGGGGCCCATCGATGCAGCCGGTTACGCAATACGCGAAGAGTGGTGACGTTCATATCGCCTATCAGGCGTTCGGCGATGGTCCGATTAATCTGGTTATGGTGCCGGGCTTCGTATCGAACGTAGAGAATTATTGGGACCAACCCGATTTCGCTCGCTTTCTCACTCGTTTGGGCAGCTACGCTCGCGTGGTGACCTTCGACAAGCGCGGCACCGGCATGTCAGATCGGGTCGCTGAGCTTCCCGGCCTCGAGCAGCGGATGGACGATCTCCGAGCGGTGATGGACGCCGCCGGCATGGAGCAGGCGTCGCTGCTCGGGATTTCCGAAGGTGCTCCGCTTTCGGTTTTGTTTGCCGCAACCTACCCCGACCGTTGCCGCGCGCTGGTACTCTACGGCAGCTTTTCGCGGTTTTCGTACTGGTTCCCGACGGACGAGGCCCTGGCGATCTTCTCCGGTTATGTCGAGCAGGCGTGGGGCACCGGCGGTAGCGTGCAACGGTTTGCACCTTCGCGCGCAAATGACGCGGCCTTCCAACGCTGGTGGGGGCGCAACGAACGGCTCGGCGCCAGCCCAGCCGCCGTGGCGGCTCTGATGAAAATGAACAGCCAGATCGAGATCAGCGGCATTCTTCCAGCGGTTCGGGTGCCTACACTCGTGATTCACCGCACCGACGACAAGACTGTCAATGTGGAGGGTGGACGCGACGTGGCGGCGCATATCCCCGGCGCTCGCCTTGTCGAACTTCCGGGGACTGATCACCTTTTCTATGTCGGCGAGAATGCCGATCAAATCGCCGATGCGATCGAGGAATTCTTGACGGGCTCACGGACCCCGGCCCCGGTCGCTCGCGTCCTCGCTACGGTACTCTTCACCGACATCGTCGGCTCGACCGAGAAGGCTGCCGCACTCGGCGACCAACGCTGGCGCGATCTGCTCGACAATCATCACGCCACGATCCGGCGCAACCTCGCGCGCTTTCGCGGCCATGAGGTCAAAACGACCGGCGATGGTTTCCTCGCCACCTTTGACGGTCCAGCGCGCGGCGTTCGCTGTGCCTGTGCCATTGCCGAGGAAATCAAGCCGCTCGGCATCGAAGTCCGCGCCGGGCTTCATACAGGCGAGTGCGAAATGATCGGCGACGATGTCGGTGGTATCGCTGTTCATATAGGCGCGCGCGTTGCGGCGCTTGCGGGCGCAAGCGAGGTTTTGGTGTCGAGCACCGTGAGGGATCTGGTGGCTGGCTCTGGGTTGCGTTTCGGCGACCGCGGCACCCAATCCCTCAAGGGTATCCCCGGCAAGTGGCGTATATTCGCAGCCGAACGCTAAAGTACGATCGGGAGCAAAGGATGCCGCAGAGTGATGTTCTGATCATTGGCGCAGGTCCGACGGGTCTGGTGCTGGCACTTTGGTTGACGAAGCTCGGCGTCAAGGTGCGGATTGTCGACAAGACCGCCGAGCCTGGAACCACCTCGCGCGCTCTTGCGGTTCAAGCCCGCACGCTCGAACTCTACCGGCAGCTTGATCTTGCCAACGCGGTGGTCGCGAGGGGTCACAAGGTTCCCGCCGTCAATCTTTGGGTGAAAGGCGAATCGGCGGCGCGTCTTTCGTTTGAGAACGTCGGCTCCGGGCTGACGCCCTACGCTTTCCTGCAGATCTTTCCCCAGGACCAGCACGAGCGGCTGCTGGTCGAGCGGCTCGAAGCGCTTGATGTCACGGTCGAGCGGTGCACCGAACTGATAAGTTTCGCTCAGGAGGAAACTCGCGTCATAGCCCGCCTGCGCGGGCCCGACGGTCATGAGGTTGATTGCGAGGCGAATTACATCGCCGGCTGTGACGGTGCGCGCTCGATCGTGCGCGACACGATCGGCACCGGCTTTCCCGGCGGCACCTATCGGCAAATTTTCTACGTCGCCGATGTCGAAGCAACCGGCCCCGCGCTAAACGGCGAACTGCACGCCGATCTCGACGAGGCCGATTTCCTGGCCGTCTTCCCGCTGGCCGGACAGGGACAGGCGCGGCTGATCGGAACGGTACGCGATGAACGAGCCGACCGCGCCGATACGCTGACCTTCGAAGACGTCAGCGACCGGGCGATCAACCACCTCAAGGTAGAGGTCAAGAAAGTCAACTGGTTTTCAACCTATCATGTGCATCATCGGGTGACGCAGCATTTCCGCAAAGGCCGGGCATTCCTGCTCGGCGACGCGGCGCACATCCACAGCCCGGCCGGCGGACAGGGCATGAATACCGGGATTGGCGACGCCATCAATCTCGCCTGGAAGCTTGCAGCCGTGCTGGCCGGCCGCGCCAATGACAATCTGCTCGACAGCTATGAGGCCGAGAGGATCGGCTTCGCCCGGCGACTGGTGGCGACAACCGATCGCGTATTCAGCTTCGTGAGTGCGGAGGGTCGGATCGCCGATATCATGCGCACGCGCGTCGCGCCCGTGCTTATCCCGATGGCCATCGCTTTTGCGCCGGTTCGCGAGTTTATGTTCCGGACCATCTCGCAGATCACGCTGAATTATCGTCGGGGCCCGTTGAGCCGTGGTGCGGCTGGGCAAATACACGGCGGCGATCGCTTGCCATGGGCGCCGATTGATGGCGTGGACAATTTCGACTCGCTGCCAACAATGGATTGGCAAGTCCATGTTTACGGCTCGGCCAGCGCCGAACTCGCTGCATGGTGCGCGGCTCAAAACGTACCGCTTCAAATATTCGACTGGCGATCCCAGTATGAGGTGGCGGGGCTCGCGCGCGATGCGCTTTATTTGCTCAGACCTGACACTTACGTGGCACTTGCCGACGGCTCTGGCGCGCCAATGGCGCTCGATCGCTACTTCGGAGATCACGGCATCCAGCTTGCGCCGCCGTCACGACGAAGCTGAAACGTTGGCTCAGAGAGGATGATGCTATTTTCCTCGAAACGCTCTCGATATCGTTCCGAAAATGGCTCCCCTCAAACTCGCGGTATCAGTAACATTGCTGGACGACGACCCGAACAGCGTGACCACGAGTTGCCTATGCTGCAGAAATGTCGGTCGAAGGCGCAGTCCAATGTCGGCTTTTGAACAGCTTGACACTTCTGCTTCGATCCACCCAAGCTTTTCAAGATAAAGCTGAACCGTTTGATGGGACAGGCGCGCCGGCAATGTTTTGGCGAAGGACATTTGCGCACTGGATGTCGAGAGCCCGGTAACATGACCGGAGATGACGTTATCGCCTAACGCGAGTTGGGCCGCTTCATTGACGGCGAACAGTTCCTCACCGCGCGGCAGCTCGAAGCACACCAGGAACGCGATGAACGCGATGAGCATCGCGATGCCGGCCCACAGCAAGTTGAAGAAATCGAGAGAAGAAATCTCGCCCGCCGCATATGGCGAGACAAACGCCCAGATGATGCTGATAGCAGAGCTTAGCGCGATCAAGCCGAAGACGGACGCTAGTTTCCAATGTACACGGGCTGCGGAGCGGTCGCCGCCCTTGTCGGTAATCTTGAATGGCCGTCCGAACGGCTTGACGACAGCGCTAAGAAGCGTGGCCGTAATCGCAAAAGCCGTCACTGCATGGGTTGCTTCCATAAAGAGCGGAAGCGTGCGCGATCTCGAAATCCACGCCATGTAGATCATCTGGCCGAGCAGAGCCGGCACTCCATAACGCAAGAATGAAAGATAATCCGTCTCAAAGGCCGGCATGCCCGCAAACCAATAGATTGGAGGAGCAACCAGCAGCAGCACCATGAATGGCTTACAGAACCAATTCAGCACACCATGCAGATAGTGCCATCTTTGAGTGAACGTAAATCCCGATCCAAGCAACGGCCCGTCACGAAGCAGAGCGACTTGAATCGTTCCCAGGCACCAACGGGCCCTTTGCGTGATGTATTCGGGGATTCCCTCGGCCGATAATCCGATGCTCAGTCTCTCGTTCAGCCACCAGGTTTCGTAACCCTTCGCCAACATCGTATAAGTCAGATTTATATCTTCCGAGATCGCCTGGTGCGGAAATCCGCCGATCTCGGCCAAACGATCGCGACGAACGACGAAGGACGTCCCTACGCAGAATGCGCATCCCCACGCATCCTTGGCCGGCTGAAATATATCGAAAAAGAAGCGCTGGTCGTCGACCCAACTCTGCGCGGCCAGCAGATTGTGCTGGATCGGATCAGGATTGTAATAGAACTGCGGGGTCTGGACCACTGCAACGTCCGGACTCGAAAGCAATCCGACTGTGCGCTTCAAGAAATCGCGGCGAGGCGCAAAATCCGCATCCAGCACCAGGATAAGCGGGGCGTTGGTCTCGCTTGCCGTGACCGCGAGACCGTTATTCAGGTTTCCCGCCTTGGCATCCCTGTTGTTATCCCGGGTGATATAGCGCGCGCCCGCCGCCGCACAGTATTCGCGGAGCCATGTTCGCCGTGTGTCGTCCAAAACCCAGACGGTGGCAGCTGGATAGTCCAATGCCAGGGCGGTCAATATTGACTTTTCCAGGATCTCGAGCGGCTCGTCATAAGTACAAATGAAGATATCCACGGGAGGGAAATTGCCTTCGCGCTCCATGCCGTTTTGCGCCGCATCAGCCTGCCCGGACCGGTTGATGTTGCGAAAAAGAATGACGATGGACATCATCGTGTAGACGATGGCGAGGGCCTCGAACGCAAAGAAGAAATACTCCCATAAATTCTGCACGGAAAATCCGAATGTCGGAAGTGTGTCATGCCAACGCCACAGGGCGTATATCATCAGCAACGCGCCGGCGGTCGATCCGAACAGGATCCGGTCACGGGCAAGCAAGGGATCAAGCAGTCGCCCCATCACCAGCAATCCGATCAGCAGCCCAAGATCGAATGACAAGATCGATGAATTGTCCGCAGCGGTTTCGAACATCAGTCCACCTTTCTGCCGGTGAATGGATTCCACGCCGTCGCCGCCAGCGTTGCCCATGCGGTCGCGCCCAGATGAGGACGTCTGAAGTAAAAGAAGTCTGCTTCTGTCTTGGTAGGGTCGAGCGAAAGACCCGTTGAAACACGCCCCGCCCGGGTTGCGTTGAGGAAGCCGGATGGTGTCCGATCGGCCTCCAGCGCCGTCAGCAACTGCGCGCTGCGCAGCGGATCGCTGGCGATCCGATATGCCAACGACGCCTGCGCGGTCCCTTCGACCCATAGGCCGTCCCGGTCACCGTTAAAATCGAAACCGCCCTCGACAGCCAGGTGTGTCGCCGCAAAATTGAGGGCAGACCGCCATTGTGCTGGCGCATCCGGGATTGCCATCCATGGCCAAAGCTGGACGTCCAGTGCGAGCATTCCGCTATCGTTGAGGCTGCCGTCGGGCTTGGTTCCCAACAGGAAGTGATCCGCATCGAAGGCTCTGTCGAGAAACTGCCGGGCCTGAGATGCCGCATCTGCATATTTTCGCTGGTTTGTCAGACGGAATAGCCAACTCGCTGCCGCATACACATCGACGTTGTGTTCGGTCGATATCCAGAGAAGTCTCGCCTGCTGCGGATCGTAACCGTGGAATCCTCCGCGGAATCCGCTGCCGGAAGAGACGTTCGCAATCACCCAATCGATCAGGTGCTCGGCGTCCGTCAGGAAGGACTCCTGTTTGGTTACTTGATGCAACGTTAGCAGCGCCAAGGCTGCCCAGGCGACGTTGCCTGTTGAGGTGCTATCCTGGGCCGGGTCTTCAGCCCAAATGTTTTGTTTGCCATCCCACCACCCCGGCAATGCCGGAGCCCCCCCACCCACCGGCCCCGCACGATAAGCGTTACGAACGCGGCCATCTGTAAACGTGCGGTCGTTGCGGACTGCGAGGCTCAAGGCATTGCCGATAGTGGTCGCGCTGCTCACGTTTCCGCATGCCACCAGCGCAATTACTGCGAGGGCGTTATCGTACACAAATGCCGTCGAAGCCAGGCCTGCGGGCAAGCGGCTCTCGTCTTCTCCCTGCTCGTAACTGCGGACAAAACCCGCCTCGGAGCCGGCCGCCTGCGACGCGACTGCGTCGGCCAGCGGGGCGCAATAGCGCGCCCGCTGAGATTCCGGGCCGCTGCTCGTCGCCACAGAACTGGTCATCGTCACGATGCAAAGGATGGTGACAACAGATCGTTTCATCGAGAGACGACAGCATCCGTATACGGCATCCAATCTTCCAGTTCGGACGATTGGTACTCCGCTTGCTGGGTTGAGCGGAACGCAGCCGCTAGCATGGCGAATCCTGCTTCACGTTTCCTTTCGTTGCCGCCTTCCGGTTGGAGCGGACCTTTCTTGCGGCTCCACGACGTCACCAGCGTTTCCAAACGGCGCCAGGTAACCGACATCGAAGGAACGATGCCGTCATCCTTGGTTACGGTCACCCACTGACCAACGTTACAGGATGCCGGCTGTTCGTGCTGAACTGCGGCTTCCGCGTGGACCGCGCCGCCAGTCCGGCTGTCGGGCGCAATGATCGCGTATAGTTCCCGCCGCTCGGTCTGCGGGAACGGAACGGCGAAGCGATCGTCGATCTTATCGCTCGTCTTGGGCAATACAGCCGTCACGATGCCCGATCCGAAAGAGGCGCCGTCCACGCGGACAATTGTGCCGACCTTCATGCTCTGGCCCTGCCGATACGAAAAGATCGCTACCACGAAGCGCTTGTCGCAGTCGACGAGCGACGCCACCGAGTCCCCCGCATTCACGTGCCGGCCAGGCGCAGCACCCACGTTCAGGATCTTACCCGCGGTGGTAACCCGCACATTGGCTGCGGCCAAAGTGTCCAGTCTCTTTTGCTCTTTATTTATGAGGCGCTGGTGATCTTCCAAAACCGCGGAAAGTTCCTTTTCCTCGATTTCCATTCGCTTCTCATCGAGGTCAATGTCCCGGCGCTTCTGAACGAGGGTGCCGACTGCGATAAGATCATCTCCCACATAAATGCCTTTTTCCAGGGCGTCGAGCTGGGCGATCTTCTGATTGAGCTTCGCGTTTTCGGCATCCGCATTATGAAGCGCGGCTGAATATTGCTGCGTGGTTGGCTTGAGCATATACGTGCTCGCGGCGTCACGTGCGACCATGTCGGACTGCCGATCAACCAATGCCTTCTTTTCCGCACTTAACGACTCCGATTGCGCCACCCGCGCACGAAGTTCGGCGATCTGCGACTGAAATTGTGCTTTGAGTTGTTCGGTCTGACCCGCGATCTCGGAATCGATCGTCTTCAGATACGTGCGGTCCGAGTCCTTTTCTTCCCGCGTGGCTGTCAATTTTTCCCGAGCATCCCCAGCCTTTTCCTCGAGCGAAATTAGAGTTGCCCGATCCAAGCGAACGTTCGAGATCCGCGCAAGGGTATCTCCGGCCTCCACGGCATGACCGGGGCTCATCAGTGTAACGGGGGCATTGACCACCGCCCGGTCGGATTGGTCGGCGACAATCGGAGGAACGACAGCATTTATCAGCAGGAGCGAAAGGATACTTGCCACCACAAGCGAGGAAACCCGAAGGATCACGGGGTGGCGACCAGCCCGGGAAACAGGCTGGGTTTTTCTTGCGGAACTGCGGTCGACACTTTCAGGCATTGCTGGCTCCTGGATGAGTGATGTCTTCCGAGAGCGCAGCCTCCAAACATAATTCTTGACGACAATTCTTGGAAAATTGCCTTGTTTTAGCACAAACAGGAAGGACGGATTTCCGCTCCTTCGCAGCTTAGCTTTCCATTGCGGAAAAATCCGGTATGCACGCCGTACACTTTCCGTGGCGGAGAAATTACGCACGCCCTTGGCAACTTTGTGGCCGGAGCGATCTATCACTGTCTATTGATTGCGCCGGAGCTAAAATGCTTCAATCGCCGGATCCAATCGCATTGGTCGGGGTGGGCCTGTCGGTGATCTGCTGACCAAAGAGGCTACCGATGAGTTCTACGGCGGCGCGCGCGGTACGGCCCCGTTCATCAAGGAACGGGTTGAGTTCCACAATATCGACTGAATGAACCAGCCCGGAATCATGCAGCATCTCCATCACCAGATGCGCCTCTCGATAGGTAGCGCCGCCGGGTACTGTGGTGCCGACGCCGGGTGCCACGCTGGGGTCGAGGAAATCAATGTCAAAGCTTACGTGCAGTACGCCATTGCGGGCTTTCACCTTGTCGATGACGCGGCGGATCAGCACCCCAACCCCGAACTCATCGATCTGGCGCATGTCGGCAACGCCGATGCGGCGATCCCGCAGCAGATCTTTTTCCAGTTTATCGATCGAGCGAGTGCCGAATAGTTCCAGTTGATCAGGCTCGATAGATGAGCGTGGCGCTCCCCCCAGAAGGCCGTCCAGCCCGGGCTCGCCGCACAAGAATGCCGCCGACATCCCGTGCATGTTGCCGGACAAAGTCGTCGCGGGGGTGTTGAAGTCCGCGTGCGCATCCAGCCAGACAACGAAAGGCTCACGGCCAATTTCGTGCCAGTGGCGAACAATCCCGTTCACTGAACCCATCGACAAGGTGTGATCTCCGCCGAGAAAGATCGGGATCGCACCGGATCGTGCCAGCTCATAGGCGCGCGCGCTCAGTGCCCGGGTCCAGCGCTGGATTTCCCTGTAGTGCTTGGCATTGTCAGGCGGAGCGTCATCCAGGTCGGCCACATCATCAATCAGGAGATCGCCGTAGTCGTTCACTTCAAAGCCAAGTCCGTCCAGCAAGGTCAAGAGACCGGCCGTTCTCAGAGCGGCAGGGCCCATCAGGGTTCCGCGCTGTGACGCTCCGATATCGATGGGGGCGCCAAGCACTGCAATTCGTCTGGTTAAATCTGGTTTCGAGGCGTCGATCACAACAAACCCTCTGAGCTGATTGCAACTATCTGTACGTGTTTCGCAAAGGTCAGGAAAGAAGGCTTCGGGTCATTCTCCGCTTTCGCGGCTAATTTGGTAGGCCCGGTCTGATGCAGGGAACCCAAGGGCTCAAATCAGGACCAACAGCGGCGGATAGCCCGGGGAACAAAATCCTCGCCACGGCATTTTCTGAACGAGGCCGTCGCCCGCCGTTCAAGACGGCGCCTGTCGCGGATAGCCAAAGGTCTTTGACCCGCTGTTCAAACTAGCGCTCGCGCGGATAGCCAAAGGCGGCGGCCTCATCGCGCTTCATCCCTCTGCGCCATGGGCGGTCGCCGAGCCAGGGTCACAGCTTCGAGAGCATGGAATCGTGAAAATCGAAACACCCCAGCCAATACCTCAACCCGGCGTGGCCGAGCGCGCCATCGATACCGCAACCGATGTGTCGCGCACGATCACGGAAGTCTCCGCTGCACTGCAGGCCGCGGTGGACCGGCTAGGCCGTGCGATTGTGACCGCGCGGCAACCGGGGAAGCCGCTCTCGACCATCAGCGCCATTACACGGGAAGCGCCGCTCGCGAGCTTGTTCGTCGCATTCTTGTTCGGCGTGGCTGTAGCGCGCCGGCGTTAGGCCAGCGTTAGATTGATCCTGCTTCCGGCGTTGCCGCGAGCGGGCGTTGCCGCAGCGACGGGCTTGTCGGCGGGCTGGTTCTGCCCGAGGACCAGGACATCGATGCCTTGCGGTGTGATTTTCATCGCAAAATCATAGCCGACGAGAATGCGGGCGGCGACGCGCCGCAGCGGCCCGTTAAAAGTTCCGGTCAAGCGGGTATCGAGCATATCGCTGGTGCGATAACGCAGATTGAATTTTGTTTGCAGCGCATCAAACACCTCTCGGAGCGGTACGTCGAGGGCCTCGATGTGGACCGCCTCCGGTTGCCCGTCCACCCGCACTTGCGAATGCGCCGCGTTACCGCCGCCGACGGCCAGCGCCCCCGAGGTGAGCGCAAGCGCAAGAAGCCGGCGCGTCGGCGATCGTGACGGCGGAGCATTGCCGGTTGCGCGGCCGCGCAATAACCCGCTGGCATGGCCAGCGGGTCTGCGATCGTCATTTGACTGATGCCCCATGACGCTCAGTGACGATCGTTGTCGCGTTGAGCAAGATCCGCGACCCGGTCGATGATCGCGCGGGCGCGGCGTGCGAGCTGACCTCCCTGCGGCTCCTGGATCGGCTTATTGTCGAAGGTAGCCGCGTCCAGCACCAACTTGATCTCGAGAGCCACCGCGTCGCGCTGGGCCGTGATGTCGGCGATGGTGGCGAGGAATTGGCCGTAAACCGCATCGTCGCTGAGGATCGACCGGTTGGCAAAGCGCAGGCTGTTAAGTCCCACCGAGCCGAGCGGCGCGTTGAGCTGCTTGTACACCCGTGCGAGCTCCACGAAACTCTCGCTCCCGCGCAGCGAACGCGGCAGCTTGCGATCGTCGAGGAACTCGATCAATACACGGCCGTCATGAGTGTAGTCATCCTTCAGGCCGGCGAGCGCGATCATGGTCGGACGAAGGTCGGTATGGTCGGAGAATACACGGTCGTCACGGCCGAAGTGATTTACCCCGGGCCCCACCATCCCCATCCAGGTGCGCGTGATCTCCTTCTGCACGTCACCGTGGTTCCAGGCAAAGCCGGGAGTCTCGCTCACGCAAGCGGGCGCTTGCGAGCAATCATGGCCTTGGCCGGTCGACGGGCTCGACGTCGTATTGAAGTAGTCGGGATTGCCGAACATGGTGAAGCTCGGTGAGCGCGCCGGGTTCGACGTGATCATGTGCAGGAGATTCATTTCCGCCCGATCGGCCAGGAAGGCGTTGAGCTTTTCGACGCGGCTTGTGATCGGGTTTGTCACCTGCAGTGCATCGACGTCCCGCTCCATGGTGCGCGTCAGGGTATTTGTCGGCCCTGGATTGCCGGTGATATAGAAGGTCGGTGCGTCGTCGAAGTGGATGGCGAACGGCGTCGTGTTGTTGCGCTGGGTGAGCAACAGCCGGTCGAGGAAGGTGGTGATCTCGCCGATCTGGGCGTAGCTGCAGGGCAAGTGAATGCCGTCGCAATTGGCCGGGCTCGGCGCACCGCCGACGAAGTGATCGTTCTCGTCCGAGGTAACGATGAACAGGGTGTTGTCCTTGGTGATGCCGTCGGCGGCAAGGCGGCCGAAGAACTTGCCGAAGGCCACGTCATAGGCCTTGAGCTGGGCGACGTATTCCACTTCGCCTGCGCCGAAGGCATGGGCGGCACCCGGCAGGTTCGTCGCGGGGTCGAGCGGGAGCGGATTGCGGTCGTGAGCGTCGGCCACGTAGATGTAGACGACCGTCACGCCCGCTTCGAGCATGGTCGCGGCGTAACCAAGCGACTGCTTGGCAAGCGGGCTGAAGATGTTGGGGAAGCCGGGACGGC
>WNFR01005706.1_pt1 | contig 12743 bp, 12 predicted proteins | sample 5400221 | NCBI WGS metagenome assembly WNFR01 (sample SAMN13153357, study PRJNA577476) | soil metagenome | isolation source: 40 cm soil under Madrone tree | place: USA:California | collected 2016-06-14 | reverse complement strand
TGGTTTCAAGCGTCCGATGATCGAAACTCCGCCCATCTCGCTTCATGCCATATCGTAGCAGCTCGCGACATCGAAGGAAATCGAAAATGTATCCTTAATTATCGACTGGTTAGTAAGAGGCTTGGGATTGCCGACTTCCGCGAGCTGGACGTCGACATCTCCGAGAGAAGCACTGAGTAGCCGCCGCGCAGACCCTTCACATTAGCTTCATGCGAGGTCTGCTGCCCGTCGGGCTGCCTTGACCCATTCACCAGGATCGTCGGAAACAAACACCGCCGCCTTCATAGCTCTGATCGCGGCGTCGCAGGCAAGACCGAGTTCGGCGGGCTTCATATGCCTTCTCTCTAGTTCAAAGAATATCAACAGCGCCGGTTCGTCAAAGGCCATCGCGCTTAACCCGAGATCCGCCAGCCTCTTGAGTAGTTTCCGATCCTTCTTAATGCGGATCCTGGCACCTCCCTTCGAACGGGCCCGAGATTTGCTCTTCGTCACCTTCTTCACTGCCGCTTTCTTCTTCATGGTTGCACACTTCCCGCAGCAAGCTGAGCCGATTCAACTCTAGCCGAGGCTAAAGCGCTTTCGAACCCTCTGAAGTACATTCTTCACGCCTTCCGATGAGAGCCATCTAGGTTGCTCAGGAAATGTATTTGTATCTATCAGATCTTTCCAGAATGCATGTTTGTCCTCCTCTCGCGTAAGGTCGGCCAACTCGCAAAGGGTCTCAAAGGGGCTGCTCCGCCCGCAAAAACTTACAATCTCATCTCTAAGAAGTGGCGCGCGCAGGATGACCTCCGACTGTCGTGACCTAAAGCATAGAAGGGCATCAGCATGCCGCCCGCCCCTAACCTTATAGTCGTTGACTGCGGCAGAAAACCCATCGAGCGTCCACAGAGCGATTATGTTGAGCACAACTTCTTCTTTCTGCGGCTTATGCCCAAATATGGCTGAGACCGTTCCAGTACGGAGCGGATCCTTGAACTCCTCCGCAAAATTCCGATTAGTTGTCCAGCTCGCCACCCCCTCATCGAGGACTCCATCACGAATGAGTGGCATCATATCTCCGCCGCTCTGCGGATTATTCGCCAACAGAAAGCGCTTCCTATAGCAGGTCACGTCGATCGACAGCGCTTCCGGTCGGAGCTTCAGGTCTTTTATTACCTCTTCTAAGGTCTTAGTGATTTGCAGACGACGACCCGCCTGCTCAAGCCATCCATTCTGCCAAGCGCCAAGTGCCTCTAGGAAGTCATCAGGGTAGGCCACTACGTTCCTCTTTCGGTTGCAAGTGAAAAGCTAGACTGAGGCACACAGGGCCACTGCCCACTTACTACCACACTTGACGGTTGAGCCGAAGGGCGTACCTTTCTCGCGGCTCTGTCCTACTCGGAGCCAGACGCGTTAGCGCAAGGGCCGTCGCATGACTTACGAAAGGCTTGGTTATTCGTTAAAGAAAGTCTCAATCCCCCCTCTGACCGTTCTCCACCAGCCACTCTATCATGCGGATATCTCTTGCGGACCGAAAAGGCCGAGCTGGACACCGGGCACCCGACGGCGAGCATGAGGAACACGCGGGCGAATTATACGCGGCCGAGGGCAATGGTGGAGAACCAGCGCAATGTCCCCAAGACGAGCCGGTCGCATTGGGGCTAACATCCGAGGATGGCTTACGAGACACGATACTGCGCTTATGCAGACATCCTCGGCTTCAAGAACATCGTGGCGGGGCTTGCGAAGGGCGACCCATCATACAAGGACCTGCGCGATACGCTGCGTAAAATCTACTCGCCGTCGCCCAGCATTTTCTCGATTCACCAAGATAGCGACTTGCGGGCGCAAAGCATTTCGGACGCCGTGTGCCTCTCGACCACATGCTCTGCCCATGGTTTGAGCCACTTGTTCGAGAATCTCGAATTGCTTACCATCGAGCTTTTGAAGAAGGGCTATTTTCTTCGCGGTGCGGTGGTGAAGGGCAAACTCTTTCATGACGACGGCATCGTTTTCGGCGAGGCTTCGGTCCGGGCCTTCGAGCTGGAGAATACCGTCGCCCGATTTCCGAGGATCATGATCGCGAAAGAAGTGCGAGCAGATGCCGCCGCCTATAGGGACGACGGCGAAATGAATTTGACCGAAAGCATCCAACCAGGGGCAGACGGCCCGCATAATTTGAATGTTCTCCGTATCATGAAAATCGCGCTCATCCTTTCGCGCGACGCCGCGAGGAAAACGCATGCGGTGGGCTACAATAAAATTGCCGAGCAGATACAGCGCCGCTTTGATGAATCGGTCGATGACCCGCGCCACTTCGAAAAGGTGCAGTGGTTTGCGCGATACTGGAACGAAGTGGCGACCGACTATTCGCAAGTAGTCCGGCTAATTATGGGCCCTGGCTTAGGCATCATGTACCAGCCAATGGACGAAGCCTAACCTGCTGAAACGCTGTGGCATGCTGCAATGCAGCACGTGAAGAATTTGACCGTGCCGAAGTTCGCATAGTGCCAAGGCACTTGGAAGCATCAAAGGAAGTGATCGAGTGCCGTCAGGTTCCGGCGGACGTTACGCAGCACGTACACCTCGTCGATGTCCTCGTCTTCGAGAAAGGAGTACTCGGCGAACGTCTGCTGAGGCGTCACATCGAAGCGCCGGCCGTAAGCGTCTTCCACGACGGAGTGGGCCACGAAGTGGACCCGGCGAAGCGCCGACATGTCGATCACCAGCCTGATCGGTTTGTGGTCAGGGTTGAGCTGGCACCAGAGGTCCACGTTGACGTGGCACTCCTTTGCCTTGGGCTGGAACTGGTCGCTGGAATGGTCCTCGAACGGGACCGGGACCGCCAGCTGGAGGCGGTCGTAAAGGCTACGGGCAAGGTCGGTGAGGTATGGGTCCATCATCCTAACGGAGAGGCGACTGCTTTCTTGCCAAGGCGGTTCTCGACAAAAGCTTGTTGGGACGGATTAACGCCATAGACGTATCTGTGAGCCTGCTCAGTGACCTTCTCGTTTACCGTCCGTGCAAGCGCTTTAGCCGACAGAGACATCATGTGCCGATAAACGTTGTCGCCGTTCTCGGCTAGAAAAAGAATTGTAGGCGATATTGGAATGACAATGTGGGCGCCGGGACGACCAATTCCGTCCGTCATGATGAACGGTCTATCTGACGTAAGGAAGGTCGGCCCTGCGAATTGGGTGATGTGAAGCGTTCGGAAGGTCATTTGAGCAATGGCCGGGAGAACCAGCTCACTGTTGAGCATGCCTGGAAATGCGTGCAATGGGCTCTGATTTTTTGGGTTCGCCAGGTACCTGCTCTTGAAGTCATCGAAGTCTGCTGGATCACTTGCTCGGCGTTTCGCCGAATAAACGTCGCGATAATTCTCAACCATTCCTGGCAGCATCGCCACATACTTTTTAGTAAGGTTTGCTATCTGTTCAGGCGTCCTCACGCTGAGTGCGTAGAGGAAGCGCGCCCACCCGATTCTTTCCTCAATCGTGATGGTCTGAACGCCCAGTTTGCCCCAGCTAAGTAGCACCTGCTGCGCCTTGGATGCTGAGCTATCGGTGAGACCCATGAAGTACTTCTCAATGTACTCCGCTTCGTCGGGAGGCAGGCCGGGCGACGTGTAAAGCCCATATTCAAATCCCGTACCGCTTGGGTGCCTCCATTTTGTCGTCACTCGTTTGAACGGCCGGCAGTATTCGCACAAATTGCCGTTCTTGCCGGTCCAGGGCATGAGATAGAAAATCGGTATGTAGTGGTGTTTTTTCGGTTCTGACACGTGGCCGTTCCAGCCTTGCTTTATTCGATCTCATTCCACTCGCGGCACTTGCTGTTGAAGCCGCGCCGCCGTCAAAATTTCTCTACCAAAGGCAGTCTTCTCAGCGCTGCTCACTGACCGGTCTGCTCTCACGCAGACGATCTCACTACTTGAGGAAGGCACTGAGGGAATCTGCTCAATCTCTCTAGTTCTACCTGCTAACCCTATTCGCATATGAGGGCGACGATCTCGCCTTCTGGTGTTCGGGCCATTCCGCCCGAGGCAACGGGGTCAGGTTGCCATCAGGCGGATGCGTGACTGTCCGATCTTTCGGTCGGGCGGAATGTCGCGAACTAAATTAAAGTCCGGTCGTTCATTTCTTAAGCTTACCACAGATCACCAGCTCGCAGTCGCGCCGATTGCACGTTGGTTGTCGAAGCGGGTCGCGTTCGCCGTGTAACCTTCATTTTGTGCGCGGGCGACATGAGACGTAAGTGCAATGACGATTACTAAAGTCCATAGCCTCATGCGTGCCCCCCCCCGAGCGATCATCTTAGATAAGACAAAAGCCCGCGTAAGGAGGCTGTAGCTTCTATTAGACATGCTCGCACACGCCGTCGAGGATCTTGTGAAGGTCTGCCGTCGCTCTGGGGTTCTCCGAAACCTTGCCAGTGAGAGCGAAGGTCGCGGCATTGAAGAGCCGCCAGCCGGTCATCTCGCCCCAGTCGCATTCCGGCTCTTCCCACTGCTTCAGCACGTCCGCGATCTTCCGCACACCGATCACCTGGCTCCGGTACATCTGCATGATGGCCTGGTCTGCCCGGTCGTCCGTGAGCGCCGTAGCCCGATAGTGTTCGAGTCGCCGGTGCTGCCTCTCCCGCTGGATCGCGAGGGGTTCCGATGATCTCCCCGATAAGGCCGGGAAGATCACGCTTCAGATTGAGCGTGTGCTTGCGCTTGATGACCGCATTGCCAGAGAAGGCGAGGTTGTCGCAAACGAAGGTGCGTAAGCCGAAGCTGACGCCAACCGGGAATTTCCGATCGTGACTGTTACGCAGGCCGACCATATCGGTATAGCCCGTGTAGTCGCTTTTGAGCGTAAGGGCGCCGAAGAAGCGCATTCCATCGGGGGTGAGCCCGAAGTTCTGCTCAACGATCTGATGGCCGTAGTAGCCCAGGCTGTGAGCAATCAAGTCCACCACCCCAAAAGTGCGGGATTGGAACGTGGGTCGCCGTGGCAGGGGGTGTCTCCAAGGGCCGGAGAGCGTCGTATTCGACGGGATTTGCTGCCGCGTGAAGCATCAAGGTCAAGGTACTCACTCCTCTTCGCTATCGACCGCCGAAAAGTCGGAAGCCGAATGACGGGGAGGAGGTCTGCCTATATCGTAGCATCAAATAAGACGGGAGCGGGGGAAGGCGTGTCACAAGAATTCTTCAAGGCGGCCGTGCTCGCATTTTTGAAATCGTCCAAGCCGGAAGTACTTTGCATACGCGGACGCTGGGGCACCGGAAAGACTCATGTTTGGAACGAATGCCTAAAGCAGGCGGTGCAAGCGAAAGAAGTGGCGCAACCGAAGTACGCCTATTGCTCTTTGTTCGGCATCAATTCGCTCGCGGAACTAAAAGCATCCATCGTCGAAGATAGTGTTCCTGTCGGTGATTTCATCGCGCCCCCAACGATGGAAAGCTTTAACGATATCTATCGCCAGAGCATGATCAAAGTTCGCCAAGGAAGCTGGATGGCAAAGCAAATTGTAAGCGCCATCCCATATGTAGGAGCGTTGGGAGAGACAAGCGCCCGGCTTCTCTTTCTAGGTGTCAGAAACCAAATTGTTTGTATTGATGACCTCGAAAGGAAGGGGAAGGACCTTCAAATCGGCGATGTCCTCGGGCTCGCTTCATTTCTTAAGGAGTCCAGAAACTGCAAGGTCGTGCTCATCTTGAATGACGAAAGGCTCGAAGCGGAGGTTGGCGCTTTTGAGAAGTATCTGGAAAAAGTTGTGGATACGTCGATGCTGTATGCGCCGAGCGCGGCTGAGTGCGTGGCTATTGGGGTTGGTATACCTTCGTCGTTTACGCCACTCCTTTCTGAGTACGCTACACTATTGGAAATCACCAATATTCGTGTAATTATGCGTGTTAGAAAGCTAATTAACCAGTTGGTGCCGGTACTTCAGGAACGGGACGAAAAAGTCCTCCGCGAGGTGGTTAAAACTCTAACCCTGCTCGGATGGGTACAGTTCATGCCGGGACAGGCTGCGACGATTGAGTTCCTGAAACGCCGCCATAATCTTATCGCTGAAACCATCCTACAAAAAAGAGACCTCAGCAGCGAAGAGAGAGAGTGGGCGAATAAGTTGGATAAGTTGGCCTTCCAAACACTGACCACCCTTGACGAAGTTTTGCTGAAGGGCATGCGCGACGGCTATTTCGACGAGAAGCTGGTTGACAGTTTTGCACAGCTATTCGAGCGACAGCTGAAGAACGCACAGCTCACTCGCAACTTCACCGATGCGTGGGAGATGTACCAGGGCTCTGTCGTACCAAATGATGATGAAGTAGTCGCAGCTCTTTTGAAGGCCGGTAAGGAGGGGGTCAACCGAATCGGACTTGTAGATATGAGTCACACGATTGAATTACTTCGGGGGATTGGCCGAAACGCGGAAGCTAGTGAACTCGCCCAATTCTATGCGAGGGAACGGGTTGGCAACAATGAGTTCTTTCAGGTCAGGGGCACGCATTCGGTGAACACAGTGCGCGATCCAGAATTGCGCGAGGCAGTGAGAGCACGGGCGAGAGTTGAAACGGATGACAGGTCGTATGCCGAAGTTCTCACCTCGATCGGCCAAATGAAGAATAACCCAGCTGACGGCTTGTTTTTGATACACATGTCGTCAGAGGATTTCGTAGAAGCCTTTCAGCTTCTTAAGGGGTCCACACTCAATGATGCCATCAATTTGACTCTCACGAACACAGACCGAGCAAGCAACGGACAAACAGTGGGAGCGAACGTGCGCGTCGCATTAGAACGACTAAGCGCTCAATCTCCCATGAACCGAGCGCGGGTAGAAGGCTACATCGCTGGCGCGACACAAGGACAAGCTGAATAGAAGAGCCCACGCTGGGCGGGGTCAAGGTAGCAAGCTTATGTTCCTTCCGCTGTCTGCGTGGCGGCTTATCCCGTGCGGCAGCGGTGGCGCACGTCCTAGCTACAGATAGTCGGATGAGCCGCTTCAGAGTGCTACCATTATCCGCTGGTCAACTCGTAGACACGGATCAATCAATTTCTCGCGGGACAAATCCGGCGGACGCCGCTGTACGTCGTCGTATAGAGATCCGCATGCGTCGCTTGGAATAGAGCGTTCTATCGGACGCTCAAGGAAAAGGGATATGAGGAGCGCTCCAGCATGGATTATTTGCATCATCGCTTTGGTGGTATCGCCAAGTGCTGCCGCCGTTGAGACTATTGCTGGTATTGCGACAGTAGTGGACGGCGATACAATAGCTATTGGTAAACAGCGGGTGCGCCTCTGGGGAATCGACGCACCGGAGAGTCACCAGCAATGCGGCCGGGCACAGGGGCCATATCCTTGTGGCGCACAAGCAACTGTGTATTTGTCGAGCCTGCTTTCCGCAAAGCCCGCTACGTGGGAAATCAAGACTTATGATCGATATAGGAGAGCTGTGGCGCTTTGTATGGTCGCGGGCACAGACATCAGCGCCGCAATGGTAAGTGCGGGATTGGCGGTAGCCTTCATAAGGTATTCCAGCGACTACGTTCTACAAGAAGAGGACGCTCGGTCCAATAGGCGTGGCATGTGGGAGGGCACGTTTACGCCGCCATGGGATTGGCGAGCAGGTCATCGATAGAAGGACATTCTTTAAAGGATAAGACGGTGTCGAAAGTCGCGTTCATGTGCAGTTCAGAAGGAGCGCTCTTTTCAGAAGTCACGGCATCGCTTAGTGCCGTTGAGGTAGAGCGTCTTGGTGCGCTCTTCGTAGCAAAAGGTAGCATCGGCTGAACGATGCGTGATAGAACGCCGAACAATTTTGGAGAGGTGCATGGCTAAAAAGACAGTGACCAAGAAAGTGGCGACGAAAGCGAAGCGGAAGACCGTAGCGTGGACGAAGGCTATGCACGTTGAGTTGCGCAAGCACTCCAAGGCGAAGACGCCAGTCGATAAGATCGCCAAGGCAATGAAGCGGACGGTTGGATCGCTGCGACAGCAGGCGCTAAAACTTGGCATCGGCCTGGGGCACCAGCGTTAAAGAATGAGGAGCTACTTGGGTGAGCGCGTCCGCCCATAGCTTATTGAAGTTGTCGAGGTCAGCGCGGCGCCTGGTACTAAAGAAGAAGCGGACCGAGACTTCTAGGTCTCCGTCGATCGGCTTTCCTTTCCACTGCGCCCTGGCTTCCCACTGATACGCCTCTTTGATCGCTTTCCCTTACTGCCAGATACGGCAAGGCGGGAAGGCGGCCGCCGTCGGCCGATCTAGCTACGCGGGCTTGTTTGCACTTTGCGGGCGTTAATTTGCGACTTAACGACCGAATAGTTAGGGAAATCAACAAATTGTTCGCGCTCTATCACTACGTTTCCGGGCGTTTTCCAGATGCGATTGCCTAAAGCCCCCGGGGCGTCTCCGCCCGGCGATGAGAATCTGGCAACCGATCTGCGCATAGGAGTCCCTAAGGCAGGAAATCTGCCCGCCAGCGCCGTTCGGCGGCAAATTACAGGGTAGGCCCTCCCAAATTTGCTTAGCGCCTATAGGCAAGTTTGGCCTGCCGACCGGCAATATTCCGATTGTGACCATCTCATCTGGCACCGTTTGGCTAGCGATTGCGCCGAACAATACACTCTGCCCCGGGGCATCAGGGCCGCGGCTGAGGCGCATTGCTGGTGGTCAGTGTGGCCGTTAGCTTTGGAGTCTCGCTCCTTGGCTTTCGTGCAGTGCGGATTCCGCTGAAGTCGGCCGGGCATTCCGAATGATGTCGGCCACCTGATTCCGATGGAAGCCGGCCGGGTGTTCCGATTGATGTCGGCCGGGGTGGCGGGCGCCTCTGGTCGGTTGTCGTTTGGCATCACACAGGTTGCATGGTCAAGCGGCGGAGTGGTGGGCGGCGAGCTTTCTGCGCAGCGAGTCGCCCTTGAGCTTGATGCGATGGGCGTTGTGGACGATGCGGTCGAGGATGGCGTCGGCAATGGTCGGCTCGCCGATCACGTCGTGCCACCGGTCGACGGGTATCTGGCTGGTGATGAGGGTGGCGCCGCGGCCGTAGCGTTCCTCGACGATCTCGAGCAGATCGCGCCGCTGGTCGGGTCCGAACGGCTCGAGGCCCCAGTCGTCGAGAATGAGCAACCTCACCTTGCCGAGCCTCTTCATCAGCCTGCGATAGCGGCCGTCGCCGCGGGCGAGCGCGAGCTCGGGGAACAGCTTGGGCACGCGCTGATAGAGGACGGAGCGGTTGTCGCGACAGGCCTTGTTGCCAAGCGCACAGGCGAGCCACGATTTGCCGACGCCGGTGGGGCCTTCGATGATGAGGTTCTGCGGGGCCTCGATCCAGTCGCCGGCGATGAGTCTCTGGAACAGGGTTCGATCGAGGCCGCGTTGGGCGCGCCAGTCGACGTCCTCGATGGTGGCGCGCTGGCGTAGCCTGGCATGACGCAGCCTGGCGGTGAGCTGCCGGTTGGAGCGCTCGGTGGCCTCGCGATCGAGCAGCAGGGCGAGCCACTCGGCGTGGCCGAGGCCGGCGGCGCTTTGGTTGTCCTGCAGCTCGGTGAAGGCGCGGGCCATGCCGGCGAGGCCGAGCTTGACGAGCTGATCGACGGTGGGATGGGTGAGCAAGATCTGTCTCCTCAGTGGTAGTAGCGGGAACCGCGGATGTTGGGATGGTCAAGCGGCAGCTCGGGCGCGGGGGAGGCGCGCGGCAGGGGCTGGCGATCGAGGCCGTTGGCAAGGATGGAGTTGATCGAGCCGTAGGAACGGGCGCCGATCTCGAGGCCGCGGCGGCAGGCGGCCTCGAGGCGGTCGACGCCGTAGTGGCGGGCGAGCCGCAGGATGCCCAGGCATGCGCGGAAGCCCTGCTCGGGATGGGGCCGGCTGCGCAGGATCACGTCGACCAGGGTGGCGGTGTCCGGCCCGATGGCGGTGGCCTCGCGCTGGATGCGCTCGTGGGTCCAGCCGGCGTGGCGGCGATGCGAGCTCGGCATGTGCTCGGTCACGGTGGTGTGGCGGCCGCGGGCGCCGCCCCGCAGATGACAGGCGACCCGCTCGCCCTTGTGGAACAGCTCGACCGTGCGCTCCGTGATGCGCGCCTCGACCTGCTGGCGCAGCAGGCGATGGGGCACCGAGTAATAGTGGCCGTCGATGTCGACGTGATAGTCGAGCCCGACGCGGCGCTGGCGCCACTCGGCGTAGACGTAGGGCTCGATCGGCAAGGTGGCGAGCGCCGGCCGGTCGAGCTCGTCGAAGAGTTGGCGCCGGCTGACGCCGAGGCGGCGCATCGGCCGGCCGTTGAGCTCGCCGAGCAGCGCCCATATCGCGCCGTTCAGCTCGGCCAGGGCGAAGAAGCGCTGATGGCGCAGGCGGGCCAGGATCCAGCGCTCGACCACCTGCACGCCGACCTCGACCTTGGCCTTGTCGCGCGGCCGGCGTGGCCGGGCTGGCAGGATCGCCGTGCCGTAGCGAGTGGCGAAGTCCTGGTAGGTCGGGTTGAGCCCCGGCTCGTGCCAGTTGGCCTTGAGCACGCCGGCCTTGAGGTTGTCGGGCACGATCTGGCGCGGCACGCCGCCGAAGAAGGCGAGCGCACGCCCGTGCGCGCCGATCCAGTCGGGCAGCGTCTGCGTCCAGGTCGCCTCGGCGTAGGTGTAGCTCGACGCGCCCAGCACGGCGACGAAGATCTGCGCGGTGCGCACCTCGCCGGTGCGGCCGTCGACCAGCTCGACGGTCTGGCCGGCATAGTCGACGAACAGCCGCTCGCCCGCCGGATGGACCTGGCGCATGGTGGGCGACAGCCGGCTCTCCCACTCGTCGTAGAGCTCGCAGAAGCGCGAGTAGCCGTAGCCCTCGGGCGCGCCGGTCCGGTACTCCTGCCACAGCAGCATCAGGGTGACGCCCGGCCGGCGCAGCTCGCGATGCAGGCTGGGCCAGTCCGGCTCGGGCTTGCGCCGCGCGCCTGCCGCCGGGCCGCCGCGCACGAACAGCAGCGCCTCCAGCGCCGTGTCGGTCAACCCTTCGGGCAACGGCCAGCTCAGCCCGGCCGCCACCGCCCGCCCGGCGTAGTCGCTCACTGTGCTGCGCGCCAGGCGCGTGCTGCGCGCGATCGCCCGGTCGCTCAGCCCTTCGGCCCTGAGCCGCAATATCTCCCTGACACTACGCATCGGCACTCTCTCGGCTGGCATCGGCTCTTCCCCCTGCTGCAGGCCGGGGAGCCTATGCGGTTCAACCAGAGATCGAGCGCCCGCCACCCCACAGGGTGGCCGACTTCAAATCGGAATCGGTGGCCGACTTCCGTCGGAACTGGTGGCCGGCTTCAAATCGGAATCACCGGCCGACTTCAAATCGGAAAGGGTGGCCGACTTGCGTCGGAATCCGCAGTGACGGTGAGGCACTTCAACTGCTGGCCGCTGGCGCACCAGTCGAAGACGAAGTCGTACGACCACACCTGGTTCGCACCCGTTGGCGCATTGGGCCGCGGACGGCCGGTCGCGATCCGCTTGCGGGGGCGCTTACGCGGAACCTGCAGCTTCGCACGCCACCACAGACGATGCGCACGGCCAGGACTCATCGGGTGGCCATCACGGCCAAGGAAGATCCGGATGCGGCGGTAGCCGTAGCGCGGATACTGCGCCGACAGCGCTGCCATCCGCGCCAGCACCGGCCCATCCCGGACCGCCCTGGTCGATCGGTAGCCGATTGCCGAACGTGCCACCTTCATCAGCGTGCAAGACCGTCGCTGCGACAGGCCCCGGCGTGTCGCATACGCCACCTGATCGCGGCGGACCGGCACGCTCACCATTTTTTTACGGCGATCTCCTTCATCACCTCGATCTCGAGATCGCGTTCGGCCACCAGCTTCTTCAACCGGGCATTCTCCTGCTCGAGCCGCTTCAGCCGACGCACATCGTCGGGCTGGAACGACCTAAGCGTCCCCAAAGCAGGCCCCTCATGGACGACGACATCCCTTTCTAGATCGGGCTGCGGTAGAAATCCTACGGCTCACGAATCCCACGTCGGACCCTTATTTCACGCGTACGGCTTGGGCAACGATCCCAAATTGATCCGGCTGATCGCCTTGAACAAAGTCTTCATCGGAACGTCTCCGTACTTCCGACCCTGTTTCCCCTCGGAGTGGCCGACAATATTATCGACGATCTCCTCTGGGATTGAGGGCTCCACCGCCCTCGCGAAAGTCCGGAACGTATGTCTCGCACAATGGAGGCTGAGAGTCTGATCCACTCCGGTCTGGTTGAGTTGATCCCGGACGAACTTGGAGACACAGCCAATCGATCCGGAACCCTCAATCGGGCAGTTCTCAAAGATGCGTCCCGGAGGAAGCGTCTTGAGCCACTTGAGGAACCCAAGCTGGATCATCATCGGGTGAAGGGGAATCTCGCGGCGGGAACTCACCGTCTTGAGCTTTTTCCCGAGGCCGCCGCCCACGGTGCCGTCGATGTTGATGATCCAAATCCCGTCCTTCTGGCGGATGTCGCTGGTCAACAGCAGGCCCATCTCGTTTCGGCGGGAGCCGTGCCACATACAGAGGAGGGGAATCCAATATTCGGACCATCCGTAGGTGTCGAAGCGGTGTTCTTTGTACGTGGGATGTTGCATCCAAGCCTTGATCTCGGACCGTTCGAATCCCTCCCGTTTCTTGCGATCCCCGTCTTTGACTTCAAACTTCACTCCGTCGCAGGGGTTGTGATCGATCCAGAACTCGCGCTTCGCCTGTCCGAGGAGAAGGCTGAGGCCGGCGATCCGCTTGTTCCGGGTCTGGTTG
>WNFR01017464.1_pt1 | contig 12745 bp, 8 predicted proteins | sample 5400221 | NCBI WGS metagenome assembly WNFR01 (sample SAMN13153357, study PRJNA577476) | soil metagenome | isolation source: 40 cm soil under Madrone tree | place: USA:California | collected 2016-06-14 | reverse complement strand
TTACCGTAGGCGTCGTCCAACTCACCAAGGCCGTCGATCAGTTTGTGTTCGAATGCTTCATTGCCGGACAAAATCCGGCCATCGGCAATGGTATTGCGCAGCAGATCGGCCGGCAGGTTTCTCTCCTTCGCGACGATACCGAGAAACTTGTCGTACGTTTTCATGATAAAGTTTTGCACAAGCTCGCGCTCCTCCGGCGTGATTGGCCGGGCGCCATTGAGCATGTCTTTGAATTTGCCACTTTTGAAAACCACGGAAGCAAGTCCCACCTTGTTGAATAATTGCTCGTAATTCAGGGTTTGGATGATCACACCGATGCTTCCTGTAATGGTCGTTTCGTTAGCCATCAAAAATTTGCCGCCGCAGGAGACATAATAGCCACCGGACGCAGCCAGCGAATCCATGTAGACAACGACCGGTTTCCTGGAGCGTGCCTTGACCAGCGCGCTGTAGATCGCATCCGATGCAGTTACTTCTCCCCCGGGAGAATCAATCTCCAGCACGATCGCTTTTACTCGGCTGTCGTCGCGCGCCTGTTGCAGAGCTGCGCGCATGTCATCGACCATTGAATCGGTTACACTACCTGGAAGCGACGAACTGATAAGGCCGCGCATGGTGATGACGGCGATCTTGTCGAAACTTCCGCGCGCGCCTCTTTGGAGCAGGATCTCTCGAAAACGCGGGATTGGTTCGGCCTCGCGAACGCCGCCGCCCAGGCGCTGAAACGCTGTGAGCATTAGGACGAAGTTGACGAACAGACTGGCGCAAAGCGCGACAAACAAAAAGATACTCAGACAACCGAGCTTCCGATTTCCCGCCATGACAGAGCGAAACTGGCGGAGAACAGCGGCGTGCACAAGCGCTTTTCATCGGGCGCTCATACGGCGATGAAAGTGATGCTGTGGTGTCCGCTGTCCATAGCGGATGATCGGCGATGCAACGCTCCCAGTGCGCTGAGGACAGCGCACGCTACAGACCTTGAGTTTTCTAGAGCGTCTTCAAATATTCGAGCAGCCTCTCTTTGTCCTGGCTGGATAGCTGAGTGCCGTAGGTGTGACCTTGGTTTGCGCTCCTTTTGTTCTCGTGCCGAAAGAAAATATGGCCGCTGCAATACTTCTATGGGTTTTGAGTTCCGGCCAAGTAGCGTAAAGCGCGTAAGCTTGGTAGAAAAAAATAAGCACCGCCGCGCACGGTGACGAATTGTGGCATCCCGGAGAGACGGCGCCGTAAACTGCCGTCACCAGGCATTGTGAAACTGCCAGTAATCGAGCAGCCTGATATCGATTCAAGATTACCTAGCAGTGGGTCGCTTCTCCAGGTAAGCCGGAGAACTTGGTGCTTACAATCCATGCGTTTTGCAAGAACTCGAACTGGCGCGAGATGTTCGCATTGAGACAGATGAAGTTTAGCCCGCGCGGCTGCCCGTTTTCCGGCGCAGGCTCGAGCGCCTGCTCGGGTGATAGCTCCGAACCGTATTCACGGCCGCGCCGGAGAATACGATGGAAACGAACCGAAGAAGTTAGATCGTCGTAGAAACCCTTGGGGCCAAAGCCCAGCATGATGATAAGTTTTCTCAATGCGCTAAGGCGCTTCAGCCAGCACAAAGGTTAGGGCACAGAATTGCACCTCGCGAAACTCCACTGAATTCGGTCCTTGCCCGATCCATCGCCGATCTTTCGAACCGGTTGTCGCGCTAGCCCCAGTCGGTATCGTTAGCCCGATGGGCGGCGGTGAGGCCGTTCCGGAAGAAGCGGTCATAATATTCGACTTCGACCTTGTGCACCTGCAGCCAGATGCCAGGGACGTGAATTGTATCGACATGCGCCGGAAAGCGGCCGTGCGTTGCGAAGATGTAGTTGCAGATGTCGCGCGCGCACTCGATCACCTCAGTCGAATAGTCACTCGCATCGTGCAAGTAAGTTTTGGCAAAGCCGTCCTTATAGATTTGGTCGAACACCGCGGTGTCGCGATAGATGCCCTTCGGGCCGAATTTGGCGGCAATGACGTCGTTGACCGCTTCGGTCATCGTATCGTAATAAGGCGGGCAGCTGCCCTTGATCAGATGCTCGCCCTTATGGCGCAGCCCCACCGGATGCGCGCGCAGATTGGCGAATTTGGGAATAGGGACTTGCCACCGCAGGAGGTCTGCCAGCTTCCATTTCGGCACCACGTGATCGAAATCGAGCATCTTGCCGTAAGTCTTGCGAAACTTGGGGTCGCCAAGCAGGATGGGCGGCAACATCGTGGCATGGATCCACGCCCCCAGCCCCATCGCGTCTGCAGTCAGGAACATGTTCTGAAGGATCAGGTCGGCCTCGATCTGCGTGCGCATCTGCGCGATCGATCCGAGCGGAATCTTGATGTCCTTGTTGAGGAAACCATTCTTTATCCATTTCTTGACGCCCGCCGGGCGGTAGAAATTGCGATCGTCGACCAAGGTCGGTCGCGCGCCCGCCGGCTGGGTGAGCAGGTACATCAGCCCGTTGATATATTGATGCGACAGGTCGACGACCGGAAACAGCAAGGTGGTACCGGGCAGATTCGACAGGAAGCGGTTCGAATCGAGATAGGCGGGAAAATCGCGCTTGCCCTCGGGCACGTCGATGCGGTGATCGAGCAACTGCACCTTGCTCTCTTCGGCGCGTCTCAACAGGCTGTCCTCGCTGAACGTGGCGTCCCGGGTCGGCGGCAGCTTGCGCAGGAAATAGGTGCCGCTGTCGTTGATCATGAAGAAGTGCGTGCCCTGCGCGTTGTCGGGGCTGCCTGCGGTGCGTCCGGCCATGTTGACGTTGGGCTTGGCCATAATCGGCTTGCCGTCACGCGGGTCGTTGAAGGGGCGGTCGGGCATGGTCAGGCCGGTGCAGCCGGTCAGTGCGATCAGCACCGCTTCCTCCAGCGGCGTCGGCGGCTTGCGCCGATTGGCGCTTTCGTAGCTCATCCCGCCCGCCGCGACGCTGCTCCCGCGGCTGACGCGGTGGGTGCGCCGATGCCAGATCGTTTCGATCAATGGCCGGTCGAGCAGGGCCTGCAGGCCGGGATGCGGAGAATCGGGTGCGTTGTTCATGCCTACCTCACGTTGTCCAAACCGGTACCGGTCGCCACGGCGCGAACGCGCTCGCGTCGCGCGGCGTCATGCTCGCCAGCTCAGGACAATGGCGGAGAATGAGGCTGGTCATGCTGTTCTGCTCGATCCAGTCCATGCCGAAGGGCGAATAGATTTCCGGACGGAAGTCCACGGTCAGGAAGCGGTCGCTCTGCAGCCGGCGCGACGCCATTAGAATGAAGATCCGGAACGCCGTGTCGGAAAAGCCGAACCCCTTGGGCACCGGCTCCGCGAACAGGCCGACCATCGTGTCGACCTCGTCGATTGTTCGATACACCTCGCGCAGCTGGCTGACCGATTCCGGATCGTCGGTCAGGTCCTCCCAACGCTTGATGCGCTGCTTGTGCAGGTTGGCCCGGAAGTCGTTGTAGCGCGGCACGCCGCGGCGGCGGGTGCGGACGAGGTCGACCACCGCGAGGTCGATGATCTCGCCGTCACGATTGAACTGGCGCAACGCATTAGGGTAATTGTGCAGTGTGATCGCCCCGGGATGCGCGATGCCGAACGAATAGAGGGCGTTGGCCAACCCGATACGCCGCATCTCGTTATCGGTCTCACGCCCCTGAATATCGGCGAAGAAGCGCGAGTCTATCTGCTTCCCGCTGGCATGATCGTGGAACACGTAATCGTCGGGCAACAGCGGGTGGAGCCGGTAGACGGTGGCGAAGTCTTCGGTCAAGCAATAGGGCGCGCCGTGATGTTCCGGCTTGGTCTTCGGAATGCCGACCGACGACTGCGCGTCGAGGAGCCAGAGACCCAATTTGGTCGTCCAGTCCTTTGCAGCGGGGCCAAACCAATTGTTCTTGAGAGCGATATCGATCGCAGGCGTCGCCAGAATCGCCGGGGTCCATTCGACGGTATGTATCTTGGCAATTAACGCCGACACGATCAGCCGCGCGGTGTGATAGACACGGTCGTCATTCCATATCGGATAGTGGCGCTGAAGTTCGTCGCATAACAGATTGTGTTCGCGCGCGAACAGCGTGTGGAGTGTGCTCAGCCCCAGCCACCAGCTCTGGTTGAAGCCGGTAACGTCCATGCCGTTGAGATCGGTCGGCAGGTAGCCGTCGGGTAATCGCACACGTGCGCCTTCCCGCAGCGCCGCAGCCTGGGTTAGGTTGGCGCCGTAGACCTCCGACCCATCCCACCAGTGCGATGTCTTGTTGCCGAACACATATTGCAGCCCATCGCGCTCGGACAGCGCGATGTTGCCTGCAATCCGCATGACCTTCTCGGGCGTGCCGTCTAGCGTGTTGCGCCAATGCGGAAAACCTTCCGGTAGTGGAACGCGGACATCGTTCTGGCCCAAGGCGTAGCGCGCATGGTCGACCCAGTCATGGACCTGAAACTGGATCCAAGCGGCCGCCAGAATATTGAGCGACCGCGCCGGAATGAACGCCTCCCGCTTGAGCAGGGTCTCGCTGACGGTGATCGGGTTGGGCGTGTCGAACAGGTCGGGCCGGTAATCGGGCTTCATGTTGCGGCCGAACGGCACTCCGACCGCACCCATATCGGGCACCGACATATCGTTGCCGCGGCCGTCGAAGCTGCGCGCGGTGCGGCCCTCCTCGTCGGGTGCCGGCGGTACGGCGCGAGGGCGCGGTGGCGCTTCCGGCGTATTCGTGTCAATCAGATTGTCGCGCCGCAGGACGAAACGGAACATGTCGAGATTGAGCAAGCTCCCACGAAGCGGCAACTTATGCCATTCGACGAATCTATTGACTCCCCTGAAAAATACTCTGGCGATGGCGCTCAAGACACGGTTGCGGACGAGCGGGTCGGCATGCCAGCGCATAGCCAACCGGTGCGCGGCGCTGGCGTCATAGGCCGCCTTGCGCGCGCGGTTGAGGTTGCCCAGCGGGCGGAAGTCGTCGGTGGTGTTCCAGGGATTGAACGACAATCCTTCTACCGCGCGCGAACAGGCGAGCGCCGCAGCGGGACCGACATCTGCCTTGGCGATCGTTATCGTCGCGACGGGCTCTGGCGGTGACACGCTTTCCTGCCACTCAACCGCCGTGTCCTCGATCGGCGTGACCTTTTCGTCGACAAAGCGCTGGATGCACAAATCGAAGGCGATGTCGCCACGGGCGAGCCGGAGCGCGGCCTCTTTGGCGAGATATTCAGGGTCCTTGAGCGCGGGATCGGGCGCGGGCGCGGCGGATGCGACGGGGCGAATGAGGAAACGGACCGCTTCGTCGCCCCATTTCATCGCGCCCCTGCTCCAATAGGTTTCGAGCGCGACGCTGCGCACCATGCGGCGGCGGCCGGCGGCGATGTTGCGCAGCATGCGGATCGTTTCGAACGGCCCGAGCGAGAACATTAGGCCGACAATGCCGAGGACGCGCGACATCCGGCCGCCCGCCGTCGCCACGGCAAATCGGACGAACTGGCGCGCGTTGCGTGCGTGCGAGACCGGATAATTGGTCGCCAGCAGATCGTGCTGCTCCTCAGCCGAAACGACAATCCTGACCGCGATCCCGCGCAGGTCGGGACGATAGTCGGGGCCGGCATGATTCGCGGAGCCCTTTGGGAAGATCGCTTCGGAAGGTCACGGTTGCCTGATCGACCGCGACCAGTGCCTTGGCGTGAAAGGCGCGATCCACCGCTGCCGCGCCGGTTGCCTTCCGTGCCTTCAACTGCGCGCGCATGATGTCGATCGCGAGCCGGTCGAACTCCAGACGCTCCGCCTCAGCCCGTTGGCCGCTATTGTTCTCCGCCCATGTCGACGCCATCACCGCCTCCTTATGGTTTGTCAGCTCCGCGCATGCGCTCCTCGATGCGTTCGATGATCCCGGGGATCGTTCCGCGCGGCGACGTACTGAAATGCGGGATCGCCCAGCGTGTGATCTTCGCGTCGATGACGCACGGCTTGCCGGAGGCGAGCGCGTCCTTAAACGCCGCCTCGAACTCGTCCTCGTCGGAAACGCTGTAGCCGTTGGCGCCGCACGCGCGCGCATAGGCGGCGAAATCGGGGTTGCGGAAATCGACCAGGCCCGATTCAAAATATTCGGTCATCTGGTAAATCTTGATCAGCTTGAATTCACCGTCATTGAAGATAATCCAGATCACCGGCAGTTCGTGCTCGACAGCAGTCATCAGCTCGAAGCCCGACAACGAATAACAACCGTCGCCGCAACCGACCACGATGGTCCGGTCGGGGTGCGCGACCTGCAGGCCGATCGCGCCGTTGGTGTACCCACCCATTGGGCCGAACTCACCAGCCTTGCGGAAATGCTGGCCGCTCTCCAGCTCGAGATAATAGCCGAGCCAAGTGAGATGCGCTCCGGCATCGGCGAGGACGATCCCGCGTTCGGGCAGCAACCGGCCGACGATCTGGGCAAGGCGCGCGGGATGAATTGCGCCAGGCAACGGTGTTATGGTCCGGCTTTCATAATCGCGGCCATCGACGACTGCAGGCGCGCGCGCGCCGGTCTTAGCGTCAAGCGCTTCAGTCATCGCGCGGACCGCAAGCTGCGCATCGGCGACCAGCGCGTAGTCGGCCTTATAGACCTTGTCGATTTCGCGCTCCGAAATGTTGATGTGGACCAGCGTGCGGCCATCGAATAACCCTTCCCAATAGTTGAATGTCGCGTGCTGGTTGAACGCGTTGCCGATTGCCACGACGACATCTGCGTTCATGAACGCCTTCCAGGCGCTGGGATGGCCACTGTCGCAGAACACGCCGACTGATAGCGGATGGTTTTCGGAGACGATGCCCTTGCCGTCGAGCGTCGTGAGCAACGGGATCTGGAAACGCTCGATGAACTCCTTCACGGCGCTGTTCGCGCCGCTTCGGATCGCGCCGAAGCCGACCAGCGCCACCACCGACTTGCCCTTGGCGAAAGCATTAGCCAGCATTACCGCGATCTCGTCGACCCGTGCCGGATCAGGCGACACGGTCTCGACCGAGCGCTGGATTCGTCGGTGATTGGTCACGTCGTGCCCGGGCAGGTTGAATTCGCCGGGCACCGCAATGTGCACAGGCCCCGGGCGCCCCGCGAATGCGGTATTCACCGCCTGCTCCAGGATGTCGCAGGTCTGATCGGGGTGATCGATGATCCAGCTGCCCTTGGTGCAAGCCGCAAACATCGCTTGCGAATCGGGCGTGTTATTCCGCCCAGAAGTCTCGTTGAGCGAACCGCGGCCCATCCAGTGCCGGTTGGCATAGCCGGTGATCGCCAGCATCGGATAGGAATCCGACATCGCGATACCGAGACCAGAGAACAGATTAAAAGCCCCAGGGCCTGCCGTCGACCAACACACACCGAGATGATCGGTGTACATTGCATAGCCGCACGCCATGAACGAGGCCGCCTGCTCATGGCGAGTGATAATACCTCGGATCTGAGTGGAATGCTTGAGCGCGAGCATCATGCCCGTGCAGGTTTCCCCAGCGCCACCGAATGCCGCAGTGACGCCGATATTTTCCAGACCGGCGACAAGAGATTCAAAGACGCGCATGTTATCCTCCGTCCACCTCCTTTGGATGTCCTACACCACAACCATTATTGATACGTCGCTCGCGAATCATGTGGCAAGAAAATTCCAAACCCGATCTCGTGTGGTAAAAATGGAGCGCGAGCGGAAGGGCTAAAGAACAAAACAAATTCCTTGTAGCGCGGAGAATGATCTGCAGCATTAGGACGCGAATCGTTTCGTCGTCCTAGAAAATCTCGAGCAAACGCTGGCCGACCGCGAGGAGACCGAGGCCAGCACCGGGAAACAGAACCGCGCGGATAAAAGGCTGCTCAGTCAGTGGCGCGAATGCGCCGGTCTTAAGGTCGCGGATTTCTGCGATGAGTTCATCGAATGTCTCCCGTTTCTCTTCGCTTGCCCGACCCAACAAGCGAAACCGGCGCAGATCATTGAGGGCAGTTTCACGCAATTGTTCGGCGGCGCGTCTAAGCAAAATGGCGCTGCCGAGCGCCCAAGCTCCAGTGATTGCAGAGATTAAGAGAAGACTGGCCGGCCAAGTCCAATTATCAAAAAACGAAGAGCGAGCGACAATCAGCAAGGTGAGAACGAGCAGCGGATACCAGATCAGGGGCGCTACTACCTGTGTGCGCTGCGCAACGAAAAAAATCTCATGATAAGCAGAAAGTTCCTTTTCGGTTAAGGGTGGATGGCGATGAGAGCGATCAACGACCTCGCGTCGCCATTTAGTTACTTCTCGTCCAAACATGCGAATAAAATTGCTGTTCAACTGAATGGCGTCGACTACGTAAAACGAGAGAAGCAGCAGACCAACACCAGCGAGAATAAAAGCTATTTTATCGAACCTGAACGAGGCTTCGCCACGTGCTGGAGGCAGTGGTTCGGGAAAGAGGCTGAAAATCGCGGCGGCGAAAACGAAATACAATGCAAAGAGAATCCCGACTCGAATAAAGCGCGGCCAAAATTTGCTCCGGCAAAGATAAGCGTGCCACGCTTCCTCCGCGGAAAAGGGTGGAGTACGTGGGGATTCGCTCATCCGCCAGTCCTCAGAACCGATGCCAAGGTGGTGCCATCGAAATGGCGTCGGCGGTAATGAGGCAAAAGAGAATTCTCCTTCGATCTTCTTGGCATTCGCACGAAGATCGAAGCTCGCTTTGAACATAAAAAAAATGGCGAGTAGGAATGCGATCAAGCGGACCATTTCAGTTGGCCAGATGCTGATGCCAGAAAAAAATGCCAGCGGTTCTTCGGGTCCCCAGTATTGCGCAACCAGAGCAACCACGAAAACAACGAGCGGACCGCCGCAGACTAGCCAGAAAGTTGTGCTAACGAGCGCGCGTTTGAGACGCTCCAGAGCAGTACCTCCTCCGGGCAGCGTGCGTCTGGCGATGCTCAGACTGATCCATGCAGCCATGGCGATGACCGCTAGCGCGATGATGATCAGCCCCCAGGTGACGCCGGGAGTAAACAACCAATCCCTAAACCAAGTCTTGGTTTTTTCATTTTTGTAGTATGATTCAAAAACGACTTTCGATTCTCCCGGGTGCCAGAGATACCAGGGCGGACTAAGATCGTAAGCGCCGCGCCTGCTGATCTCGAAGATGCGGGGTTGCCACGAAAGACAATCCGCTTCCTCTTCTTTCATTCGCCCGGTGGCGACCAGTGTGCCGACATACATCGAGGTTTGATTGTTGTCGCGAAATGGCGGGATGTGCCGATTCTCGATGTAAATTTCCGGCACCGTGCTGCCAAACGGCGAGGCGATGACCAGATTGTGTGTGTCGGCCCAAGCGTCACGCCGCTCAAAATGAGCGTCATAGTTATTGGTAAAAAAAACGGTACCGGGAAATTGAGGACGCAACGCTCGCAGAATCATCAGTTTGTCATAAATGTCGGAACCGAGCAGACCAATGGCGCGAATACCTGAGCCGTCCTCTCGCTGCCAGCGCGCGTTGTCCTCTTTCATCTTCCGCGCTAGACGCCGGAGGTAATCCGATTGATTCAATCCCTCCGTTGCCTCGATCGCGATGGTGTTCTGGCCAAGCTGAGTTTTTTGCTCTTGCTCGCGTTGATTGTCTTTGCCGGAGTCGCCTGGTAACCGACCGTCAATTCCACGCAAGTAGTGATAAGCATGAATCCAGTCTTGCCGTTTTCCCGGATGCTCAGTGATATCATTAGCACGCTGTGGGGAAGCTTTGGCCACGAACGTCGTCCCCAGAGATCGTCCATAGGGAGTGTCCCATTCGCTGAGAATCACAATGTGGGGCAGCTTTGGCGGTACCGGGCGACGATCCGGTGTCATTTGGGAAACGACGTAGATTTCACGTCGCGCTAACTCCGTGATCAATTCACCCAAAACCCGGTCGTCCGGCGCGATGGTGCGAACAAAGTGGAGGCCGCCACGAGAGCCGCGCGTTATGGATTCTTCAAGAACTGTCTCTAGGGATTTGTTTGCACAATCCGCAGAGACATCTGCTGGAGAGAGAAGTGTAAAATTCGGCGTGGTCGCGCGAGGCGAAATTATTCGGACGCCATCAAGTGCTCTCTGCATCGCTAACGAAGCCTCATCCTTGAGCGGCGTTAACTGATACCAGCACGCCTCCTTAACCATGCTCTTCAACCCCGTGGAATTTGCCGGGCCTATCAATCTGACGTCGATATGACTACGCAGATCGCCGGGCGCGAGCCGATTGATCAAGGCGCCGAAGCAGCGCAATGGGTTAAGGTTGAAGTTTACCGCAGGCAACCAGAGTACTACGACCCGCTTGATGCCTGTGGGAAAAATCTGTTTCGGGTCGTCGATCGCTTCATTGGCTTCACATTCCTCCCACGGGAGTAGCAAGGCGCGGGGAATGGGGGGCGAGGATGCATTTGCCTCGGACGGAGGCCATATGTCAGTCACGAAACCGATATGCTCACCATCAACCGGGATGAATCCGCTTTCGCTTAGTCCTCCGAGCACGGCCTGGCGCGCGCGCAACCGCGACTCGGCTTGTTCGCTGTACGGCCCGGCATCGAGCATCACCGCAAGCAAGAGAACAGGAACAGGCGCAATATTTGAAAATTTTTTGACGTCTTGGTCAAGCAGCCCGGTCAGCGCGCTTATGTCGTGCAACTTGCTGCCGCCATCCTTATCGTGTCGTGCCTCGATTTGTGCGTCTAACAACGACTTTTGCTTTTGAGCCACGCCAATCGGGTCCTGCCACAACCGCGCGTCTATATCCTGCGCAGCAATCACTGGAGCGGTCTTCTCGCTCGCAACCGACGGGCGTTCGCTCACGAGTGGCTTGTACTGCGCGACGACTCCAGCGAGCACTGCCAGGAGCGGCAATAGAGTCCCCCAGGGTAAATCAAACTTTCGTTTGTCGTTGTCAGCCATCGTCGTTTCCGCCCGCAGTGATTTGCGGAAAATCGGCAGTCGTTAGACCAGCTGCTCGCGCTTGATCGACTAGTTCGTTCTTTGGGCAACTGGCCAAAGCCAGAAGCGCATATGCAACAAGCCAGCTTCCAACTCGCGCGCGAGGGAGAAGATCGCCTGTGCCTGGCGGCAACGCATTCACCGAGCACTCATTGATACGATGTTCGTTACCTCGGGGGCAAGAAAATTTGGAAGCCGAGGAACGACGGCTGCCCATGCCGTCGCTCCTTGAGTCATTGGACGAATTCCAATTCGATTGGAACGTCGATGTAGCCTTTGTCATACGCCTCTGTCAGAAACTTGCGGATAGCCGCGCGTCCAACTTCACCGTAGTCACGAGTAAATTCATTCACATACATGCCGATGAATTCACCGGTGAGCTTCGTGCTCATATCGCGTGCGTACGCGAGCGAATGACGCACCGCCTCGTCTCGATGCGCCAGACCGTAATCGATGCTTTCGCGAATGATTTCGCTGAGCTCGTGGCGGACTGCTGGTGGGATATCTTTGCGCACTACATTGCCACCAAGAGGCAACGGCAAGCCAGTTTCGCGCTTCCACCACTCTCCGAGATCAACCACCTTCTCAAAACCGGATTGCACGTAGGTGAGTTGTCCCTCGTGAATGATCAAACCCGCGTCAGCACGACCGCTTTTGACTGCGTCAAAAATTTGATCGAACGGCACGACAAGATAATGAAACTTTCCGAGAAAAAGCTGCAGCGCCAGGAACGCGCTTGTCATCTCACCGGGCACCGCGATCACATAGCTGCGCAACCAGTCACGAACGGCTCCGTCAGCTGTTGAAGCGTTGAAGCCCACGGCGCGCACGGAGTGACGCGCCCTACCAGTGAACGCGTGGGTAGGGCGGGCAGTCCTCTGCACGCCGCTTTTCGCCGTTTCGCCGTTTCGCCGCTGCCGGACAACAATGGGCCCGTAGCCATCGCCCATGCTCGCCCCGCACGGCAGCAGCGCGTAATTCTTGGCCACGTACGGATACGCGTGAATCGAGATCGCGGAAATATGCAGCTCGCCGCGTCGCGCCCGCTCGTTCAGCGTCTGAATATCTTCCAGGCGATGGTCGAACCGATAACCACGGAGATCGATTTTATTCTCCGCCATCGCATAGAACATGAACGCGTCATCCGGATCGGGGGAGTGACCCAGAGTAAAAGTTTCAACGCGCTTCTTTGTCATTTGGATTTGGTGATTCAGACGGTATTCGCGTTTGAGAGCGACACAAAGCTCTGGCTGTAACTCAATTCAAGAGACTCTCGAAAGAGCTGGGCGAATTTGGCTGTAGCCGCCTCTCTGTGAGAGGCACGATCGACGTGCGCGACAACGGCCTTAGGACTGCGCTTCGCACAGCGAAGCGGCTAGAGTATAAACAAACAGCCGCCGCGCGTTTCCGCGCGGCGGCTGAGCTTGTATTCAGGAGGCGCTGACTTCTCTACAGCGCTCCCTCCACAGTTTTATCGATTCTCTACCACTTGGGGCGTCGACCTGACCATCTCAAGCTGGGCGCTCACTTTTTGGATTTGGGCGGCCTGCTCTTTGAGCTGGGCTGTCAGAGTCCCTATCATTTTCTGTTGCAGCTGGACCACTACTTCCAACTTATCAACTTTGTCATTGAGCATGACTTGGTGCTGGGGGCCCGCGGGGCGCTGGGGCTGCGCGGGGGCCTGCGGACGCGCCGGACGCGCGCCAGGTTGCGGTACGCCACGTTTCGCAGGTGCGCCACGAGAAGGTACGCTAGGTGCGCTCTGGTTCGGGCCAAGATCCCAGCCAAGG
>WNFR01014577.1_pt1 | contig 12745 bp, 11 predicted proteins | sample 5400221 | NCBI WGS metagenome assembly WNFR01 (sample SAMN13153357, study PRJNA577476) | soil metagenome | isolation source: 40 cm soil under Madrone tree | place: USA:California | collected 2016-06-14 | reverse complement strand
CCTATTGGGGGTACTCTCGCATGAAGTCCATCCTCATCGTCAATAGTGCACCAGACGCCGTCGATCGTTTTTCTGACATTCTTTCAAATGCCGGCTATCACGTCATCGCAGCTGAGTCAGGCGAGAGCGCAATTGAGCTGGCACCGACTATTAATCCTGACTTAGTGCTTATTGCTATCGTGATGCCAGAGCTGGATGGTTTACAAACCGCATCGCGGCTGCGCTCTCTCTTAGGCGCCCGAGCCTGTCCGATAGTTTTATTGGGAATTGTACCGCCCATAGGCATTGACGAGAAGCCGTTGGCTTCGCTGGTTGATGATTACTTAAACGTTGACGTCCCTCCCGACGAACTGCTTGCTTGTGTCACCAAATACGCCGGAAATCGAAGTGCGTGAACATCGGTTCCGTATTCAAAAGCCCACCCATCGCTTTCCCTGCAACGAAAATTCTTATCCTTAATTTTCCATCAGAAGAAATTTTGAAATGGTTAATGATTTCGCCCGCGGGGATTTTTTCTTCTGATAAACTAGCTCATCGAGGGCTCGAATGAACACCACCACAATCCTCATCGTTGATGACACACAGGATCTGCTTGATTTGTACTCGGTCTGGCTGAGTCAGGCAGGCTACAAAGTTTTACAAGCGTCCAGTGGTCGCGAATGCCTGCGCCTGGTTGTGGAAGAGTTGCCTGATCTTGTTTTGCTGGATGTGATGCTGCCCGACATGGACGGCTTAGAAGTCTGTAAGATAATCAAATCCACCGAGCTAACAGCTGCGATTCCAGTCATACACCTCTCCGGTAGACGAACTTCTGCAGACAGTGCAGCCGAAGGTCTTGAGGCAGGAGCCGATGCTTATTTGACGAAGCCTTTCGAATCGCGATCACTTCTGGCGCATGTAAAAGCGCTATTGCGAATTCGACAAACAGAAGAGTCGCTTAAGAGAAGCGAAGAACAGTTTAGGGCGGTCTTCGATAACGCGCTGGATGCAATGCTAATCGCCGACAACCAGGCAAATTACCTTGATGCCAATCCGTCTGCCTGCGCGGTGTTCGGAGTCTCAAGAGAAGAGATGCTGCAGCGCAAGCTTTCAGATTTCGTCGAGCCTGGCCGCCAGGATGAAGTTGAAGAAGCGTGGCAAGCATTTGTCGAGGAAGGCGAACAGGAGGGTGAATTTCGACTCTATCGTCCAGATGGGACCACGCGCGAGCTCGAATACCGAGCCAAAGCGAGAGTTCTTCCAAACCGCCATCTGTCCGTGCTGCGCGACGTTACCGAGCGGAAGCAATCCGAAGAAGAGCTACGACTAGCTCATGGCGAACTAGAAAAACGCGTCGCACAACGCACCGCCGAATTGGTAGCGTCCAACTCATTTCTTCGAAATGAAATTGCGGAACGCAGCAAGGCCGAGTTGGCTCTTGCCGAACGACTGCGTTTTGAGACGCTCTTAGCTGAACTCTCGGCCGCCTTTGCAAATTTGCCCGCGCATCGGGTTGATGAGGCGATCGAAGAGTGGATTCGGAGGCTCGTCGACTTTTTGAGCATTGACCGGGCCACGTTTTCCGATTTTGATCAAAACGGCGGGTTTTTCCGCAGACATTCCTACACAGTGCCGGGTGTCAAATCGCTACCGGTCGCCGCCCGGTTAGATGGGCAGTTTCCCTGGGTAACGAAACAACTTCGTTTGGGAAATATAGTCCGCTGGTCACGCATCCCGGACGATGTGCCTGATGAAGCTGCTACAGAGCGACAGTATGCCATCGATCTAGGGCTCAAATCGAATCTGGTAATCCCGATCATAATTGACGATTTAGCAGTGTGCGCAATCTCTTTCGCCTCAGTACATACTTACTCGGATTGGCCCGAAGAGATTGTGGGACGTCTGCGGCTTATCGGGGAAATCTTTGCGAATGCATTTGTCCGTAAACAGGCTCAAGAGTCATTGAGACAAAGCGAAGAACGCTGGAGGCTCGTAGTTGCTGGTGTTAAGGATTATGCGATTTTCATGCTCGATGCCGACGGCAACGTAGTAAGTTGGAACGAAGGTGCGAAGCGCGTAAAAGGTTATGCCGAGGAAGAGATCATTGGCAAACATTTCTCCTGTTTTTATCCGCCAGAAGACATTGAGAGCGGCAAGCCAGCTCAAGAATTAAGAACAGCAACGGAAGAAGGGTCGTGTGAGGATGAAGGCTGGCGTCTACGTAAGGATGGGTCGCGTTTCTGGGCCGATGTCATCATGACGGCATTGCGAGATGAATCCGGACAGTTGCGAGGCTTCTCGAAAGTGACGCGCGATATCACCGATCGCAAACGGGTGGAAGCCGCGCTCAGGCAAAGTGAAGAGCAATATCGCGAGTTAGTCGAAAACATTAACGATGTAATCTATGCAACCGATGATAAGGCTGTAATTACCTATATTAGTAGCGCCGTGGAGCAGACGATTGGCCGAAGCCCTTCCGAAATGATTGGACACCCGTTTACTGAGTACCTACACCCTGCCGACGCGGCTATCGCGCTGAAAAACTTTCAAGAGAGTGCTTCGGGTATAATTAACGCTCTCGAATTTCGAGTGGTTGATAAATCTGGCGGAATCCGTTGGGTGCGAAAATCCAGCCGGCCTGTATTTCATGGAGATGTATTCATGGGAACTCGCGGCCTGGTTACCGACATCACCGAACGTAAGCAAGCGGAAGCCTCACGAATGCACTTACTACAACGGCTGGTTACCGCGCAGGAGGAAGAACAGAGGCGGCTGTCCCGAGAACTTCATGATCAGACAGGCCAGTCACTGGCGGCACTCCTGCTCGGGCTGAAGTCTATCGAAGATTCTAATCAGCTTAGGGAGGCGGCACGACTGCGGCTGCGCCAGTTACAGGAACTCACGAATCAACTTGCGCGCGATGTTCATCGTCTGGCTTCCAACCTGCGTCCTCCCGCACTTGACGATCTCGGTCTTCACACCGCGTTAACAAATTATGTGGAAGAATGGTCAGAACGAACGAAAATACGGGCTGACTTGCATAGTAATGGCCTTATGAAGGAACGGCTCCCGAGACAAATCGAGACGGCCGTTTATCGCATCGTTCAAGAGGCGTTGACGAATGTAGTCAAGCACGCCAACGCCCAAAACGTAAGCGTCATTCTTGAGTATCGCGGTAATAGAGTGCAGGCTATCATCGAAGACGATGGTTCTGGTTTCGATACCGAAAGTGTCGTGAGCACGCGCAATGGAACGGGGCGCTTGGGTCTATTGGGAATGCAAGAGAGAGTCGCGTTGGTGGACGGGCAGCTGAACATTGAATCCACGCCAGCCTCCGGCACAACTGTGATTGTCCATATTCCAGTCTCAACTGAACAGTCGGAGGCAAATTACTAAGTTGACGAAACTACGGATCTTCCTGGCGGATGACCATGCAGTGCTGCGGGACGGACTTAAAGCCCTGGTAAACGCTCAAGTTGATATGGAGGTCGTTGGAGAAGCCGACAATGGGCGAGCAGCGTGGTTAAAGGTTAAGGAGCTTTTGCCCGATGTCGTGGTCATGGATGTTTCTATGCCTGAGCTTAACGGAGTGCAGGCTACTGAAATACTCAAGCGCGAATGTCCTCAAGTAAAAGTATTGGCTCTGACTGCTTATAAGGACAAGGCTTATCTGGATCAGTTGCTCAAAGTGGGCGCCTTAGGCTACGTGCTCAAGATGTCAGCCGCCAAGGAGTTGATCGAAGCTTTGCGGGTAGTTGCATCGGGTAATGTGTATGTCGATCAGGAAATGACCGAAAAGATAGCCGAGGGTTACGTCCGCGATCAATTCCTAAGAGGAACGACGCGGCAACGGGAGTTGACGAACCGGGAAGAACAGGTAATACGTTTGATTGCCCAGGGCTACGCTAACAAGGAGATCGCAAATCAACTCGATATTAGCGTCAAGACAGTCGAGTCTCACAAGACTAACGTAATGGAGAAACTTGAACTTAAAAGTCGCACTGAGATTGTACGTTATGCAGTACGCCAGGGATGGTTGCACGATTCGTAACGTCGAGAGTCCTCACCTGTAGTTTCTTATCTCACCCCGATTATCAGGTCAGGGGATTCCCTGACTGGATGCTGTGTTTTCCTTATAGCCAGCATCACCTCTGATAGACGAAGCTGTCAGCAGACCCCAGCCATATGAATTGGCTGCGGATGTATGTAAGCAAGGAATGCAATATTGTGCTCACCTCAGCGGATCCCTCGGTTAATTTTCCTTCTGACGCCTCCACGCTGGGTTCAATGTCGCTCGCTGACTACGACAAAAGCTTCAAGGTTCTGCTCATCGAGGACAATCTTGTTGACGCTGGGTTGATTCGGGCTGCTCTTGCTCACAACGGTCAGATTCCCGCTGAGGACCCGCTGTTTTGCGTCGAAAGCGTGGCGCGGCTTGCCGACGGTTTGAACCGCCTGGGTCAAAGAGACATTGACGTTCTCCTTCTCGATCTTTCGTTGCCTGACAGTAAGGGACTTGAGACAGTCTCAGCAGCCCGTGCACAATCGCCGAATGTGCCGATAGTCGTTATGACCGGGCTTGACGATGAAGCGCTGGCGGTTAGCACCTTACGACAAGGAGCGCAAGATTACTTGGTCAAGAGCCACGCAGACCGACGCACCTTGATACGAGCTATCCGCCATGCGATTGAGCGCAAGCGCGCTCAAGAGGCCCTGCGTGAGAGTGAAGAAAAGTTTCGCTCGATCGTCGAAACCACCAATGAGTGGATATGGTCGATAGATCTCCGCGGGGAATTAACTTATAGCAATCCTGCTGTCAGCGCGATTCTGGGATATAGCCCTGAAGAACTGGTCGGCAAATCCTGGGCGTTGCTCATGCATGAATCCGATCGGAAACTTCTCCTGGGCCGGTTGGCGGAAGCTGTTGTGGATACCGCGGATCAGATCGAGATATCACCGAGCAGGAGCAAGCTAAACAGGAGCGCCGCCAACTGCAGTTGCGATTCGTTACTCTCCAGGAAGAGGAGCGACACCGGCTTTCGCGCGAACTGCACGATCAAATGGGTCAATCCCTGGCCGCGCTGATGTTGGGTCTGAAATCTCTAGAAAACGCGGACCCACACGAACAATCAGGCGGACTACGGTTGCATCATTTGCACGAACTTGCGGATCAACTTGCGCAACAAGTGCACACTGTGGCAATGGACCTGCGCCCCACAGCTCTTGATGACCTCGGCCTGGAGACCGCACTGTTAAACTATTTAGAAGAATGGAGCGAGCGAAGCAGAGTACCAGCAGATCTGCACAGCGCTGGGCTTGATGAACGTTTGCCTACCCACATCGAAACAACGGTGTACCGCATCGTGCAGGAAGCGCTCACTAACGTGCAGAAGCATTCTAGCGCACACAACGTTAGCGTGATTGTGGAGTACCGCGACAATCGGTTACAGGCCATCATTGAAGATAACGGTGTCGGCTTTGACGCCGAGGCTTTGGCCAGAGCGCCAATTAAAGATCGCCGCCTCGGACTATTGGGAATGCAGGAGCGAATTGCGCTCGTGGGCGGGTCGTTAAATGTCGAGTCTACTCCCGGCTTCGGCACCACACTCTTCATTCGAATTCCAGCGTCAGGCTCTAACCAGGAGGCTGCCTATCTATGGACAAGCTACGCATCTTCTTAGCCGATGACCATGCGGTGCTGCGGGATGGACTTAAAGCCCTGGTAAACGCTCAACTGGACATGGAGGTTGTAGGTGAAGCAGACAACGGCCGTAGTGCATGTCAGAAAGCGAGGGAACTTCTTCCGGATGTAGTGGTGATGGACATCTCAATGCCTGAAATGAATGGCGCGCAGGCCACCAAGCGCCTAAAAGAGGTGTGTCCTCAGATAAAAGTACTGGCGCTTACGGCTCATGAAGATAAGGGATATCTAAGACATCTAATCGAGACCGGCGCCTCGGGTTTCGTGCTTAAGCGCGCCGCGACCCTCGAACTAATCCAGGCAATCCGAGTAGTCGCAGCCAATGGAGCGTACATTGATCCAACTTTGGCGGGTGAAGTTCTAAGTACTTCCATGCGAAAGCCTCGCGGACAGGATTCTTCGAATACTAAAGAGTTAAGCGAGCGCGAGGCGGAAGTGCTGCGACTCGTGGCTTGGGGATACAGCAATAAAGAGATCGCATCGCAGCTTCGTATTAGTGTTAAGACAGTGGAGACATATAAGGCAAGGCTTGGTGACAAACTGGAACTCAAGAGTCGCACCGAAATTGTCCGCTACGCCGTTCACCAGGGATGGCTTCAGGATACTTAGCAGCCCTTCCGAATCTTTCACTCCCTACAACTCCACAAAAAACCCTCACTCTTTCTCGAATCCCGAGAATAGCTACCCCTCAATTCTCTTACACGTCGGCCCGCGCAACTCTTTTGCTTGATGTCAGGATATTCCCCTGACGGTCGGGCAATATCCCCACTCAATCCAACAGCTCTTCCCGATGTCGCAGACTCCGTGATGGTCGTTAAATGTAAGTGTATTTAGCGCCATCCAGCGGGGGACGTGAGCATGAAGTTTGAGCAAACAAGAGTTGGAAAAAGGCTCGGAGTTGCGTTGAAAGTTCGGGACCAAAGAATAATCACGGTGCGGAAATGCTGTCTGCATCGACAAGCATCGACTGTGATCCTGACCCTTTTCATTGCCTGTTGCTGTGTAGCTGGCGTGGCGCAAGAGCAACGAGTGGCCCGTCTAGAGGACCGAAGTGCCTTGCGGGCTGAGGGCAATCGTCGAACCGACAGAGAGAACCCACCGATAACCAGCGCAGCCCGCGAGCAGTTGTTAGCTCGCTTCCTGATTGCGGAACAGGGAGTTCGTGAAGCGCTCAATGCGCACACGTTCAAGCGAGATGTCTTGCTTCAGACGATCGGACGAAACGGAGAAGTGACCGGCGAATACGTCAGAAACTCTCAGTTTATTTTTGACGATCGCGGCAACCGTATTGAGCGCGTACTTTTTCACCCACGCTCAACCCTCCGCGGAATGAAAATCACAAAGGAAGACATTCAAGATCTTGCGGGGGCCCAGTTACTCGGTGTTGACATCAACGAGGTGAACAAATACTCGCTCCACTTCATGGGCGAAGAATCGCTTAGTGGACGTCAGGCATACATCATCGATGTTAAACCCAGGCAAATGACAGATCCGCATCGCATGGCCGAACGTGCTTTTGTGGGGTGCATCTGGATTGATGCAATCAGTCTGAATGTCTTGAAGGCTCGAGGGATTGTTGAACCTCAAGGAAAACAGCGGTTCCCACTCTTTGAAACCTGGCGCGACGGGCCGGCGGGGTCACTCTTGTTTCCCGTGCGGACAACCGCCGACGACATCCTCCATTTTCCAAATCAACATGACGTTCACTACAAAGTCAACGTCAGGTATTACGACTACAAACGCTTTGCCAGCACGGTAAAGATTACTGAGGTGGACCAGCCATAACCACGTATGCGGGCCGAGAGTGATGCCGATTGTTCTCTCTGGATGCCTCTCAGAATGGAAATGACATGATGCGAAAATTATTGGTTCTTATTAGCCTTGTGCTAGTCCAATTCCTGTTAGTGATGGGTCAGACGAAGACGTCAGAATGCAAGACCGATCGTAGCGCGCCACCGGTCGGTCGCTATTCCTGGCCTTTCGACGCCAATGTGCAGGTCTACTTCGTCCGCGGCATGTTTACGAAGGAACAGCAGCAAGCTTTGATGAAGGCGATGGCATTTTGGTCCGAGAGTGCGAAAAGAAATGGCACCGGAGTCACGTTTCTTTACGCCGGCGAGACCGATGGTCCGCGCAATTGTAATAGCTGTCTAACGGTCACACGGCGGGAGGTCTACAAGAACGACCACAAGCACTACGCGTTCTTTGTTCCCCTGGGAATGAAAGCGGATGGGATACTCAAATCAGCCTGGATTGATTTTGATGTGGCGACAATCGAACCTCAAGCACTCCAGGGGTTCATGGCCCATGAGCTTGCCCATGGAATGGGCCTGTGGGATTGCCCCAAGTGTAAGAAGAAGCAAACGATTATGAGCGGCTTTCCGGGAATCAATAAAAACAATGGCCTGATCGAAGCCTCTGCCTGTGACCTCGAGGTGGTGCGTCAGGTTTACGACCGCCAACGGCACGGACTGTAAACCTCGATGGCCCATCCGGGCCGCGATTGAACATGCCTCGTAAGATCCGTGCTGAAGTATGTTGGTTTTCGGCTCGGAGCGGCAGAAGCCACGACGTACGGTTAGTTTTACGCCCAATAATCGCTGCGTCGTGGTAATGCCGACTAAAAAATGAACCGAACCGAACGCCGTAAGCAGAACAAGATGAAACTGAATTTACTAAAATCCGTCACGCTGCTCTGGATTTTCACCGCACTTGCTACGGTATCCGTGTTTCCGCAATCCAACAATGCAGTCGCCGGTGTCTGCGACCCCAAAGTAAAAGCGCCGGATTACTTGTTGCCCGAATGGCCCGAATACGCCAACGTCAAAGTCTATATTGTCCGTTCTGACTTCAACCCTGCAGAGATTGCCGCCATCCTTATCCCCATCACTAACTGGAGCGCAATTGCACAAGCAAGCGGCTCGAAAGTTACGTTCGTTTATTCAGGGACGGTCGCTATGCCTCAGGATTGCTTGAACTGCCTAACCCTCATGCGTGGCAGAGTTCATGACAACCAAAAACACGCAGCCGAACTGCACTCTTACGTTATTCAAGGTGAGCGAACAATCCTGTACGCGCGCATCGTCATTGACCGGGTCATTCCGAACCTGACTGCATTAACCAACGCGGTGGCCCATGAACTGGGACACAATTTTGGCCTGCCCGATTGCTTCTCGTGCCGCGGGCACAACACGGTGATGAGTCTGATTAGAACTTCAAATGGGTTTGCTGGGCCAACGCCATGCGATGTGGCCCAGGTGCGGCGAGTTTATGAGCACCTGCGGACGCAGGCGGCAGAATTGAAAAAACACCAGCGGTCCGTGCGAGTTGCAAAGGCAATTGCTGTGGACGAAGGCGAAGAGCCTGTTGAAGACGACACGCCACTAGTAATACCGCCGTTCTGAACCGAAGCCGCAAACTCACCTCAACCATTCTTAATTTTTGCTCCAAGATCCTGCTCCTTGTAAGGGTTTTTCCTGACACGCGCTCTTGTTTCCTGATAGCCGCACCGACCGAAAAAGAAGATAAATGAAGTGGAGAAAGTTGGCGCATGCTGCGGCTTCGCTTTGACGAAGAACAGTATGCGCCGACCAAGCCTTCAAGCCGTCCGCAGACTCAGTCAAGGCCGAGGCCCAAGACCTTATGAAAATCCTGGTAGCAGAAGACGATGTGTTCTCGCGCACTTGGCTGCGTGCAACGCTCGAGCGTCTCGGTCACGAGCCGGTTGTGGTCGCTGACGGCCAGGAAGCAATTGAGTCTTACCGACGGAACCACTTTCCACTAGTCATATCCGACTGGGATATGCCTCGGGTTGACGGACTTGAACTCTGTAACCTAATCCGCGCGGAGCGGCGTCAGAACTACACCTACATCACGCTGTTGACCGCCTTGGAGGGAACACAAAATCTTCTTCAGGGCCTCAAGGCCGGCGCCGATGATTTTATTACCAAGCCGTGCGATGAAGCTGTTTTGCTGGCACGAATAATGGTTAGTGAGCGGATTGTAAATATCCAGAATGTTAATCGAGCGTTCGCGCGGTTGATTCCAGTTTGTTGTTACTGCAAGAAGATCCGCAATGATAACGACCACTGGCACCGTCCTGAGGAATTCCTGCTAGAACAGACTGATCTGCCGTGGAGTCATGGGATCTGCCCCGAGTGTTACGCAACTACGGTTAGACCCGAACTTGACAGAATTCGAGTTGAGCGTCAGGCGGGTGCCCGAGCCATGTCTGGTCAAGCGAACGGCTTCTAAATTTGGTTATGAACAATTCTTACCACCTGAAAGACAACTCGACATCCGAACGGAGCAAAAGACCAATGAGCAAACGTTCAGCTAAGCAGAATCGCCGAAAATTTCGGCTCGCCTGTCTTTCGATATTGACTCCACTGGCTCTCTGCCTCGTCGTTTTCCTCGCCTGCGGCTCCGTTCGAGCGCAAGGAACGACTCAGTCTCCTCCCAAGGATTTGAAAAGACTGAGCGTGGAAGAGCTCATGGATCTTGAGGTGACGTCAGTTTCCAGGCGTCCAGAAAAATTGTCGGAAACAGCCTCTGCGATCCAAGTAATAACTCAGGAGGAGATCCGACGCTCTGGAGCTGCGCGTCTGCCTGAGGCTCTGCGGCTGGCGTCAAACCTTGAGGTCGCCCAGGTTGATTCGCGCCAGTGGGCCATCAGCGCCCGCGGATTTAACAACACAACTGCCAATAAGATGCTGGTGTTGGTTGATGGACGTACCGTGTATACGCCGTTGTATGCGGGAGTGTTTTGGGATGTGCAGGACCCGCTTATGGAAGATATCGATCGCATCGAAGTAATCAGCGGGCCGGGCGCAACCTTGTGGGGAGCCAACGCAGTCAACGGCGTGATTAACGTTACCAGCAAGAATGCGAGGGATACACAAGGACTTCTTTTCACGGGCGGAGGCGGTACAGAGCTACGAGGTTTCAGCAGTGTTCGTTACGGGGGCCAGTTGAGTTCCAAGGCTCACTACCGCGTTTATGGAAAATTCTTTGATCGCGACAGTGCTGTTCTTCGAAACGGTCACGATGCGGCTGACGTCTGGCACATGGGCCAGGGAGGATTCCGCATGGATTGGGACACATCGAAGTCGAACCTGTTCACGTTACAAGGAGACTACTACTCAGGCCGCATGGGGCAGCGCAACGCGAATGACAGCGTTGCCGATGGCGGCAATGTAATCGGCCGCTGGTCGCACAGCTTCTCCGAAAGATCAGATCTGAAACTGCAAATCTATTACGACCGGACTCACCGGAATGTCCCAAATACCTTTGCCGAAGTTCTTAACACTTACGATCTCGATTTCCAACACCGTTTTCCGCTGGGCGATCGGCAAAATATCGTTTGGGGATTCGGTTACCGACTGAACAAAGACAATGTTACCAACAGTGCTGGTCTCGCATTTCTTCCTCCAAGAGTATCGCGCCAAGAGTTTAGCGGATTTGTGCAAGATGAGATCGCTCTGGTTAAGGAACGGCTACAGCTAACGATCGGCGCGAAGATCGAACACAACGCATTCACGGGTTTTGAATATCAGCCCAGTGGTCGTCTGGCCTGGAAACTGAGTCGGCGGCAAACAATTTGGGGGGCCATTTCGCGCGCAGTCAGAACTCCGTCGCGCATTGACCGCGAGTTATTTGCGCCCGGCACTCCACCGTTCTTACTCGCAGGCGGGCCCGGTTTTATCTCGGAAGAGTTGTCGGCTTACGAACTGGGATATCGTACTCAAACTTCCGAGCGGTTTTCCGTGTCATTGGCAACCTTTTATAATGTCTACGACAACCTCCGCAGCGTAGAGCGACTCAATCCGCCAGTTGCTTTTCCCCTTGTGATAGCCAACGGCCTAAAAGGAGAGTCCTACGGAACAGAGTTGACCGGGGATTATCGAATCATAGATCGATTGCGGGTGAAGGCTGGGTACACGGAAATGCGAATCCATATCTGGCCTGGACCAGGCAGCACCGATACCAGCCGTGGCAGCGGCGAATCACACGATCCAAACCGCCAAATCTTCCTGCGGCCCTCAGTGGATTTCCCACACCACGTTGAATTCGACGCGGCCTTTCGTTTTGTAGGTCGCATCGCCAATCAGAATTTACCCGCTTACAGCGAGCTGGACATGCGCTGGGGCTGGCGACCGAATCCTCGACTGGAACTCTCTGTCGTCGGCCAAAACCTCCTGCACGGTCAGCACGCGGAGTTTGGTACGCCGAATTCGCGTAGAGAGATCGAACGCAGCGTTTACGGAAAGGTCTTATGGCAATTCTCACAAAAATAGTTTGCACCTCGGCGAGATGTCGCTCGACAAGGTTGGCGGGGCTGGGGTTTTTCGTTTGCGCGTTGTTGTTTTCGTGCGGACAAGTCTTGCCAGTTCAGTCTGCGCCTGCCGCTGAATATCAAGTCAAGGCCGTCTTCTTATTTAACTTCGCTCAGTTCGTCGAATGGCCCCCGTCCGCGTTTCCCCAGAGCCAGACACCGCTGGTGATTGGTGTGCTGGGGCAAGATCCGTTTGGCTCTTATCTGGACGAGACTGTGCGCGGTGAAAGAGTGAACAACCGGCCGTTGATCGTCCGACGTTATCGTCGGGTTGAAGAGATTCAGACTTGTCATGTTCTGTTTATTAGCCGCTCAGAAGCGGATCGCCTGGATCAGATTCTTGGCAGTTTGAAATACCGAAAGATTCTTACTGTGGCTGATGTGGAGAACGCCTCCGCGAGCCATGTGATGATTCGATTTGTTACTCAACAAAACAAGATCCGATTACGAATAAATCCCGAAGCCGCCAGAGCCGCGAACCTCACCATCAGCTCCAAGCTGCTTCGGCTGGGAGAAACTGGAGACGGAAGGTAAGCAAATCATGAAAGGCCAACGGACCATCACGCGAAAACTTATGGCGGCGATCATGGGGACGAGTCTCGCCGTGCTGGTACTGACATGTGCTGTGTTCGTCACTTACGAGTATCTCACCTTCCGCAAGACCGTCGTGGGATCACTGACGGTCCGCGCTGAGATCATTGCCGCCAATTCCACCGCAGCGTTGGCGTTCC
>WNFR01006924.1_pt1 | contig 12748 bp, 13 predicted proteins | sample 5400221 | NCBI WGS metagenome assembly WNFR01 (sample SAMN13153357, study PRJNA577476) | soil metagenome | isolation source: 40 cm soil under Madrone tree | place: USA:California | collected 2016-06-14 | reverse complement strand
TGTTTGAGCGAGCGCAGCAGATTTTCGTAATATTCGATGCGCAGGTCCGGATGCAGGCCGCCTTGCAGCAGAATGCCGGTGCCGCCGAGTTCCAGCATCTCCTCGATTTTCTGGTAGATGGTTTCAAAGGAGAGCAGGTAGCCTTCCTTCGACCCGAGCGGGCGATAGAACGCGCAGAACGAGCAGTACTCGGTGCAGAAATTCGTGTAATTGATATTGCGGTCAATCTGATACGTCGCCACGCGAGGATCTGTTTTTTTGCGGCGCACTTCCATCGCGGCCATTCCAATGCCAATCAGGTCATCGGAGCGAAACAGGTCCAGCGCTTCCTGCTGTGTCAGTCCCATCGTCGTTCAGTCCTTATGAATGACTTCCTCACACGATTCAAAATGTCCTGTCATTCCGAGCGAAGCGAGGAATCCCTCTTTCCTTTGAACGTGCAAAACGGAGGGATTCCTCGCTTCGCTCGGAATGACGGCCATTAAACACCGCGCGACACTCATTTGAACAGCGTACACATCATCTCGCTACTTTTTGCCGCGCCGTGTTATCCGCTCCTATGAATTCAAGTTCCCGGAATTGCGGAATTAAACCGGCGCGAGCGCATTCCTCGAAATAATGGTTCAGACCTGCAAGATTCTCGTCGTCGAGCGAAAAATCGATATTCTCTGTCAGGTAGCGCTCGAGAGCGCGTGGAGGCAAATCCAGTTTCAGCGCCGCGCCTTCGGCGATATCACCGATATGCGCGAGACCATATTCGCGCGATGCTTGAAAGTCCGCGACCATTTCCGGAGTCACCGCGCCACGGCGGGCCACCCAGATTGCGAGTACGCACGCGTGTCCCGTCATCTCGCGCCACTGCTGCGCAACGTCGTAAACAAACATCGTCTCAACACCTTTTACCAGAGGCTCGTCGTCACCTCCGCAGCAGAAGCCTTCGCTGAGCGGTACTTTTGCTTCCAGCTCATCCAATCTTATTCGCAGGCGCAGCGCCGGATCGCCGATGATCAATGCGGCGTCGGCTCGGTCCAGCATGGCGTCAATATCGGGCGGCATGTCGATGAACTCCGGAGCGATGTTCCAGTGCCGACTGCAGAGTATTCGCGCGATCCCAACCGAACTGCGTGAATTGGTATCCAGCGCGAAACTCTGCGCCAGTTCGATGGGCACCTTGGAAATCACGAGGAGACTGCGGACTTCATTTTTGGATGCCACCGCCATTCCCGGCAAAGCTACCACGTTTTCCATGCGCTGATATTCGATAGCCGGAATGATTCCTACGTCGGCGCGGCCTGCTTTCAGGTCTTCGGCGCATTGCGAAGGCACCGCGAACGAAAGATCGTACCGGCCGGCAAGCGGACCATCCGTGAAGCCCCAGACCAGCGGCGCCGTGTTCAGAAATTCAACGATAGAGATGCGCAATTTATCCATATTCACTCACGTACGGGGGCAATTCACTATAGCACAGCACACACGGCCGCCGAATGGCGGGGGAATGCGGCCGGGCCGGAGAGCGTGCCAAGAATTCAAAGAGCCGAGTACAGCTTCGCGAGATTCCCAGCAACGCAATATCACACGTGCCGGAAAACCGATCTTTTCGATTGAAATGATGAATTTGACAATCAAGTTGACTGTAGTTAGCATAATCTCAGTATAAAAGCCTATCGGTTTTGGGGGGCTTGTATGACTCGTGAATATGACCTCTTTGAGAGATTCCCCGATGGTTCTTCCCTTTGGCGAGCTTCGGTTTCTGGACTCGGCAATGCGCGTGTCCATTTACATGAATTGACCCGCAAATCGAATAACCAGTTTTATGCAATCGACATAACGGGCGGAAAGACGCTTCGCCTTGGCAGCGACCTTACGATGACTGGTTTCCGCGCGCCCAAAAAGACGCGAAGCGAATTCACTGAACAGATCGCTTAGATCCGCTACAACTCCGCTGGAGAAGACGTCCGTTCCGTGTTGCCCCACCGAGTGTGACCCATCGAAATGTTGCGTCCTATTTTTCTCTTCTCGGGGTCCAGGTGTCCCCCAAACAAAAAACAAACACCTGCCCCAAAATCGGGCGGCCTCTACATATGCCGCTAACAGAAAAGATTTTGTAGAGCCTTTTTGGTCCCCTGTATTCCGGGACAGAGACGGCAGGGCTCGTTTCATACTGAGTCATTAATTGATTGCGCGATTCCTTGACTTCTTCGTCGAGCGGAGGTAATCAAGGACTGCGAATTATCACCGAAAGGCATTCAAGATATCGGCATCCGGGAGGAGATCATGCGGAATCGCAGGGATTTCTTAAAAACTGTCGCGGGCGCAGCTGCGGGTGTGCTTGTTACCGGGGGCAGCTTCTCGGAAGCCGCTCTACAAATGCCTCAGGCTGACGTCAGGCGCCGGGAAGTGTTTGTGGCCGGCAAGCGCATCAAGGTCGTCGATATGCATGCTCACTGCGTCGTGCCGGAAGTTTGGGATGTTGTGAAGGATACGAATCTGGCTTCGACTGCGGGGAATCGAGCCCGCGGGACGAACGTCATGGGGCCGGAGCGTCTGAAGTCGCTCGACGAGCGGGGAATTGACGTTCAAGTGCTGAGTATCAATGGTTTCTGGTTTTATGCGGCGGACCGGGAACTCGCAAGCAAGATCGTAAAAATTCATGACGAAAAACTTTCCGAATGGTGCAAGGCCCACTCCGATCGCTATGTCGGTTTGTCGTCGGTCGCGCTGCAGTTTCCCGACCTGGCCGCCGAGCAACTCGAACATGCCGTGAAGGAATTGGGCATGCGTGGCGCGGCGATTGGCGGTCACGTCCTGGGCGAGGATCTTTCAGATCCCAAATATGATCCGTTCTGGGCCAAGGCGCAGGAACTGGGCGTGGTGGTTTTCATGCATCCTCAGTCCGCGGAAAATGTGGTGAAGCCCGATGGTCTCAAGGGAAGAGGCGACCTGGGCAACATCATTGGGAACCCGCTCGAGACCTCCGTCTTTCTCACTCACATGATGTTTAATGGAACCCTGGATCGCTTTCCGGGATTGAAAATCTGCGCGGCGCATGGCGGCGGGTACATGCCATCCTACCTCGGGCGTTTTGAGGTGGCCTGCCAGGTTCGGAATAATGCCAACTGTGTGAACAAGAAACATCCCAGCGAATATTTGAAGAGCCAGATTCTCGTTGATTCAATTGTCGTTTCGGAAGAAGGCTTGCGGCACCTGGTGGCGGAAGTTGGGGCCGGCCAAGTCGTCTTCGGAACGGACGAGCCGTTTAACTGGCCCACGAGTGTGGACACAATTCTTAACGCGTCATTTCTGAGCGATGCACAGAAGGAAGCGATCCTCGGCGGAAATTGCACAAAGATGCTGCGGCTATGATCGCGCCGGGATTTCTTAAAGCGTAGCCCGATCGGAGTTTGATCATCTTCCAGTTTTTTGATTGGGCATGAACCAGTGATTTGAACCATGGCGAATATTTGCCAACCCCCGGCCCCGAAAAAAACACATTGTCTGCCATCTGATCGTGCGCATCGTGCGCCTGTTCGATTCCTGGGCTTCGCAGCTTCGCTGCTATTGTTTTTCCTTTTCTTCCTGACAGCTCACGCCTGTCGCGCCCAAAGCCACGATGTAATTTGCGACAAGGGCGCCGGGGACTTTGAAGCGGAATTTCGCACAGGCGTTAAAGTGCACGTTGGGGCGGCGAGAAACGGGGAATTGGCGACGCGGCTGTGCGATGCCGCGGTCAGTTGGGACAAGGGAAACCTGGCCATTGCGGCCGGGGCCTCGCAGTTGGATGTTGACGCATTTGGTGTTGACCTGGGCCTGGGCGTACCTGTTGTCGCTTTTCAAGTCAAGAAATCTGCCGCGGAATGCTGCATGGAATACAAAATTTATTCCTTGCGGACCCCCGCGGTGTTTCTGCGCAGCATTACGGGAGGAGAATTCTTCAGCGCCGCTGACACGGATATGGATGGCCGCGTCGAAATCTGGACCGATGATGCCGCCGCGGTGAAGGGATTCGAGAATTTTCTTTTGAGCGAACTGGACTTCGCGCCGCCCGTCGTCCTGCGCTTCGTGCGCGGACGTTTGCTGGACGCAAGCACCGAGTTCCAACCTTATTTTGATCGCAAAATTGCCCAGGAACGCGCCAAGCTTAATCCACTGGATCTCGACGATTTCAAAAGCAGTGACGGCAAATTGACGTCCTCCGCGAGTGTTTCAGCCACCCACCTGTTTCATCTGCGAAGCGTCAAAATGAAAGCACTGGAAATCGTATGGTCTTACCTTTACAGCGGCCGCGAAGAGGAAGCCTGGCAGACGCTCGCCGAAATGTGGCCCGCCACGGATGTGGATCGCATTCGCGACGCGCTTTTGCGCGCGCGTGCTCGCGGGATCCGCGCTCAAGTCGATGGTGTATCGACCGAAGTTCGCACGGGGCGGGAAACGCAAACGAAAATATTCGACGCCACAAAGGTTCCCGTCGCCACGCCGGAATTGACGCCAAAAGGTTTAGATCCCAAACTTGAAATAACCACGCCTAAAGCCATCCTGATGCTGCGCCCTCCGCCGACGAATGCGATGGAGCTAGGTCTGGCGCAAACAGAATCGCAGCTCGAACTGGTGATTGATTCCGCGGGAAAAGTTCGCTCCGCCGAAATGGTCGGCGCTCATTTGCCGGACGAAGGTCTGATGAATTCAACTTCAACATGGAAATTCATTCCTGCGTTCAACGCGGGCAGGCCCGTCGCCAGCCGGATTCTCCTCGGCGTTTCTCTGAAACGGTGAGTTTCAAGTTGTAGGGACATGGCATGCCATGTCCATGCAGACGAAGCGGCTTACGTATTGCGTTCAACCATGACCGCGGTTCCGTACGCCAACACTTCAGTCACGCCCTGCATAATTTCGTTGGCGTCGTAGCGCATGGCGATGACGGCATTGGCGCCATGCTCTGCGGCATGCTGCATCATCAATTCGTATGCATCTTCGCGCGTCTTTTCGCAAAGCTGGGTGTACAGCGTAATGTTTCCTCCGATAATTGTTTGAAGTCCCGCACCGAGCGATCCTAGAATACTTCGTGAGCGGACAATAATGCCGCGCACGATACCGATGTTTCGCACGATACGGTAGCCGGGCAATTCTGTAGCGGTGGTCACCATCATGGGTTCTACGCGGACGGGCATGGGTTTTCTCCTCGTGTACGAATTGAATACGTTTCGATTCTAATTCCGACCACGCACTGCGGTGCGGCCTGTTTTATCTGATATGCTCCGCGCTGCACGCTTGGCAAGCGGCCATCCATGCTTACACTCTTCTACGTCCTCGTTGTGGAGCAGATCCTGCAAGGGTTCTACAATTTGTGGGACGGGCTGCGCTGGCTGCGCATGGCGCAGCGGAGGATTGGCAGCCACACTGGCTTTTACGCGCCTCGCGTTGCCCTGATTTGTCCCATAAAAGGCGTGGAGCCTGGGCTCGAGCAAAATCTGGCCGCGCTCACGTCGTTTGATTATCCCGATTACGACATTTTTTTCTCCATGGCCAGCGGCGAGGACCCTGCCCGCAAGATTCTCGACAAACTGGCGGCTTCCAGCAAGCGCAAGGTTCACATCGTAATCGCCGGACGTCCCGAAGGATGCGGCGAAAAAGTGAATAACCTTCGCGCAGCCGTGGAGCAAGCCAAGCAGGGATATGACGTTTTTGTTTTTTGCGATTCGGACGGACGCCCAGGACGCAACTGGCTGGCGCACCTGGTAGGGCCGCTGGCGGATCCAAATATCGGCGCGGTTACGACGTTTCGCTGGTTTTTTCAGCAACGTCACGGATTCTGTAGCGCCCTTGCCTCCGCCTGGAACGCCCCCGCCGCGACATACCTTGGCGAACACCGCAATAATTTCTGTTGGGGCGGCGGCACAGCCATCCGCAGCGAACGGTTTGAGCAGGCAAACGTAATGGAATTCTGGAATGGGTCAGTCAGCGACGATTTATCGCTCACGGCGGCGTTGCGCCGCATGGGCGCTCCTATCAGCTATGCGCCCGAGTGCCTGGTTCCCACCCTGTTCGATTGCGACGCAGCGGGGCTGCTCGAATTCACAAATCGGCAAATCATCATCTTGCGCGTTTACGAACGCAGGCTTTGGAAGGTCGGCGGGCTCGCGCATTTGTTGTACTGCGGCGCCGTGTTGTCGGGTGTCGGACTGTATTTCGCCGAATTGATTCAGGGCGCACCGGCGATCCACCTTCTGGTGCTGGCGATGTTGCCGCCCGTGCTTTCCATGGCGCGAGGAGTCCTGCGCCTGACAGCCGTAATGGAAGTGCTGCCGGACTGGAAATCGAAGTTATTGGCCGATAGTTGGGTATGGACCCTGATGGCGGCGGCCGTGCCATTTTTGGCTTTGTGGAATACCACGGTCGCTTTGTTCAGCCGGCAGATTCGGTGGCGCGGCATCCGTTACGAGCTCGTCTCACCCCAACAGACACGCATCCTCACGCGCTGAAAAAACAGAACATGGGTAGATTTCAGTCTGTGCCACTTACACGCCCGAAAGAAACGGGTAGTGAGCTGACGCGGCCATGAAAAAAATCATCGGGAAACTCAGCCAGAAATTAATTTGCATGGTGAGCGTGGCCATTTGCCCGAGTTTCAGCGCTTCTGGCGGCATGGGGGTTCCTTGCGCAACCGAGGCTCGCGTCCACGCGATCAGCCGTTTCTGGCAGCGCCAGGCGATACCCCATACATTAAAGAACAGAATAGTCCCCAAACCGCCACCGATGGAAATCGAAAGCGTGCGGTTGCTCACGCCCGGCTGCGCTAATAATGAAACGACAAGCCAGGCGGTTGCCGTCATTACAAAGAGCACAAGCGCGCCAACGATGAACTTATTGCCTAGCGCACCCTCACCGGCACGAATTAACACCATCTCGATGGCAAAGGCGGCCAGCCAACAGACGATCCAGATGCCGATCCATCCGCCCCACGCATGAGGCCGTCCGGCATTCACAGCGTCAGTCTTGGTCAGAATCATGAAATACCGGAATCCCATGAGCCAGGCGACTACGGAGCTCCAGCGGAGCCACCACAGTCCGCGCGAAGCCAATTCAGGAAAAACTTTCGCACGGATTGCCGGATCGAGCGATTTCAGCGTCGGCGCGACCGCAAGAATAAAGAAACCGAGAAATCCCATCCAAATAATTCCCGCTACAATGTGGATCCATCGCACAACGATTTCCTCAATGCTGAGGGCGCCCGCAGGAAAGCTCACATTAAGCTTCCAGAACGCGAAGTAAGCTGGCCACCCTGTGGATAACGCTGAATCAATCATGATTCCCCCTGAATTCTCGGCCCAATGGCCCCGGCTCAGGCATTCTATGCCAGATGGTTGACCTTCACGAGGGTTCAACAATATTTCGTGAAAATCCAGAAGGGGAATCGGTCCGAATCGGCACGCTGTGGAAAAAGAATGTGGGCTCCACTTGTTTACCCTGAATCCAGAAGGGAACTACCGGAAAAAGGTGTGGGTTAGAACGGGAGCACCGCGTAAAAGCGTGGAAATTTTCCTCGGTGGCGGCAAACTCTACCATGTCTCACTCAGACAAACGAACGTGCAGCTGCCAAGCCCTATCATTTGTGTGCAAATGATTGACCCATTGTGGCAAACCATTTGCTCATAGAAATCCCGGCGTGGTGCTTCTAAGCAGTTGATTTTTTTAAATACATGAACTTCGAGGTGTGCCTCCGGCAGGAGATTTCGCTTCTGAAGTAGTTCCCTGTTCTTCTCCAGCTGCCGGGAACGTCGAGAATTTCCACGCTATATCAGCATAAGCACCTTTACTGTGGAAAACGTACGATTGCCATACACTTTGGTCCGTTGCCTGCAACGGACCTGGAAACGAGGCCCATTTGATTCGCAGACGAAAGCATTCCTTGTCTTTGCGCATGCATAAAAAAGAGATTTCTTTTCGGCCCGAGAGTTTCGTACTTTGTGAGCGGTCTTCAGGCGCTGTACGATTTCGAGTGCAGGCGGAGCCGGATGGAGGCATGCCGGTCGAGCAAGTTGCAGGTTTGTTGGCCATGCATTGCCTGGTGCGCGGCCAGGCGCCGGATGATTTCGAAGTCATGGTCGTGGCTCGAGAGTCGCTTCTTCAGACTGTGTCCGAACGCGCCGAGCAGCTTCTTGCCGCGGGACGCGCCATTGGCGCCGGCGTGAAAATCAGCCGACGCGAGCAGGAAGTTCTCGATGGTGTGCTTCAAGGACTTGGCAATAAGGAAATCGCGAGCAGGCTCAACGTATCGGAACGTACCGTAAAGTTTCACGTATCTTCTCTTCTGGCAAAGTTTGGCGTTACCGATCGAATTGCGTTAACCCGGGAAGTTTCTCTCGGCCGCATACCGGCAAGTCCTTTGGAATTGCAGACTTCGGTCCCCACACTGTTTGGCTATCCTGCGGCTGATCGAGAAAATAAAATGCAGGATCAGCAATCGGAAGATCAAACCGCTATGGAAGTCCGGCGGACGCGCAATCGCGTATTTTCGTCGATGTTCCCGCGAGAACGCTTCGCCACCTAAAATCAGCCAGTCAGTCGCAAAATGAAAACGGCCCGTTCAGGAATGAAGCTGAACGGGCCGTGGAGTTTCTAGGCTCAAAAGCTTCATAGGGGCACAGCAATACTGTACCCCTACACGGCACAGCCCACTCGAGAATGAAGTGTTGCGCTCTTACTTCTTCGCAGCAGCGTAGTTATTACCGATTTCTTCCCAATTGACGACATTCCACCAGGCCTCGATGTAATCCGGCCGGCGGTTCTGATATTTAAGATAGTAGGCATGCTCCCACACATCCAGACCCATGACGGCTTTTCCGCCAGACATCAGCGGATTGTCCTGATTGGGAGTGGACTCAATCGCCAGTTTGCCGTCCTTGATAATCACCCAGGCCCAGCCTGAGCCAAATCGGCCCACGCCCGCTTGCGCAAATTTCCCTTTGAAATCGGAAAAGGAACCAAATGATGCCTTAAGCGCATCGGCAAACGCGCCAGTGGGCTCGCCACCGCCGCCCTTTTTCATGATTTTCCAGAACATGGAATGGTTCCAGTGGCCACCGCCGTTATTTCGCACGGCCGTGCGAATGGCTTCCGGAACCCGGTCCAGGCTTGCCATCAATTGATCGATCGAGAGAGCCTGAAGATCGGCATGTCCTTCCAGAGCCTTGTTCAGGTTGTTGACGTAGGTGCCATGGTGTTTTCCGTGGTGAATCTCCATCGTCAGCTTGTCAATATAGGGCTCCAACGCATCGGGTGCGTAAGGGAGCGGGGGAAGAACGTGGGCCAAGGGACCCTCCTTTTGTGGTGTAGCGGCCTGTTGTTGTGCCATCGATGCCTCCTCAGTGCGGATTGGATGATAACGCCAGGCACTTGGCATTCTATCGCTGCTGGCTGGGCGGCACAACCTGCGGCGCCGAGGGCTGTGGAAGTTTACTCGTAAGCCGGTCGAGCGCCCAGCGCGCATGTTCGGCGATGATGGCGTCATCTGCGGCGGCCAAGTCCGCAAGCCTGTCGCAGATTTCCTCGTAGCGCGGATCTCCGGCGCGCAGGGCGGAATTTCCCAGCGCCACGCAGGCATTCCGTATCAAGCCTCTCCGTTTTGTGCGCTTCACCGGACTGCGTCGGAATATTTCGCGAAATTCTTCCTCGGTGAGCGAGATCAGCCATTCCAGATCAGGTGAAAAAAGCGAATGCTGCGCAGTGCGGCGAGGTTCAAAATTTGCGAGTGCATTGACAGGCGCGCGGCGATTCCACGGACAGACGTCCTGGCAAATATCGCAGCCAAAGACATGCCGCCCCATCGGTTCGCGCAGTTCTGCCGGAATCGCGCCACGCAGTTCAATCGTGAGATACGAGATGCAGCGGCGCGCGTCGAGAATGTAGGGCTCGACAATGGCGGCGGTCGGGCACGCATCGACGCACAGGCGGCAATTCCCACAAAGATCCGCCGCCGGAGTGCCGGCCGGGCCGAGCGACTCCGCCAGATCGAGCGTCGTTACGATCACGCCCAGAAAAAGCCACGACCCCGATTCTTCGTTGATGAGACACGTATTCTTGGCCAGCCACCCGAGCCCCGCGTATTTTGCCGCAACTCGTTCGACGACAGGGCCGGTATCCACGTAGGCGCGAGCTTCAAATGGCTCCGGGAATTCCTTCCGCAGCGCATCGACCAGCGCATCGAGCTTTCCACCAAGCACGTCGTGATAGTCGTCGCCCCAGGCATAACGTGCGATCCATCCATGCGGGCCGTCTTGAGATGCAATTTCATGCGGCACTTCCGTGGAGAGAGGCAGCGAGGTGTTGTAATTGAGGGCGCAGACAATGACGCTGCGCGCGTTTTGAACAACATGGGCAGGCGATTGGCGCCGTGCGTCGTGCAGATAACGCATGTCGCCCGCGTAGCCTTGCGAGAGCCACTCTTCGAGATGCGCGAGTTCGGGAAATGCCTCGGCCGCGGCAACTCCGCAGAGATCAAATCCCAATTCGCGCGAGATCTCGATAATCTTCCCGGTGCGTTTGGCTCTGGTCATGGTTACGATTCTGCCGCAGCTTGGCGAGGAACGCGAGAATAGGCTGGTAGGGCAGGCACTCTTGCCTGCCCGGTTTAGTCTGGCTTCAGACAGCATAGAGGGCAGGCAAGGGTGCCCTCCTACTTCCCCGCGTATCGCTGGCCCCGCACGCGCGCGGCTGATACAATGTTAATTAGTGAGCGATTGGCGACAGATTCAGGCGCGTATCCGTAAGGCGCGAACTAGCGCGGATCCCCCCGGACAGCTCGCGGCGTTGTATGAACGCACACGCGACGCTATGGTTGCGTTTGAACTCGCGCAGTTCCATGAGAAGATCGGTGCGAACATAGAAGCGGTTCGTTGGTATACGGCCGCCGCCGAGCGTTTTCGCCGGGCGCAATGGAAACAAAAAGCGGAAGAAGCTCTTACCCGCCTTGGAGCGCCAATTCCCGTGGCGCCTGCTGCCGCATCCGTGAGCGAATCCGGAGCCGAGCCCGCAACTCGATTGGAGCCTATCATTTCTGAATTTTCTGAAGGACAAATTCCCGAAGCCGCCGGCGAACTGGACGGTGGTCAGCAAGAATCAGTTTTCGAACAACCGCAAGAAGTATCAGCCCTTGCGCCAGTCACCACCGAGGCTGTCCCAGGCCATCGCCGCAAACGTCGCGGCCGCAGAGGCGGGCGGGGCCGGCACAAAGGCACGCGCGTTGCCGCTCCTGTAGCCGGAGCGCCCAACCCGGTTCCCATTGCTCCGCCTTCATTCGAACGCGCGGCGCTAACGCAGCCTGCACCTATCGTTCATCCTTTTGTTTCCCAGGAATCATCGGAAGCCCGGACGCGCGAGCCGGAACGCCCGCCGGGCCCGGCGTTTTTCTCATTACCGACACCGATCAGACTTGCTACTACTACATCGAATCCTGCCAGACGTTGCGTGTGGGTATCGGAAACCTACTGCGGAGCGGGCGCAGCAGCCGTGAAGGCGCGAATCTGAAAGAGAAACTAGCCGAGCACCTCGGCATCGGCGAGGCTCGCGTTGGAAAATATTTGAAGGACAATTGCGTCGTGCGCTGGCTGCAGCTTGATGAAGGCGCTCCGCTGCTCGCACATTTTGCGATCGCGGTCTTGCGTCCTGTGGCGAACGAATAAATTTTCCTCTCTTCCCCAAACTAAATTCTTTACAGCAATGAGCGCCGTGGACAAGCGGCGCTTTGCGCGTCTAAACTCTAGCCGTTCTTCGCGTACTTGGCAGCCGTCGAGAGGGAGAACTTGCGCACGCAGATCGGAATTGTCGGAGCGGGGCCTGCGGGATTGCTGCTTGCGCACCTGCTTCACTTGCAGGGAATCGATTCCGTCATCGTGGAAGCCCGCAGCAGGCATTACATCGAACATCGCATTCGCGCAGGCGTGCTCGAGCAGGGCACTGTGGACATGATGATCGAAACAGGCGTTGGAGAACGCCTGAAACGCGAAGGGCTCGTGCATCACGGAATCCACATGCGCTTCAACCGCCGCGAGCATCGCATCAATCTATATGAACTCACGGGCGGCAAGGCCATCACGATCTACGCACAGCAGGAAGTTGTCAAAGATCTCGTAAGCGCCCGGCTTGCGGCCGGGGGACAGATATTTTTCGAAGCCAAGGATGTAAGCATTGACGGATTTAACGGCACGACTCCCTCGATTCGCTTTTCAGCGGACGGCAAGTCCCACGAATTGAGCTGCGATTTCATTGCCGGGTGCGATGGCTTTCACGGTGTTTGCCGGCCAAGTATTCCCCCGGGAGTGCTCACCTTTTTCGACAGGACATATCCGTTCGCGTGGCTGGGCATTCTGGTGCAGGCGCCGCCGTCATCTGACGAATTGGTTTACGCGCATTCCGAGCGCGGCTTCGCTCTCTTGAGCATGCGTTCCACCGAGATCGGACGCCTCTACCTGCAGGTTCCGCCCGACGCGGACCTGAAAGATTATCCGGACGATTGGGTGTGGCGGGAACTGCACGCTCGTTTCGCAATCGATGGAGACTGGAAGCTCGCGGAAGGCCCGGTACTTCAGAAAAATCTTGCGCCGATGCGCAGTTTTGTCGCGGAGCCCATGCAATACGGCAGGCTTTATCTGGCGGGAGATGCGGCGCATATCGTTCCAGCAACAGGCGCGAAAGGTTTAAATTTAGCCGCGGCGGATGTTCGCCTGCTGTCCCAAGCTTTCACTGATTACTATTT
>WNFR01022004.1_pt1 | contig 12749 bp, 12 predicted proteins | sample 5400221 | NCBI WGS metagenome assembly WNFR01 (sample SAMN13153357, study PRJNA577476) | soil metagenome | isolation source: 40 cm soil under Madrone tree | place: USA:California | collected 2016-06-14 | reverse complement strand
ACTTCGATGGCGACCGCGGAAGCCGGTCGTCCTTGCCTCAACCGCAAGCGCGCCCTTGTTCCGGCATTGGAAGAGCGGCCTTGTCGACTGCGTGGGGCAGGCGAATGCTTTGTTTTAATTCCAAATGTTGGGTTGAGTTGATGCAGGCTGACCATTTCAATTACCTAGCCGAAAGTTATGATCTGCCTTTTTCCGATCTCCGAGCAGGGGGTAAACGACAAATTCAACTCCTAGAAGTTCGGACCGCTCCGTTCAACGGACGGGTCTGTCCAAAGTGTTCGGACAGTCTATCGATGATTGTCGTTTCCGGGATTGCCCTCGGCTTGACGAACATAGCGCTGATCGGCGCAGTCTTGCGACGCTTTATAACCGCCGCTGCGCCGCGCGCTTTCCTTTCTGGATCAGACTTTCAAATCCTGCTGATGCCAGTAGGACTTTCGGACATCCCGCCGAAGTATCTTTCCGAACGGCGACATCGGCATCTGGTGCCGGAAATCGATCTGCTTCGGAACCTTGAAGCTCGACAGAGATGCCTTGCAGTGGGCGATGAGCTCCGATTCACTAGCAGAAGTGCCCGACTTCAATGTCACGGCCGCGACCACGATCTCCCCCCACTTGGGATCGGGAGCACCGACCACTGCGGCCATTTCGACAGCGGGATGTCGATAGAGAACTTCCTCGATGTCGTTCGGAAATATGTTCTCACCGCCGCTGATGATCATGTCCTTCTTACGATCGACGATGTATAGATATCCTTCATCGTCGAAGCGACCCATGTCTCCCAAGGTGAAGAACCTACCCTTCCAGGCTTCTTCGGTCGCCGCCGGATTGTTGAAATACTCCCGGATGATCGTTGCGCCACCGATATGGATTTCTCCGACCTCGCCCTGCGGAACGACCTTTCCTTCCTCGTCCCGCAGCTCGACAAACATTCCGATCACCGGCCGGCCCACCGACCGGACCTTGCGCCTCTGGTCTTCGGGACGCAGATTCGTTACCAAACCGACTTCAGTGGCACCGTAAAATTCGTTGAGGCCGGCCTTTGGAAACCGTCGCAGGATCGCTTCCTTGGTGTGGGTCAGAAGCGGTGAGCCGCCGCTCAGCAGGAGCCGTAGCGATCGCAGGTCGAACCGGTCGATCTCTTCGCTGGTGATCATTGATGCCCACATGGTCGGCACCATGAAGGTCCATGTCGCTCGATGCCGGTCGACGGTCGCGAACACGTTGGCCGGCGACGAGTCGCCGGTCACGATTACGGTGCCGCCACGGAAGATCTGCAATAACGCGAACAGCGCCGGCGCCTCATGGAAGAGAGGCGCGACGACCAGCTCCCGGTCGTCCTCGGTGATGCCATAGATGGTCGCGATGCGGCGCAGGCAGTCGGCGAACTCCCTGTGCGGGTTGACGCAGCCCTTCGGAAAGCCGGTCGTGCCCGACGTGTAGCCCTGGAAAAAACAGGCGGAGAGATCGGCCGACACGGAAGGCGGCGTGTCCCGTCCCGATGCGACCAAGCTTTCGTATCCAAGAGTTTCAAACTCCTCGCCGTCGGTGATGATATAGCGGCCGTTGACGGAGGGCAGCCTGCTTCGCAACGACCGGACGGTATCGACGAATGCCGCGTCGAAAATCAGCGCCCGCGCGCCCGCGTGATTGACGACATATTCGATCTCGGCGGCTACGAACCTGAAATTCAGGGGGACGACGGTCAGCCCCATCAGCGCAGCGGCCTGGTAGATTTCGATGTAGCGGCTGCTGTTCTGCATGAGGAGGGCAATGCGGTCGCCCGGCATCAGCCCGATATCCGCAAGCGCGCTGCCGAGACGGCAGACGCGGCGCCAAAGCTGCGCGTAATTCTGCACGCCCGCCGAGGAGACAATGGCGAGCCTTTCGGGAGTGTAGGTGGCGTGCCAGTGCAATGCATCGCCAATTCGACTCGGCATGACGGCCTCCCTGACAGTTTCAGATCGAACGCCGTCGCGTTCGATGATTTGTCGCGCAACAGCTCCCCGCGTCGGCTCAATCGGGAAGGTTGTATCCAACCTCTGCGAGCCCGATCAGATCGCCGGCGGAGTCTTTCGCCTCGACGGCGATCTGAACCCAGTTCATTCCCGGGCCGTGGTAATGCTTGCGCTTGACCTTGCCCGTCGCAGTCACGACTTCGCCGACCTTGACCGGCTTGGTGAATTTCGCGTCGACGAACCGAAGGGATCCACGATCCTTTCCGATCACACCCCATGCACGGGTCACGACCGACGCGAGCGTCGACATAGTCATCATTCCATGGCCGACCGTCTCGGGAATGCCGAACACTTTTGCGCGCGAGGCCCATTCCTCGTTGGTATGCACGGGATTCATGTCAAGCGAGGCCAGCGCGTAGTGGTCGATGGCGGGTTGTGCGTAGGATTGCACGACGGGTGGAAACGTGTAACCGGCTTCGACAGTCTTGAAAGTCATCGACATCGAATTACTCCCCTGTCAGGCATTGGCGAAGCGCGCGACGTCGGCACGCGTCTGCGGAAGGATCAGCGAACACCACCAACGCGCCTTGAGGACACCCCTCTCGTTGCGAAATTCGAGGAGCATCTGCAAATAGGGTTTGCCGCGCTGGGTGAATTTGTCCGTTGTCGTGGCCGTCGTCGTGACTATTTCGCCGTAGCAGAACGGCTCGACGATCTCGATGCGCTGCTGCGGATTACGGGCGCCCGGCGTCCGGATCCAGGTCCCGATACCCGTTTCGCCGAGGCTGTAGAACGCGATCGTGGTGACGAAGACCGGATGTTGAAGGAGTTCGCCCGTGGGAGAGTGCTTGCGGGCATAGGCCGGATCGACCATCAGGGGATCGGTCTCGCCGCACGCCCGGTTATAGTCGAGGATGTCCTCTTCACTGATCTTGAAGGTGCGCTGGCCGGTGCCGCTCTGCCCGACCGTCGCCTCATCCCAGGTCTCGTACGCCTCCCACCCCACCACGAAATCGCGAGAGAAATGCCTCTGCTTCTCCGTTTCGATATATTCATCCAACCTGCTAGGAACGGGCATGGTGACGTTTCCTCATGTGCACTATTATTTTGTCGAACGTTCGTTAGATTTTTATCGAACGATCGATAGAAAAACAAGCCCCTCGAATGAGAATCGATAAAGATGGCAATCGAGACGTCGGCGAAGCAGAAAAAGGTTAGAAATGACAAGGGGATGCCTGGCGACGGCCAGCCCTTGACGAAGGGAGCGCAGGCCAGGGCTCGGATCATCTCCGTGGCGGAAGCCCTGTTCAACAAACAGGGCTTCGATGGCGCGTCTATGCGTGACATCGCTGCGGCGGCAGAAATGCAACCGGCCTCGGTGTACTACTACTTCGAATCGAAGGAAGAATTGCTTTGGGCGGTTTGGGAGAAGGGTGGTCTTGAGCTGCTCAATAGAGTCAGCGATGCGATTGCCGATAAAACCGACCCTTGGCAGCGGATGGAAACGGCATGTGTCGCGCATACCTCGGGATTGCTTGACTGGCGGCGTGCGAACCAGGCGCTCTTCGTGATGCCGCCCTGGCATTATCCGGAGGGCATCAAGGCAAGGGTCATTGCTCTACGCGACGAATATGAGAAGATATTCGTTGGCTTGATCGACGATCTTCCTCTACGCAAGGGAGTTGACCGCCGCTATCTGCGTCTGACGATCATCGGAGCACTGTCCTGGTCGCTCTTCTGGTTCAAGAAGGAACGTGACACTCCCGCCGCGATAGCAAAGCAGATACTTGCGATGCTCCGTTCCGGCGTTGAACTGGCCAAATAGTTCCAACTGACTGGCTGCGAGACGCTTCCGCCGCGGCCCCTCATCGCCCTGGGTTTTGAGGCCTTGATTTACAAGTATCGAAGCGCCCCTCGTGCGCACGGTGGACCGCATATATGCGGAAAAGGCACGCGCACGCGATCCATGTCCTGCCGCTTCAGTCGTTCTTATCGCGCCAATAGGTGGCACCTGGACTCGGACAACGGCTGGAAAGCCTCGTCGCCTGGCACGATTTCCTTGACAGTGTAATAGTCCCACTTTTCCTTGATCTGGTCGGGCGCTTTCACTTGCACCAGATACATGTCGTGGACCATACGACCGTCGGCGCGGATTCTCCCGTTACGGGCGAACATGTCGTTGATCGGCATCGACTTGAGCTGCTTCATGACGACGGCCGCATCGTCGGTCTTTACCGCCTGTACGGCCTTCAAATAGTTGGTGACGGCTGAATAGGCGCCAGCCTGTACGAAGTTCGGCATCTTGCCGAATTTGGTGAAGAATCGCCGGCTCCATTGCCGCGAAAGATCGTCAAAATCCCAGTAGAAAGGCGCTACCAGGATCATGCCCTGCGCCGCGGCGGCGCCGAGCGCGTTGACATCTGTGATGGTGCCCGCCAGTGGCACGATGGTCTGTCCCGGCGTAATGTTAAAATCCTTCGCCGCCTTGATCGAGTTGAGCAGGTCGGCGCCGGCGTTGGCGAGCCCGATCACCTTGGCCTTCGAGTTCTGCGCTTGCAGCATGAAGGACGATAGGTCGGTGGTACTGATGGGGTGATAGACTGTTCCGACCACCTTGCCGCCGGAGCGAACGATGGCGTCAGACGCCTCCGCCACCAGTGACTTGCCGAGCGCGTAGTCGACCGCGACAAAATACCAGGTGTCAAGGCCGAGCGATTTCACGATCCGCGACTGACCCTTGGCGAAGGAATAGGTATCCCAAGTATAGCTGATGGTGTTGGGCGAGCACTCCTCGTTGGTCAGCCGGGTTGAGCCGGAACCCGTAACGATCAGCATGCGGTTCTTCGACTCGGCAACGCTCGACACCGCGAGCGCCACGCCGGAATTGATCACGTCGGTGATCAGATCGACATTGCCAGTGTCGTACCACTGCCGCGCGATGCCGGTCGCGACATCCGGCTTGTTCTGGTGGTCGGCCGAGACCAGCTCGACCTTGAACGAGGGCTTCTGTGTCTCGACGAAGTCATCGATCGCCATCTGCGCGGCGGTTACCGCGCCGGTGCCGGCAAGATCGGAGAACACGCCGGCCATGTCGGTCAGCACGCCGATCTTGACGGTGCCATCGGAGATGCCCCCCGCGTGAGCGGCGCACCCGGCGAAGGTCGCGGCGATCATCGCTGCACGCACAACTGTTCTTCTCATGGCGTCCTCTATGGTTCGCACAACTTGCGTTGCGCGTTGTCCTGGTGTCGGTGTTCCTGATTATTCAGCGGACTCGTGTCGTTCGGGAGCAGGTGTTGTCGTGCCCAGACGGCCACTTCCTCCATGGTACTTTTGGTCTCCGGCAGGAACGGGAAGATCGGGTAGACGTGAACGGAGTCCTCGATGAGCCGGAGCTTCACCTCGACACCGGCCTTTTGTGCGCGCTCGGCCAGCCGCGTGGCATCGCTGAGCAGCACCTCGCCCTGCGCCGCCGCGACGAACAGCGGCGGCAATCCCGCGAGATCGCCAAACAGCGGCGACACCAGCGGATCGGTCGGCTCGTGGCCCTGGAAGTAGGACGCGGCCATGAAGGTCAAGAGGTCGCGGTTGGCGGCTGGATCGTCGCCATTGAAAGCGCGCACGCTCGGTCCCGACAGCGTCAGGTCCGCGAACGGCGCCACGGCGAAAATTGCCGCCGGCAAGGGATCGCCGGCATTGCGCAGCGCCAGCACCAGCGCGACCGCCAGTCCGCCGCCGGCGGATTCTCCGGAGATGAGAATCGATTTTGCTGGAATGCCAAGCGCGAGCAGAGCACGATAGGAGGCTACGGCATCGTCGATCGCCGCCGGATAGGGATGTTCGGGTGCCAGCCGATAGTCGACCGTGTAGCAGGCGCCGTCGATGGCCGCGGCGAGCCGGCTCGCATATTCCAGCGATCCCTTCGCCGATCCGATCAGGTAGCCTCCGCCGTGAAAGTGCAACACGACATTGCCGCGCGGGGCATCCGCGGCCGCGACACGCCAAGCCCCAACGTCGCCGAGTTCGTCCTCGACCGCGCTGGTTCTTGGTGAGGAAGCGCTCATAGGCCTCGCGCAGCCCGTCATGACCGCGCGCAACATCCTCTGGCCGGAAGGCGTATTTCCAGAGATCGAAGGCGCGCTGCCCCTCCGGCCGCTGCAACCGCTTACCTTCGCGCAAGCCCGTGACGTTGAGCACTTCGCCGGGCGGCCTCTCGACCGCCTTGACCACATTATAGGCCCAGGCAAGCCCCCAGCTCGTTTCGGCCATCGGATCGATCCGCGCCATGCCCTTCCAGCGGCCGTTGCGGTCGCGCACTCGCTGGGCGTCGTTCTCATGCATCAGCTTGACCGCGGCGCGTGCGCCAGCCTGGATGCGGGTGGTCCGCGGTAAACGCCGCCGCTCGTACTCGAGCAGCGCGCCGGGGACATCATCCGGCCGCCGCGCCAGCACGTGCGCAAAAGTCCAGGCATCCTCGATGCCTTGTCCTGCGCCTGCCGCCAAGAAGAAATGTCGCCGCTGTCGTCCCAGGATTCGCGCTGCACTTCTTGCGCCGGGACCGAGGCAAGGATGCTGTAGACCTTCTTCGGCCGCACCCAATAGGTGATCAGCGTCCGGCCCGGGCCAAACCAGTAGTTACCGCGCTCCTCGAGATTGAGACCTTCGAGCTTCTCGGCCGGAATCAGCGAACGCCACATCAGGATATTGGCGAAGTGCTTCTGTTCCTCGCCGCGGAGGTGACGACGCACGACCGAATGGATACCGTCGCAGCCGATCAGTGCGTCGCCGCACACCGTCGTGCCGTCCGGCAACTTAACCTCTACGCCATCGGCATCCTGGGACACATCGATCACGCGGGCGTCGTATCGTTTGGCTTCCGCGGGCACCGCATCCGCCAGTATCTGAATCAGATCAGCCCGGTGGATGTTGTACATCGGCGCGCCGTAGCGACCGGCTGCCTCATCGCCAAGCGGTGCTTGGTAGAGCATCTTGCCGGTGCGCAAGTCGCGATAATCGTAGGATTGGGGCTTAACCCCGACGCTGCGGATCGCCCTTTCGAGGCCAAGCTGGCGTAGCACGATCGCCGCGTTCGCCGCGATCTGGATGCCGGCACCGATCTCGGTCAGCACCTTAGTCTGCTCCAGAACAAGCGCATCGACACCTTGATAGCGCAGGGCGATCGCAGTACTGAGACCGCCGATGCCACCTCCCACGACAAGTACACGCATGGTTCGCCTGCCCTCGAGTTTTTAATTAAAGTCATTTCGCTTGGAAACGCGTAAAACCTGTCAGCTCCACTATCGATTCTGTCTGTTTCGCACGACTTGCTCGACCCATGCCGCGAAACGTGGATGCCTCGCGAACCTGTTTTGCAAGACGGCCAATTCCTGGCGAAAGGCTGGCAGAGCAAGAAGCGTTTCTATGTCGGGCTCCCTGATCTTCCAGATTGCCGATGGAAGGAAGCCGTGAACCTTGAGCTCGTAAAGTTCGAAGATTGAGTAGATGACTTCATGGGCCGCTCGGCGCTCTTCTGGCGCCATCTCCATGCTGCCAGTAGCGCTTCCCTCAATGAACGCAGTCGTCGGCGTAGATCGGAAATTCGATCGGAGTATCTAAGGAAGATGTCAGCTCCCAAACGCCGATTGTTCGTGTGCAATGCGGCGTATATGGCAATACTACCGACAATGATGGTTCCGAGCGTCATGAATTTTAGAATATGATCGAGCACCGCAAGTTTCTCGTTCTCGCGTCATAGGGCAATGATCGCCGCAATCCAGATCGTATCGCAAAAGCCCAGGAGGCGAGGGGAAAGCCCGCCGGACGAAAATCGTCTCGATCAGTTGCTTTCAAGACATCTACTCGCGTAATTCAAATGACGAGCGAACCGTGGGACTCCCGGTCAACCCAAGCGAGTTTCGTGCCCTCGAATGCAGGCGAGCGCCCTCCGACTTCGCTGGACGCGGGAAGCATAGCAAAGCGACCAGAATGAAAAACGGTCTTACCGTCCGAATACTTCGGACGCGACCGTCCGAATGCGACGTTGACCTTCTTCGCGCCGCCGCAGAAACGCCTTTCGCGACGGCTCGCGACGTCACTCACGTACACGCACCGACGGAGACGGCATACCCCATACGGGGTGGCCCGTTGCGGTGCTAAGACCACCATGCCGACACACTTCCCGCCGCCTCGTCGCAAATCGTCGATACACACAAAGCCACTTGTTCACGAATCCATTTGGATAGCTCTCCGGCTTTCGGAACAACGCCAGTCGCGTAGAACAAGGCAGCCAGTTCAGCAAATCGGAAGGAATCCTACAGGATGATCCGTTGAAAGCCTAATGGTCATGGAGTGAAGAGCGACGCTTGCGCAGAACGTTAGCGTGCGGCTGAGATCGACATCGACGCCGTCAGGTACGCGCACTTTGAATTCGCTCGCAAACTGATCGAACTTTGCCGATACGTTTGTCGTCGCTTCGACGTGTGGACCTGCCATCTCAAATGCCATTTCTAGCACACCGCACGACCGATCCGACGCTCCGAACAGTTCAGACACTATGGACGACGCTTAGCTATTGAACATCGGTTACGATCCGTGAGCCCCTTCTGCGAAGCGTCCTACCGGAAACTTGCGTCCGGTCTTTATTGCCCGCCACCAACTGCCGTGGAGAGACAAAAATCATGACGAGTCCGAGAGTAGACGTGCATTCGTTTGCGGGTGTCAGGACTGTGGTCGATACATCGATCATGTTCGATGAAGTCCTAGGACGACTAAAGGGCGCAATGGGCAATGCGAGCATCCCTGACATCATCGCCATAGCAAACTCGGTTCACACGGAAGATGAGTATGTAGCCGAGGTAACCAGACGCTATGTCGGTCGAAGTGGATTTATGTTGTTTGCGGAGATTGATCATGGCGGATGGTTGCCGGTCTTCGGGATACGCCGGAGAACCTTGCGCGTGATCCTCGGAAACCCTCTTATCGCTGTGACGATGATCCGGCACGACATCACTGCCGGCCTATTTGCGCCTGTCGAGCTCCTGATCACCGAACACGAAGACGGACGAGGCACAAACGTTGTTTATGTGCGTCCGTCATCGCTCATCGTCTTGGAGGAAAACAAACCACTGCATCGGGCGGCTGAGGCGCTGGACGTCAAATTAGCGGCGCTCGTTACAACAGCAACTGGCGTCGACGTGACGAGCACGAACACTTAAATGGTCTGTGCCCAGATTTCGTCACGCCCGAGTTCGGGCAGAGTTTCCTAAGTTCCGAGTCGTGGACGCATTGTGCGCTCTCAATCGGCTGCCTCGCGCCAAGTCCATCGCGCATTCAAATAAGGAATCACTGTCCTTTCAGCAACGGACAAGCCGATTGCGTTACCGGAACGGCCGCCTCCTCCGCCGGGATGGTAGCAACTCGCTCATATAGATCCCAGGGCCCACGACTGTGGGCAGGGCTCTTCACGCGAAACGAATAAAAGTCTCTCATCAACCTGCCATCGGCTCGCAGACGCGCCCCCGCGGATACAGTCGCATCCTCAACAGGTAGGGCATGCATGGCTGCGACAACCTCATCAGTTGCTTTCGATCCTGCTGCTTGCACGGCTTTCAAATAGTGACGCACGGCACTGTATGTGCCTGCTTGAATCATCGATGGCATCGAACCACGCATTTTGGCGGCGTAACGCGCTGACCACGCACGCGAGCGATCGTCCAGGTCCCAATAAAAGGATTCCGTGATCCTCAAGCCTTGCGCTTCCTTGAGACCGATTGCCTTCACGTCTGAGATGAGCATGGCGAGAGAGGCAAATGTCTGCTTACCATCCTTCCCGATCTGGAATTCGTTCGCCTGTTTGAGGGCGTTAACTGCGTCGGCGCCTCCGTTCAAAAGGGCAATGACGGGCGCACCTGAACTTTGGGCTTGGAGCAGGTACGATGAAAGTCGGCCGTTCCGAGCGGGTGACGCGACACGCCGACGACCTTGCCGCCAATGCGCCCAAGCGCGTCTCGGATTCCCCGATCCAGGGCTCGGCCCAACGCGTAGTCAACTTCTATCAAGTACCAATCACGAAGATTCTCACGTCCAAACGTCTGACTTGCCACGTTCGTTAGCGCGTAAGTGTCCCATGTCCATACAAAGCTGTTTCGCGCGCAAGATTCGCCAGCCAATTGACTGGCTCCAGCGCCAGAGAATATGACGATCTTTTCCTTTTCTCGGGCGATGTGCTGGACCGCGAGCGCAACCGAGGATGTGATCACGTCGACGATCATGTCCACACCGTCTTGGTCGAACCATTTGCGAGCCGTCGCCGAGCCGACGTCTGGTTTGTTCATGTGATCTGCCGATACGATCTCGATTCGACGATCGCCGATTTTGCCTCCGAATTCCTCGACCGCGAGTTCGGCTGCGGCGAGAGATCCTTTGCCCGCAATATCGGCATAAGGACCCGACATGTCGCTCAAGACGCCGATCCGGACCGCGTCTTGAGCGAACGCCAGCGTGGCGAAGCCTACAAGCGCGACGCAGAATGCCACCGGCGGAAGAGAGCGATGCCGAACCATGATTCAAGCAACCGTCTTGGAAACGGCAAAAGGCGGTTCCGGAAGTCGCTGACCGCCTCTTACTGTTTGAGCGGCGGGAGCCTCAATGACGGCGACCTCAATCGCGTCTTCTGGCGTTCCAACCGCATTGTGCCACGCGGAGGAGACGCGCAACGCCAGCTCTGTCTTGAGCGCAACCGGGCGTCCTGCGCGGATGTAGCAGAGAATTAGAACGTCTTGCGAAGGTTGACCGGCAAGCCAGATTTGGTCCTGCCCCAACTCGTGAAGGACGACGCTGATCAGGTTGAGATCCGATCCGATCACATCATGCACAGCTTCGGTGATCGATTTGGCGACGGCTTCTCGAATAGTCGCGTCCAGACGCTGGGCTGTCTCACAGACCATGATAGGCATTGGTCGTTCTCCCTGGATTTCGTAAGCTCCTTCTCAAAAGGGGCTCCGGAGGAAACCAGTATGGCAGATGCAATACAGCGCCGCGTTCGCGAAACGGACACTTCGTTCGCAAAACGGACATCGAAATCCGAGCTCTTTCGCGATGTCGGTGCACGCCTCATTCGAAAGAAGACGTTGTCTGGATCTGCGGTGACCGTCGAATGGATCGAACGGTGGGGCGCAGGGTCCGTCGATTGGCGCTATAGGCAAGATCGAGATGCCCTCTTCTTTTTCGAGCAGGGCATCCTTGCGTGCCACGGCGTGCTGGATGGCGAACGAGTCTGTCACCGATTGGATGGAGCGACGAAGCTCGCTTTCATCGAAGCTGGCAGCACCATCGAGACTTCGGTTGAGGTTCCCGGTCGCTGCCTCTATTGGGTCGCCTTCATCGACAGAGAGCGCCTGCTCGGGGAAGAGAAGTCACTCGGCCAACGACGCCTCCCTTCCCGGATCGGCCTCGAAAACGCCGCTGTAGCACTGGCAATAAGCAACCTGAGGACCGAACTGGTAGGAAGGGACGAACTGTCAAATCTGTTCATCGAATCGTGGGCGATACAGTCATTGATACATTTGCACAGATCATTCGATGGGCTTCCTCCGCAAATGAACGCGCGTCTCGGCAAGAACGAAATTGCCAAAGTGGTCGAGTTTATGGATGCGAATTTAGGGCGAAACATAACGTTGAGCTCGATCGCAAACTTGGTGGGCCTGAGTCCTCGCCACTTCAGGCGTCTATTTCGGGCTTCCACTGGTGTCGGCCCAAGTGAAATGTTCAAAAGCATGCGTCTCGAAAGGGCCGCGCGCGAATTGCGATATGGACGGAAGCACATCACGGACATTTCTTTGGATTGCGGCTTCTCTCAGCCGCAGCACTTGGCGACTGCGTTTCGCGGAAAATTCGGACTAACGCCGACTGAGTACCGTCGGAAAGAGGCGACCGGAGGGTACCGCTAAACATTGTCACGCAAACCACGCGTCCTGGGTAGACGCAGGTACCGCGGACGGCCACGTTGATGCTCCGCTGCTAGTCCTCCGCAGTTATCGCTACCATTCTCAGGGTCAGGCTTCCTTCCTCGGCCATTCCTGGCTCTTCAACACGTTTCTTCCGGGGAAACGCGTCTCACGCCGCCTCGTCCAAACATGAGTGCGTCCGACTGAATCTCGCTTCAGCGAACCGAATTGGCATACTTCCGAAGTTCAAGTCTGGCAATGGCGCGATTGTGCACCTCGTCCGGACCGTCGGCGAAGCGCAGCGTACGGATGCCGGCATAGTCCTTGGCGAGATCGGCCTCGTCGGAAACGCCGGCGCCGCCATAGGCCTCATCGCGTCGTCAATGATCTTCAGCGCCATGTTGGGTGCGGCGACCTTGATCATCGCGATCTCGAGTTGGGCTGTCTTGTTGCCGACCTTGTCCATCATGTCGGCCGCCTTGAGGCACAAGAGGCGGGTCATCTCGATGTCCGTGCGGGCCTCGCCGATGCGCTGCTCCGATACCGAATGCTCGATGATCTTCTTGCCGAAGGCGGTGCGCGACGACAGCCGCTTCACCATCTTCTCCAGCGCCTCTTCGGCCACACCGATGGTGCGCATGCAGTGATGGATCCGGCCCGGACCGAGACGGCCCTGCGCGATCTCGAAGCCGCGGCCCTCGCCGAGCAGGACGTTCTCCTTCGGCACGCGCGCGTTCTCGAGCAGCACCTGGGCGTGGCGGTGCGGAGCGTCGTCGAAGCCGAACACCGGCAGCATCTTCTCGACCTTGATACCGGGCGTGTCGAGCGGCACCAGGATCTGCGACTG